>Ga0255345_1000694_pt1 | contig 53279 bp, 47 predicted proteins | sample wastewater_treat_6_FD_192415 | JGI IMG/M metagenome (GOLD analysis project Ga0255345, IMG submission 192415) | Wastewater microbial communities from Lulu Island WWTP, Vancouver, Canada - plant20 | ecosystem: Engineered > WWTP > Wastewater > Unclassified | place: Canada: Vancouver, British...
CTTCTTCAATGCATTTTTTAAGCGTTCTCCAGCCATATTACTATCTCCAGGGTTACTGAAATCCTGGTAAGATTTTATATGGCTTGACGTATCTGCTTCCGGTAACATTATAGAGGGCTTGATTCGATATGTTATTTGTATATTCTACTTTATAGTGCGGTGGAACATTATATTTTAAAACTAGGAGAGAGAAATGGACAATGAATTTGAAGATCCGGAAATTGATTTTGGAGATGTAGATATTGATCAAGAAGAATTCGCAGGCTATGCGGATAATTATTCCGAGGAAGACTTTTGGGACAAACTGTTTAAGTATGCTGTCAAGATTAGCCGGACGCTATTAGAACAAGCGCTTATCCTATTTTATGCTCTTCAGGATCCGAATGTGCCAGCGTGGGCTAAAGCAAGTATCTTGCCTGCTTTAGGTTATTTTATTTTTCCAATCGATGTGATCCCAGATGTAATTCCAGTGGTAGGCTTTACAGACGACGCCAGTGTGATCGCTGGAGTAATTGCACTTCTTAATGCTTATCTAAGTCCGGTAACTAGAAAAAAAGCACAGGCTAAAATAGAAGAGTTCTTGGGTTAATAAAAAATTTTAGACCAATGCAGGAACAGGCTACGGAAAAAATTATTTTTTTTACGTGGTCTTTTCCTGTTTTTGCTCCTTCGTGAATCTTCGTGTTCTTCCTTCCTTCGTGGCTGAAAACCTCTGTGTCCCTCTCTTCTTTTATGGTTAAACAAGTATTTGGTTATGGCCATGCTGCGTTATTGTCTGTGCTAAGTTGCCTGGCGCATGGCGACAAGTTGTCTTATGAACCCTCCGCTCCTTCTCTTGCCCCACAGCCGGAGCCTGTGATAGTTTTAATGGGATAATCATCCGCATATGAACAATGGTTTTTCCAAAAAAATCGTAAAAGAGGCAGATCATGGATAGCAGCAAAATGAATCGGCGGGAATTTGTCGGAGTGGTGGCGGCGGGTGTTGCTGCGGCGGGGCTGGCGCCTTTTTGGGGTGCGAACGCAGAAGGCGAGGAAGTGCAGCGACGGATCGCAACCTTTGTCTGTGATGTGACGCCGCCTTTGGGTACGCCCATCTATTCAAGTATGCAGCCGCTGGAAGTGATTGAGCATCCCCTGCTGGCAAAAGGGATTGTGCTGGAAGATGGGGGCGGGCGATCAGTGTTGTGTGCCGTGGACTATTGCGAGTTATGTAACAGTCTCCATGATTTTTATAGAGAGCGTATTGCCGAGGCGGCAGGCACTTCCGTGGATCGTGTGGCGGTGCAGACGGTGCATCAGCATACTGCGCCGTTGGCGGACTCGGATGCAGTGCGACTGATGGAGGCGGCGGGGGGGCCGGTGCCGGGTCCGTCGGTGGCATCCTTCGAAGCGCCTGCTCATACCATTGCGGCGGCGGTGAAAGAAGCGGTGAGCCGTCTGGCACCTTATGACAGCGTAGGCACGAGTGAGGCGCAAGTGGAGCGTGTTGCTTCCAACAGGCGCGTCCCCATTGGCGATGGCAAGGTCGGCTTCCGGGCGAGTTCCTGCAAAGATCCTGCATTGGCCGATGCACCGGAAGGTCTCATCGATCCCTTTTTGAAAACAGTCACCTTCGCCCGTGAGGACAAGCCGCTGGCACAGCTTCATTTCTATGCGACCCATCCTCAGAGCTTTTACGGTGATCCCAGAGCGACCTATGATTTTGTCGGCATGGCACGGGAACGGTTGGAAGCAGAAAGCGGCGTACCCCAAATTTATTTTACGGGCTGTGAAGGTGACGTGGCTGCAGGTAAATACAATGACGCCTCCAAAGAAGCACGGGAAGGCTTATACGAACGGCTTTATGCCGCCATGAAAGCTTCCGTCGCCTCGCCCCAATATCGACCGGCCCGGGATGCTGTCTGGCGTCGGGTGCCGCTGAGGCTTGAACCCCGCAACGACGAGAGCTGCAACGAGGCAGATTGTCGTGCCTCCCTTGCCGATGTGGAGCAATCCGCCCTTTCCCGCATCGGCTCGGCCATGTTCGTGTCCTGGGTGGAGCGTATCCATCGACCGCTGGAGCTGAGTCTCATGCGTCTGGGCGATATTGCTTTTATGCATCTGCCCGGCGAGCCCATGGTGGAGTTTCAGCTTTATGCCCAATCGCTGCTGCCCGATGATTTTGTCGCCATTGCCGCACTGGGCGATTGCGGCCCTGCCTACATCTGCGCTGACCGTGTCTATGAGGAAGGCGGCTACGAATCCCGCGCTTCCCACAGCGATCCGGGAGCCGAAAAACTTTTCCGGGATGCCATCAAAGAACTCCTGCAAGGCTGAGCGAAATAATCAACTCTTCCGCAGATCCTGGATATCGATGGCGAAGCCTTCGATGCTGTTGTCGGCAACGGTGTTCTCGCCGCTTTCCGCACCGAAGCGTATACCGATGCGCTGTGCGGGGTCGCGCTTTTCCGTGAGGGTGTTGCGCACGAAGGTGTTGCCCGCTGTGACGCCTTGAAAGTCTACAGCCACGCCTTCATCACCGCCGGAATTCACCACCAGGTTGTTTTCAAAAAGGTTGTCCGTGGCTGTGAAGCCTTCGCCCCGTTCCGGCCGGAAGAGAATGCCCACCGTGCCGCTGTCATAGACCTCATTGTTCCGGACGATGTTACCGTTGTCCCTGTGGCCGATGGAGATGCCTGTATTGTTTTCCCGGCAGATATTGTTTTCGGCGAGGCCGTTCTGCACGCCCCAGCAGAAAAAGATGCCAATGTTATTGCCCTGTATGAAATTGTTACGCATGACGGTGCGCTTGCTGCCTGAGCCGGGGTGGAATCCCAGCCCGCTGTGGTTGATACTGCGGCATTCTTCCACAACCACATCATGACAAATCTGCCAGGCAATACCGTCGCCGTTGTTATTCTGCGCGATCACCCGACGCACAGAAATGTTGTTGGCATCATGCATGAAAATGCAGCCGCCGTAGTTGCCGTCGAAAAAGTCATTGTTCTCTCTGTTGCCGTCTATGCACAAATCTTCAATCACGATGTTTTCGACATCTTCCACGCTGATCAGGGGGAAGAGTGTGGCGGCTTCCGCCTCGCCCATTTTCCAGGCGTTGTCTCGGATGCCTTTGTCCAGTTTGAAGCGGTTACCGCTGCGCGCTGTAAGGACACGCTTCACAACAAGCGGGCCGCCGGTGTGCGGGTTTTTGCCGAGGATGCAGACGGCATCACCCACCTGAAAACCTGATGCGTCTTCCAGTGTGATCTCCTGATCGAACCAGTCCGAGTCTTCCGACAGCCGGGTGCGCAGCATGTTTTCTTTGACAATCTTGCTGTCTTCGCCGCTGCCGATGAGCCGGATGCCACTGCCCAGACGCACGGCGTTGCGTAGGCGATAGGTGCCGGGAAGGATGCGTACGGTTCCGCCACCCAGTCGTAAGGCATAGTCCACCGCTGCTTGCAGGGCTTTGTCGGTAGTGCCGCAGATGTCAGCATTTGCCGGGCCCACCGTTACCGTGATCTTTTCGTCCCACTGGGGTTCATCGATGAAGTCGCCTGATGTGGCGCGGAATGGGTAACTGCCGGGCTTGTTGGCGGCATAAGCGGTATAACCGGCGCCCAGAGCGATTGCGCAAGTGCTTCGGAGCCACTGACGACGACTGGAAAGCAAAGGGGAAGATTTTTTCACGACGTGTCTTTCTAATCAAAATAAAAGTTCAGATAGTTGTGTTGTATAAAGCCTATTATTCCAGAAATCGCTTGTGAGAATACAGCTGTGACATAAGCACAGGAAAATAACTTTGCCTGGAAAAATGTTTCTTTACAATATATAGAGAACTTTTCTCAGAAAGGAAACAGACTCATGAAACTGTATACGATTGGCTGCGGACAGCGTTCCGCTGAGGATTTTTTTGAGCTCCTGAAAAAATCAGGCGTGCGCCGGATCATCGATATCCGCCTGCACAACACATCGCAACTGGCGGGATTCTCCAAGGCAGGCGATCTTCCGTACTTCCTGAAAGCCATTGCCGGTGTTGATTATGTGCACGAGGAAGCCTTCTCACCTTCGGAGGAAATTCTCGACGATTACAAAAAGAAAAAAGGAAGCTGGGCGGATTATGAAAAAGCCTTCAAGCCTCTGATTAAAGAACGCCATATAGAAAAAAAAGCGCGGGAACTGTTGCAGGACGGCGATTGCCTCTTATGCATGGAACACAAGCCTGATCAATGTCATCGCCGTCTGGTCGCGGAGTATCTCGAGAAGAAAATCGACGGACTCGAGGTAGAACATTTGTAACCGGATTGTCGATATGCCGAACAGACCGGGGCATAATGATTTTTTAACCACAGAGGTACACAGGTCTTTCAGCCACGAAGGGATGAAGGATACGAAGCCCCACAAAGAGAATAAAAACCAATGATTGGGCACCGATAAATACAAACGGCCTGCGAGCAACACCTGCGCAGCGTCTTCCCTGCGAACGCAGGAAACGGGCACCGCTTTGGATACTATTAAATCGAAAGATTTACGTGAATTAATGAGCTGTACAGGATCGCAATAAAAAACTCCTCCGATGCAGTACACCGGAGGAGTTTTGATTTTGGAAGAAAAATGGTGGAGCTGAGGGGGATCGAACCCCTGGCCTCCGCATTGCGAACGCGGCGCTCTCCCAACTGAGCTACAGCCCCAGGAACTGCATCAGTATAGCAGATTCCGGGCCGGTAATCCAAAAAAACGGCGCAGACTTGGCGGTCGGGTGCGGGGAAATCTCCTGAAAATCAGGAGATGTCGTGCATGTATATGGTATGATACCGGTTTCAGACCCCTCTGACTATGGAAGATCTAAATTCTGGGCTGCAGTGCGGTTTTTGTGCCTGCGTGTGCAGTATCGCTTTTCTTCCCGGCGAGGCATGTGTTTATTTCAGGAAACGAGACCTATTCGCATCAGGAGCAACAGCAATGAGCCTGCTGAGCATACAGAACCTGAGCCAGTCTTTCGATGGCAAGCCTATTCTGGACGGGCTTACCATGGATTTCTGGGAGGGGCATATTCATGCAGTGGTCGGCCCGAACGGCGCCGGAAAGTCCACCCTTGCCAATACCATTATGGGACTACACGGCTATACCAATTACGGCGGAGAGATTTTTTTTGATGGCCAGTCTTTGCGTGGCGTGTCGGTGGATGCCCGTGCCCGGATGGGGATCACGCTTGCCTGGCAGGAACCCGCCCGCTTTGAAGGCTTGTCGGTACTGCGTTTTGTGGGTGCCGGAAGCAAGCGTAAAGATCCTGCGCATGTCAAAGGGCTTCTGGAAGCACTGGGCCTCGAAGGCGAGCGTTATCTTCATCGCAGTGTAGACCGCACCTTAAGCGGCGGTGAGCGCAAACGCATCGAGCTTGCTTCTATTCTTGCCATGGAACCGCGCCTGATCCTCATGGACGAGCCCGATTCGGGGATCGATGTGGCAGCCCTCGATTACATTTTTACTGCCCTGAGCCGCCTGAAAAACCAGGGCGCAACCGTTATCATGATCACACACAGCCGTGCAGTGCTGGAACAGGCGGATCACGCTTTTCTCATGTGCAACGGCAGGCTTCGCGAAAAAGGTGAAATTTCTAAAATCGGACGTTATTTCATTGACCGCTGCATTCCCTGTGATCATATTAATGAGCCTGATGAAGAGGAGAGTATCCTGTGAGTTCCTCTGATCTTGTTGCTGCCCTGCTGCAGTCTATCGGTGTGGATAACCCCCATGGTCTTTCCGATAACACGGCGCGTATAGAAGTGCACGAAAACCGGGTGGTTGGTTTGAAGCTGGTTCCCGGGTTAAAAGTGGATGCCGACGAAACCGATGACGGCATCAATGTGGAGATCCGGGTTGAGGCAGGTGTGCGGCTGCAGAAGCCGGTTCATATCTGTTTCGGGGTGCTGCCCGAGGACGGCTGGCAGCATATTGATCTGGATGTACGCATTCATCAGGATGCCCATGCGTCTTTTCTCGCCCACTGCACCTTTCCCAATGCGGTGGACGTGCGGCACACCATGACTGCAGGCATTGAAGTGGAACCCGGTGCTCATTATGCCTATTTCGAGCGGCATGTGCACGGCACGCACGGCGGTATCACGGTGATCCCCGAAGCACGTGTGATTGTTCATGACGATGCTGAATTTACAACTGAATTCGAGCTGATCAAAGGGCGGGCAGGTCAAATCAAATTTGATTACGAGACTTTGTGCCACGACCGCAGTGTGGTGGAAATGACGGCACGCATCAGCGGCCGGGCAGATGACCGTATCGAGATACATGAAAGGGCACAGCTTCTGGGTGATGAAGCGAAGGCAGCGCTGATTTCACATATTGCCTTGCGTGATGATGCCCGGGCGGAGATTTACAACGACGTGACCGCCTATGGTGCCCGTGCCCGCGGACATGTGGACTGCAAGGAAATTGTACTGGATCGCGCCATTGCGAAAGCCGTTCCCATGGTGGCGGTGCACAATCCGACTGCCCATGTTACCCATGAGGCGGCGATCGGCAGTGTGGATTCACGGCAGCTGCAGACGCTCTTGAGTCGAGGTCTGACGGAAGACGAAGCCACAGACCTCATTATTGAAGGGTTATTGAGCAAGAAAGCACGCTGGACAAAGGATTGAACAGACGGCGCGACGTGCTTTGGCTTGTATAAAGGAGAGAATCATTGAAAATAGCAGTGACAAGAAGAATCCCTGACGCCGGGCTGGAAGTGCTTAAGGCCTGGGGCGGTGCAAAAGATATAGCTGTCCATGAGACGGATGAAGGTATAGAACGCGGCGCGCTGCTTCGGCTGGTGGAAGGGGCAGATGCGATTCTTTCCACAGTAACTGAAAAGATGGATGCTGAAGCGATGCATGCGGCAGGACCGCAGCTCAAAATTATTGCCAATATGGCAGTGGGTTATGACAACATTTCTCTTGCCGATGCGGCGGAGAGAAAGATTCTGGTAACCAATACCCCCGGCGTGCTTACCGAAGCCACAGCGGATCTGGCGTGGACGCTGATTCTGGGTGCATCACGGCGCGCCGGAGAAGCGGAGCGCTGTCTTCGCGCCGGACAGTGGAAAGGGTGGGGACCCCGTCAGTTTCTCGGCGTGGATCTGCATAAGAAAGCCCTCGGTCTCTTCGGGCTGGGCAGGATCGGCCGTGCTGTTGCACGCCGTGCGCTGGGCTTTGAGATGTCCGTGCTTTATCATGATGTGCATCGGCTCAGCGCAGAAGAAGAGAAAGCGTTGAATGCACGGTGGGCGGGCAAAGAAGAGCTGGTATCGGCATCGGATATTCTTTCACTGCACTGCCCCCTTACTCCTGAAACAAGGCACGCCTTCACGCTGAATGAGTTCAGCAAAATGAAGAAAACAGCAGTGATCGTTAACAGTGCCCGGGGACCTGTAATCAGGGAAGCAGATCTCTGTCAGGCTCTGGATGAAGGCATGATTTTTGCCGCCGGTCTGGATGTCTTTGAAGAAGAACCTGTGGTGAACCCGCGCCTGTTTCATCATGAACGGGCATTTCTGTTGCCTCATATCGGCAGTGCCACTATGGAAACGCGGGACACGATGGCGCGTATGGCGGCGCAAAATATTACAGCCGCATTGTCAGGCGGCACACCGGCAAATCTGATTCCCCTTCCCCTATGAGCGGGAATAGATCTCGTTCGGGTGCATGCGGTACAGTAAAAGAAGCACGTCGGGCTGATGGAGCCCGGTTTTATAATGAGTACTATGGAAGAAGGAAAAGGCGTTCATGAGCAGGCTGGCAAATAACTGGCACAATTTTGTTAACCGCAGAAAATTTGCTGTTATCGGCAAGAAATGCAGTCTCAAGGGGCGTTTTCTTGAAATTGACGGACATGTGGAAATTGGTGATTTCTGCCGTATCCGGAACAATGTCATCATGCGCACCAGCGGCGGCGGCAAGATTATCCTGGGTACCTACAGCGGGATCAGCTATAACTGCTTTCTTGAAGCGCGGACGGTCGTAAAAATTGGTAATTATACTGGTATCGCTGAATTTACAGTCATACGCGACACGAACCATGCCGTTCTGGGCACTACCGATCACTGGCGCCTCACACCCTATATCTCCGCACCTATTGTGATTGGCGATGCCTGCCTCATCGGCAGCAGTTGTTATATTGCGCCGGGAGTCGCCATCGGCGATGGTGCTGTTATTGCGCAGAACAGTGTTGTGACGAAAGACGTGGGTCCTCTTGAGGTATGGGCGGGCAATCCTGCACGGAAGGTGGCACACCGTGTAAAGGGGCTGCCCGAATCAATGCTTGCCCGTTATGAAGAGCTCTTGAAGCGTTTTGGTCTGCGTGAAAACCGTTTTGGCTATCATGAAGAAGCCTGGAGGGCGGGGGAGGCTGCCATGGATGGAATCAACCGCGCCGCCATCGAAAGGGATCGGCTCGCTGCGCTCTTCAATCCGCCTGTAGAGGAGGAACAGAAGCAAGCAGAAGCAGAGGTCGGGGAAGTATAATTTTCCTGTAAAATAAAAAAAGAAGCAGGCATCTTGCGATGTCTGCCTCCGTGTTTACAGAGCGGGGAAGGGATTAGAGTTCTTCCATCACGGCGCGGGCGACGGCTTTTGCCAGACGGCGACGACGTGTTTCAGACGGCTTTTCGTAGTAGGTTACCTCTTTCAGCCGCTGCATGAGCCCTTCTTTATTGCATTTCTTTTTGAATCGGCGCAATGCTTTTTCAAAGGGTTCATCGGTTTTGACACGAACCTTAGTCACTAAAACTCAACCTCCCTCCTGGGCAGATTACGTCCCTCAACGGGCGTGGGTAGTAAGACAGCGACTCCTGTCACTGCTTAACAGATAATTTAGGGGAAACTGAAAAGATTGCTTATTTTATCAGCAAAAGGCAATTTGTGTCAAGTTTGTGAATTGTGTGAGGTGAATTCACAGGTTTTTTCCGTTTAAAAAAGTAAAATCCTGACTTTTACTGTCACATGTGCACGGGCTGTAAAGGAAACCGGTTTTTCAGGTGGAGTGCCTGTAAAGGACAGAGAAGTTTCCATACACTCCATATCCGGCGACATTAAGAAGGCCAGCCAGTCCATATTTTCTACCGGCCTCAAAGGAATCTGTTGAGGGGTGATTTCCTGACTTTGCAAGCGGATGGATTTTCCCTGGGAACTGTCCTTGATTTCGAAACTCAGTGCATTAATGCCAGTGAAAGTGTTTTTTGTCGCATTGAGGTCAACTTCGTTGATATGCAGGGCACGGACTTCAATTTTTGGTTTAATGAAGGGCAGGAATCCATAGGCGCCCAGGTCAATTTCCTGGTTGGTAATCTGATCCTGCAGTTTTTTCACCAGAGCTCTGACCTGCGCCGGGATCTCGCAGTTTTCTTCCAGCTCAAGTTTGAATTCACCGCCCGGAAGCGTCTGGAGCAGCGCTGTATCCAGCAGCACAGGTTTCGACAGGATATCGAAACTTGCGGTCTGATCAAGATCATAGTGGCAGCCGCTGAAGAGCGCCATGGCTGTTGTAAGACTCAAGAGAAAAAGCATCCGGAACATTGTTTTTTTCATGTCTGTTTTCCTTTGTGACTTGTTTTTGAACGATGCGATCCTCAGAGGAAAAAAGATCCCTCTCCGCCGGAGTTTATGTAAAGGCTGCGCATGGACACGCTTTCTGTTTCCTGACGTTCTTTTTGAAAGCAGAAATTCTTCCGTCCATGTCTGTTCAGCATGTAACTTAATTATGCCATACTTTACACTTTTCGACGTAGTAATGTGCTCATAAAAAGGACACTCAGGCAAAGTACCACGAGCAGCCAGTCGCCCAGCAGGTCTTTGACAGAAGTCCGGAGGTCTTTGGAGGCGCATCCGCAACCGGCGCATCCTTTTTTCTCCGGATTAATAGAAACTTCGCCTTCGACATCAGGCTCTTCACCTTCGATCCCGGGTTCTTCGCCTTCGACATCAGGCTCTTCACCTTCGGCTCCGGGTTCTTCACCTTCGATCCCGGGTTCTTCGCCTTCGACATCAGGCTCTTCGCCTTCGATCCCGGGTTCTTCGCCTTCGATCCCGGGTTCTTCGCCTTCGATCCCGGGTTCTTCGCCTTCGATGTCATTTTCATCGTCCTGCGGCGGGCGGGGGAGATTACGCAGCCAGGGGTATCCTGCATTCATGTTGCCATTTTCATCTGCAGCCCAGATCCCGTTCAAATCCCAATTGATATAAGTATTTGCTGCATGGGGATGAGTCATCTCAGTCGTGGTGCGTCCCGCTCCTCCTGCGCTAATCAGTGTGCCCGAATACTCCTTGTCCCAGTAGGATGTAATGACTTCGGCACCGCCATTTTCGCCGATCAGCCCTCCGGCAATGCCATTGTCCGAAGTCAATTTCAGCCGTACAGCGGCATAGCATCGGTTTATCTGGGCGTTATCCGCTTTGTCATTGAGCCTGTTATTTAAACGTGCAATGAATCCGGCGGCACAATGTACGCCTCTTGTCTGCCCGCGGGCATAGCAGTCGTTCAGCACGCTTGAGACCGTTTCCGCTGCAAAACCCGCTGCTACTTCACCCTGGACTCTTCCATGGGCATAAGAAGTGCTGCAGGTTCCACGATCAATCAGACCGGCCATGCCGCCGGCGCTCCGCCCGGTGACGTGTGCGACAGATGTACATCTGGCAATATTTCCGGAAAAGATATTTCCTAAGAGCCCTCCTGACCAGGACTTGCCTTGAATGGTTCCTGCGCTGCTGCACTGCTCTACGGTGCCGTCGAGTAATAGAGCGGCGATACCGCCGGCGGTGGCGTAGTCGGCTGTCGTATGAATTTCAACATCCGCCCGGCATCTCTGCACCAGGCTGCCCTGGGACATTATTCTGGCGGCGATCCCCCCCAGCATAGGCATCGCCGGAGATGGTGCCGCTTACAAAGCAGTTTATGACGGTGCTGTCTTCCAGATATACAGCAAGAGCGGCGGCGCGTTCGCCGGAAACTATGTGGACTTGCTCGATATTAAGGTTTCGTATGACCGCATTTTTTAAATGATAGAACAAGGCAACGTCCTCCTCCTCCGCTTGAGGCATGCTGAGGTTTATGAGGCGTTTATGATTTCCTTCCAATGTTCCCTGAAAAAACGGAACAGGGTGATCAGGGTGTATTCTGTTATAATTCCGGCCTAGAGGCACAGCGATTACACCGGTAAAGTCCAGATCACGGATGATTTCAAAATGCTTTGTCCAGTCCTCCTGTGACCGGCACAATTGCTGCCAGTCTGCGACGCTGGCGATTTGATAGGGCTTTGCTGCGGTGCCTTCGCCGCCGCTGTACTTGTCGCCCAGGAGGATCACAGCGGCCGGCGGCAGATTGCGGAGCCAGGGGTAGCCACTGTTTTTGGAGTAGTCGGGATCAGAAGCCCATACAGCATTAAAATCCCATCCGACAAAGGAGTTGGCGGCGTAGGGAAAAGACATGTCCGCCGTTGTCCGCCTTTCACCACCGACGCTGCTATTGTTTCCTGAGCGTTCCGAATCCCAATATGACGCGGTGACATTGGTGTTTGTGCTGCTGGCGATCAGTCCGGCAGCGATTCCGCCTTCTCCGTCAACACGTGTTCGAACTGCCGCAAAGCAACGATTGATTTCCGCATTGTCCGTATTGTTGAGCACCATGCCGTCAGTTTTGGCAATGAGTCCGGCAGCATATGTTTTTCCGGAAGCGATGCCGCGTGCATAGCAATCGGTGAAGCAGCCGTCTTTTACAGAAGCTGCCAGTCCTCCTGCAACGGAAGCCTGCACCGTTACATGTGCATAGCATTCTGAAAAAGAAGAGGCGAGGGAGTGAGCCGTCAAACCGCCTGCATCGGTTTTTCCGACGATGGTGCCTGCACTGCTGCACTTGAGAAAAGCAGTATCCTGCGTGAAACAGGTGATTCCGCCGGCTAATCCACCCACGGGGTTCAACTCATTTCTGACCCGGACGTTTGTCTGAAGGATACAGCTTTGAATTTGTGAATCGCCGCTGATTAATGTTGCCATGCCTCCGGCGCTGTCCAGAGACTGAACGGAGCCGGATATGAAGCATCTGCTGACGGTGCTGGAGGAAATGTAGACGGCGAGTGCACCGGCATAGGTACGGGCATCGACGGAGATATTGTCTATAAAAAGGTTCTGAATCCTGGCGCCCTTCAGACTGTAGAATAAGGCGACATCGTTCATATCCGGGCGATTCAGGTTCACGTTCCGCAGATGAAAGTAATTTCCGTTGAGCGAGCCGGTGAACGATGGAAGGGGATGAAACTCATTGTCGGGATCATAATCCCACCCCACTGATCTCACTTCCGCACCGGTGAAATCCAGTGTTCGGGTCAGTTCAAAATGGGCTCCCCAGTCTTTCTGAGTCCGGCACAGAGTTTGCCAGTCTTCTACGCTGCTGATCAGAAAGGGATTTTCTTCTGTTCCGTCGCCGCCGCTGTACCTGTCCTCAGAAATTTCGCCTTCTGCAGCCTCTTCTCCTTCCGGAGGCTCCTCGCCCTCAACCGTTACTTCGAGTGCAACAGGAGGGGTATTGCGCAGCCAGGGGTACCGTCATTTACGGTGCTGTCCGTGTCTGCAGTCCAGAAAATCCCAAACCGCCATTTTGTGTAGGTATTCACAGCGTGAGGATAGGTCATTGCATTGGTTGTTCTTCCGTCCCCGCCGGCACTGTATGCCGTGCCGGATACTTCTGTGTCCCAGTAGCAAAAATCCAGACTTGTATTGTCTGCATACCCCAGAAGCCCGCCTGCATTTCGGTTCGCACCAAAAAGGGTGAGCCCGCCGGCAGCATAGCAGTTGGAAAGGGTTGACTGGCCGGCGGAACCGGCAATCCCTCCGACAAAGCCGACACCCGTTATCTGACCCCGGGCGTAACAGTTTGTTAAAGTTGAATTGCGCAATACCCCTGCCAGACCTCCGGAATCGCCCAGAACGCTGCTGGCAGCAACAGAGGAAAAACTCTCTTTGAAACTGACATTGTGGTCGCAGAAACCGACCAGCCCGCCTGCCGCATTGTTGCCGGAGACACTGCCACGGGTGAAAGTGTTGAAAAAGTTACTGTTCTGGGCATAGCCTGCGAGCCCGCCGCCATAATTGTAGCCGCGCACGTCTATCAGAGCGGAGGATTTTGTGACAGTCAGTTTATCGGCATATCCGACAAAGCCTCCGGCGATGGCGCTTTGTGTCGTTGCAAAAGAAGTGCTGTTTCTAATTGCCAAATCCAGTGCCGTGGCGAAGAAGCCGCCTGCCCGCTCTTTTGCAACGATAGTTCCGATGCTTTCTGAAAAAGAAATTTCCTCACCCTGTTCCAGCGCTGCAATACCGCCTGCCCGGCTGTTGTCGTCGGTGCATTGGATATCCGTACCGATCCAGCAGCGCATAAATTTGGAGTTCAGGCAGTCCACAGCCAGACCGCCTGCATCGCCTTCTGCGCTGATTCTGCTGATTATTTTTACATCTTTGGCAGCACTTTCATCAAAATAGACTGCCAGAGAGGCAGCCTGCCGTTTCGCTTTTATTTCCATATTTTCAATAATCAGATTGTTCACGGAGGCACGCTGCATGCTGAAAAAAAGCGCAACATCGTTTTCATCAGGATAATTTAACACGATGTTTTTAAGGCGATATCCGCCGCCGTCCAGGCTGCCGCTGAAGTAAATATGCGGGTAGTCAGGGTTGGCGGGATCAAAGTCCCGGCCTACAGGCTTTACGGTGACACCGCTGAAATCAATGCTTCGGGTCAGCCTGAAATCGCTGCCCCAGTCGCTTTGTGTTTCAGACAACTCAAGCCAGTCAGCCGCACGGCTCAGCAGATACGGATTGTCAGCAGTGCCGCTGCCTCCGCTGTAGGTTCCCGCTGTTGCGATGGATAGCGGCATGACAACCAAAATGGCACCAAGGATAAGGGCAGTCTTTTTTGTTAACAAGTCTTTTCTCGAAAAAATAAGTTGCGAACATGCAAAGTACAGATTACAAGATTCAGAGCCGGGTACTGTTCCGGACAGGAAACTTTCGAAAAGTAATCATTAGTAAATTACTCATAATTCAATGCAAAAAAAACAAAAGATCATACCGCTGGCAGACCGGGTTTACGAGGGTGCTTTCCGTGGTACTATTATTTGCCTGTATAACACCTGTATGGGCGAAAGTATTGCTTTGTAATTAGCGAATAGTGTTGTGTATTTATTCATAAATCAATCAATCTGAAACAAACTGCGCTTTTCTAAAACATATCACATAAATCGTTATTTGTCAAAAGATAAATATAGGCGGGACAGGCGTTGTTTTTCTGAAACAGAAAAAGGAGAAGGGATTGAAAAATCCGCTTCTCCTTCGAGTGGGCTTAAGGCGTTGTTTTATGCGCTGCTGCTCTTTCAGAAGCTGAAAAAGCGCAATTTAACTTCATATACCGCTGTTGCTTTTGCAGTGAAAATAAGGTCGTTTTGGGGCCGGGAGCCCTGCATAGTCATTTCGCTTGTGAGGCATTCGACTCCGGCATCGCGAATGACCCGGTAGATATCAATGTTGCGGTCAGGTGTCAGAACGGGTTTACCCTGAAAAGGCCCTGCGGCACTGTAGGAGTTGATGGTGCCCTGGGTTTCGTCAAATGCCCGCAGAGAGCATCGTGTGATAGTGTCGAAATTCCCGGAAGAAGGTTCCAGAGCAATTTTGGTAAGCACCAGCCCGTCCAATTTGCCCTGTACAAAGAAAATCTTGAGCAGAGGCGCGAAGGGGCTGTCCAGAAACTGCACAGGATCTTTCACTTTTTCTGCAAGTTCCAGAATGTTTTTGGTAAAATCACAGTTTGTTCCCAGCGGGAAAGTGACCAGACCGTTTTTCCAGCCTTGCAGCAACACTTCTTCGTAAAGATCATTTTCTGTCAGAGTGCCGTTAGTATTGTTTATCCGGTTGGCTCCCGAAACGGTAACATTCTCTGTAAGAATAATCTCTGTTTCCCGCTGTATTGTGAAATGGCATCCGCTGAGGGCAACAGCGCACACAATAAGAAGGGCAAGACGGCTGATAACAGGAGCATTCAGTTTCATAACGGTATGTTTCCTTTAAGTATAAATACATGCCGGGACTGTAAATGTGTCAGTTTTTCTCCGGTTTGATCCGACAAGCTGCCTGAAGAATGACCCGCCACAACCGGAGAACTGAACAAACCGTATCGGGCATATTCTAGACAAACAGCCGTAAAATGTCAAACTTGCGAATTCCATGAAGGTTTATGCGGATGTGTAGTGTATATATAAGAAAATATCTTTTCAGGTGGGCACGTTTTCTTGGCGCCGATAGGACAAGCGGTGTAAAATAACATGAAGGCATTTTGCGTCAGGAGGGTGCATAAAATGAAAAAGAGGCAGGATTGTTATGTTTTTTATGTATTATCTGTCCTGTTGGCTCTGGGAGCGAGTGTGATGGGAGATGCCTTCTCCTGCGATAGGGGCGCCATTAACGTGGACCCGGAGCATCCGGCGTGGCTTCTCTATGGTGACAATGCTCCCTTTTACATGTGCGGTCCTGGAGATCCTGAAGGCTTTTTATATCGGGGTCTGCGCAAGGCTGACGGAACCCGGGAGGGCGATCAGCAGGCGCTCATCAGAAAAATGGCGGGCACCGGTGCCAACTGCATTTATATGATCATGGTACGCAGCCACGGCGGTGACGGTACTGCCGATGAAAACCCTTTTGTTAATGGCGATCCCGGGCAGGGACTTAATACGGCTATTCTGGATCAATGGGATCAGTGGTTTTCAGAGATGAACAGGCAGGGCATCGTTATTTTTCTCTTTTTTTATGATGACAGTGCGGCGCCTTTTCACAGAGATCTGACGGATGGTGCCCTGGATCCCCGGGAAGAGCAGTTCATAGATACTGTTGTTGCGCGGTTCCATCGTCACCCGTATCTTATCTGGTGTGTGGCGGAAGAATATATCGAGGCAGTATCTCCCGCCCGGGCAGCGAAAATTGCTGAGCGCATCAAAGCGCAGGATCCGTTGCGGCATCCTGTGGCGGTACATCAGAATCATGGAACAGTTTTTGACTTTACCGACAACATCCACGTGGATCAGTTTGCCATGCAGTTCAACACCGCATCCAGTGACAGCCTTCATGAAGCAGCGGTTTCGGCGTGGCAGAATACAGGAGGGCGGAAAAACATTAATTTGTCCGAATTTCAGCCCCGCCCAACCGGTCTTGCGCTGCAGAAAACCATCTGGTCCATCGCCTTTGGCGGGGCATATTCTATGATCCTGCAAATGGACATAGACAAAACAAAAGAAGAGGATCTGAAGATTTGCGGCGGACTGGTGCGATTCATGGAGTCGGTACGGTTTAATGAAACAGCCCCTTCTGATGCGCTGGCGCGGGGTGACAGCCGTTATGTTCTTGCCAGGCCGGGGCAGCTCTACCTCATCTACAGTGAAACCGGCCGGTATCCGGGTGTTGATCTGCAAGCAGGCTGCTATACGCTTCAGTGGTTTGACATCAGCAGCGGCCGGTGGTTTCATGGAGGCAGAAAAACACTGTCCGGCGGCGAACAGTATTTTAAAAAGCCCGCGTCCGTGGGTGCTGCAGCCGTGCTGTATCTGGTATCCTGTCTGTAGCAGGAGAAGCAGACATCCCGGGAAACAGCGCCGTGTATGTGCAGTACACAAAAGGTAAAGATCCGCATGCAGGAAAATGAATCCGCCCCGCAGGCAGAAGAACAGCACAGGTCCTTCCGGTATTGGGCGGATAAACTGCGCACTGCGGTGCTGTGTCTTATTGCGGGCATTACCCTTTATGCCTTGTACAGCCTGCGGGGGAGCGACTGGGGGGCTGTGTATGCTTTCTGGCATGCCCGCCGGTTCCTGCTGGCTCAGGTATTCCTGCTTGGCTGTTGCGATATTTTTCTGGATGGGCTGATCTGGCGGCAGGTGCTGCGACATCAGGGCGTCACGCCGGGGAAGGTGCAAAGCATTTTCCTGTATTTTTCAGCCCATGCCGCTCTGCTGATGCCTGCCCAGCTTGGTCGCGCATTCCGTTCTGCTGAAACAGCACGGCGCTGCGACGTTTCAGCCGCAACTACTTTTTCCGCAGAAGTGCTTTATCTGGGTTTTACGGCGATTTCCGCTTCGGCACTCTTTGTATCCGCATTCATGTTTTTTCAGATTTCTGCCACAGCTTTCTTCCTGCCGCTGCTGCTTATCCCTGCCGGACTGGCGGCGGCTCAAGTAATACGGCCCTTGCTCATCCGGTTGAAGCTGCAGATTGGCTTTGTCAGTTTTCTCCAGCCGGCTCTGGCAGGACTTGTTTTCTTAAGCATGCTCAACTGGCTGATCAATGCGCTGAACCTGTATCTGGTCTTCAGAGAGCTGATTCCCGATCTATCGTTTATGCATGCTCTTATGATCAGCACTTCCACTCTTTTTGTGGGTGCCATTTCGGGCATACCGGGCGGATTCGGCGTGGCTGAAAGTTATATTGGCGCACTGCTCTATTGGCTGAAGGCGCCCCCTGTGCATTTGGTTCCGGCCGTCCTCGCTTTCCGCATTCTTTCCGTCTGGATCTGGGTTCCGGTCGGATGGCTTACATTGGGACTGCAATCCGTCGCTTTCAGAAAAAAAAGCACAGAAGAAACAGAAGCGTCTCAGTGAGCATCCCCGTCTTTTTTCTGTTTTGGCTGCCGGACGTTTTTTTTCTTTGAAGCCATTTCTGCCAGCAGTTTTTTAAGATCATGAGCGTGTTCTTTGTGCATGACAAGAACGGCATCTTCCGTGACTACGAGAACAATATCGGAGAGTCCCAGAGCAGCTACGGAAATCCCTTTATCCGTGGCGGCGTTCCAGATGATGCTGTCCCTGCAGTCCATAATGGCGGCATTACCGGCGGTCACATTGCCCATATCATCGGGCGTACGTTCTTCTGCGACGCTCTGCCAGGTGCCCATGTCCCGCCAGGAAAAGTCGCCCCGAACCATTAAAATGCGGCCGGCATGCTCCAGCAGGGCGTGATCGATGCTGATGGCTTCCAGCGTGGCGAAAAGCGCATCCACTTCTTCCAGTCTTTTTTCTCTGATCAGTGTCGCAAGCTGATAAACCAGGGCTGCCATATCAGGGCGCGCTTTTTGCAGCTGATTCATGAGCACGGAAAAACGACAGAAGAGCATGCCGCTGTTCCAGAAATGCCGCCCTGTACTGATAAAACGGCGTGCCCGTGCAGCGTCCGGCTTTTCATGAAATGCTTTGACCGGCCAGGCAACCATCTTTTTCCCCCGGGCACAGAAAGGAGTGGATACGGTTGTCTCTATGTAGCCGAACTCTTTTTCCGGGCGTGAGGGCATGATGCCGCAAAGTACCAGAGCATCCTCCGCCTGTGCCGTGGCGACTGCCTCACGAAGCATGCGATGGAAGCAGAAGCGGCGCTCGATTTTCTGATCCGCTGTCACAAGTGCCAGCGTCATGGCGGAAAGTTTTTCCTCTCCTTTGGCCGCCAGCATGCGTGCCAGCGTATAAATCAATGCACCGCCTGTATTCTTTGTACAGGGCTCCGCATAGATGTGGGACGCCGGAATGTCTTTCAGCAGTTTCCGGACTGTTGGCGCCAGCAGTCTGTTGGTACTGATATAGAGCTGGTTTGGCGGAATTAACGGGTTCAGATGATCTACAGCCTGCCGGAGCATACATTTTCCGGAACCGTCCAGATCAAGGAGCTGCTTGGGCCGGTGCGGTCTCGACAGGGGCCAGAAACGCTCGCCCGAACCTCCGGCAAGAACCAGGGCTGCAACAGCAGTGAAATCGGCATCCATTCTGAAATAATCTCCCTGTCAAGTCAATGGCTTGTGTTTGCCGGACAGGTGTTGCTCCTGCTTTTCCCGGCTGAAGTGACATAGGTGGCGAGAAGAAGAATAACACAGAACAGCGCTGTCAGTGCGCTGATAAAACTTCCTGCAAGCATAAGCGGGGGGCGATAGGAAAAGATGATGGAATGATTTCCTTTATCCAGGGCTATCCCCATAAAAAGACCGTTGACACGGAGCAGCGGCGCAGGAACACCATTGTCCGTTGCATGCCATCCTTCGTCAAAACATTCGCTGAAGGTCAGAATGCCCGGCCCCGGCGTGTCTAGCTGAATGGAAACGGCTTCCGGACGCTTTTCGCTCAGTACGATGCGCGGCTGCTCATAGTCGCGGCTCTCTTCCGTACTTTCGGCGACAATGCGTGCCAGATGATGAATGGTTTTCTTTGCCGTTGTCACGAGACATTCCCGGGACGGATCAAAGTCGGGTGCGCAGACACCTTCCAGTGCGGCGCGATCGTCTGTAGCAAGGCGCCAGCGGGGCGTCCAGTATGCCCGGGACAGCCCCGGCGGGCTGTTAAAGACAGTGATGCCGCCGTCACGGCTGTGCTGCTGAAGGTTTAAGCCTGAAGGTGCGTTTTCCGAAGCGGAAAAAGAACTGTCGGCCGCTACAGCACGGACAGACATCAACTGCATCATGGCAGTGGAAGGGACTCCGTTGTTTTCCGCCATTGTTTTGTTCCACTGCTCCAGCCATTTCTGCTGTGAGCGACTGAGGACAGCACTTTCGCCAAGCGCACCGTAGAGGTGTGCGGCAATGCTGCTGTTGGGGTGAAAACTGCGGTTGTCGGGTGCGGCGAGCAGGAGTGCTCTGCCATCCAGAGCGCTTTCGCGAAGTGCTTTTTCAGTCCGGGCATGAAGCCGCAGTTCCGGAACCGCCTGAAAAAAGGGGTGATCCTGACGGTTTACAAAAGAAGACGCCAGATCCACATAGAGGAAGATCAGTATGCCGATACCCGCAGCGGCAGCTGCCCAGTTGCGCCGGATCGCAAGAAAAAAAACGAGCGCAGGCAGAAAAGGAATCATCCGTCCCCGTGCACTATCCGGTACGATGGGAAAAAGAATAATAAAAAGGAGACAGGATGCGGCTGCAGGAACCCAGAGTCGGGGCGTCATGGGATTGCGACGTACAGTAAAAAGGCGGTCCATGCCCAGTGCCGCCAGCACCGCCAGACAGAAACTGACGGGAAAATACAGTGCCTGCACCCATCCTGCGTCCCGGGTAAAGAGAGCAAGAATAATCAGTGCGGGCAGGGCGAGACCGAAAAAAAAGCGTTCCTTTCGCTGAAGCCGGTGGAAAAAAGCAGGAGGCAGCAGGAGCAGCGCAAGAACACCGATCCGCCCGGGAGCAGGCAGCAGCTGTGTCTGCAGATCGAAGAGCTGCGTCCAGAGTCCTTTGATTCCGGAGGGAAGCGCAGCGGCAAGACGAAAACCACTCAGGAGCCGGGCAGGGGTTTCCAACTGCAGACTTCTGTGCAGCATCGGCAGCCCCTGTATGCTGAAAAGCAGCAGGGCGAGGGTTGTCATGGCGACGAGTGCGAGAATACGCTGCAGCCTGCTGTTTTTTGTCGAGCCTGACTCTTCGGCGTCGATGCCCATATAGGCACAGAGCGCGCCGTAAAACAGTGCGGTCAGAGCAAGAACAAAAGCTGGCATCAATGCGCCGCCCAGAAGCAGGAGCGCAAGCGACAGCGCGCCCAGAACGAGTGTGTCACGCCGGGGTTTTCGCATATGTTCCCGCAGCATCCACAGAAGAAGAGGGAACCACATAACGGTTTGCAGCGTGAGAGGATTGGACGCAGCGGAAGCGAAAGTTCCGCTGCAGACGGCAATGAGCGCCCCGGTAAGCGCAGGAATAAAGCGCAGTCCCAGGGATCGGGCAAAAAGGACGAAGAAAAAACCTGAAGCGGACAGGGCAATAAACGCATGAAGCGCCAGAGCCCGGGGAAAATCCAGAAAAAGAAAGGGGAGCGTCAGCGGCTGAAGCAGACCATGCCGTCCGTCCGCAAAATAGGGTGTCCCGCAGAGAATACGGTTATTCCACAGAGGTAATTTTCCCGTGCGGAGGCTTTCTATGCCATACAGCATGGACGGAAAGATCTGACGGTATAAAGCGGCATTTTCGCCTTCCGGCGATACAGCACCGCCGCCCGGTGCCTGAACGCTGATCCAGAACAGCGGGCACAGCAGGATGAAAAGAGCGGCTGCCGCAAAAAGGAGCAGCGTGCCATAAGGATTGTTGTCTGATGCAGTCACTGTATCTCCATAACCGTAAAAAATGTTTTCCCTTATATGTATGATACTGCAGCGGGAAAGGGGAGAGGAAATCCGGAGTTTCCGATGATCTCTTCAGGGCTATTCTTTTTCCAGAAGAAGCGTTCCATGATACATTACGGGATAATGAAATATTCTATTGCCCGGAAGTGCCGTAGGGACAGGCGGCATGATGTTCCGGAGCAACTTCCAGCAGCGGCGGTGCTTCCTGACTGCATTGCGGGCGTGCTATAGGGCAGCGCGGATGAAACACACAGCCTGCGGGCGGATTGAAAGGAGAAGGTGGCTCGCCTTGCACAGAAACCGGGGCTGTATCCGCTGTCTTCTCTTTATCGAGATCGGGCATGGCAGCCAGCAGCAGTTGTGTATACGGATGCCGGGGTGTACGAAAGAGCGTATCTCTCGGTGCCGATTCCACTACACGGCCCAGATACATGACCGCCACACGGTGCGCTATATGACGGACAACACCGAGGTCATGGGAAATAAAGAGCATGGCGAGCTGCTGATCCCTCTGCAGATCTGCAAGCAGGTTGATGATCTGCGCCTGAATGGATACATCCAGTGCGGACACAGGCTCATCAGCAATGAGCAGGGACGGACGAGGCGCCAGTGCCCGGGCAATGGCAATACGCTGCCGCTGCCCGCCTGAGAATTCATGGGGGTACTTGCGGACGAAACGCTGCGCCAGCCCGACTTTCTGCAGCAGTTCGGCGAGTTCCAGATCGAGTGCCTTTCCCCGGAGTTTCCGGTGAATCCGCAGCACTTCCGCCAGCGTGTCATAGACGGTCATCCGGGGATTGAGAGAAGCATAGGGATCCTGAAAAATCATCTGTATTTCAGGACGGAGCCGCTTCAGCGCTGCTGTACCCATCCGGTGAATATCCATTCCGCGGAATAAGATCTGTCCGGAGGAAGGCGTTTCGAGGCGAACGATACTTCGGGCGAGTGTTGATTTTCCGCAGCCCGATTCGCCGACAATTCCAAGAACTTCACCGGCATGAAGATGGAGCGACACCTTTTCCAGCGCATGTACTTCCAGCCTGCCCTGCTGTCTCTTCCATCCGTGGCGGACTCGTACAGGAAAGCGCAGGCTGATGTCCTCAATCTGAAGAAGGTGTCTGCTGTCTCCGGTACCGGTCATGGCATCAACTCCTGCAGCTCTCCGGCATTTACCCGCAGGCAGGCAGTCTGCCGTCCCGGACTGCAGAGAAGGAGCGGGCAGTCCGATTTGTAACAGGCTTCTTGTGTGTAGCGGCATCGGGGAGCGAAAGGGCACCCTGCTTCTGGCGCACCTTTTTCAGGCGGTTGGCCCGGGATAGCCGCCAGCGCTTCACCTGCCCGATGTGATCGGGGCAGCGATGCAAGAAGAGCGGCAGTATAAGGATGGAGCGGTTTTTCGAAGAGCTGTTTTGCCGGCGCGGTTTCCATAATCCTCCCGCCGTACAGCACGATTACCCGGCTGCACAGCTGCGATACGATCCCCAGATTGTGGGTGATGAGCGCGACTGACATGCCCATCTGTTTCTGCAGGTCGGTGAGGAGCGCAAGTACCTGTGCCTGCACAGTCACATCCAGTGCTGTAGTGGGTTCGTCAGCAATCACCAGCTCCGGCCGGGTAATCAGTGCCATGGCAATTACAACCCGCTGGCGCATGCCTCCTGAAAACTCATGGGGGTACATGGCCATACGCTGTTCCCCGTCCTGAATGCCCACGGCGTGCATCATTGCCAGTGCCCGGTCATGCGCCTCCCGGGGCGTGCAGAGTCTGTGAACCAGCAGCGGCTCAATAATCTGCGCCCCAATTTTCATGTATGGATTGAGCGCTGTCATGGGATCCTGAAAAATCATGGCGATCTGCCGCCCCCGTAAAGCACGTTGTCTTTCGGGAGATGCACGGAGCAGGTCTTCTCCGCGGAAAAAAGCGGATCCGGATTCTATCCGGGCAGGCGGCATGGGCAGAAGCCCGAGCAGGGAGTAAAAAAGCGCGGATTTTCCGCAGCCGGATTCACCGACAATGCCCACAGTTTCTCCCTGATCAATAGAAAAACTGACCCCGTCCACGGCACGGATAATACCGTCGCGCGTGTGAAACCACGTGCGCAGGTCATTTACTTTCAGGAGGGGCGACGCTGTTTCCATAGTCAGTCTCCGGAAATACGGGGATCGAGGGCATCACGGAGTCCATCGCCAAGTGCGTTGAGAGCGAAGAGGGTGGACGTAAACAGTATGCCGGGAAAGAAAAGCAGCCAGGGGTATTCCTCCATGGTTTCCACTCCTTCCCGGATCAGAAGCCCCCAGGAACTCATGGGGGGCTGTACGCCCAGGCCGAGAAAACTTAAAAACGCTTCAAGAAGCATGACCCGCGGCACAGTGAGCGTGGCATAGATGATAATAGGACTCAGCATATTGGGGATGATGTGTCGCAGCAGAATGCGCATGCGGCTGTACCCGAGAATCACAGCAGCTTCCACAAATTCACGATGTCGCAGAGAGAGGGTCTGACCGCGGGCAATACGTGCTGTTGTGAGCCATTCAACGGCTCCGATAGCGATAAAAAGGAAAATGAAATTCCGCCCGAAAAACACCATCAGGATAATGACGAAAATGGTAAAAGGAAGGGCGTAAAGAATATCGACGATACGCATCATCACACGGTCCGTATAGCCGCCTGCATATCCGGACAAGGCTCCGTAGAGAACTCCGATCAAAAGGGAAACCAGTGTGGCGGACAGCCCGATGCCGAGAGACACTCTGCCGCCGTGCAGAAGCCGGGTCAGCAGATCTCTGCCGAGCATATCTGTGCCGAGCCAATGGCGTAAAGACGGTGCCGCGGCGCCCAGAGCCGTATCCTGCGTTTCATAGCCGTAAGGGCTGCACCAGGGCCCTGCAACAGACAGCAGCAGGACCACCATCAACATGACCAGCCCTGCCAGCGCCAACTTGTTTTTTCGAAGGCGACGCCAGGCGTCCTCCCAGAGGGAGACTCCTTTTTCAAGAGAAGGTTCATCCATGATCCGGGTGATCCTGTGGCAGCAGATACAGTGAAGTGCCGCGCCGGAGATTCATTTCCACCATTTCAGCGCCGAGGGCAAGTGGTCGTCCGATACAAAATCCAGCGCAAAGAGCGCTTTCCCGCGTTCTTTGGAACATTTGACAAGCAGCGTGTTTTTTCCGTGTTTTAAAGTTGCATTCACGCTTTCGATGCAATAGTTTTCTCCGTCAGGCGGCCCTTCGCTTTCAAATACGGGGACCTGGTTCACCCATATGCGGATGGGCGAATGGAAGCGCACACGCAAATAACTGCTGAGTCGGCGTTCGCAGGTAATTTCGGTGTAGGCATAGCTGGCAGAGCGCTCATAGTGAGAGAAGAAAAAGCCGCCCGGATCCAACGCATCGGTAAGCGGTACTTCGTGATCCGCATCTGCCCGGGTGAACCAGGTGCGCCATTTTTCCGGTCGGTACCAGCCTTCCACAGCAGCCTCAAAATTTCTTTCCATTTCGATGGAGTGAAGACTTTTTTTTCTGTTTTCATCCGAACTGAGATCGATGCCGCCGAGAATCAGCCAGCGGCGGAGCTGTGTCTTCTTTTCCTCACGCAGCCATTCAACGGCACGCTGATTGGGCGGTACGGGGCTTGCGGAGGGGATACTGCGCCGCTCAAAATGATTGAGCAGATTTACAAAAAGACGGTCTGCCACGGGATCTTTTCCCAGATGCTCCAGAACAGGCATGCAGGTCATGACAATACGGCCTGTGCCGTAACGCTGAACCAGAATGTTATTTCCCCACCGCGCCGTGCTTTCTCCGGTAAGTGCATCCGCAGTGCGGCAAAGGCTTCCGGAGATATCTTCTTCTCCCTGTTCTTCAAAGTTTAGTGCCGAAGCAACATTTTTATAGACCTCACGCATGAGGCATCGGGACGGAAGTTTTTCGAAAACGGGATGCAGTTTGACGTAGTGGAAGGCGGATGCCCAACTGCATGAAGCGGGACGGGGCGTGGCGCTTATTTTTGCATCCAGTATGGAAAACAGATCGTTCCAATCTTCGGGTGGCGAGAAGACAATCGCAACGGCACCTTCTTCAACCTGTGCGAGAATCTGCATCAGGTCGTTGTCCGGGTAGGCGCGAACGGTATTGCTGAGAGGCGGTATGATGTGAAGCGGTGCCAGGAGATTACCTGTCTTTGCCAGAGCTGCTACACGGTCAAGATAGATTTTTTCAGGGTCCAGAAGATGGACTTCCACGGGTGAGGGTGCTGCCTGTTCAAAGACAAAAAAGGAGTCTTCGCCTCTGCCCAGCACCCGGGTTCCCTGCATGAGGCTTGCAACAAACCGGTGAAGCCCGAGTGCGCCGGAGCCGCCGATACTTCCAGACCAGAGCAGCTGTCCGTGGCGCGGCAGTTTGGTATGCCGCTTTTTCTTCCACAGCACCTGACCGGTAGGCCCGATCACCTGCAATGACAGATCTGCGGAACCACCCTGCCCGGGATCGCCGATCATCTGGATGGTGACGCCGGTGGCTTCACGGGGGTGCAGGTTGCTTTTTTCCAGACTGATCAGCGGCAGAAGAGGCGCCTGCGCCGCCGCCACTATTTCCAGGGCATTCGGTTTTTCGGAGGTGCAGCCGCTGCTTTCAGGGAAAGCGTGAAAATAGCCTGCAATTTTACTGTTGGCGCGCATAGCCTGGATTTGTGCAGCCACAAATGTTTTTGCCGATTCGTCTGTAAGGTCATTGAAAGCGGCAAGGCTGCCGAAGATCCGGTTCAACCCGCGCTGATCAAAATCAGCGTGAAGCGTGTCGTCTTCCTCCGAATGCTCGGCGGTCTGAAATGAGGTCATCCCGCTGATGATGGCGAGTTTACCGGCAGCACCGCAGCATTGCAGGTACCGTGTCCGATTTTCCGGTACGGGATCGGTGGGACAGAAAAACAGATCGTCGTAAGGTTCCGGAGTGCTTCGGTACGGGCGGAGCAGTTTTGCATCGGAACTGTCTGCATGTGCGCCGCCCGCAAAAATCAGGCGGGAAGGATCCAGTTCTCTTGCCAGTGTGAAAAGCCGGTCGCTTAGAGCACGGGCGGCATTTCCGGTTTCTGCCGCACGGGTCCGTTCTTCATTAAACAGCCGCCACAGTACCAGCGAGGCGTGGTTCCTGCCGTTTCTGATCATGTCGGTGACCGCATCTTCACAGCGCTGTTCCAGCCGATCCGATGCAGTCATGGGACGCAGCGAGGATTCCACAGAAAGAAGCATGCCTTCCTCATCGGCAACGCAGAGGAAATCTTCGGGCACAGGGTGCCCTGTCAGCGTGATCATATTGAATCCGGCATCACGGCTTTCAGCGATGAATTGCCTGAAAGTCTGAAGGCGTGCTGTTTTTTCAAGAGAGAGCCATGGTGCGGCAAAGCATGCCCGCGCTTTGATAAAGAGCGGGCGTTGGTTCAGATGAAAGCGGTTGTCTTTCAGGGTAAATTCGCGCATACCGAAAGAAAGGGCTTCGGCATCCACTGTTTTCCTGCCATCTTTCAGCAGAACCTCAAGCCGGTAGAGATGCGGTTTTTCCGGAGTCCACGCCTGAAAATCGGGCATGGGCAGGAGCAGTGCTCCCGGTTTGCCGGTAACGGAATAGTCGGTATCCTTAACCCTGAGTACAATTTCCGTTTTAGCAGTGCCGCCGGTGCAGGACACGTCAACAGCAAGCCGAGCCCGCCTTAAATCGGGCTGCACAAAAATACTGTCAATATGTGCAGACGGATACGCAAGCAGAGACACAGCCCCGAGCAGCCCTCCTGTGCTGCCTGTTTCACCATAATAAGGAAGAGAAGCAGGGTTCAGATCGGCATCGCCGGCATGCTGTCCCGGAAAGACAATGCGCAGGACAAGCGTGTTGCTGTCCGGATGCAGGTGTTCCTCTGTTGGCACAGAGAAAGGAAGCCACGCCCCTTCATGGGATCCAAGATAGTGCCCGTTCAGCCAGATTTCGGTGAAATAGGAGGCGCGCTCGAAATGGAGGAAAGTGCTGCTCTGACTCCAACTGGGTCCTGCAGCAAAACTATGCTGATACCATCCGATTCCACCGTCTCCCGGCAATTGCCCTGACAAAAAAGGAGGATAGATCTCGTCGGTATCGTCTGGAAAACGTTCGAACCACTGTTCTTTACGCCCGCAGTCTGAAGGGTCTGCGGCAAAAAACCATTTTCCGTCTAAATTCAACTGTTTGCGACTTGCGCTCATGCTTGGCCTCAATGGTAGGTTTGCACCCCATTCCTGTCCTGTAATGCCCAGTAGTCTACAGACAATGTCGCTGCGTGTCAAATAAAGGGCGGGGCGGACTATTCGAATCGGGGCGTACGTATATGGCAGTAGGGTGTGCCCCGGCGGCGTTCGTAGTAGCGCTGATGATAGTCTTCGGCGGGCCAGAATGCGGATGCGGGTTCTAAAGCGGTCGCTACAGCAAAGCCCTTTGCCCTGAGGTGCGCGATCAGCTTTTCTGCGATTGTACGCTGCTCCTCATTCTGATAAAAGATCACGGAACGGTACTGCTCTCCCTGATCCGGACCCTGTCCATTGGTCTGGGTCGGATCATGTATCTCAAAAAAGAGCCGGGCGAGTTTCTCAAAATCGGTTCGGGCAGGATCATACAGGATCTCTATGGCTTCAACATGTCCTGTAGTGCCCCGGCAGACCTGCTCATAATCCGGAAATTCGGTATGCCCGCCTGTATAACCGACCCGGGTGGACAGCACGCCTTCAGCGCTCTGAAAATAATACTCCACACCCCAGAAACAGCCCCCGGCAAAGACAGCCCGGTGCTCCTGTGAAGTCGCCGGGATTTTCTGAAAGTCCAGAGAAACGGAATTGACGCAATGGCGCGTGTTTTTCGGAGTGAACCCTTCACCCTGGAAAACATGACCGAGATGTGCGCCGCATCGGGCGCAGAGAATTTCCGTACGCCTGCCGTCGGCGTCGGGAATCCATTGCACGGCACCGGGCAGCGCTTCGTCAAAACTGGGCCAGCCGCACCCCGCTTCAAATTTGGAGGAAGAATTGAAGAGCGGAGCGCTGCATCGTCTGCAGTGGTACACGCCTTTTTCAAAATGGCGATTGTACTTTCCGCTGAAAGGGCGTTCGGTCCCTTTGTGCACAATGACATATTCTTCTTCCGGGGTAAGAGGGTTCATGGCGTGAATATCCGGGGCGGTGATTAAAACCAGAGTGATCAGCATGTACAGCATAGAGTGCCGAGAGCTAAGGGAAAAGCGCGGGCGCATTGTGAAGTCTTTCTCTTTTCTGATTCGGGCGCTCCGTTTCAGTCGGTGCACGGAACAGTCGGAGTGCCTTCTGTTCTCCTGTGCAGACATAACAAAAGAGAAGCCGGATTTATGCTTTTCCCGGGCAAAACAGTATAATGAAGATCTTGGTTTTCTTTAAAATCAGAAGAGAAAGACTCTTTTATGTCTCGCTTGCTTGTCCTGCTTTTATTCGGACTTTCCGGGGTATGTGCCGCTCAGGAAGCATCCGTGCAGTTCCGGGTTGAAGGGAAGGTACTTCTGTGCCATGCCGGGAATCGGGAACTGGCACGGGCGGATATTCCGTCCGTAAATGACCGTGTGCCTGTGGTGCGCTTTGATCAATGGGGGAAGTGGGTGCGTGTGCATTTGCGCTGGGAGCTGGAAGAAGCGGTTGAACAAAACGATCTTTTTATGCCTTTTCACCTTCAGTTTGACCCGAATTTCTGGTGGGCACCGCATCTGACCCCGGAAGAAGGTCTGGTCATTGCGCAGCATGTATTCCGGTCTCCGGCGGTGATAGCCGCTTCCGAAGAAGGCGTCCTTGCCCTTGTGCCGGATCTGGATATGTGCGGAAAAGATACAGCTGCCCCCTGGTATATGGATTTCAATGCACCGGAAAAATATTTCGGATTGGGCATGAGCCGCACGGAAGTGCCGGAGCATGTTCTTTTTAAAAAAGTACCGGGCATGACACTGGGCACAGGCTCCGTCGATCTTTCTTTTTATCTGGCATGGCTGGACGGGAAAGAAGATATTTTTAACCCGTGGCAGTCCGTAGCAGCCTTTCTCTGGGATCGCTGGGGCAAAGCGCTTTATGATCAGGGACAGCCGACAGCAGTTTCGCCGGAACGTTATGTGGAGCATACCTATGGCTGGGCATTTGACCGCTGGGCGCATGCCGTATGGCAGGAATTTGATCTGCATGGAACCCGTGTCGGATCCCCCGTGTTTATTGTGACAGTTACGGATTCGCCCAATTATCCGGGTCTTGCGGATCAGCGCGAATTCCCTTCCATATGGAATCAGGCGTGGTTTTCGTCTCTCCGCGCCGCTTCCGGGGTATTTCGCTACGGCAGACGCACAGGCAATGAAGACTTGATGCGTCGCGCCCGGCTTACCGAAGAATTTACGCTGGCGGCACCCCTGGATAAAGGCGTATTCCCCACAGTGTACCGGTCGGATGTGGAACGGGTCACGATTGACGGGGTAACGGTGCATCGGCCTAAGGGCTGGGATGTCGGATATTGGGTCAACAGCAACCGGGTGCCATGGGAGCATGGTATTACAGATCGCTGGTACAACGTGCTGGATATGAGCTGGACAGCGCTGTTGCTGCTGCGCTGGCATGAAGAGATTGAGCCGGATGAGCGCATTCTTCCCTATGTTTCGACATATGCCGAGCGCCTCCTGCAGCTTCAGGATGAAGACGGATTTTTCCCTTCCTGGCTGGATCCGGAAACGCAGAAGCCTTCTGCAGTGCTGGCACAGTCCCCGCAGACTAGCATGAGCGTCACTTTTCTGCTGAAGCTGGCGCAGATGACCGGCGAGAAAAAATATGAGACGGCAGCGCTGCGTGCTCTGGATGCCGTCATCAGAGAAATTATTCCTGCCGGACAATGGGAAGATTATGAAACCTACTGGTCGTGCTGTCGTCTCGGGCAGGATCATCTGGGCAGGCGTTTTGAACGAAACGCCATGTTCAAGCAGAACACCTTATCCATGTTCTGGACATCGGAAGCGCTGCTGGAAGCGTGGTGCATTTCCGGGCGTGAGGAGTACCTTTCCTGGGGCAGGCGTACGCTGGATGAACTTTCCATGGTACAGCAGGTGTGGCAGCCGCCGTTTATTTATGTTCCCGCCCTGGGTGGCTGGGGCGTGATGAATATGGACGGCGAATGGAATGACTCGCGCCAGACGCTGTTTGCCGAGCTGTTCATTGAATACGGGAAAGTGTTGGGCGAGCAGCGGTACATAGAGCGGGGCATTGCCGCAATGAAGTCCGGTTTTGTCATGATGTACTGCCCCGAGAATCCGGCTGTAAAGAAACTGTGGGAAAAAGTATGGACTTTTTTCGGCACTGAAGATTACGGCTTTATGATGGAAAATTACGGGCACGGCGGTGTTACCACTCCGGACGGAGAAGGTATGGGCAATTTTACGATTTACACCTGGGGTAACGGTGCCGCATCTGAAGCCTGGAGCCGGATACTGGATCATCATCCCGAACTGTTCCCGGCATGTCAGCCGGAAGCAGAATAAAATAAACGCCAACAAAAAGGAAACAGGATGAAATACGTGCTTTTCTTTCTTATTGCAGTAAGTCTGGTCTTCATGGGTACGGGCGTTTTTGCCTCAGAGGACTGTTCGCGCATTCTTCTTTTTAATGGGAAAAATCTGGACGGATGGACCCTGTACCAATGCGAAGCGAAAGCGGACGGGGAAGACCTGCTCATTGAAAGCGGCAATGGCATGGTTCAGTCCGCGGAGCAATACGGAGATTTTATCTGGGAATTTGAATGGAAAGCGCTGGCTGAAGATGACTGGGACAGCGGTTTCTATTTCCGTTATACAGAAATTCCTGAAGGCGCACCCTGGCCGCCCCGGTATCAGGCGAATCTGAGAAAAGGGCTTGAAGGGAATGTGAGCGAATTGAAAGGTGCTTCAAGTACAGGCCTGATTAAGGAACGGGGCTGGAATCAGTTTAAGCTGACCGTGCAGGGAACAAAAGCGGCACTGGAAATCAATGGAAAGCCGGCTTGGGAAGCGGAGGGGCTGGAAGGCCCTGAGAAGGGCTACGTCGCCTTTCAGGCCGAGGTGCCGGGCGGAGGAAAGCACCGCTTCAGAAATGTGTATCTGACACCGCTTGATAAAAAAGACTGAATAGGGGTATGTTTTTGGCAAAATATTGTTGTGGTACATCGCAATGAGTGAATAAAAGATCAAATAAGCCTGAGCCTGCAAGGCAGTTATCGTGAAAAAGCATCAGGCAGTCACTGTGACAATCAGAGAAACACTTGCTAAAGGAGAGAACGCATGGAAATGAAAAGAAGAAGTTTTTTAACCGCCGCTGCAGCCGGTGCGGGTATGTGGTCCGCTCTGGGCGGGAGCAGTGCTCAGGCAGCCGTTCCCGAAGGAAAGCCTTTTTCCAAACTGCCGCTTAAAATATCCTGCAGTTACGGATGGCTCAGCGACTGTCTTCCCAAAGGGAACCGCCCCATAGATGTGTTCAGGCTTGCGGCTGAATGGGGTTTTCCGGCGGTGGAATTGCTTGGCGCAGGCGAGGATAAAAAAAATTATGATGCCTATGCCGCCGCTTCCCAGGAAACCGGTGTTGCCTGGAGCTGTATCATGGGCGCAGGCAGAATTACCCAGGGGGAAATGCTGGATCTTTCCCAGCATGACCGCCTGGAAGAGCAGTGTGCCGCCGCCATTGAACAGGCGAAAGGTCTGAACTGCAAGTGTATCGTCGGACTGACAGGTGAAACCAGTTCAAAATGGACGATTACCTATGACAAGGCGGCACAGAACGTGATTAAATTTCTGCGCCGTGTCAAAGGAATGCTTGAAGACAATGGCATCACCATGGTGCTGGAAACACTCAATCAGCTACGTGATCATCAGAACTTCTGGCTGACAACAACCGACCAGGCGCAGATGATTGTGCAGGCTGTGGGCAGCCCGAACATCAAACAGCTGTACGATATATATCACCAGCAGATTTCTGAAGGCAATCTGATTCCCAATATTAAAGACAATATCGAGGGAATCGGGCATATCCATATTGGTGATAATCCCGGTCGCAAGCAGCCCGGAACAGGCGAGATCAATTACCCCAATGTTTTCAAAGCCATTAAAGAAACAGGGTACAGCGGTTATCTTGCAGTGGAATGCGGCTACACGGACGGCCCGGAGAATGCCATTCAGGATCTGCTGAAGTGTTTTGACGGTTGGGCATAAGTCCTGCCGTACGAAAAATAAAAAGAACTACCCGGTAACAGAAAGAAGGTTCACATGGATCATTCGTCTTTTTCACTGTCCCGCCGCCAGTTTATAGGTGGTGCGGCTGCATTGTCGGCTGCCGCCCTCAGTCTGCATGCCCTCCCGGCTTCTGCCGAAAAACCCGATTCCAAATTCAATGGCGTACAGATCGGCGTCATTACCTACAGTTTTCGTTCTCTGCCCTGCAGTGCCGAGGAACTGCTTGGCTATATTACCCGCTGCGGAATCAGCTCCGTTGAACTGATGGGCGATGCAGCAGAGGATTTTGCGAAACGGCACACGCCTGATACGGGTGTGGGCGGTCCCATGGACGGTTTCGAGGCGCTGCGTAAGCTCTATAATGAAGCCGGAGTCAACATCCATATCGTGAAATTCGGACATATCGGCGACGAGAAGATGAGCGATGCCGAAATGGGCTACTATTTCGCTGTTGCCAAAGCGCTGGGTGCCCGGGGTATTACAAGAGAGATGCCGGACAAGTCCGGGCTCGCTGAACGGCTCGGACCGGTGGCGGACAGGCATGAAATTATGATCGGCTTCCACAACCATACCCAGATCACTCCGGACAGTTACACCGGCGATATGCTTTCTTATGGACGTTATCTCGGGATCAATCTGGATATCGGGCACTATGTGGCGGGAACAGGCGAGCCTGCCATCCCCATGATTGACAAGCACCGCGACCGCATTTTATCGCTTCATGTGAAAGACCGGAAAAAGAAAAAACTCTTTTCAGACGGACCGAATATGCCTTTTGGCGAAGGGGATACGCAGGTGGCGGAAGTATTGCAGTTCCTTAAGCAAGAAGGGTTAACCTTCCCTGCCGATATAGAACTGGAATACGATATTCCGGAGGGATCCGATGCAGTGAAAGAAGTGACCCGCTGCGTTCAGTTCTGCAAGGAAGCGCTCGCCTAGGTGTCCCTGGCTGATGTCTGATATGCGCTGCAGGTGCAGGAAACCGTAGTACTTACGCCTGTGCCTGCAGCAGGAAAGGCTGCGTCCAGGCCCGGGAATGCCCCTTGCCGAAACACTCTATGCGAAAGTAAGTAAAGGGCAGCGTCGGGTCGGCTTCAAAATCAAGTTCCGGTCCCTCCGCTGTGGCGAAAATGGTGCCATAGTCTCCGATCAGGCGGTAGGAGACTGTGTCCGGAGAGCTGATGTGCACCCGGTTGCCGCACTGGGAGATCCGCTCCAGCCGGACACCTGTCGAGACATAGAATTGCCCTGCTTCAAGGGCGCGAAGCAGCGCTTCTGCGGAGCGCTCTTCCGCAAATACCATATTCCATACGATCGCCATATCCGCTGAAATGTGACAGTCATCGTTGCCGTAGCCCCATACCTTCCTGCCAAGAGACAGGAGCATATCCCACCGGTCGGTTGCCTGTGCATTTCCCTCGGCACGCTCGGTCACGCCATTGTAGATTTCAATGCCTGCATAACCGCGAAGCCGTTCCAGTTCCGCCTGCGGCCAGTGGCAGAAATTGAACCCCCAGTTGGGGTGGTTAAGGATGGCAAAGCCGCCGGAACGCTGTATTGCGTTCAGGACTTGCTGCCGGTCGGGATTCGGCTCAATAAGCTCATGTGCATTGACGTGAAGCAGATGGCACCCGTTTGCGGTAATTTCATTGCCTGGGATAAGGATCATCCCCCGATCCTTCCAGTCTGCCGGATTGCTGAGAATATCATGGTCGCTGAGCATCAAAAAATCATAGCAGTTGTTCGCATACAGATCTATGACTTCCTGAGGGGAAAAAATACCGTCGCTCAGTGTGCTGTGGGCATGAAGATTCCCTTTAAACTGCCGGTCGGCAAGAGACTGGTAGGGGCTGATTAAAGACATGATACTTCAGCCTTCGCCCCACAGTTCCTGGAATTCCTGCGCTTCTGCCGGAAGCAGTCGTTCCGGCCGATACAGTTTCTTTACGATAGGGTCGGGGATTCGGTCGATGTCGCCCGTTTCAGGAATATGGGTGAGCTGACGGACGATGGTCTGGTTTTCATCGCATTCGTAATAGGTCCAGGCATCGCCTTTTCCCGGAATGTACTGAGCCGTTTTGAAATAGAGCATAACAAATCCTTTAACACATATTGTCGGTTTGATGAACAGGCCTTTACAGGCGCCGGAAACAGGTCATTTTCTGGCAATCCACAATCGGGTCTGTGGTGTCAGCGAAATGCTTTCACCCTGCCGGAAACCTGCGGCATCAGTCCATCGTTGAATCTCTTCAAAGCTGTAAGTATTTCCCGCCGTAGTATGCACAAGCATCTGCAGGGCAAACATAAGCCCGTAGGCGGGGCCCTGCCGGTCGTTATCCAGAATAAAATCTTTGATGATCAGCGTGCCGCCCGGTACAAGCGCATCGTAAGCGCGGCGCATCAACCCGGCGTTCTCTTCCGTGCCGAAACTGTGTATGATATTGGAGAGGAACACCAGATCGTAACCGTTGCCGAGGTCATCGCAGATGCAGTCACCGCCGATAAAGGAAAAGCGCGAAGACAGCCCCGCCTCCGACACCTGTTCCCGGGCAATCGCTACCACTTCAGGCCTGTCAAAAAGAGTGACATGCAGCTCCGGAAACTGCTGCTGAAACGTAATGCCGTAAGTTCCGGGACCGCCTGCAAGATCCAGCATATGCCGGAATCCGGACAGATCAACAGCAGCCAGGCATTCCCGGGCGCTCATTTGGGCGATATTGCGCATGCCCAGAATAAAGCTCTTCAGCGCCTCTCCGCTACGACGCTGCACATCGATCTGGCAGGTACCCGACTGGATGCAGGCAGTCAGAGATGCCCAGGCGTCACGCCCGTTCATGGTATGCTGCATCAGATTGCCCTGGTAGGCTGCTCCTCCGGTGACAAGGCATGCGGAAGAGGCTTCTGTGTTCTGGTATTTTCCGTCGGACAGTGTGATCAGATCCAGAGACAGCAGACCGCCGAGCAGCATCGTTGTGCCCCGCTCACTCCAGTTTAACGCTGTGGCAATTTCCTGAGCGGAAACAGGGTGTTCCAGCAGCTCAAAAATTCCGGACTCAAAGGCGGTAAAGAGGATTTGTGATTTTTTAAAAGCATTGGCGATAGCGCTGATCTCGCCTGACCAGAGACGATGCTGTTCCAGAGTATCCATGCTTAATCCAAACGTTCGGGCGGTGCCAGATTGTCAAAATCCTCGCCGGGAGATGCAGGGGGCTCCTTTTCTGTTGACTCCCTGTCTTCGGCAGCGGGTGTTTGCGCTGTTTCATCTGAAGTTGCCGCACTGACTGCAGATGATGTCCGTCCGGATCCGTCGTGCTGCCTGTCTGTGGGATCGGCACTGCCCGCCGTGTCGATTTCAGACTGCCCGGCAACTTTCTCAGGTTTGTCCTGCGTCAGCGAGTCAATATATTCTTCCGGTTTGATTTTATTGAGTTGTTCCAGTTCTTTTTTAACGGGCGCCAATTCTTTGGTGACTTCGGATTGGATGTCTTCCATATAGCCCCGCAGATCGCGAATGGTTCGAACCGCGATTTTGGCAAAATCAGGAAATTTCTCCGGGCCGATCACCATCAGGGCGATGGCGGCAATAATGATCATTTCACCTATGCCGATACCAAGCATAACGGTCAGTTTTCCTTATCTGTGACGACCAGTTCCCGCGACTTTTTGCGTCTTATAACAAGGTAGGATGCCCATATGCTGGATTCATAGAGAATGACCAGCGGGAAGAGCATGACGAGCATGGAGAAGGGGTCGGGGGGTGTGAGAATAGCGGAAAGAAAGGCCATCCCAACGATGGAGATCTTCCTGTAATTTTTGAGCGTCTGCGGGGTCAGAAGTCCCATGTACACCAGAATCAGTACGACCATGGGGAATTGGAAAGCGATGCCGAACCCTGCCAGCCCTTTTATGATAACGGACAAAGTCTCTGTGAGGCGCAGCTGTACATCAACCCATTGCGGAATCCACTCAAGCAGATAGGGCAGTACGAGGGGAAATACGCCGAAATAGGCAACGATAACGCCAATAAAGGCAAGAGAGCTGCAGCCTGCGATGAGAATCTGAACGATGCGCCGCTCGTTGGCATGCAGCCCGGGAAAAATGAAGGCACAAATCTGCCATAGAATGAAGGGTAGGGCAAGGACGACGCCTCCATACCCCGCAATTTTAAATTTAACCAGAATATATTCCAGCGGATTCAGAACAGTCCAGCGTATTTCTTGTGCCTTGGAAGTTGTAGCAGGCGCACCGGACTGACCATTTTCAGCATCTGCAGATCCGGCATTTTCAGCACCGGAAGTGAGCAGTCCGTGCTGGCTGAGCGGACGCAGCGGATAGGCAAGCATTTCGAAAATCTGATCCGAAATCACATAACAGGCGATCACGGCAATACCGAGTGCAACACAGGATCGAATCAACCGGGTACGCAACTCACCCAAATGTTCGGTAAAGCTCATCCTTTTTTCATCATCTCCGAACACAGGTTACTCCTTCTTATGTAGTCAGGCGGTCAGTTCAAGAGATCGTCTGTTGCTGTTTATCTTTGTAACAAAAAGCGGTTGCCTAAATCCTGTGAGAGCGGGAACATGAAACAGGACCCTGTCGGACGGACGGCGTTATTTCCTGTCAGGATTTTCCGGATCAACCTTTTTTTCCCTGTGCCTTGAACCCTGCTTCGCGAAGGCTGCTCTGCAATTGTTTGCCCGGCTTAAATTTCACTGTCCGGCGTGTCTCAACTTCCAGACGTTGCCCGGTTTTGGGATTGCGGCTTTTGTGGGCCGGCCGTTCGATGATTTGAAACGCACCGAAGCCCCGGACTTCTATGCGGTCACCTGCTTCCAGAGCATCCAGAATTACATCAAAGAAAGCGTTTACTCGAGCCTGCGCGTCGTCTATATCCAGATTTAAACGGTGCGCCAGATCAAGAGCCAGATCTTTCCGAGTCACGGTCTATATCCTGTTTTCTGATGGAAAATATACATGTTTTGAGGAGGGCAAGATCTATCTGCCATCAGAGGTTACAGTCCACTTCTGATTCCCAGAGCTTCCTTGTACATTGTGCCAATGCCACCGATATCAAAGAAAATGACAGCGGCAATAGCGGCAATGACGGCGGCAATGATCAGGATGGTCTTCATAGTGCCGGCGTCCATACCGCCGCCGCCACCACCGCCATGCACCATGTCTGCTGAGGGCACAAAAACTTTTTCACCGTTTTCTGCCCGCATCTTCTTGTCTTCCAGAACGCCCAGTGTTTCATTAATCGAAATGAAGGCGCGATGCCATTCACCCTGAAGCTTTTTCAGGGCCACTTCAGACTGGGAGTACATCGCTTCCAGATTCGTCGCACCTGAGACGATATTCATTGTGTTTCCGTCCAGGCTGTAATCATCCAGAAGGGTCTGCTGCAGTACACGATGCGTCCGTGCCAGTTTGCTTTTAATTTTCAGGAACTGGTTTTCCAATTGTGCTTTGTTGACGCCCGGATTGGGATAGGAAGTAAGGATCTGGTTGAAAAGGAGCCAGTCATTCATAAAATCCCGGCACAATTCCACCCGGCGCTCCAGTGTCTCCACAATCTTCATTTGTCTTTTGCTTAGTGCCATAGTTTAAAAAGCCTCCTCAATGGAAGAAAATCTTAGACCGTACAAATCAATAATTTAGCACAGAACAGGCTGAAAAACCAAACCTGCATGCCCGGCGTGCTCCGCGGGAAGGCTGTTACCAGCAAATCAGAAAGCAGGTGACCAGTCCCGGATTTAAATGGGAGCTTTCAACATCCAGATACAGGCGGTTTCTGAGTGCGTAAACGCGTCCTACCAGTCTGCCGTTATGACGGATGCAGCCGTCACAAACCTGATATTCCATTGCCTCGGGGCTGCAGAGATCTATCCGGGTACGCAAGCCACGCAGCTTCTTGCGCAGCGCGATCCTCGCCTTTTTCTGTTCGCCTTCGAAGAGATCGAGGAAGCGGGTGGCGAAGAGGTAGGAGCCGTGTACCCGTACGGTAGAGAGATCAAAAACCCTATTCGCCTCCGGATAGAAAATATGCCAGCGCGAATGGCCTTTCAGGGCTTTTGCGGAATAACACCGATTCGTCCCGATTTCCTGCGCTACTGTTTCCGGTGCGGACGAAGGACGAGGCTTCGACAGTAAAACATGTCCGGCAAAAAGATCGGGCGCGTCACTGTCGTCCAGGGTATGCGGAGCTTTCCGGGCTAAAGCGAGCGCTCTGCGTCTGCGCCAGTCATTGAGCAGCGCCCGGGCGGTAAAAGCCGCCAGTCCGAGAACAATAATGCCGCCCAGCGACCAGGCCCCGACAGATGTCCAGGCAGGCTGATCTGTTATCATGCCAAATACCAAAGCACCAAGGGCTTCCGCCACACACAGCATATAGGCGATCAGAAGCCCGACAGTGAAAGGGTGCAGGAGTCTCGGAAGCGTGTAGTAGCAGATCAACCGTTCCTGCTTGCTGATTTGGTTGTCGGGGATGGCAAACTGCATAGAAAAGGTTTATCTGCAGACGATACTGCACTGCCGGTCAGAAAACTATCTGCCCTGTTTTTACCGGAGAATAAAAAATAAAGCGGGCAAGTGCCGGATTATTCATGTGGTTGCAGGCGAAATCAACTGAAAAAGCCTTCTTGTATCGCTCCTGTCCACAGGTTCATCAGTTTGACCTTAGTATACCCGGCACACGGTATTTTTACAATGCATACACAGCACTTCGCTGCAATTGTTCCTATGTATGGTCAGGCGGCAGACTGGTGTATCTCATTTGTCCGGGCGGGCGCCCCGTCTTTGCGGAAGGGCTTATCCTTCTCCAACAGCCACGCCAGTCCTTCATCCAGAATCTGCACAATGATTGAAGCTTCCGATTTCGCTCCCAGACCGGGATGATCGCAGGGATACCAGCGTATTTCTTTAGGTTCGCCCAAAGCCCGGTAGAGTTCTTCGCCTGCCTGAGGGCTGACAAGCCTGTCGATAGAGCCGTTTTGCATGAGCACAGGGGTACCGGCTGTTCGCATGACATAATGTCTCGGGTCGGCTGGTTTCATTATGCAGGAAACAATCTGCTTTCCAAACCAGTGCAGTGCCGAATTTCCGACTGATTCCTTTATAAACGGTGCACTCAGCATGACAGGAATATTGGCGCCACCGACTACCAGGTCGGCTGCCCGGACACGTTTGTCCAAAGAAGTGATGATGCTTCCTGTAATGGCTCCATAACTGGCGCCTACCAGATAGATTCGTTCCGGATCAATTTCAGGATGGGTTTGCAGATAGTCGATCAGCCTTCGTGCATCATTGACAGTTTTCCAGGGGCGCTTGCGGAATGCGGTTGCCTGTGCCAGCCATCCGCCTTTCACTTTCCGGCCGCCCTGCATGGATTGATCAAAGCATGCCATGGCAAAACCGGCTTCATTGAAAGGTGTGCATATCTCTTCAAGAAAACCCTTGCTTTGTCCGATTCCGTGAAGGAAGACAATAGCCGGGAGTTTTCCTTGCCGTTCCACAGGCAGTGTAAGCAGCACAGGCATGGTCTCTCCCGGACGCGTGGTCATGGTAAAAAGCACTTTAACAAAGCGTCTCGGACGGGTAATGCCGAAGAAATCAACTGTACTGTCTACGATGCCTGTTTCACTGACCTGCGCATTAAAGGGGAGTTTCGGGTCGTAATCGGCAAAGTAGTTTTTGTCCATGATGACCTTATAGACCAGGAGCAGGAGAATGAGGATGCCTATAACGCCGCCAATAATCGTGAAAATTTTACGCATGACAAATTCCCTGAAGTTTTAAAGTAAAAAAAAGAAGACAGTAAAATTTGCAGAGTGTTTCCCCGATTCTGGTGAAAACGCTTCTGCAAGATACAACTCCGATATACAGACTTAAAAAAAGCCTTTTGGTTTTAGTAAAAGTACCGATAATTCAAGTATACGCCAAAACGACTGATGCCGTCCAGATGCGGCGGGATGAATTCGGAGGAAGTTTTGGAAGACGATTCTGAACGCCGGACGCCTCGAAGCACTCCGGTTCCTTTTTGTGCTGAAGACATATCCTTGATTTAATTGCCCTTCCCCTTCCTGCTTTTGCTATGATCTTGCCATGGATACTACAGGAATAATTGTCGGTCTTGATATTGGTGAAGCGCGGACAGGGATTGCCCGAAGTGATGCGCTGCAAATGCTCGCATTTCCTGTTTCTGTCGTTCGTGGAAAAAATGAAGATGAAATGGTGCGGGAAGTGTCGGCAGCGATCAAGGCATTGTCTCCAGTGCGGGTTGTTGCCGGGCTGCCGCTGAATCAGCACGGCGAGCCTGGTGCTCAGGCCCGGCGGGTGCTGGCGATGATCGAGCGGCTGAAAGAGGCGACCGGACTTCCTTTTGTGACCCAGGACGAGCGATTCAGTACGGCGGAAGCCAACCGGGTCGCCCGGGATATGGAGACAGGCGGGAAAAAACGCAAGGGGAAAGTGGACAAAATAGCCGCTACCCTGATTCTCCAGACCTGGCTCGACAGAGAAGCCGCCCTGCGCAGACAGCAGCCCTGATCCGGCATGGTTTGCCGGGGCAATCAGACCAACAGAGGCATTTTATGGATAAGATTCAGAACGGACAGACAGAGGAAGCGCAAAAGGGCGATGGCGGAAGATTTCTGCATTTGCTTGCCTTTACTGCCCTTTGGGCGATTGTGCTGGTGCTCGCCGCTCTGATTACCATTGCCGCCGGTGCTTTTCTCGTGTATAACCATACCGTCCGGAACGGTGTACGGGGCGGGGAAGTGGTGGTCGAAGTGCTGCCGGGAATGACTGCCAAAGAGATTGGCGTGCTGCTGCAGGATTCCGGGCTGCTTGAGCATGAAGGCTTTTTTCGTCTTGCCCTGTATCTCGAAAAGGAACCACCTTCGATTCGGCATGGTGCCTATGCCCTTTATGAAGGGCTGTCCGCCCGGGAGCTGCTTGCCCTGCTGCAGGAGGGTCCCTCCCGTCACCTGCTGGCGAATCAGTTCAGGGTAACCATTCCCGAAGGGCTCTCTGTGGCGCAGGCTTCTGCGATCTGTGCGAATCCTGAGGCGTTTGTGCAGGCGGCAGGAAATCCACAGCTCATCGCTTCGCTGGGTGTTATTGTGCCGTCACTGGAAGGCTTTCTGATGCCCAACACTTACTTTTTTGACGAGGCTCCGGACGGTTTGACGCTGGTTACGCGTATGGTGGATCAGTTCAGGAAAGAATGGGATGCCCTGGCAAAAGCATTTCCCGGCACGGAAGGGCGGGATAAAAAAGAAATCGTAACCATTGCTTCGCTGGTTGAGCGGGAAGCAAAAACAGAAGAAGAACGACCTCTGGTGGCGGCCGTTATTTATAATCGCCTCGCCCGGCAGATGCCGCTGCAGATGGATTCGACGCTCCAGTTTGCCTTAAATAAATACGGGCAGCGCATGCTGAACGAAGATCGGGAAGTGGCATCCCCGTACAACACTTACAAATACAGAGGGTTGCCGCCCGGTCCTATTTGCAGCCCCGGCATCAGCAGTCTGCGTGCCGCCATCAACCCGGCAAAAGAAAACTATCTCTATTTTGTGTCCAATGCGGACGGTACGACCCATACGTTCAGCAGGACGCTCGCAGAGCATAATCAGGCGGTGTCACGTTTCCGCCGGGAGATCGCTCCCCAGCGTCAGACCCTGCAAGGCCAGGAATAAAGACATCGGAATCGCTGAATTCATGCAGTTTTTCGTTAACAGAAAGTGCATCGAAAAAATAACAAAGCAAAGAGGAAGGTAGGCAGCGTTATGAATTCTCCTATGGAACAACGTTATCTGGAGCGGCTGAACCGATATGTGACTGCCATGCGCAATGAAAAACCGGATTGTATTCCGATCCGTCCTTTTGCTGCAGAGTTTGTGGCGACCTATGCCGGGTATACCTGCCAGCAGGTAACCCACGACTTCCCCCAGTGTTTTGATGCCACCTGCAGGACGCTGGCAGATTTCGACTGGGATGCGGCGCCTGGAAGCATGGTCTATGTGTGGACAGGTTTGACGCAGGCGCTCGGTCTGAAATATTACGGTATTCCCGGCATTGATTTTTCACCGGATACCGCTTTTCAGTATATTGAGCCCCCTGAAGGACATGCATTTATGCGCGAGGATGAGTACGACCTGCTTATCGCCAATCCTACTGATTTTTTGTACAACGTCTGGCTGCCCCGGGTGTCGACAGAAATTCCGGAGCCCGGCGCACCTGCCACCTACAGGCAGAATCTGGCATTGGTCAAAGGTGCCATGGCAATGATGAATTATTTCAACGCCTTTCCTGCGCAGGGCGCACGGATGCGCGCAGAATCAGGAACTGTGTCCGCTATTTCCGGTATTTTCAAAGCACCTTTTGATATTCTCGCCGATAAACTGCGCGGGTATGTCGGTCTTGTGAGTGACATGCTGACCCAGCCGGATAAAGTGCTGGCAGCCTGTGAAGCGCTGATGCCTCATCTGTATCATGTTGCCCAGTCGGGAGCCGATCCGGAGGGACATGTCCCCATCGGCTTCTGGATGCACCGGGGCTGTGTGCCGTTCTTCTCGCCCGATCAGTTCGAGTCTCATTACTGGCCCACCCTGAAACCGATTATTGAGGCACTATGGGCACGGGGGCACCAGACGCTTTTTTATGGCGAAGGCAACTGGGACTATCATCTGGAACGATTCAGAGAACTCCCCGACAAAAGCATTGTTTTTCATGTTGACCGTACGGATATGAAAAAGGCGCATGCGGTACTGGGCGATAAATTCTGCCTGAGCGGAGGAATTCCCAACGCACTGCTTTCTTATGGCACGCCCGATGATGTCCGGGCAGTGTGCAAAGAGGTGATTGATACCGCAGGCAGAGACGGAGGGTTCATCATGGACGCAAGCGCAATTATCCAAAATGATGCCCGGCCCGACAACATCCGCGCCATGACAGACTTTACGCGGGAGTACGGGCGGTACGGAACCGCTCCTGTGGCGGCTGTGCCTCCCCGGGTAAACGACGGTGCTCTCAAGAGCGGATGGCCGGCGGAATTTCCGGCGGATACGCTTCCGGGCGGGTGTATTCCCTGGGAGGAGAAGCGCCGGGAAATTCCTGAAATTCCAGGAGATGAAGCCCTGGCGAAGCGGATCTTTCAGGAAATAGACGGACTCGGCTACCTCTTTATATGGCATTGCCTGCTTTCTTTTTAAAAGAGCGGGCGGCGGTGCGGCTCAATTCTTGGAATTGCTGCTCTGTATTTCGAGGAAGCGCAGGCTGCCATCGGCTCCGGCGGCAAGAAGGTCGAAAGCCCGAGGTGTTTCCGATGGAAGAAAGAGCAGATCGGTGATGTATCCGGTTCCGCGCAGATCTTCCCAGACGCATTGTCCCGCTTCAGTAAAGCCGTAAAGCCCTCCGTCCGATGTTCCGGCAATAATGCCCATGCCGTCCGGCCAGGCAGCCAATGCGGTGATGCCGGGAAGATCCACTTGCCAGAGAGGTGCAGCGGAGCCGTCCGACGCAGCGGAGTAAACCGTAATTCCGGTGGCGGACCCAAAGACCAGCAGACAGCTTCTCCCTTCCAGCAGCAGCATGTCATCAGGATTATGCAAGCCTTCCAACTGCGTGGAGCCGGAGGGGCTTCCGTCCCGGCCTTCGAAAAAACAGACCCTGCCGCGGCTGTCCGGAAAGCAGATCACCGGATCGGTGTCCACATCTCTTTTTATGATGCGCGGACTGAGAGCAGGCGCTGATTCAATCTTTTGTGACCAAAGTGTTTCGCCTGTGACCGACAGACACTGCATCTCATGCGTGATATCACCCTTTTTCTCCTCGGCGACTACACAAAGTACTGACTGGGGCACAGGGGATTCACTGGACAGGTGTGCAATATGTCCGGAGACCTGTTTGCGCCCGATAAAACGTGTGCCTTCAACATAAAACACCAGTTCTTTCCGGTCGAGCAGAAGCGCCAGTATGTCCCCGCCGTCCGCTCTTTCAACAACTTTCAGTGCGGATACAGACGTGCCTCCCGGAAAAAGAACTGCTGTTTCTGTACCGCCCGGGTTTATCAGGCGTACACGGTTGTTCTCATTGGCAAAGGCAATCAGATTGTTGCCCTGCCGGTCTTTCAGCAGGACGGGCGCTTTGGAAAAAGTCCCGCGAAACCGTTTTTCCCACTGCATCTGAGGGGAGCCGGTACTGCATGCAGCAACGTGCCCTCTCCGGTCGCACCAGATCAGCAGTGCACCCAGGTCTTTTCTATGAACCGCTACAGGCATGCCGGACAGAGCGGCATCAGTGTAGAGACGGCCTTTTTCATGGGGGGCAACAGAAAAGAAAAAATCACGGCTCTGCGGAAGCGTGCCCGGCCGGTTAAATGCCATGGTAAAGGATGCCCCGGTGCCTTGAAAAGAAAGTCCCTGCAGATGCCGGGTTAAAGAAAAAGATTTCCCCGGACCGATAATCACGGGAACAGCCGAAGAGCCGAAAGCGTAGCGCGTACCGGAAGAAAGCGTCAGCATTCCTTCCAGACTGCCTGTGAAAGGGTTGGATAAATGCAGCTGTAACCGGGAGCGTGTTACGCCGGCGCTCAGCGGCGGAGTGATGGAAAGAGCAAAAGAGGCAGTCAATGCATATTCTTCCAGCGGACTGCCCTCAATAAGAAGCGGTGCGGAAAGAGGCTGCAACGATACCATGCCCTCTTTGGGTGTATAGTACAGTTTTTTGCCGCTTATCAGATTTGTGGCGGTCATCATGCCTGTATTCAGGGGCCAATGCATAGGTTCAGGAATGCCGTCGTAGGCGAGAAGTATGGTTTTCCCTTCCCGATGCAATACAGTGCAGGGCATTTCTCCTACAACAAGATCGCCAAGAATTCTGGCTTCACTGCAGAGCAGCTTGGGGAGAAATGCGTCCAGACTTCTGGGCAGTGGCGGTGCGAAGGTAACCCGTCCGCGGCCTTTCTGGTACAGCCCGGAGAACTGTTCTGCCACATCGGGCGGAATGTGCCACCATCCGCCTTCCGGCGCATCGATGATTACATAACGCCTGCCGTATACAGCGGCGCCGTAGAGGGACGGCACATACTGCTCCAGGGGATGTCGGGCAAAAGGGATGTCATCCTGATAAGCGACAGGCATCAGGGAAAAAGCCAGGCCTCCCTTTCGCTTCCAGCCTTCCTGCGCTTGAGACGAAAGCCGCCCTTCCCAGAGCCGTTCCGTCCGCTCATGCAAAGCCTGATACGCGGCAGGTGCAGGCGCATCAGTGCTTCCCTGAAAAAATAAAACTACGGCGCCATTGCGGGATTGCTCCATGCCTTCCATCACACCTTCAAAAAATATAAACCATAAAGGACCGCAGGACTCCGGCGGTCGGGCACGGATCAGAAGCACGCCGTCCGGGCAGTATTTATTGAAAAGAACCGCCAGTTTTCTGCCGAAGCGGCGCGCTTCTTCCGCGAGTGTGGTCGGCTCCAGCAGCGGTGGCCAGCCCTCCCAGCGGTAGTCGAAAAAAGCACTGTCCGAAGCGCTGTCCAATAGAATTCCCCGGAGCCGTGTCTGATGGCAGAAGCGCCCCGCCAGCATAAAACGGGATTCCGCAAGCCGTCGCCACTGGGGATTTGTGAACCAGGGGGCATCGGGTGCAAATCGCAAAGCAAGAAAATTTTCTGTGATACCGGCGGCACGGAGTCTATTGGAAGCTCCGGAAATTTCCCGCTGCAGTGCGTCCCAGTCTCCCGGTATCGTTTCTACCTCTTCAAAATCCGTCAGTGTCAGGCTTTCCAGATATCCGGTATTGGACTCTTCGAAAGGGATCCGTTCGGGGATCAGAGCAGATTCTTCGGCAGGGAACGGGCGCAGATCATCCAGAATGCCCTCAAAGACAAAGCCCCGGAATCCTTTTTCAAACCAGACTTCGCCGTAATTGGCGGCCCAGGTTGCATTGATGGGGGCGGAAAGAAGAGGCACAGCAACAGCAACAGATGATTCCTGAACGCTGCCGCTTTGTGCATAAAGACAGGGAGAAAGCGGAAGAAACAGAGCTAGGATGGAGTATAGAAAAGATTGTGCGGCACTCATGTCTGATAGATATCCTGACGGATACTATAGCAGACGCTGCCGTGTGCTTTATATTGGTTCTTCCGTCGTGTCTGCAGGACGTACCCGAACGGCTTTCAAACCTTTTTCAGTCTCCTGTAGCACAAAAAAAACAGTCTGTCCTTCCCGAAGGGTGCGGAACCCTTCCATTTCGATATCCGAGTAATGAACCATGGCATTCGGTGCATCGGGTACGGCGATAAAACCATACCCTTTCTTGCTGTCAAACCACTGTACAGTGCCCTGCTGTTCATTCACTGTGTCTGTCACGATGTGTCCCTCTTTCCCTGTTTTCTTCCAATTTCCTGCCGGAACTCATTCTGCCGGTTCCCAGCAAAGGGGCGGCGGCAGCGCTTCATTATAGCGGTATGCCCCTCCTCTTCTGAACAGATACTGCGCCCGAAGCGCTTCCGACAGGGAGGCGTCTTTGATCTGCCAATTCGTAATGGCATCCTCAGCTTCGTCTTCACTGATTTCCCAGTTGTTGTTCCGATCCGCAGCCGGCTGCTGCCGGAACGGAATAAGACAGAAGTGATCCAGACATACAGGCGCACCGCCCAGCGTGGGATTTACACACTCCAAAAGACAGGCCTGCTCGCTTTCCTCTTCGCTTACAGTTAAAAGAACAGAGCGCTGCGCATAGCCACCCCCGGAATGCATTTTCGGAAAATAGAGCCGATCTATTTCCGTTTGATTGAAATGAAAGGACAGCGTGCCGTTTGCCTGATCGGAACATTGATACCAGTAGGAAAAGAGGTATCTGCCGGGTTTAAGCGATAACTTCTGCCCGAACGCAAGCACATCATCAGTCATGCGGTCGTAAAAGCGAGCCCAGTATGTGCCGTCGTAGGGACTTCCTTCCAGGCAATTTTCCTGCGAGCATAAAAGACGCTGTGAAGAAGAAAGAGGCGAGGCATCCCAGTGCGCTGTCATATCTCCTGCCTCAAAACCGGGATCCTGCAGCAGATTTCCTTCACAGTCGGATGCGCCGATATCCCAAACAGTTACGCGGCGGCAGGCTTGCGCATTCTTTGACACGCCTTTGCAGTCACGCAGATCCAGCACGGAAAGACAGACGGTATACGTTCCCGGCTTTTCGTAAATATGCCGGGGTTCACGCTCCTCACTCGTTGTACCGTCACCGAAATCCCACCAGTAGAAGAGCCATTTGAATGCGGCAGAACGGTTGATAAACGACACAGCCAGCGGCACCGTCCCTGCTGCCGGACTCGGTGCGAAATCGGCATAAACAGGAAAGACATCCACAACAGTGATAAATTCTGTGGCGGAAAAAGATTCATCATTTATGTATAAGGTCAGGGTGACTTCATGCCGCCCTTCAGGAAGCCGCCATTCAAAATGCTGTGCACGCTCGACAAGATTTCCGTTGATATACCACTCACGGCTTTGAACCGGGATGTCGGGAGAGCAATCCCGGAAAGTGAAGGTCTCGGCAAAGATGCATTTGTTGTCGGAGAGTGAAGGCGTAACGGAAACCGGACTTCCGGTTGGGTCTCCTTCGGGCGGAAATTCACGGTCATAGCAAATTACCGGTGTGATTTGTTTCGGCTGGGAAAAGGCGGGAGCCATCGGCAGACATGCCATCAGAGAAAAAAGTAAGGCGCACGCTATTCCGGTTGAACGGTGTGCCATGGCGTTACTCCTTGACGAACAGCCCGGTAACGAGCGGAAGACAGCCTTTTTCATCCTGCTGCCGGCAGGATAACGAACGATTTCCTTTCATGATTATATACCCGCTCCCGGCGGGTGTCAATAGAAATTTGAGACCGGCAGGCTACGTCGCAGGCCTTCCGTTTCTTTCGTCGGCACGTCGCAGAGTCGTTTTTCCTGGTAAGGCATTCGCTCTTTTTTCATTTCTCCGCCGGTCACTGAGTGGAGTCTTCTTTGACTGCTTCGGTCTGCGCGGCGGAAGAATCTTTTTTAAATTTCGGCCGCAGCTGCACCTGGGTTTCGGTCGGGAAATCAACAGGCACTTCCTGCGTAACTTCGCCGGTGGCTGCCCATTCAGTACCTCGCTGCAGTGTTACGATAAAACCGGCACACTGCATGGCAGGCGGCGGCGCTTCATTGCCCGCATGTCCCAGTGCGGTTTGGAACATGCGCCCTTTTCCATAGGATACGGTGAAAAGAATAGGTTCATGATTGCCTGTTCCTCCTGTTTCAGGATCAGACCAGGCCGTGGCGAGTACATGCAGGTTTTTTGCGGGGCCCCGCAGGTGATGGTACAACTCGTCCTGTGCATGGAGCCAGGTTTCGGGCAGCCCTCTGGTGACCGGATGTTCTGTATCGCGGTGTGTCACGACAAACTGATGCTGCTTGCCGTGAGCTCCGCCGGGGCCGGGACTCATGTCATACACCAGGTGACCTTCTTCCCAGCGGACATAGGGGCCGTGCTTTTCTGTACGATTGCCCCAGCCGCCGAGACCGATGATTTCATTAAATTCGGGCCATTCCGGAAAAGCATTGTCTGCCGCATGGTAAACCACCACGCCACCGCCTTCTTGCACATAGGTTAAAAAGTCTTCACGAGTCTTTTCCGGCCAGTCATCGCCGTTGTAATCCAGAACAACAACGGCATAGTCGGAGAAAACCGGAGAAAATCCGGAGAAGTCGCCGCCCTCAGGAGGTGCCTCGACAGTGTCCACAATGAAAAGTCCTGTGTCCTCAATAATTGTCTTGAGAATGGGGGAGCTTAGCTGCCAGTTATGGTTATTCTGTCCGGTGAGCAGCATGGCTTTCATGGGTGTTTTGTCGGCTGCTGCAACGGACAGGGAGAGCATGCAAAGCATCGTGATAAGCATCAGCCCGGGAAAAGTTAACTTCATAAAGAGAGTCTCCAATAGGTTTACGGTATCGTCGCATATAGAGCGTACCCCTGCGCACACGATGCACGCATGGGGCAGCAGAGCATTCAATCCGCACCAGGATCACTAGTCGGCGAATGCCCGCAAGATTTTTATCATACAAAAAGATTTGAGGGTAATGCATATTTGGAAAATGTGAAGCAGGGGATAAGGGCAACGGGGGCGCAAAAAAAATGGAAAATGACGCATTCTGCTGCCTTCTCTTTAGTTGTTGGCGGAACGGCAGCGCTGTCCGTTTGCAGCCATAATGTGCGTAAAAAACGAATAATAGACTCCTGCAGGATCGTTTTTATTGCCCGACAACGGAATTTTTGACAAAAGACACAGGTAGTTGGTATACTTCAACCCCCTGATCAAGACTCCAACTCGTGTACTATTTTTCTTAATTTCTTTTGTGATGGGGCGTAGCCAAGTTGGTAAGGCACCAGATTTTGGATCTGGCTATCGTTGGTTCGAGTCCAGCCGCCCCAGCCAAATTTATTTCAGGGTCCATGCATCTGATACGAAAGGCGCAGTGCGGTGGATTTTACAAACAGTTTCAAGGTGTTCAGTGGCAGTGCTTCGAAACAGTTGACAGAAGGCATTTGCCGGCATCTTGGCATCGATCCCGGGCGGGCACTGGTAGGCCGTTTCAGTGACGCGGAAATTCATATGCAAATACAGGAGCATGTGCGCGGTTACGACGTGTTTATCGTGAACAGCACAGCCCCTCCGGTAAATGATAACCTGATGGAATTGCTGATGTTCTGCGATGCGGCGCGGCGCGCTTCGGCAGACCGGATTACAGCAGTGATCCCTTATTTCGGGTATGCCCGTCAGGACAGAAAAGACAAGCCGCGTGTACCGATTACCGCTAAATTGGTGGCAAATCTGCTCACTGCAGCCGGTGCCAATCGGGTATTGACGGTTGACCTGCACTGCGGTCAGATTCAAGGATTTTTTGATATTCCGCTGGATCATCTGGCGGCGGATGTGGTCTTTTGTGAGCATTTGAAAAAAGAAGGTGTGCACAAAGATCTGATCGTTGTGTCACCCGACATGGGCAGTGTTGCACGTGCCCGAAGCTTCGCCAGCAGGTTGGGTACGCCTCTTGCCATTGTGGACAAGCGTCGTCCCAAGGAAAACGAAGCGGAAGTAATGAATATTATCGGCAGTGTCGAAGGTCGGCATGCGCTGATGCTGGATGATATGATTGATACAGGTGGCACGCTGGTAAAAGCGGCCGCCGCAATCATAGACCATGGTGCGCAAAGCGTTCGCGCCTGCGCTACCCATCCCGTATTCAGCGGACCGGCTCTTGATCTGCTGGAAGCATCTGTTTTACAAGAAATATTGGTATGTGATTCTATCTCCCTGTCTGAACGGGCGGCCGCGTGTCCTCGCATCAAGAGCTTGTCGCTGGCACCGCTCATCGGAGAGGCAATTCATCGTATTCACAAAGATGAATCGGTAAGCAGCCTGTTCACAGTGTGATCCCGATTCGGAGGTCAAACCCAAATGCAGACTTTGAAAGCAAAAAAACGCGCTCTTGGCAGCGGAAGTATCAAAACTAACATGCGTCTGAATGGCGGCGTCCCCTCAGTCCTTTACGGAGAGGCAAAAGAGGCGCTTCCCATTGAAGTCGAAGCAAAAGCCGTTGAAAAACTGCTTCGCGAAGAAGGCAGCAGTTTCATCGTGCTGCAACTCGATTTCGAAGATGCGCCGGAACTTAACACACCCGCTCTCGTTAAGGAAATTCAGCGGCATCCGGTGAAAAGCAACCTGCTCCACATGGATTTCATGCGCGTACGCCTCGACGAACGGATCCACCTGCCTGTTCCCGTTATTCTCGTGGGGCGTGCACAGGGCGTCATTGACGGTGGCGTCATTGATCAGCAGCTTCGCGAAGTGCAGGTGGAATGCCTGGCGGCTGAAGTGCCCGAACATCTGGAACTGGATGTTACCACTCTGGGACTGGGTGGCACACTGCATGTGGCAGACCTGGCTGTTCCGGAAGGTGTTACTGTTCTCACTGAAGCGGGCTATGCCATTGTTTCCATTCATGCGCCCCGCACGGCGAAGGGTGATGAAGAAGCCGACGCAGAAGATGCGGAAGGCGGTGCCGCTGACGAAAGCTGAGTGCCGGCGCCTCGTCTGCGTCCCCTTTCAAACAAGGCACCCTGATGAAACTTATTGCAGGACTTGGCAACCCCGGAGAACAATACCGCAACACGCGGCATAATCTGGGGTTTGTCGTTATTGACAGGCTTGCCGCTCTGCTGAATGTTGAGATTTCGGCAACCCGGGACAAAGCCCATACGGTGCGTTTTCAGCATCGTGGCACGTCTGTGATGCTGGTGAAGCCTCAGACTTTTATGAATTTGAGCGGTCAGGCTGTCGCACCGCTGGCGAGGCGTGCCGGATGCCTTCCTGAAGATATTCTAGCCGTTTCTGATGATCGGCATCTGCCTCTGGGTGTGCTGCGTTTGCGGGCAGGCGGCGGAACCGGCGGGCATAATGGATTAAAATCGCTGGTCGCAGATCTGGGATCGCAGGAGTTTCATCGGCTCCGGCTGGGCATTGGAAATCATGCCGAAGCGCCCGATAGACTCAGCAATTATGTGTTAGGAAAATTCGCACCCTGGGAAATTTCTGATGTCGAAAAGATGGTGCGCGAAGCAGCCGAGGCCGCACGGTGCTGGCTGGAAGAAGGTATTGAAACGGCTATGAACCGTTATAACCGGCGAAACGACGCACCAGGAGAAAAATCATGACAGAGAAAAAACATACTATTTGTGTCCTCGTTGCCAATCAGTTCGGTGTGCTCGCCCGTGTGTCAGGCATGTTCAGTGCCCGCGGCTACAATATTTCTAGTCTGTGTGTAGGAGAAACGGATGACCCGACTGTTTCCCGTATGACTGTCATTGTAAGAGGCGACGACAGCGTCCTTGCTCAGATTATGCAGCAGTTGAATAAACTGGTGGACGTCATTAAAGTGGAAGATCTTACTGCTGCTTCCTATGTGGAACGGGAGTTGATCATGATCCGGGTAGCGGCAACAGGCACAGTGCGCAGTGAAGTGCTGGGCATTGTTGAGATATTCCGCGGTAAGATTGTGGATCTGGATGCCAAATGCATTACTGTGGAAGTGACGGGCGCTCAGGAAAAGATTCAGGCTTTTCTTGAAATGATGCGCGGCTACGGTATCCTCGAAATGGTGCGCACAGGCGAAATTGCCATGGCGCGGGCAGCCAACAATTCCGCATCTCAAATAAGAGTTCAGGAATAATTGTACGCTTGCAGTTTGATCTTCCCTGTTTCTTTTTGGTATACTACTTTTCGCCATACCCTGTCAAGGTATATTGTTCTTTGGTGGGATGCCCGAGTGGCTAATGGGGACGGGCTGTAAACCCGTTGGCTAGCGCCTACGTTGGTTCGAATCCAACTCCCACCACCATTAAAAATTATCCGGGTTCACCCCCGGTTGTTGAAAGAATATAAGCGGGAATAGCTCAGTTGGTAGAGCGTCAGCCTTCCAAGCTGAGGGTCGCGAGTTCGAGCCTCGTTTCCCGCTCCAAAAGTATTCCCCTAGTGGTTTAGGGTGCCCGCGTAGCTCAGGTGGTAGAGCACTTCCATGGTAAGGAAGGGGTCATCAGTTCGAGTCTGATCGTGGGCTCCATTTTATCACAGCCTTCAGGCGGCATCGGCCGCAAATACATGATTTTTTCTATAACTTTAGGTATGTAACGCAAACCCCGGCATCCCGGGAAACCAGAGGTTGAGAGTTATGGCGAAGGAAAAATTTTCGCGTACCAAGCCGCATGTGAATGTGGGAACGATTGGCCACGTGGACCATGGAAAAACGACATTGACCAGCGCGATCACCAAAGTGCAGGCACAAAAAGGTCAGG
>Ga0255345_1000700_pt1 | contig 53143 bp, 53 predicted proteins | sample wastewater_treat_6_FD_192415 | JGI IMG/M metagenome (GOLD analysis project Ga0255345, IMG submission 192415) | Wastewater microbial communities from Lulu Island WWTP, Vancouver, Canada - plant20 | ecosystem: Engineered > WWTP > Wastewater > Unclassified | place: Canada: Vancouver, British...
CAGGCGTTACAGTAGGAAATTTACCAGTTGCTTTGTAACCTTCAATCTTATCGGAAAGCATAAGATTATAAACCTTACGGCAACAACCGAAGGTTTTTGCAAACATAATACTTTGTTCAGTTGTAGGGTATACCCTGTACTTAATTGCTTTGTTTGCCATCCTTTTTCCCTTGAGATTGAATATATTGTTTAATAATGTCTACAGTAGCCCCACCTGTGGTCAGCAAGCAAAAACTCTGTGACCAGAACATCTCTTTCCAAAGAGATTTACGTATCTTGGGAAACTCTTTCTTTATAATACGACTGCTTGCAGATTTATAAGCATTGATAAATTTACTGATTTCAGTATTCGGTTGCCCTCTAAACAGAATGTGGACATGGTCTATGTCGTGATTCCATTCTTCTAACGTAATGTTATAGGTAGGAGCAATTTTTACAAATATCTCTTTTAGACGATTAGAGATAGTGTCATCTATCACTTTATTACGATATTTTATACACATGATAAGATGATAATGCAACATGAACACCGAATGATTATTTGTATCCAAATTCATTGTATTTATATCCTTTTTAACGAATACGACTGATTTATAATTAGATTATAATACTGTGAAATACAAAAATCAAGTAAACGCCGTGAATATCGCAATTCATCCCACCACTTATAGAAGTGGGGGATTTCTTGCTCACGGCGGGTTAAAGTCCGCCTCAGACACCACCACCGAATCCTCGTTCTCTTAAACCACGAAGCCATCATATCGTGTATCCTCCTTGAAAGATTCTTAGAAAGTTACAGTGTCAGTTAGTCGAGAGGTTCCCAACGCTGACACTGTAATACTATCCCATATTCCCCTCAAAGATATTCGCAACGAGGTACCAAAGACTTAGCCAAGGTAAGCCTCGATAGCTTCCTTCTGAGCCTCAAGCACTGCCGTCTGCTTCTTAACAACGGCACTTACATTCTCTCTGGTTACTTCCTGACCAGTCACCTTAGAGAGTGCCTCGATACTACCGTCAAGAGTCTGCTCAGCAACTGCGAGCTCAGCCGCAGCCTTATCTCTGGCTTCCTTAGCATCCTTGAGTTTCTTGTTTAACGCTTTTGCTTCTTCCATTGTTAACATTGTGGTTTACCTACCTTTCTTAGTCTGCAAATACAAATGAACCGTTTCTGTACTCTACTCTTATGCCGCCTTCAATTTCTACGGCTCCTACTGCTCCACTGCGGAGACATTCTTTATCTTCCTCGGACAAAAGGTCTTCTACTGCGATAGCCCCGTTATCATCGTCGTCGGAAACACCGTCGAACAAGTCATCAAGCCCATCACTCTCAGCATCAGTACCCTCGTCGTCCATAAGTGCGTCAATACCTGCGTCCTCAGCCTCGCCTACCTCAGTAGCTTCTGCGAGGTCATCCAGAAGTCCGTCCTCTTCAAGTGCTTCGGCAATGTTCACGAATCCTGCGTTATCGGTCGTGTCGGACTCAAGAAGTCCAACCTCGGCAGCATCAAAATCCGTTTCAATCGCAGGTGTACTTCCAGCTGACTTGAACATATTTGTGATGTCGTCAAGCAAATCATCATCGGCAGCAGCTTCGGCTACGTCCTCTTCTTCCTGCATATCAACCTTGCCGTACTTCTGGAACAGCATCTTAACCGCCGAAATAACCTCAGGGGAAGCCGTTTTCCCGAGCTGTGTAGTAAGGTCATCAATATCCATTGAACCCGCACCTGACACAGTAAAATCAATGTTAGCGTTCTCGCTATCTACTGACCACTTCGTGCCCTCTTCCTGAGTTGCAACATCAACAAACGCATCTTCCACGTAATTGACAGGAATCTTCTTGCTACCAATCTTCCCAGTCTCACCGTCAAAGTGAAGTGTGAGTAAGTTGAATGACTTAACGTCCTTCCTCTCAGCACTTCGAACACAAGCTGCCCCGCCGTCGAGAATTGATACGTCCTGTCCGTGTCTATTGTGTGCCTTGAAGTACATCTCGCCGTGGATATGTCCCATAACACCTACACGTAACTTCGGAGCGTCAAGTTTACTTACATCTACTGAAGAAAACAGGGTGTTTGTTCCAGCAGCAAGTGCATTATGTGTGAAGATTACTTCCACATCTGCCCCCTCGTGTGCCTGAGCACACTCCTCAGGGTCACGCACATAATCTACATAACGTACCTTCTTTCCTCCAATTTCTTCTTCTTCGGGGTGCTTAGCGATAACGCCACGCCCGATGTAATAATCGAGCTCCGTCATAAGACCACCAGCTTCGTCGTGATTGCCCTTAAGACAATACACCTTTTCCGCACACGCATTAAGTCTGTCCAAAAATCTCTCTACACTTAATCGGAACTCAAGATGCGAAAATCTTGTGTCCGCAAAGTCCCCAAGAATAACTATACGATAGAACTTCTCACCAAGAGTCTTATAATACTCTTCAACAGCAGTCGCCACACGCTCCATCATAATCTCACAGTCGGAAGCAAAGTCCTTGTGACGCCCGTAGTTAGCGTCCGCAAAGTGAGTATCACCGATAGTTAATACAACCTGCTTACTCATTCCGAACACCTCCCATCTACGAGCACAGCCCCACAAACGGGACAAATGTTAATCTCATTTCCATACTGCTTGATTTCATTCTGAATTTCTTCAAGAGTCGTATCACAGTTTGCAAGTTGTTCCTTGCAGTCCTTACGTCTCTTTGCTGACTCCTTAACGGCAAGCACACCCGCAAGCAACTCCATATCAATAGCCTCAGGAGCAGTCTTCTGCTCGCCAAGAGCCTCAAGAGCAGCCTTTGCAGCCTTCAGCGATTTTGCAGATGCTTTTACACGCTCAATAGCGTCAAGGAGCAGTACATCAATCTCAGCAGGGGCTTCGCCAACAGGCTTACCCGCTGTTTTCGCTTCAATATCCTCAATGGTAGCAAGACTTGTAAGAGCTGAAATAACTGCGTCATACAGAGCTGACTTGTCACCAAGCACCTGCTCCATATTTTCTGCCTTTACAACCTCTTCCTTCGCCCTTACCTGCTGAGCCTTCAAGTTTGACAGATTATCGGCAAGAACTTTTGCTTTCTTCTCAAGTCTGCCTGCCTCGAGAATACCGCCGTAGGCTGCGTCACGGAACGGCTTAACACCCATTTCTTCCGAAACGATAGCGTAGTTCTCTGTTGCCGTAGTCTGCACAAACGGAACCTTCCCAGCGTAACCACGAGAACCAAGCATATTGCCTGTAACGGCATTTCTCTGCAAGTTGAAAATCTTGGCTACAACCTCAGGGGTTTCGTTAGAAGTCAACTTGTCAACCGTGGTAATAGGCTTAGCACCTTTTTCTGCCGATTTCTCAGTAACGTCACCGTCATAAATCTTATAGCCTTTAGCCGTCCTGACTACTGTCTTATCCACGCCACTTACATAGCCTGCGACACGAAAGTCACGGCAACCGCTACGAATATATTTTCCCGCATTAGTGCCACCGAGCATAAGTAACTCAAGAGCCTTGATAATGCTGGTCTTTCCGCTCTCATTGTTACCCTTAAGAGCCACCACCTGACTCATATCAAGAGTAATCTCGTCTAAACAGCGGAAGTCGTTTATCTTCACGGTAGTCAACTGACCACCAGTTACCTTTTCGTTATTTTCCATACAATCACACCTCAAATTTCTGTAAAAAAGAGAGCGGCAGAGCCTTAGCAAACTGCCGCTCTCCTAAAGTTACCTTACATAACCACGCCGTGAGAGCGATTATACGAGGTCATCGAGGTCGTCTGCTCCGTCATCGCCAGCGTCATCAGCAGCACCACCAGCACCGCCGTTGCCGTCATCGTCGTCAGACTTCTTAGATGCAGGAGCCTCTTCTGCAAAAGGAACTTCCTCTTCGTCGTCGTCGCTTTCTACTGCCTCGTAACCAGCAGACTTGATTGCCTTTGCGATGTCGTCTGCGGAAAGAGTTCTGAACTCATAGAATCCAGACAAAGCAGCTTCCCAGTTGAAGTTCTTAGCTTCCTCGTCGATAGCAGCCTTGATTTCCTCAGAAACAGGCTTGCCAGGGAGAATCTGCATATTCTTTCCTCTGTCACGAGCGTTCTCTTCATCAGGGTACTTCAGAAGGAGAGTTGCTCCGAGTAAAGAACCTGCTTCACTGGTTTCCTCGGCGTAAGACTTGAGGTTCTCGAGTCTCTGGTTAGAAGGAGTGAGAACCTTGAGAGTGTAAGACTCCTTTGTACCAGCCTTTGCGTCAGCAGGAGTTACGATAGCGATAAGCATATAAACCTTATCCTGCGAAGTGATTCTCGGAATGAGAGCCATCTTTCTTTCGTGGATTTTATCCTTGTCCGTAGTAGGGTCAAGACCTGCAATAGCCTCGTCAATCTTAGCTCTGTATTCTTCCCAACCTGCCTTCTCAACAGCACAGAACGGGCAGTCATCTTCACCTGAGCAAGCTGCGGACTGATACTTTCCGCCATCACGCCACTCGTGAATCTTCGCCATAGTTACAGTCTCGACAGAAGGGAAGTACACATTGTACTTACCGTTTCTCTCAGGAGAGAACTTGAGGTCGTTCTGCTTTGCACCCTTAAGTGCATCCTCGATACTTACTTTACGAAACTTCATTCCCATTTTTGTTACCTACCTTTCTTTGTGGTGTCATTTTTGGGGGACTTACTTGGCACTTCGGCATTGCCCCTTCGACACAATTATTGGGTTCTTTGTTGCCTCATCAGCAACTAATAGAATGTTACCACGTGGTTCGTAGAAAGTCAATAGTTTTTGAAAATTTTTTTCTATTATTTTTCTACACCTGACAACTCGCACCACACGGTAAGCCGTCCTGAATATTACTGAGCAACTTAACAAATTCAGAAAAGTCACTCGGCATTTCTCGCTTTGAAAAATCCTCAGCCACATCCTTATTTCCTACACGCACATAGCAGCGAGTAACCTTTCTCTCAGACAATTTCTTCACAAGAGTGTTTGCAAAATCCTCGCCAGAATCATCTCTATCTTGGAAATAAAAGAAGTGAGCGTAGTCGCTAATCAATCCGAGTTTTGACATCTTAATATCGTGAGTAGTCACGCCACAAACTGCAAGCGTCATATAGTTGTAACCTGCCTGTCTGATAGCATACTTAAGCCACAGTCTATCCACGAGACCTTCGCCAACAAACACCGCTTTCTGCGTAGGAGCGTAAAGCATATCTTCTTCCCCATACAAGTAGCCCACACGGTCAAAGTATGGTGTCTGACAATAGATGTACTTAGCAAGAGCACCATCCGCCATATCATAGCCACACACGCCACAAACCAACGGTTTATCGTCCTGCGTAATGTAACTAAACAAAGGGTACACAACTCTATTCTCCAGCATATTCTTGCTGCCACGGTTAGGCACCGACACCGTAGCACCTATAAAGCGGAACACCTTCCTTGACTGTGTACGCCACAAGTTTTCACTGTCACGCTCTTCCTTTTTTGGAACGTAAGCAGTATCTGGCTGACGCACTTTCTTTTTAGTCCCGTATTCCTTTGCTACCTCTTCCGACAGATAAAATATGCCGTGTTCATCTAAGAACTCCACAGGAAGTCCTCTCTTTTTTGCGAACGCTAAAAGACGTCTGCGACACGTGTCATCCGCATCGCAGACTTTCTTCAAGTTCGCCAATATACTCGTCAAGTGTGCTCTATACTCAACGCAATCTTCAAAACTTTTGATGGGTTCACTCATTATTAAGACCTACACTTTCAGCAAGGAACTATTAGTCCCAATCTGCTTTCCTATCTTCCTTACGCATCTTCTCAATTTCTTTTGAAGTCGCATAAGACAACCCCATAAAGAAACCAGCAACGATTCCGAGCAATGCCATTAAAGCCATTAGCATCAGATTACCTATCGTCATAGTGTACTACCTCACTTTGAAAACACGTCTGCAAAGGCTTTATAATTCTCCCTTGAATGCTCGCTAAAAGGAACCGCAAACACCACCCTTGACAGAGTAGTCTGACTGAACGCCTCCTTAAAAAGCGTTGCAACTTCTCTTGCGTCCTGCTGGAATACACCACAACCCCACGCACCGAGAATGGCAACATCTACACCAGCCGACTCAATGATATTACGTACAAACTCTATTCGCTGTTTCAGAGCCGCTGTGTTCTCTTCCTCAGTAAATGAGTGATACTTAAACCTAAGAGAATTATTAGGAGCCGCACAGGTAAGCACGTCGCAGTATTTCACAGCGTCATCCTTGAAAAACAGTACCTCAGGAGTATAAATGGCAGCATCTGTATAAAGACCTCTCTTAAGTCTCTCACCATTAAACTCATAAAACTTTAACTGGAAAGAGCGAAGCACATTATACAAATATGACTCCATACACAGGCTCTCTTCCTGAGCACAGCTCCCTTTCGTGAACCCGCCACCTGCATTCTTATATGAGGCGAAGTTAAGCACGACCGCACGTGTGTAGTCCTGAGCAAAAATCTCACTCACTGAATCATTCGGTGTCACTACAAATGTAGGTTCCCCTACCGCTGCTACAGGCTCACACGACCTGTAAATCACGGAGCGGTCAATGCGGTTGCGAATCTCTTCGCCATACGCATCCTCCATCTCCTTTGTATGTTTAAGAGCCATCTTGGCTCTCTCGTCTTTACCCTCCCAGTAATGTGCATTACTCATACTCAGTCCTCCTCACTTCTACAAACTCACTTATCTGTCTGCACTGCACCGCTCCACACAAAGTATGTCAGCATATACAACACATTTATCTCATCTACCGATAAATACTCCTCGTCACCTTCAAGCACACCGTCTGAGATAAACTCCTTTACGTGCAGAATATCTTCCGCAGGCATCTCGGCACTCAAGCTCCTGTCCTGCATATAGGTGTCCACACTCTGTATCATCTCATATACATACTCAAGCTGATACACCGTGAGCGGCTGCTCTATACCGTTGTTCTGCATATAAGCATAGAACAGGCTATTCGCCGTACGCTTGTAGTCACCGATGTGAGACATCCGTCGCAAACTCAAGTGTTCGTTGTATATCAAGTCGTAGAACTCCTTTATGCTTAAGCCGTCCGTTAACTTCTCCATTAACTCGTTACGCCTAATCATATTATTCCCCCTAACTGCTCTGCCTGTCCTACAGATAACGCAAACGCTCGGCAACCTTTCTCAGTGTATGAGCGAAGCAGTCTCTCTGATAAGAACGCCCGTCATCCCCAGTCACTACAAGCTGATTACCAAGCATAGACTCTACAAACGACAGTGCGTATTCGCCGCCAAATAAGTATCCGTCCATCTCCTTGATACTCGCCTTATTCTCCTGAATAAACAGGTTCAGGGAGTCGCCCGACAATTTATCGAGATAGCTCGTATCCAGCTCCACCTCGTAATCAGAGAGCGACGTCTTTGCGTCTGCCATAATAGCCTGCACCATAGGATTTTCCATAGCCTCAGCATTTTCAAGAGCCGCTTCATACGCCTCGGAGCCCTCGTCAGCCATCTGCGGTGGCACGAGCTTTACATAGGCTGGAATACATATAAATGCGTAATCTCCCTCCTGAGGGTCGTTAGAAAGCGTACTCTTTACGATACGCTTCATACGACGCTGCCCCTGCTCGTTACCTATCTTTAAGCGACCGTCCACAAACTTGTCCATAATGTCCTTGCTTATGGTCACGCCACCATACATCAAGAAGCAGATACGTCCTTCCTTTATTGCGGAACGAAGAGCCTGCTTTCTCTTGTTTCTCTGACGAGCCTGAAGCTGCTTCTCTCTTTCTATATCATCCACGGTCTCAACACCGAAAGGAACCTTGTCCCTCTCGATATTTATGCCGTGACCCTCGGACATTCTCTGCCCGATATTGATTAACCACTTTTCAAAAATGCTCTCTATCATATCCGTCACCTACCTTACACCAACTGATACCACAGGTAGCGTAAGCCACCTGATACGTCCTTAGTAAGCTCCATAATTGACTTCTCTTCCCAAGGAGAAAGCGGGAAGCCGTCACGACACCAGTGGACAAAGGCAACGCACGCACGTAAGTCGTATTTATCCTCAACCTCATAAAGAGAACCGCCCGAAGCATCATCGCACTCAGTATCATCAATCAACCAAATGTTAGCATCCGCCTCGGTGAACTCCTTGAGCTCCTCACGCTCAAAGAACCACTCAAGTCTCTCCTGCAAGCTCATCTTTACAATCAGCGTGTATCCCTGCAAGTTATAACCAAACTTACTTGCAGCACGCATAGCCACGTATACATCACCCTTCGTAGCACCTTCACCGAACTCGGAAAGTGTTTCTTCATCCCACTCTTCCTCGTCTTCGTCATCTACAACGTCGACAAGCTCCCCAGGATTAAGAAGGGCACTTGCATAATCGCATATATCCTCAAACAAATCATAGCAAGCCTCAACCTCAGACGCCTCAACAAGTCGCTCAAGTATTCTCTTTGATAATGCCCCCTCAAACATAGGGATATACGCAAAGAGATATTCCTTCTCGTCGAGACCTCTGTTACGCTCCTTCGTTCTCTCCTCAGCGGGTTTACCCTCGTTAATTTTCTGAAGAGCAAACTGGAACACAGCCGTGTAGCCACCCTGCTCATACAGGTGCTGACACGCTTCCTCAGTGATATACACGATGCTTCTTGCCGCTTCACCAAGCATTATATCTTCGGTCGTCTTGAGCTTCTCTATAAAGTCAGTAAGTGTAGGTGTTTCAGGCATATCCTTCTTGAAATACTCACCAAGCATTCCAGCAAGCATCTCAACATCAATATACTTAGAGCCATCCTCACGCTTCTTCGTACACACGCCGACTGTCATCAGCAGCTTTGCGTATGCACTCGGCAACTGCTGCTCGTCCTCACCGAACATCTTAATCAACTTGTGGCATACATATTCTTTGTTGAACTCAATCTCCATATTCTTATACCACTGAAGCACTGCCTCAGGGTCACCAGCGGGCACAACATAGTTCTTCCCGTCCTCACGATATGGACTATATTCAGGCGAGTGTAAGCCGAACTGCTTAACAAGCCTTTGCAACTCTACAGGGTGGATTGCTACTTCCTCATCCTTCTTCGCACCGTGCAAATCGTGACCGAGAGTAGCCGCTGCATACAGAGGACACCAGCCCTCTACATCTATCTTCATATTGCTTGCGAGCATTGCAACAACACTCGGAGCATCAAGAACCTCAGTGTTAACTTCCATACACTGCTCGTCGTGTACGAGGTCAAATAAACAAATCTTCCCATACAGATTATACAGACGAATGAACAGGAAGTTTCTGCTCAATCCGAGCTTGAATATATCCGCAGCCGTTCCCTGAATCTTTGTATTCTTCGAGAAACGCTCGTACTGTGACTTAATGCCTTTCTCATCAAACTTATCCAAGTTACCCTGCTCAGTCATACGCTTCTTCCTATCCGCAATAGGCTCAAGGAAACGAATACGACCAAACTCGGTGCTAATTGCGTAGTTTCTACCCTCAGCAATAGCCTTGTCAAACAACACCTTGATACCAGGCTGAACACGGAAGTAAGCTGCCTGACGCTGGATAGCAGTTTCAATACAATCAGCATCTGAACGCCCGTCAAACAACTGCTCTGCAAGTGATTTTGGTCCCATTCCGTAAGGGATACCGAAGTTCAAGCTCTTACTCTGCTTACGCTTTGCTTTGTCAACCGACTCGTAAGGTACGTTGAAAAGCATCGACGCCATACGAGTATGATAATCCATATCAGGGTCAGCAAAGTATTCCGCCATCGCCTCCTCGTGAGCGAGTGAGGTGATTACTCGTGACTCAATCTGTGAATAGTCACAGTCCATCATCATAAACCCTTTTCTCGGATATATAAGTCGTGTAACTTCCTCAGGGTATTGCTGGGCATTAGGCTTTGAACAGCTCATACGTCCAGTATCCGTTCCGTTTGAGTTAAATGACGGAGAGATAAGTCCGTTAGGATATGCAAAATAAGGCATAGCCTTACAGAACTTAACAACAACCGACTTAGCCTTCTGATAAGCCTCGTATTCGTAGATACCTTTGAGGTGACCTTTCGGGTCATCACCACGCTGACCTTTAAGCCAACGCATAGGTCCTTTACCTACACCGCGCTTCATTCCAGGTTTAAGCTCATATTTCAAGCGGTCAAAGAACAGAGCAGCAACCTGGGTAGCGGAACCAAGCTTAATCTGGTCTTCCTTAGGTCTGTCCTTTTGAGCCTGCACATAGGCTTCGGTCATATCCTTCAGTGTCTGCTCAAGCTGGTCAAGCACAGCACTATCAGCCTGATTAGCTCCCTGTGTCTGAGCAAATGACTGCTCAATAAGTCCTCCGAGTCCATCGAGGGCAGTAATTTCCGATTCGCACTCAAGCCCGATAGACTCCCAGAACGTCTGCTCTGCCTGAAGTGTCATAAAAGAACGATAAATTTCTACAGCACGCATACCCTCAATGTCGAGCATATGCCCGTAGAACTCCACGTATCCAACTGCCTGAGCAGCCATAACATCAATCTGGTAAGCAGTGTTAATCTTCTCAAGACCTCTATCCTTCATCTCCGCAAGAAGTGCGTGGCAAAGACGAAGCGTCATATCACCGTCGGCAGGTGCATAGTATCTCGACGCATCCAAATCCATATAAGAGAAGTTTGCGAAAGAAGGCTCCTTACCTTTCTTATAACCAGAAAGATTCACATATCCTTCCTTGTCCTTCTTAATGTCGAAGAAGTGGTCTAACTCGAGCTGAGGCAGACCCAAGTAAGTATGCGTCAAGTTCTTCAGGGATACAGCACCGTCCAAGCTCTTACCAAGATGCTTCGCAAGCTGCAAGGTATCGTGTGCAAAGTGCACGTCGATTCCGTAAAGAAAAGATACCTTCCAATCGAATCCAACATTGTGTCCGATGAACAAGTGACTGTCAAAGTAATCACGAAGACGCTCCATAACAACAATATCGCAGTCCACGCTATCGTAAAGAGCTTCTACCTCGGAGGGCTTTGCACCGTTAATCTTATGAGAAAGACCTCTAAAGTATCTCCAGATGTCCTCGTCTATGCCACGTGTCTTAGGCGAAGCAACATTATACTTCGCCATACAATCATCAATAATCTTCTTTCTTCTGGAGCGAATGTCTGTTAATCGCTTCTCATCTCCCATCACCTCGTCATCCAACTCGAACAAGTTGTGATACTTAAGGGATGCAACCGAGAAGTAATAGCTATTACCCTCATCGACACAAAAAATAAGACCTGTCAGCCTGTCACAAAGATACTCGTTCCTGCCATCGGTCTCATAATAGTTACGCAGAAACTCCTCATAGGAGCTCTTACGCTTACCCATACAATTTATATGCAATCCCGTGGTCTCGGTATCGTATGCCACTAACTCAGAAGCACTGCGGCTCTCAAAATCAGCCATAAGAGTTTCAAACTCAGCTTCGTCATTTACTACACGATAATCTCTTCCTTCTGCGTCTACCCAGCTGACATCGTGTTCAGCGAGGACTTCATCCAGCGGTTTCGGGATTACATTCCCCTCACGGATACGGTAAGTGCCGTCCCTTCTTTCTCCGAAATTACTCATCTACACTACTTCCTTTCCAAGTCTACACTACTGCCTAAGATTACAGCAGTCATTGGGGTTCGGGTTAAAACATTTATTCCAGTATTCATAGGCTCTATCCTCGTCCTCACAAACGGTGATTTCTTTGAAGCCTTTAATTTTCTTTATCAGAGCTTTCTTCGTCTCCAGCGGTAAATGTTTATAGCCGCCGTGACTATCAGTAAAATATATCTAAAAATTTACACAAAACGCATTCATCCCCCACCTACATTGTAAATGTTGAGGTGGGGGTATTCTGCTAGTTTTAGATAAAAACTCTTGAACTCCTTGCTCATTAGCGATTCTCCTTACCTGCCGACCATACCCCGAGATTCTCGTCTTTACATACGGCAGATACCTTACTTTTAAGCTCTACCGCACGTTCCTTATTCGCAACAACAACCTCAGCAGCATCATACGGAAGTGACCTGTCGCAAGGGTCGGAACCCGTGTACGCTCCAAGGCAAATATCTACGTCAAACTGCTTCGAAAGCATCAGCAAAGAACTCTCGATACCGTCCATCTGATTCTTTGCAAAGGTCTCCTCTGCGAACGAATAGTAGCGGTAGTGACGGCGTGAGGAGCCCGCCCCTATGCCGTCTGCTGTTGTGTAGGAGTAGTCCAAGTCAAAGAACCTGTCTAAGTAGGCACTTGTAAGACGCCCACCTTTCCCATACACTATCCAGTCTATCTTCTCTACGCCGCTCTGGCGTAAGTCGTCTATGAGCTCTGTTAATACCTGACCCCCGATAAGCGTGCAGAAGTAACCCTGCCACATACAGTATTCCCTCTTATTCGAAGCCAGTATACCCCTAAGCGAAGGCTCGTCCTTCATACGCTCACGAAAAGCAGTCATCAAAGGCGCATAAGCACTCTTCGGGAACTTGCGAACAACACGATACTTATACCTCGTAAGAGCAGGAGTGTTATACAGCATAACAACCACATATAAGTCACCTGTCTTACTGTCAACTCTACAACCAGTCAACATATAAAGACGTACCGACTCACTCTCTCGCTCCATCTCTATCCTTATCTCTTTTGACTTCTCAGGTGCTAAAACTCCCATACAACCTACCATTCCTTCCGTATTTCAATGTGTACCACATTATCAAAGCGTACACTCTTGCCCAACCAGAGAAAAGTGAAGCCAGCGTCTATTACAAAGCTGTCATCCCAAGAGTTACTCTGTGCCATCTTACGAGAATTTGACCTGTCGAACTCCTCTCCAGTTTCGTCTAACCTAATAACATAAGATTCGGCGTTATTTACTTTACACAATGACACTGCGTATGCACCTGCGAGGTCATATCTAAGTCCTGCACAGAAGCCGCCGAGAAGCATCATAGTGTATCTATCCACGGCGTTCACAATGTCATCCACCTCGTCACCATCGTCGAGAGAACCTACATAAACACCGTCGCAATAGTCCTCCATAATAGTCTCGACCTGTTTATGTACCTGCCTCTCAGCATAGAGTAGCATTCTTGCGTCTATCTCCATACGCTTAGTATGCACGCCAAGAATAGAGTAGACCGACTTTCTCAAGTCCTCATCTACCCTACACGCAAACTCAAGACTCACCAGTCGCCTAATATCAGGAACATTCACATAGAACACATTGAACATATCCAAACCACGGCATCCGATGCTATGTACTGCTGGAAAGCAGCAGGTATCTAACTTAGTTAAATCTATCTGCATATCACTGTCTCCTTAGACGTGCAGCGTATAACCCGTGCACTTGTGTATTTTAGTGCGGAGTTCCTGTCTGGAACCCACACCAAGTCCCCAGAGGGACTTCCAGTCACTCTTAGGGTCTTTATCAAAACGAATCACGTCAGTAACAGTTAACAAACCTGCTCTATGCAGGCAATTTCTCGTCCTTGCTGAGAAGTCCAAGTTATCTATATCCTCACAGCAGTTCATTACCTTAGCAGGTGCCACCTCAGTACCCTCAGGTACACGCTCAACAAGTCTTGCAAACTTCGCACAAAGGTCATTGTACTGCTCAAGCAGGTTAGCATACTCGCTACGTTTAATAACTCGGCACTCCCCTGCAAACATCTTCCGTCTAAGAGCGTATAATCCGTTATTCTGTATCTGTCTTGCACGCTCCCTTGTTTTTCCGATACGCTTACCAGTCTCCTCGAGCGTAAGCCCTTCTTTATAACGGAGCTCGATTACACGCCCATCCTGATAATCCATCTTCGCAACTACTTCCAAGACATCAGGTACATAAAAGTCCCACACACTGTAGTCCTCCTCCCCAGCCAAAGCGTCCGCTATCAAATTGATAGGATAACACTCCATAATGCTAAGTTCCTGCTGTACCTTAATTACTTTCTTCGCAGCCATATTATTCTGCAACCTCCAATGAAAACTCCTTACCGCTCTCTAAATAAGAGATGCTATATTTGGCAAGACTACTCATAGGACAAATCTTAAAAATGTCGTACAACTTGTCCATCAAAACACTCTCGCCTACGTCACCGTAACCGCAGACCGCCGCAAAGGCTATGCCGAATCTCAAGGCACTCGAGAATGAGGATTTATTATCCTCCTGTTTCTCAGAAGCCAAAGCATATAAAGGGTTCTGCTTATACATATTCATAAGGAAAGCACACACTGAATCCTTCCCGACGGTCACCAAGTTCTGTGATATACCGAACACTGTAATCATAATCATCACAGCCAAACGGCAATCTCTATACACGCCTTTCTCGTCCACAAAGATGCACGCCTTCAATGCGTCCTCAGGGTGAGCTATCATTTCCTCATCCTCTTCGATGATTACTGAAGCGGACTTTGCGTAATCGTCATCGCCTTCCTCAGTCATAGCCTCCTGAAATTCCTCAACAAGTCGTCTGACATCAGCATCCTCAAGACCTAACTCTTTAATAATCTCGGCGAAGACACTGTCGCCACGCTCCTCAAGGACACTTTCAAACGAGATATTCTGCTCGAATTCCTTCAGCTTCGTACGCACCCACTCCGTAGCCGTGTAAGCAATCATCTTTCCTATGTAGGACTCAATCGCCTTGTTTCTGTCCTCAGGACTCGAGAAGTAGTTCAGTCCCTGCTCGAAGTCAGGCTGCTCCGCTACATTATGCAGGGCTTCCATTATGATGTCCTTATCATAGTTATTCAAAATGCGTCCGCACGCTTGGTCAGAAGCACCAAACAAGCCACGCCCCACAGATACCACGGTATGCTTTACCAAAGACGTAAACCAGCGAATATTGTGAACAGCGTAACGCACTGTCTCACGACGATAGTCTACCTTTCGAATAAAACCGTAAACGGGATACTTACTCTCCTCCACCGTATTTGCTTCTTCACTAATGTAATTTCCAACTATCAAGGCTCTGTCTCTCCTAAGTCTTCAAACAATCTCCGCAACTTTGCCATCTCACCAGAAGTCGTATAACAAACTCCAAATAAAATCGGCAAGTTACGCACTACAGTATCCGCCTCATCCGAGTCAAGTTTGCGGTAGAGCTCCTCAGCGTCTATTCCGAGAGACAATAGCAAAGAGGTTACTTTTTCCAAAGTCTTACTTCGTTTCGCCTGCAACTCTTCCCGCTCTAAAACTTCATCCACAGCTGAGCCGCCCCACGGAGTATCTGGACTTACTTCCTGATACTCGAAGCGTTTCTCGTTCATCTCCTCAATCATCTTCTTTGCAGTGCCCAGCACATATCTGCTCATAGCATCTGCATCAGTACCGAGAGAAGGCGGCGACCACACTCCGACGCTCTCCTGCGTAGCTAATTTTATGTATAAGGCATTTACTATGTCTGCACCTTCCAAGTCGGTCAACTTCTTACCGTAAATATGCAGAAGTCTTTCCGCCAGCGGAATCATTCGAGAATAATGGGCAGCCAAAAACTTACAAGGGCTGATTACCCTTGATGAACCATCCCATATTTCTGTATCTTCTGGTGAAAAAACTGAACATAGCATCGCACTTCCTAACCTTACCTATCCTCGCCACATAGTACAAATCACTTGTACCGATTATAATGTTACTTCAACCGCCCTTTTCTGTCAAGATATTTTTGCAAAAATTTTGCACAAAATCGCCACGAGAATTGTTCACGCCACGAGAATAGGTACCACGAGTCGCACTATAGCAACAAAAAAAGCACCCCGTCTTTCGACGAAGTGCCTTGTTGCTTTTCTCGCTGTGAAGAAAGATTATTTCTTCTTAGCAGGAGCCTTCTTAGCAGGAGCTGCTTTCTTTACAGGTGCCTTTACAGCAGCCTTAGCAGGAGCCTTTGCTACGGGAGCTTTCTTTGCAGGAGCTGCCTTTACAGGAGCCTTTGCTACGGGAGCCTTCTTAGCAGCCTGAGCCTTTGCCTTTGCAGCAGCCTTTGCCTTTTCAGCAGCAGCCTTTGCCTTTGCCTTCTCAGCGTCTGCCTTTGCCTTAGCCTTTGCCTTAGCAGCAGCTTCCTTTCTGTCCTGAGCCTCTCTCTTAGCACGAAGTGTTTCGAGCTTCTGAGCTGCCTGAGCGGCAGTCATTTTCTTAGGCTGAGTACCAGGAGCGTCCTTGTCAGTTCTCATAGAGAAAGAGCCGCCCGCATTGCCTCTGAATGTGTACTTAACACCACCAACTGTTACCTGTTCCTGTGCTTTCATCTTTGAAATCCTCCATTTCATTCTTTGATATTGTTACAGGTCACTTGTTATACTGACTACTCCCACGGGCAAGCCCGTGGGGTTCTTGCTTCCAAGTTTAGCTTGTAGTCGTACATCATTTTCAGATTTTGGAATACAAGTATAAGTCTATTTGAGCAAGGACTTTTATTACCAAGCAGTCCAACGACCACATTAGCGGTAAACTTCTATCTTTCGATAAGGAAGTATAGTCAATCTCCCTATATTATTTATTTTATGCTATTTTAATTCCACTATTTAATACTTTAATCTTATTAGTTTTAATCCATTCAATAACCAAGTTACTAACCACACTATACTACTTATTGTATACTTTGACAAGCAAAAATCGCATAAAAGTGCAATATTTTTTAACTTTTATGCCACAATACCACCGTGGCGACACCCACCACGACCCCGTCGGTGCTATATGTGGTGCAATTTGCCACGAAAATAACCTGTTACTCGTTATCCTGCCTATGCTCTTTCTCCTCCTCGGTTGTTTCTCTCGCCACACGTTGCTTAGCCCAATAATAGGCGTCGTGTAGTCGATAACCCAAGTAGCCAAGAATTGCTACAGAAATAAGGGTAATCACAAATGCCAGCGGATAACTTGCAGCAAACCATACAGCAGCCGCACATCCTGCAATCAAAAATAGTAAGCCCACAGCCTTCAGCAAGTCCTCCCCAACGTCGTCCCAAAAATAGGAGAGTGTCAGTCTCAACACTTCCACTTTTCCAGACTCTTTCCTCTTTTCTTTCTTCTCCTCATTATTCTCTGCAATCATTTTTCAACATTCCTCCTAACAATTTTTTGTTATACAATTTGCACGAATAGTATAGACTAATATCGGTATTTTCTTATATAATAGTTACGACTCAAAACAGAGAGGAGAGAATTATGGATAATATAAACCAACCCCGTCTTGTCGTCGCAAGCGTCATCATCGACCCTGACGTCGCACCGTTAATGAACAGACTGCTTAACGAACGCCCTGACGTGTTTAAGCACTCCGTAAACGTAGCCTATCTCGCAGCTGAAATGTGCTGCACATCACTGCGTAACGACCTTAATCTAAAATTCAACATATCCGATGAGGATACAATAGAGATTATAAAGGGAGCCCTCCTTCACGACATCGGAAAGCTCGAAATCTCAGACAAAATCCTTAACAAAAAGACTAAGCTCTCAGAAAAAGAAATCAAAGAGATTATGTCTCATCCGACCCTCGGGTATAAAATGCTGACCAGAGGGAAAAAGCATAAGTTCTCAGACACCGTTCTGGACATCGTTCTTCACCATCACGAGAAACTTGATGGCATCGGCTATCCCGACCATCTAAAGAGCGTCTCACCAAACACACAACTGGTAGCCTTCTGTGATATGTACGACGCTCTCACAGAAACAAGGGCTTACCGAAGTAAAAAATCGGTCTTCTCAGCTTACAAGATAATCAGTGAAGAGAGTCTTGACACCGACCTTTTCCTTATGCTGGCAAGTTGCTTAGACCGATAGCAGTAAGGAGGTAAGTACGTGAACGTCAAAATCTACAGGCTGCTTATAGCTGGAGACGAGACAGACATCAAGCCTATAGAGCAACATCACAAAGAAAGTCTTTCTAAGCAGTTATTAAGAGTTCAGAAAAGCACTGACGCTACGAAAAAGAAACCTACTTCTAAGTAGAAAACTTCGAGAACAGGACATTCATAACGAATGTCCTGTTTTTATTTACTTACCAGTCCACAGCTGAGACAGGTGCAGCCTCAGCCTCAGCCTCAGCCTGCTTAGTCCCCTTAACAGCCGCCTTCTTTGCACTCTTAGCCTTTTCATCCACCGCAGGCTGCAAAGTCTCTGCGGACTCCTCAGGCTTCACTACAGGGTCAGTCATACATCTTACAAGATAGTCGGTCAAGTTATCACTTATCTTCTCCAGACCCGAAGCATTAAGATGAAATACCTCGCCTGCCTCGTTAACAACAGCACAAGTCTCATCGCAAAACAGCTGAAGCACAAAGTGCTTTGCTGGGAAGCTCAGCACCCTCTCTTGCACAGCCTTCGTCTGCACGACCATATCATACTGGTCGCTCACATTTAATCCGAACCACTTAAACTGATTTGGAAATACAAGAGCACCCAGTTCTTTTACCATCGCCTTGTAATCAGCAGGTAATATCATATCCAGATACTCCTGAGCGTGCTTTATATCTGCATCACCGCATCCCAGAGCCTGAGCCCATCCTTTTGTCTTTTCCAACTTAGTCATCAATTTCGAAGCCATCTGTCTCTTTCACCTCCATAAGAGTGCTACCACAACGGTTACAGCTATACGTGAACTACTCCGACTTAATGCTACGCATTTGAAGTCGGAGCTTCCTGCTTCAACCACTACTGCATTGGCTACGATGATACGCAACTCAATGTCTTACACAATGTCCACAGGCGTATAAGTTAGGGCTATTCCATCCCTACTGTATATTTAGTTTTTAGGCTACTGCAAAAGATTCTTTTAGTATGCGTAATCCCTCACGTAAGATATTGATAGCACCGTTCGCCCAGTTGCCGATTTACTCGAGTCAAACAACTCCACACCACTCGCTGACAGCTTATCGCCCTCTGAGCTGGCTGAAGTATTTACCACAGAAGGCGTGAATTTATGCAGTACAAAATACAGTAAGCTCACACCAAAAGTAAAGGCAACCATAGCACTTACAGCTGCTACAATTAAGCCGCCAGTACGAAACAACTCAACATCAGGGTATCGCTGATATATAAGGTATCCAGCAAGCATACCCGCATTTCCGAGCACAAAATACGCTGACTCATCAGCTAACCTCTTCTTCGTATATACCCTGCTCATCATATGTCAGCCCACTCCTTCCTCACAGGTACATTACTACCGTCACGCTGAGGGTTGTAGTTGAGCCAAGTGTGATTAGGCTCATAAGTGTAAAAATCCACTGCCTGCAAATTCCTCTTACTTATTGCCTTCACAGTCTGCTCCAAAAAGGCTCTCTTATTGGGTACCTCTACCTCAAGCATCTCTCCAGTCTTTACGTTCCACAAACGCCCACGCATATTCCCAGTATGAGCACAGAGCTGGAACGCCAGCTGCAACTTGTGTGTTTCTTTTAATTCGCTCGTGAATTTAAGCTCCGTTATTGTGTCATCCTTTACCACGTCACATATACCGTGCATTCTATATTCACCGCCTACAGTTAAGAAGTCTATCTCTACAGTAGTCTGAACCTCCTCATCCACAGAAAACTCAGAGCTTAGGCGTTCCTTAATCTTCTCTGCGTCCTCAGGAGTAATCAAAGGCGATGCTACTTGCTGGATATATCTGTTCTGCGACGTAGTCGTAGCCGCCAGCATCAGTACCTTATCCTCGTCTGTCGCTGAACTATCGAAGAAAGTTACCTCTCTTGTCTTCTCTTCACCCTTTTCATTCGTGTAGTGAACCGTTCTCGCCTTTGTAAACTTCAGCGTACTGCTAACAAGGGCTAACTCCCTGTCACGCTGCAAATTATAGCCCTTAAAATAACCCGCCTCCACGAGCGTTCCTACACACATAGAAAGGTCTATATTCTCATCATTCATCTGCACATCAATCGTTTCCGATGCAGGACGTAGCGTAGTCACCTTTATCAAGTTGGAGCACGCCGCTACATCTTCCGCATAAAGGAACTCGTACATACTTGAGGCAGAGTATCCCTTGTCGTGATTGTATGGCTTCTCGAACGCTACCTTCAAAGGCTCATTCCCATCAAAACGAGATGGATAAGGTATGTCCGCTTCTTTTCTCCCGTAGTATAAGTTGCTCAACAAATTACGACAGCCCCTCTTTGGGTGCCCCTCATTCGACGGAAAATCATAGAACATATTTACAGCCTTACCACGGCTGGCACCTACAAGGAATAAATTCCTCAGTACATCATACTGGGCGTCAGGCTGCCCCTTACGAAGCTCCCAATATTCAAGCGACCAGTCCAAAACTACGCAGTATTTCCTCTCCAGCCCCTTAGATGAATCGAAAGTGGTGAAGATAGCCACATCATTTCTATCCTTTGTATATGTGTCCTCACCTTCCTTGATGGAAGCATATACTGTTGACTTGTTGAACTTGTCGGGGAATTCGCTCTCTAAAGCATTCAAAACGGCAGCAGTATCTCCCGCCCTTGCTCCGAGAACGAGTATGTCCTTCGGTTCCTTATCCTGCAAGAACTCTACAATCTCCTCGAGGGTATTTACAACCACTGTCTTACTATCTGTATTCCTTCCTACAATAGGCTTATCCCATAAGTCACCCAACTTCTGAGCGTGGTCAGCAGAAAGTCTAAAACACTGAGTAAAACTCAGATTCAGACAGCCCTCACCAAGAAAATCCAGCATAAATGCCTGTACGTCCAGAGCTGTAAAGTTATATATCTTCTGCTGCATATCCCCCACGGCAATAATCTGCATAAAAGGATTTCTTTCCTTCAATGTGTGGAGCATATCAGCTATATCCTCTCGTATATCCTGATACTCGTCCATTATAAGAACATCGTACTCAGGAGTAGCAGGCTTATACTGATTGAATAAACGGATATTTCTCTCCACATCACAAGGAAGCCCTGCCTCCTTCAAGCACTTGTAGGCAAAGCCGTCATAATTTGTAACAAAAGTATTCGGGGAAGTTATCTTTGCCTGAGCGTCCAGTTTCAGTAATCTGTTAAACGTCAAGTACAAAATAGACACTCCTTTTAGCTCATTACAAAGTACCTGTATCGTCGTGGTCTTGCCTGAGCCAATGCAAGCGTCCACCAAGATATTGCTACCCTCTTTAGCACTGTCTATGACGACCTTCTGTTCATCAGACAAGTCCTCGTAGACCACCGAAGACGTAGGAAGCCACTTAGCAAACCTGCTCTTAGTTTCCTCAGTTACAAACCATCTTTTTATATTCCAATCAAATCTGGCACCCTTACTCTTTACTTCATCCTTCTCCGAGTAGGGGACATTCAAATAAACCCTTTTAGCCATTTCGAACTGACCTCCTGCAATTTTACCAAATGTCGCCGTAAAGCCCCTTGCTTTAGCAATGGGGATATAAGGCGACTTCTTTTGCTTAATTAGTTTTCTCAAAGTTATCTAATTTTATGTTGTATTAGATAACTTTAAGGTGTATAATATTTATATGGAATACAAATCAAATCACAATGTAGTCTATTCCTGTAAATATCATGTGGTATGGTGTCCTAAATATCGACGTTCCGTTTTAATAAACGGTGTTGATGTTCGCTTAAAGGAGTTGATTAAAGAAACGTGCGACCAACTCAACGTCGAAATCATTGAAATGGAAATCATGCCAGACCATGTACATTTGCTTATGGAAGTAGACCCTCAATTCGGAGTACATAAAGCCGTAAAACAAATAAAAGGTTATTCATCTAAAATGTTAAGGACTGAATTTCCCTGGCTTAAATCAAGGCTTCCGAGCCTGTGGACTAACAGTTATTTTGTATCAACCGTAGGCGGTGCTCCACTTGCAGTTATCAAACAATATATCGAGAATCAGAAAAACGTGTAGGTATCATTTATGCAATTATCGGAAACAGTAAAACTTTATATGACAAGAGAACAAAAATCTCTTATCACTGCGACTATGACGGAATATATAAATACTGTTAATAGTCTTGTTTCTGATGCTACAAACGGCATATCTATTTCAAAATATACTACTGCTGATGTTAGGGTAAATCTTCCATCTGCATTAACAAACCAATGTATTCGCGATGCGAAGTCTATCGTTAAGAAATATAACAAGGCTTGTCGTGACGCTGACCGCAAGAATGCAAAACTTGCCAAGCAGGGTAAAAACATCACAGTGACGGCTGCTCTACCTATACTCAAAAGACCTTGCTGTTATATCAACAATCAGAATTTTAAAATCAATGGTGATTGTATTGAATTTCCTGTCATAATAAACGGCAAGTCTAAAAGGCTTTCTGTCAGAACTAAAATGTCTGATAAGCAGAAGTCTGTTTTCGCACACAGTAAGCTTGGAACCATGCGTATTGTTTATAAGGGCAACAAGATAGTTGTCCAGGTCGTATATGAAACGGCAGAGCCTATACATAATACCGAAGGAAACGTCATGGGCGTTGACCTTGGCATTAAGTGTCCTGCGGTATCTTATATCTCTGATGGTAGCGTAAAATTCTACGGCAATGGACGTAAGAATAAATACACGCGTAGGCATTATAGATATCTGCGCAAGAAACTGCAAAAAGCCAAACATATAGATGCTGTAAAGCGCATCAATGATAAAGAACAGCGTATCATGAAAGATATCGACCATAAGTTAAGTCATGATATTGTAGAAACAGCTGTTGCTCATGATGTCAAAACCATAAAATTAGAGCGTTTAGCAAATATCCGTTCTACGACAAGAACAAGTCGTAAAAACAACCATAGCCTGCACAACTGGTCGTTCTATAGACTCGCACAGTTTATAGAATATAAAGCTAAATTAGCAGGTATAGCAGTTGAGTACGTAAATCCTGCATATACAAGTCAGACGTGTCCTGTCTGTGGTCATGTACATCATGCCAACGATAGGAATTATGTTTGTAAATGTGGATTCCACATTCATAGGGATGTTCTCGGAGCCATAAACATCTGTAACTCAACTGAGTATGTTGGCGATAGCAACATCAGACATACTGCCTAAGCTGCTATATGCACTGGCTTAGGACGGGTAATGGCATACCCACGCCTTGCACTGCGACCTAACAGAAATGTATTGGTCAGCCGATAATCTCGGCAGGTAGCAAGAATCCCCTGCCTTTAGGCATGGGGAGTGTCAACCACAACGTCCTTTCCAAAGTTAGCGTAACACTCACTCACCTGACGTGGCGAATAAGGCGGGTCATAAAGCACCCCGTCCACAGACTCAGCCCCGAGCATCTTCAGAAAATCCAGTGCGTCCATATGGTATGTCGTGTCATATGCAGGATTGAGGTCATTGGTAATGTCTGCCAGTCTGTTCTTATTAGCAAACGGGTCTGCCCACGTACCTCCACCCGACATCTCCTCAAGAAGCAGCTCGTGAATAGGCTTAATATCGAAAGTATTTTTATCGGGCATCGCCCAAATGCGTTCCATCCTCACAAACATACTTATTCTCCCGACAACTGCTCCCCAATAGGCGATTCGTAAATAACCACATCCTTAAGTCCCACAAAGGCAGGTGCCGAAATAAAGCCAAGGGCAAATGCGTCCGTAACGTCCAGAGCTAAAGCAGGTTCCTTGTCATCCATACAAAGCTCCACATTATCGAGGAACAAGGCTCTTGCGAACTCCTTAGGGTTTTCAGGGTAATCCGCAGCCTTATCACCTGCGTACACACGCAACCATTTCTTCCAAGTAGAGTTTGACACATAGAAAAGTTTTGTACGCATACAAAGCTCCTCTGAGTCCTCAACCAGTATCTCCTCGAGAACAGTACGCAAAGAGTAAAGCACAGGTACCGCACTAAAGTAGTCCACCACGGGCTCCTCATAGTAGAGGCGTGTGACCTTACATCTCTTCAAGAGTTCCCTGAAAAAACGCTTGTAGCACACACGGTACTCTACGAATGTTTCATTGTTACTGCGTGTGAAATTCAGAGCATACAGAGGTACCTTCTTCGTCTTATCCTCATTGAGCCCAAACAAAAATACCCCTGTTGATGAGCCTGAACCGTCTACCCCGATGATATAGGGTCCACCTGCAAAAATATCCTCTAATTTGTTATACTCGTCCGACTTCGTCCCTACTTTCAGTTTCCCATCCGAAAATAAAACGTAGGGTTTCTTCGACCCCTTTGCGGTTTCTTTTATCTTATAAGCCTTTATGAACATTTCTCCACCAACTTCCTGTGTTTCCCAAGTGCTAAAAATACTCGCAGCAAAGGTTGTACCTGAACTGTCTCGCCTTCCTCTATCTCCCTCATAGCACTCGTATCCTTCAAAATTCTATTTGTATAAGCCGCCTCACGGTTAAAAATCATAAGAACATCCCTATACACAAAGAGGTCATACATCGACGCTCTCTGCATATCCTCTGTTGTAATTATCGAAATTCCATACTTCTGACAGAGGTCACGGCACTCCTTAGAACGCAGCGTGTCATCTCCGAGAGACAGTGACAATGAACCGCACTCCAGAAGGCAGCGTATCTTAAACAACTTCTCCACATATCGCTTCCCGTCACTCAGGTAACTCATACACTTTCCAAGAGCACCACGGTACGAATTATTCTGAAGCCCTGCGTGTTCTATCTGCAAGCTGCGAGCTGTCTTCGTTCGAAGCGTTGTACCTTTATACTTCTTGTCCGCATAAAATCTCACAGCATCCCAACCAAAAGCCCTTCCATCAATGGACAAGAGTGACTTATAGATGTCTGTCTCTTTTATCTTCTTCTTACTGAGCCCAGCACCGAGACGAGAGGTATTCTCAGACTCCAGCATAATCGTGCTGTAAAAGCCCTTAAGCATTGTAATATCTCCGCACGCACCAGTACATTCCCAAAGGAAATCCTCCGTTGCTCTCGTAGACAATAAATCCAGTGCCCAAGAGTACATACCACGCCTTGAAGCGTTCCAGACAGAAGCATCGACCCATAACACCCTACTCGTACGTCCCGTGTTACGTACGTCTTCAATTTCAAGCGACGCACAGAGTTTGTCCAACTCCTTACGGATGTTACGTACCTGCACGAGGTCTTTCTTCTTAACCTCCTCCATATAATCAAACACAGATTCGAAATAAGCAATACAGTAAGCCCCGCTCGGTGCTCGAGTAAGCAAAGAGTCGTCCAAGTTCTCGTTGCGTATATGGTCTATGAAATTGCTTCGCTCAGTCACACCCAGCGTCTGCAAGTCCAGCTCACAGAGCCTCGGTGTACCGAGCACGTTTAAGCTGTATAGACTGCTCAGCGTGGCTCTCTCGAAGTATTCAGACGAAGATTTGATTTGTTCCTCATATTCCGCTACCATCTCCTCGTCATAGCCAAGACGCCTATATAAGTCTCGGTCTATCTGCGGAACTCGTCTGGTACCACTCTCTTTGCAAGCCTTATCCAGATAGTGACGTATGTAAGTCAAAACGGGCTCGCAGACCCCCGTCACAATAAAGTAACGATAATCTGAAAGCTGGTCTCGACAAATATGTAATTCATTAAAAGTTATTTTTCTCACAATGAACTACACCATCACAAAACGCAAAATAAAAAAGGCGACGAATTTTTCATCGCCGCCACAGATTTAGTTTCGCAAATATGGCTCCATAAAACTAATATTCGAAAATGCGTAACCCATTCTCACCATCTGAATGATTTCCGCCAGCGAGACCACCCTGTCTCTGCTGCGACACTCAATCCTAAACCCGTCACCCTGTCGGCACAGAATGCGTATTCTATCTTCCGCCGCCACCCTGTCCTTATTCGAGGTATTCTTTCGTGTCAGCTCGTCATACAATTTCATAAAGTCGTCCTACTCCTCCAATCTTCCTACTACTGTCTCAATAGGCTTTAAGCCTATGCCTGCAAAGTTCCTGTCGCCAGCTGCTACTGCTGCCCTCTCTGCCTCCAACGCCTCACCATAGTCAGGACGCTCACGCTCAGCACGCTTACAGTCAGAACAAATGACATCCATATTGAACATCGACATCGTCCGCACTGTCAAGGGTCCGCCGCACCTGTCACACTTAGTCTTCTTAAGAAAGTCATCTTCCTTACGCTTACGCTCGTCTATTCTCATACCCATCTTAATCACCTCATTCCCGTGTATATGTACCCTACGACCACGAAAAAGCCGTGCCTGCACGAGGACAGACACGGCTGAATCTCATCCCTGATATATTACTCCTTAAACAGGCTGTTTAAGACTTGCACCGAAAGTAACGGCTTTTCCATCAGGAGTCGTAGCAACATACTCATATGTGCTCGTATGTGTAGCGGCACCTGCTCTCGCAGCCTTAGACTTGTCAGTCCAAAGACCTGCCATAGACTCGTCACCGCCAACAAACTGAAGCCCGTCGTTAGTATTGTCACCTACGCCTACCGTAGCCAAAAGCCAGAGCACCATAGCCTGAACATTGCTGTCGAGCTTAGCAGCTGCATTTACAAGTACAGGGCTCTCTTCACTGAGTGCGATACCTGAAGCCTGCATACCTGCAATATCCTCAGCACCAAGGTGCATATCGAACGACAAAGCGTAGTCAGAGCTTGAAGACTTGACAGACTGAGACTTACCAATCTGCTCCTTACCCGTCTTAGCCAATGCGGCAGCCTTAAGAACCTCATAAGAGCCCCAGTCGAAATCAGGCGTAGTTTCCGTAGTTTCCTTAAGGTCTTCCACCTCTTTCTTAGCCACCATCTCAGCTACAGCAGCAACACGCTTATCGACGTCCCAAGGAGTTCCTCCTTCACGTGTACGAAGCTCTGCAATGTAAGCCTGTACCTGCTTCGATGTAGAAGCCTTGTAACCAGCAGTGTTGGCATCCTCGGCAGTTATATCATCTACAGTTCTTGCTACAGTCTTGCCAAGCTCCCACTCAGAGTAGGTAGTACCCTTTCCACCACGATACTCACTCGTCACAGGGTCGTAAGGAATAGTTCCTCCGTTGAAGTTGTCGACCGAGTTATTGGCAAATGCCATATCAAGCACAATGGTCAAAAGTTCCTTAGCATCCTCAGCACTTCCCAGCTTAGCGTTCACCATCTCTGTAATGCGAAGCTCCATAGACTTTGACTTAGCAACAGCTGCCGTGTTAAGCCCAAGCTCTCTTCTCTTCTCCTTGATAGCCTGACGCCAAGTAGCAGCAAGTCCAGCATTCAAGAAAGTACGTGTAAGGTTTGTCTGAACAGCATCATCTCCAAGAGAGTGCATAAGCTCAGCAATAGCCTTGAGTTCCTTGTGAATATCGCTGGAGGTGAAATGCTCCCCAGTAGGCAAATCTATGCCGAATCCCGCAGCACCCTTAGGCTTTCCATCAAAGGCATAGAGCGTCACCGTATCGTAAGACAGGCTGCTTTCCACAGGGATGTTCTCAACACCATCCATAAATGCCGCATAAAACTTACGATAAATCTTTACATTGATAGAGTTCAATGTAAGCAAAGGATACTTGGTACCCTTCTTAGTGTCACCGAATACAAGCTCTGCACGGCGAGCACCCTTATCCTCGTAGCAAATCTTGTCGTTGCCCATATAAGCTACGGGAGCCCCGAGAGACTTGTTCTTGTCATCATAGGTGTAGTCTACCCCATCACAAATGGCATCCGCAGCAGCACGCATCTTTGTGCAAAGAGCATCCCAGCGAGAACGAGCCTCTGCAAGAATCTTCGCACTGTTTGCATCAAACAATCCAGGATTCATAACAGTGCTCGGAAGCGTAACACCCCTATCAATAGGAGTAGACAGGTCACCGTCGGAGCCTACTGTAGGTGCGTCGAGAATAGTTACACCATCGAAAGCGTTGCCGATACCCTCGTCCGAAGCCTCAGGCATTTCTGCAACCTCACCTCCGCCAGCAATAGCTACATCTTCGGAAACATCCGCAGAAGGAGCGTCGCCAACGGACTCAACCTTCTCAGTAGTCGCAGGAGCAGTTGCAGGAGCCGCCGCAGGAGCTGCAACCTCTTCCTCAGAGTCAAAGTCGAACAAATCCGTAGTAGTGAAATCAGACTTTATCGCAGACACAGGGGCAGCTGCTCCAGCACCTTTGATAAAGACACCATTCTTACGGAAGTTGTCGATGTCATCCTGCTGCAAATATATAGCCTGAACAAGCTCAGGGTCAAAAGCAGGACTGTAACCAGCAGCTGCTTCCTTCTGGAGAAGCGTAGTCGCCTTCTCGATGTCAGTAGGATTGTTCGAATTGCAGAGAGGCAAGCCCTCTTTCTTAATGGATACATAGTAATTGTAAAGCGGCGTAGTCGCTCCAAGAGCTGTCTTAACCGCAGTACGCTTAACAGCATACTTCTTTACCTCAAAAGGTAAGCTGTACGCATCATAAGCAGGCAAGAACTTCTTGATAGTGTGCTCCTTCACTGTAATAGGAACAGACCTAACCTGCCCAGTAGGGTCTTTCACTCTCTTCTTTCTCTTCATATCAGGATAGTGCAAGAGCAAAGCGAGACCCATCAAACCCTCGCTATCCACACAAGAGCCAGCCTCAGCGTCCGCCGTAGTGCTTGCTCTACGAATAACGCTCTGTACCATAGCATAGTCAGGCATAGGTGCAAAAGCACAGGCAGAGAGCAACTGATTGATTACCTCAACCGTAATTGTCTTAGGGTCGGGAGTGATACCAGTATTGGTATCTGTCTTAAGGACTCTTGAGAAAGGAAGGCTATGCCCGTCTCTTGCCTGAAACTCTCTGAGCTTCTTAGGTACGCAGCGTCCATAGGCGTCTACGTAGTCCCCGATTCTCACCTTCTTGGAAAAGTCTGCCACAGTCTCGATAGAGTTACCTCCCTGTGCATTCTGGAGCACAAAACCGAGAACCGTAGTCATATCAGACCCAAAAAGGACACCTACGAGCTTAGAGCCGTCCGCCAATCTGATACCAGCAGCACGCTGCGGTTTTGCAGTCACAGCAGCATTTGTAGGCTTTGTAGTAACACGTGCCATATAAAATTTCCTCCTTGTCGTTTTTAGCTCGCCTGCACTGTGCAGGCGTCATCGCTTCTAAACTAATACAAAAGTCGGACGACTTTTTTCAAAAATCATCCGACTTTTTCTTCTCAATAAAGAACTTATGAGTCGTCCAACTTACACTGCGAATGTACCCTCATTCGGAACTATCCTCCCTAAAAACAAGTCGACGGACTTCCCATAGCCCACTCGCACTCCAAGTTAACCGCTCAGCCGCCTTGTATAACTCGTCTACGGTATGCGTACGCAAATTATGTAAGGATATAGGGGCTATCTGAATCTCGTGATTCTCCAACTTAGCACGCACCACATTTACTCCTTCACCCCACATATCAGATACTCTAAGAGACGCCATAGCCGACTGATAGTGACTTAAGTACGACGGCAGCCCCTTCTTCACGCACTCACGTATCCATTCTTTATCCAAACCAAGTGCCAGCATAAAGAGACTTTTCTTAAGCAAGAGAGGCTTGTTTGTCTCACTATCGACGATAATCTCCGCCCCTCCAAAAGAACTGAGTCCGTAATAACTATCAAAATTCGTCGTCATTACATAGAAGGGACGCAACCTCGTCAGCGTTAGTGGAGCCGTGGCTCCAATAGGTATAGCATCCGTAGGAGTTCTTGAACTACTTATCATCGGATAAGGCGGTGTATGAAAATCTTTCCTCTTATAGCTTGCAGGGTCGTCCATTCGTATCAGCGTTAAGCTATCATCTATACTGCACGCCAGCTGCATAGCATCGTAAATCAGTGTCCACGATACCATACAATCTGCGGCACGTAAGCCCTCCATCTCTTCCTGCGGCATAGAGCTACCAAGCAAATCCGTACTGCCGATTAAGTTCGTCAGCATTCCACTTGTGTTTACCTCACTCGTTCTAAATGCTTCATCCGTCAAGGTTGTAAAGCCTCTCTGAGCAAAGTCGAATATCTCGAGATTCGCCTTTAACATCTCTGCACTCTCTTTTTCTCGCACCAGAATCTTAGGCTGGCTCTCGGTACCCACATAAATCAGCTTTATCTTCGAAGAAGGCTGCACGTCAGTGATTGCCCTAACGAGGGCTTCCCCATCCAAAGCGTCATTCAGCAAAAGATACTCGTGCACCCCATACTTGGCATAAGGGTTGGAACTCTTCGGGGTAACTACTGCAACACCCTTCAAAGCTATCTCAGGATACTCCAGCATATACGGCGAAATATCCGCCTCGTGCTTAGAGCACACTACGTAGTTGGGCAGGGTCTCCAGTGAGAAATCTGTGTAGCAGTAAGTTCTGAAAACACCCCTAAAAGATTTTCTCAGAACCTCAGCATCCTCGCTACCAAATAATTGCACCAACAGACTACCATTTCTAACAAGCACCTCGAGCATCTCGCAGCCTAAACGATAGTCGTCCGACTTAACTCCCGACACAACAGCCTCCCTGACTACAGGGTCGGAAGCCACTATCTTATCCAGCTTATCTGTAACATCGTACGTAAGTCTAAGCATACGCTGCTTACGGTGTGCAGCGAATTTCTTCATAACCTCAGCATATACAACCTCTATAGGTGACACAGAAGCAAACTGAGCTATCATAGACTGGGACAGCGGATACAAATTCGAATAGAAGTACCATACATTATGCCAGCGTGCTCTGACATTATCCTCAAAATCAGGAATAATTCTTCTCGTAATCAAGTGGCACATAATGTCGTAGATACCTGCGGCATACCCGTGATGAGTTATCATCATAGTAGTCAAATCCGTGGGCTCTGTACTTAATGGCTTAGGTACTCCGTCAACCAGTTCCGTATACACAGGCATAGACAACGGTTCAGTTGTTATTCGCTTAAACTCCTTGGAAAACCAACTATACGGAGCCTCAACGGGCACGCCCCCACGTATCGCATCCTTACAAGCAGCGTTGTATTCTGCAATGACCCAGCCACGACCCGTACGGCACACAAATGTGTTGCGAAGTCCTGAGGCGTTCCGCTTACCGTGCTTGAATAACTGAGGCTTAATATCCGTTCGCTGATATTTCGCTCCTTCCGTGTCAACACTGAAAATATCGTTCAATAAGGCAATGTCCTGTGGCAAAGTGGAACCGAAAGCAAACTCCTCAAGGAGAAGCGTAGTCTCCCCTATGGCACTTGCCTCGGCTATCTCCTTTCTTACAGCATCCCACGTCTCCTGCCCATAGCATCTTTCTATATACTTTTTCGTAATATCAGGGTCAGTAAAGCAACCCTGCTGCGTGTTAATGCGTAATTTCTGACAGGCACGACGAAGGACTATATCAATCTGGTCTTCCTCCTTCAGTTTCCTGACTCCCCACAAACATCCCCTTAAAAATCTTTCTGAACACCTTGCCTTCACTCGACTTACCTCCCATTACTTACCCAATATCTCAGACTTAGTAACCTTCTGGTCAGAACAAATTCTCCACCCGCAATTCTTATCCAATGTCTCTATCATCACAAGGCACTTCAGAAAGTCCTCCGACTGTTCCTTACTTAAACAGCCCTGCTTCATCGTTACGTCCGTTATTTTAGTCCTAAAGAGCTCAAAACGCTCTATCAACTTGTCAGTAACAGCATTCTCATTATTGTACTGGTCTGGAGCACTCCACGAAGAAGTCTTCTTTATAGGCTTGCCATATTTCTTGAAGTAAAGCCCAATGTAATCTTGCACTATAGACATCCCATCAAAGAACGACCGTCTCACTTCTCTAAGAGCATACTCCGCAGGGTTATCACGCCTTTCACGCCAGTCCCTCCGCTTCGTCCACTGCCCATAGATAGTGTCATAACGAGCGTCACCCCAACCGTCTGAAGCTGCCTTAGAGTAGTTCCCCTTAGCAGCACTCAAAGCCTCACTAAACGGATACTTCTCTTTATTGCCAAGTGAACCCAACACATATGACGTCTTAGATAACATATAGGAGACAAATTCTGAGTAAGGTATCATCTCCATCTCAGTAGCTCCCGCCTGCGGCTTAACGCCAAAGCCCGCACTTGTGAAGTACAGAGTAATATCGCCCTCAAGAGTAGATACGTCACAAGTCGCATAAATGTCTATCTTTTTCAAGTCCGTCAATGGCAGCTTATTATCCACCACGAACATACAGTCCTTGTCAGAAGTAGTCTTACGCCAAGAGCTCAGCAACTCCGCATTCTCCATAACTCCGCTATTAAAGCCCAGTGTAAAATAGAATGCAAAACGATTTAATCTCATAAGTTTCTCTCTGACGCCGCCCGTGCTGGCGACCTCACCGCCCGCCATCATATTCATTAGCTCCCCGCCCTCATAATCACTAACGACGTCAGGTACTTCCGTAATCTGGCATATATCAGCAAAGGCGGGATACATAGCAATCAACTCCTCTGCCTCACCCTGCGAGCACAAAAGCGTTCTTCCAGTAAGACTTTCAACAAGCGGAGCGTAGTCTAAGTACGTCGGTACCTCAAACTCAGCAAACTTTGTGTCGAGGTCACGCATCACCTTCAGCAAATTACCCCCAAGAAGAATGCTCTTAACACCCACTACCTTATTTAGACGCATAGGAGTCGCCTTCAAATAAAAGCCCTTAGACTTAGCCTCCTCGTACGTAGCACAGCCTGTCAGCTTCAACCCAAGCGAGTGCCTGCTATCAGGAATCACTACACGTACGTCCTTTTTCTTCGCCAGAGTTGTGATTATAGCTTTATCACTCGCAGACAGCATCTTCGAAGATTCTGCTGTCAGAGGTGCAAAATCTATACCTGCCACGGAAGCACAGTATGTTGCGTGCTGCCCCGTACGTACATACACATTCGTAAAAACATTGTAAGTAAACTCGTCTGCACCAGCGTCCAGTACAGCACTCATCCACCTACCTACCCAACCTATATTCACATACTCGCAGAATTCCGAATAACCATCCTGGCAGAATTCATCTACACGCTTCACCTCTCGGCGACGCTTCATCTTCTCATTATTGTGTGGTTTTGTGTATATGTAAAAACCCCAACTTCTTGAATTATAATAACGCAAATCAACTGACATATACATACCTCCATTAGCCACGTAACATAACTGCACCTGATTCCATCAAGGAGTGCGTTACTTCCCACAGATTGTCTTTATGTTCCTGCACAGCCACGAGTGCTTTTCGCAGTTCCCCATAAGTTCCAATACCACGTATCAAGCACAACGTATCATCCCCGAGTAATTCACAGATTCGAATGCCCTCGCTGACAGTAACTGGAAGCAGGATTCTCTTTCCATAGACAGGCTTCTTGGCAAGGCAGTATTTCTTAAACTCCTGCATTACCTCTTCTACATTCTCAGCTTCCCACCTATTCTTATCGTGCCTTAAGCTGAGAGCATCACTGGAGCTCACGCCAGACTCTAATACAGGAATACTCACATACAACACGTGAAGCGGGTCTCCCTTAATCGGAGCATACTCAAGTCCAAGAGACAACTTATTAAGCCCCGTTATTTCCATACTGGCATACTTTGTCCACTGACGCCTTCCATCAGGCATATCAACATAACCGCCGTGTGCATTTAACTTAGCCAAAGCTACAGAACTCAAGGCGGGCTGGCGAATAAAGCCTTCTCCTGTCTTAGTAAGTCGCATACAGGACTGCCCGTCCGCCGTATTTCCAAAAAGTCTCTCTGCCTCGTATATACCCTGGTCGCTATAAGAAACGAGAAGGGGCAGCAGGGCTATTGCCTCCATATCGTTCATAGAAATTTCTCTATGAATGTCTATTTCCACTTCTGCAAGAACCTCAGCTATAATCTTCTCAGCACAGTTGTCCAGAAAAGCAGCTGTATTTTCTATGTCCGTAACCGTAACCGTCTCAGCGAAGTCTATTGTGGAGGCTACCACAGGCAGGAACGAATGTCCCACGTGCTTAACCTTACGACTATATCCCTTACCAATCGCCTGTATAGAAGGATATATTTCACTCTCCCACTTTCTCGACAGTATTCCCTGCAACTCCTCAGCCAGCACGTGCTTGGGTAAAGAAACGTGAGCAGAAGACGACTCAGCAGTGCAAGAGTCGACTGACTCCTCGGCAGTCGTACCTCCATACACCTTCTCATATAACTTACAAATTTCCTCGTCAGAAACCTGATAAACTATCCCATTGTAACCTAACTTCTGAATCTCCTCGAACTTTCCCAGTTCTCCTCGACTGAAATCTCGAGCCAGTGTCATTCGTTTTACTACAGTAGATACTTCTCTCATAACCGTCCACCTCATCTTACATCTGCAAAAGCTCAGCCTTTGTCTTTCCTTGGTCAACCACGAGAGTGAAACAGAACTTCTCGTCTACAGCTTCGATGGCTGCGAGCATACGCAAGAAAGCGACCTGCATATCCTTATTTGTATCGTGGTTTCTCCAGCCACCCTTATTGAAACAAACTGACCCAAGAGGTACATCAGATTTGTCCGCCAAGTAAACACAGCGGTCAAGAACAGCACTCCAGTCATCTCCGAACTGCCTTGCCTGATTTATAATAACCAAGGCAGCTCGCAATACGCTCCCATTTCCTCTGAATAAAGAGCGACGACGTGTGGCAGCATCAGATGTGTTATCAGGTGAGCCCCAGGTATGACTCCGCCCTATTAAAGTCGTATAGCGAGTATCCTCGAATAAATTTCCGTCATAAAAGTCATATCGGAACTGAGATGAAACGAGTCTCCAACAGTCCGTCACTATGCTAAACGGATACCTCTTCGTGGCTTTCTGAGCAACAGGAGTCATATCTAATGCTGTCTTTACAAAATCCTCAAAACCAGAGAAGGAGATTATCCTAAACTCGGTGCTTCCATCTTTCTCCACAGGAGTGATAAACCCAGCACTGGAGAAAATCAGCCTTCCACTGTAACCAGACCCTTCCACCGCCGTCTCAGCGTATAAATCTATTTTCTTTATATCCTCAGGAGCTATCTTCCCCGATACAGCGTACATATAATCCTTATCAGAGACACCCCTACGCAACTTACTGAAAATACCTGCCTTCGTATCCACCATATTTATGTACCCGACAGTAAGCATAAATGCGGTACGATTCATTCGGGCAAAGCCTTCCTGAACAGTGTCCTCAGACATAACCTCGCCACCCGCAAGCAGATTCATTGCATTGGCACCATCAAGGTCAGCAAGCAAACTCTCATCTACAGCAACCAGCTCACAGATGGGCTCGAACACACTGCTTCGAGCACATAACTCTTCCCTCGATGATTCAGTACAGAGAATTCTCGTGCCTGTAAAAGCGGTATATAAAGCCTCAAAGTCTACACTAATCGGAGCCGAATACGTCACCACTGCTTCATCCATATAATTGAAAATCTTAAGAAGATTTCCCCCTACATACACCGCATTCTTACTCGGCTTAAGCAATTTGCTTGGCGTCACCTTTACGTAAAAGTTACCCGCCTGCATCTCGTCATACGTCGCAAAGGACGTTACATTTACACCGAAGCAGGACTGACTATCCGCCGTAATCAAGCGTAGCGACTTCTTATCACCAAACTCAGCTACTAAAGCCTTATCCTCGTTAGTAAGCCACTTTTCGGACTCCTTCGACAAAGGGCTTATATTGAGATTCTTACAGGACAAGCAGTAGCCCTTTATTCCCTTAGAATGCAGCTCACGCTCCGCCATAAGATTATAGGTAAATTCATCTATAACCATTGTATTCATTTCCTTGAGCCAATCGACCACATAGCCAAGATTTATCCAACCTACCCCATAGTTAGCACTTGCAATATGGGCTATATTTCTATAACGACGACGCTCCTTCAAATTCTGCTTAGCGGGCATCGGCTTACAACGACTCAGCTGCTTTCCCGCTGTATAATTAGTTACATCACTCATCTCGCTCTCCTCCTATCAAAGTACAATGCCGCCAAGTGTTGCAAAGGCATCCATCGCATTCAGTAAGGACTTCTGATGCTCTCTTACCAAGCATAAAGCCCGATGCAAGTCTGCATAAGACCCAAACTTACCACAATCGCAAGAGGTGTCTAAACCTATAACCTCGCAAAGGGATATAGCCTCATCTAAAGTCAACGGCAACAATACGACATACTGCGTGAGGGGCACATTAGCCTTACACATATTCTGTAAACCACGGCTCAATACCGCAGCCTGCTCTGCATATGACGGAACACTACGAGAGTTCGGTCGTCTACGGTATGCGTACGCTGAAGTTACCGCTACCTTAGACCTCGCTATAGTCGCCATATCAAAGCCAGCATCACAAAGGGGCAGTGCCATATAAGCTCCTATAAATTCATCCCCCGTAGTAGTTACCTCGCCAAAATATATGCGTGGGCTCTCTATGTATACTGTCTTCTTAATCCCGTCAGGACTGTACGAATAGCCCTTTGCGTCCCTGTCATCATATATGTTTAATACCACATTAGCCTTCTCAACCACCTTAGGGAATCTTTTATAATCCACACCGCTCTTACGGTTGAAGTTCATTGGCTCCTTACATAAGAAATTAGGTTGTCGCCACATCCCACCATAACCACGGTAGTCCCACGACGAGCCAAACTCCTCGGAAGCCACTAACTTCACGAGTGAGAAGGAAGCTAAGTCCCTTAAAGTTACAGCGGCGTCCACAGTAGAACCGACTGCTTTCAATACTTCGTGACAGAGCCAAATTGCTGCATCTTCAATAGAGTCTCTGTACCGACTCTCTAATCTTACGTGGGGTATAACCTCCGCAGGGGTCATTTTTAAGGCATACCAGTTAATCCCAGAAAAGCACCCTACAGACAAACTCTTAGCCATCGTGGAATTATCTATCGACTTATAGGGTGCAACCCTCTTTGCTACCTCAGCAATAGCACTATTTATCTTCCTTGTAGCTGTAGCCTTAGCCGTGCCGCTTATAGCAGGAGTAAACGTCTCAGCAACATCCGTATCAGCACCAGGCGTCTGATTCTCAGCAGCGTCTTCCTCCTTAACACCAAAAACACGAGCGTAGTAGTCCTCTACCTGCTCGTCCGAAATATTATAAACTATGCCGTTATAACCCAGCTCTTTTACCTCAGGGAACTTATCTAACTGACAACGTACCAGAGCCTTAGCCAGCAACATTCGCTTTACTATAGTGGAAATCTCTCTTTCCATCGGTACACCTCCTTCAGAAACAAATCTTACAAAGTAGTACGACTTTTTTCACCTTTCGGGCAAAAGAAAGGGCAGTCTGCTAAGACTGCCCTCCTGCACAGATTATTCGAAGTATAAATAATCTGAATGGAAACTTTTTAGTCCCCTGATAAATCTCTTTTCCTGTCATTTCTTATCCTCCATTACATTACAGAAAATATTTTAGGGCAGCCCTCGTCAGAAAGCCGCCCTTGCTGCACTTTATTATTTTATCTGTGACCGCCTATAAAAGACAGTCCACTTCCTATCCAGCTCACACCAAGTTTCTCACGCTGCTCCTTGACCTGCTTCTTCGTTATGTTATAACCACGAGCAAGCCCAGCGTCGAAATATTCCTCTACATACCATAAGTGGTACAACTCCTTCTTCTTGAGCTTCATAAAATCTTCCTCCGAACCGAGGGAGCCCTTCTTAATCGTGAAGAGGAAAAAATGTTTCAGACCTAACATATTTGCTCCTTACCAGTCCCCATCCACGACGTCGTCATCTTCACGATTACTTATTAAACGCCCGTGGCTTACTGGGTGTCCTATGAACTTTAACACCGACCGAATATAGGCGGTGCCATCCCACGCCTGCAAATTTCCATCACGAAGCCACACGTCCAAGCCCTCGAAAAGTTGTCTGACAATCCACGTCAGTGAGTCATCCTCCTCTGTCTCGCTGAAACAGGCTTCCTTAGTCTCTGGAGCAGTGCAAACATCCTCCTCGGTGCACTCCCCATTCGCAAGGGCGTGTATATAAACTTCGAAATCATCCATACTTAGTATATTTAACATTACGGGTTCTCCAACTGAAATAATAATCTCTGTGCCTGACCTAAATCACGGTTCCAAATGGAACGCTTAGTCTCCTGTACTATACGCAAAGTCTCAAGCGGGCTTCGCTTTGGTTGCTGTTGCTTTATCGCTGTAACAGGCTTAGTCTCCTCGACAACGGCGGCGTCCGCAACCTCTGTAGTCGCCTTTACCTCTTCCTGCTTAGGAAGTCTACTTGATATAGGAGCAAGCACTGCCTCAGAAGTCTCTGTCGACTCCTCACGGGCAACTGTTCTCGCAATTACTCGTTTCCCGTCAACCACGTAGTTACTACGCTTGTGCTGCTCTCCGCCCTCAAGCACCTTAGGATTCTTCGTATGCTTGTAGACAATCTTACGCACCTCGCCGAGGGCTTCCCCGTAACGAATCTCTCTTCCAGCACGCTTAGCAAGCAACCTGTGCAGAACAACCACGTCGCCGCCCTTATCGCAACCGAAGCAGTAAAAGGTGTCTTCGTTATCATATATACGAAACGAAGCAGTATTCTCATCGTGCAAAGGGCAGCAACAATACCTGCCACCCCTTTCCAACTCGAGCTTTAATTCTTTTGTAACATAATCCTCAAGGGTAAACCCATACTCGGCAAATGTCATTATCCCTTTACCTCAAGATAAGCCCAGTCATTGATACCCTTATCGGCATCATTCACGTGATACATCCTTGTCTTACCTGCAAGCCCAAAAGCAGCCTTCAGAGAGTCGTCCAACTTACCAAGGACTTCCTTACACTCCTCAGGTGTCTCAGGAGTAAGCGTGCCAAGCGTTACTGTAATATCCATTACAAGCGGGAACTCCCCGTGTAGATACTTACTGTCAAGAGCTCTCACGCAGTCAACAATACCACCGCAGGCTTCATCGAGCGTGGGCATAAAGTCAAGGAAGTTAGCTCTCGAGGTATCTGCCTTCGCACGCTCGAACACAACATCCTCATACACTGACTTCTGAGCAATCTGCTGCTTGCACACCGCCTGCACACGCTTAAGTTCAAACAATGTGTCAAGCATCTGAACAAAGAGCTTCGTGTAAGCTACATCCTCCGCAGTTACCTCAGCGTTCTCACCTGCCTCTGTATCAGCATAGGCGTCTTCGACTGCCTTAAGAGATTCGGCGTCTGAGTCAGCCGTTCTCTTCACGTAAGCATCAGCTGCCTCACCTTCAAGTGTGAGCCAGTCTTCCATACGACCCGCTACATCTTTCTCAACAGCGGCAAAGATTTCATCCTTAGATGTCTCAACACCCGCAGCCTCTTCCTTTAATCGGTTCAAAGTCCCCTCGAGAGCTGCAATCTTAGCTGTGTCCTCATCGGAAATATCGAAGGAGTAGTCCATCCAAGCACGAACGGAACGTAAGCCCACTGTGAAATCAAGTGAAGCATTCCCAATCTTTTCCAATGTGGTATTACTGGTTTTATTCATCTTCTGCACCATCCTTTCAAGATTTGAAAACTGTACTGAGCAAAATTAACAGTATCGCACTGAGAACATTTGCAATCAGCCCAGCCACGATGGTTCCCTTGCTCACTCTATTCTTGAGCGGGTTCTTTATTACAGAGAAACCGCACCAGAACAAACCGACGACAGGAATACCCGTCAAAGTATTGTGCAATAAACAGAGGAAAACATCCCCTGGCGTGCACGAAAAGTCCCCTGTTGCAACAGGTGCCTTGGCAACAGGTGCCTCAGCTTCCGCCTGATTCGCAGCAGTCACAGCAGTCACAGCAGGCTGCGAAACAGCTGCTCTCGGAGCAGGAGGCGTATTACCCGCAGCTGCGAGCTTAGCCTTCTGTCCAGCAGGAGTCTTAACACCCGTAGGAGTGTCTGCCAATAGAGCCCCACACTTAGTACAAGTCTGTCTCGGGTCAGCCGTAGCCTTGTACCTTACCTTACACGTCATACAATAACGATACTTAATCTCTTCACCCATTTTCGTAGAAAACCTCCATACTACTAATCGTTGTGTTCTTCTCGAGCACAAATATCATCTTAGCATTCCCTCGTGTTACCGTATAAGTAACAGCGTTACCGCTACCCATTGTCTGATAACTCGTTGCATACGTCTTGAGATAGAGCTCAAGAGATGCGAGAGTTACATCCGAATGTAAGCCACCTATCACGAACCAGTCACCGACAGTAATATCCTGCTCAGGCTCCTTCTCACTCGTGTCTGTACCTACATCCGCAAAGCCATTTCCACCGTCGGCGGGTGTGTTCTCAGACATCGAAGACTCTTCAGCTACCTCTGTCGTCTCCGTATCACCCGTATCTTCGGCAGTTTCGGCAGTATCACCACTATCTTCCGTCTCCGCAGTTTCCTCATCACTCTCCTCCGCTGCGTCCTCAGACACGTCTCCCGTAGTCTCCTCCGCCGTGTTCTCAGACACGTCTCCTGTGGTCTCCTCCGAAACCTCTTCAGAAGGTTCGTCGATAGTGCCGCCACGAAGCAGTATCTGGTATTCCTCACGTGTTATCTCCCTACCCGTGGAAGTATAGTAGTGAGTCTCACCCTGCTTAGTTACAGTATAAGGAGCATCGCCAAAGTAGGTATCAATAAAGGTCTGCTCATCAACTACCTGACCTGAGGGATGTATTCCATAACTGCCGTGTACGAGCTCTTCATCAGTCACAGCGTTGTTAGTTATCTCGGTGCTAAAGCCGTAGACCTTAGCATCCCTGAGCACTTTGTCATCCCCACTTGCCAACTCGAGCTTCAGAATAAGCACTCTCCTCCCAAACAAAAAGGCTACATCCTTACGACCGCCGCTCTTAGTAGGTGTGTCGTATCCAAGCTCCATATATTTATCTTCAAAAGGCATCACGCCAGCACTCTCCAGAGCCCTAAGGTTCGTTGCGTGCAAGTTGTACGACACCCCATCTATCTCAACATATCCGCTATCCCACTCACCCTCGTAGGCTTCAACATTAAATAACGAAGAAGCTCCAGAGCCACTGCCATCATAGTTCGCTATCGCTTCGTTCAAAGCAAAGCTCTTATCGGGCTGAAAGTCTACAAAGTCAAAGTTATCTATTAAAGGAGCGGTGCTTACAGTGTAGTCACGCACACCATACAGATATATCGCACCAGACCTATCAGAGCTATAGAACAACTTCAGCATATAGTCCAAACCAAGGGCAGGGTCTTTGCAAGAATAGTATTCATATACAACACCACCCTGAGCCTGACCATCCGACTGTTTAACAAAGTTCGCGGGATTCAAACCCAGAATTTCGCTTACAAAATAACCCTTATAGTCTGTAGTATTCTTACCGCCGAGCAGCGAGCCTGCGTGAAATGTACCCCAAGTTCCCTGATAGGTTCTTGCAACATCCATACCAGCACCCTGTACTGAAATTACTGTCTCAGGCACAAACTTACCGTCCGACCCCGTATAACCTACATAATCTCCATAAGTTATGCAGAAGTCGTCCGTCGACAAAGTAAGGTTGGCGTTCGTATCTGCCTTCTGTATGTCGTATGCTCCCGATAGCGTAGCAAAACCTACCTGACGCTCCACCACGATGTTCGGCTCCACTGTATCTCCCGAACGCATCATCTCATAGCCCTCGAAAGCTGTAAACCCAAACAGTGTAGCAAGAAAGGGGCATCCACTTAAAATAGCTGATATACACAAACTCAAAAATATTTTTATAAGCTGTAACATATTCAGATGTAACATATTCCACCTCCGAAAAAGTACACTATATATTTTATGAAAATCAAAAACCACACGAAAAGGGACTCAGGCTTATTTTATCACCTGAGTCCCTTGTTTTTACTACGTTCTTTAACCGAGGCAAGGTGCCAAGAAGAAATCCGTAAGCTCCACGATTCTTCTTCTATTAGGTTCTGCCTGTGACAATTCAGAGCAGGCAGCCTGATAGTCCTGATAAATCTTACCCTTTTTACTACGGCGTAACTCGTCGAGAAGCTCTGACAAGTAATCCTTAGTAGTAGCCACGTCCGTGCTGGCAAGTCCAAGCACTACCGCAGACGCAAATGCGATATTGGCTACAGGGAACAAGACGAGCAACTTATTGTGTACCACCTGCGTCGTTGCAGTCTCACCCTCGTCCTTAGCTGCGTTCTTCTTTGTAGCTATGTCATCAGATACTAAATACCAACGTCCCGTATATGTATCTATAGCACAGCCGACACTCGCTTTCCAGTCGGTATCCTCTCCGCCATAACGCAACGCATCGAAGAATACAGGCATCGACTCCGTATCGAAGATGAAGCGTTTTCTATCTACCAGCTTGCCGTACTCAATAGCCGCAGCAGTTCCTGCTTTGGAAAAGTCGAACGACTCCAAGTGCTTTACCAAGTCACTTACTTCGTATCTACTGATGTATGTAGCAATAGCATCTCCGCCCTTCGGAGCCACAAAGAGACGATACCACGTCTGATGTCTACCGCCACGATAACTTGCTCTCGTGGCATCAATCACATCGCTGGTCTTTATCTGCTCACCCTTCGAAACACGAGAAGAGGTGAAGCACTGGAGGTAAAGTCCGTCCGCCAGCTGCAATCTACGAGCAGTGCTCATAGATACATTCAGGTTATTCTCACTGGCGAGTACACCCGTCCCCGAATGCTTTGACATTATATACGAACCATACTGAGTGAGAGAGTCGAACAACTTCCTTGAAAGAGGGAGCACCGACCTCTTGCCCTTCACGCTGGTCTTATTCTCTGCAAAGATACCGAGAGGTATCGAGAAGTTCGACTCCTGAGCAGGCTGTGGACTGATTGCCAACTTCGCAAAGCTGCTGAAGGTTGCAGCATCCGTAATCATTCTCGGAGCTTTACCCTTTCTCTCAGACAACTCCTTGCAAAAGCCATTGAGCGTAAGAGCTATACCACTTTCGTGAACTCTGGCAAGTTCCTTCTTGTTATCAAAGGAAATCTTCCACCTCATAAACGGATTGAACAGAATATATCTGTCATCCGTGCGAACAGCGACTGCCGAAGCCAATATAGTCTTCATATAGCCGTTGTACGAACTCTTCATATCTGCAAGACTATTTCCAAGCAAAGTAGGATTTCCTGCCTTAAGGTCATCACCAAGCATAAGGAACGGAGCGGGAGCATCCTCACCATTCTTAGGATACGGGAAGCTCGGAGCCTCCTTGTACTTATACTTAGAAAGGTCGTCACTACCTACTTTAAGATACTCACAAACCTCACCTCTGCTCACAAGACGAACGTCACTCATACGCTCAACTAACAGGTATGTCTCACCACTCTTAGCAAGAGTCACGAGATACATATACACCTCTGTACGGAAGTCAGCAGTAATGAACTTCACCCTTGTTATATTCATATTCTCAGAAGAGTACACAAGTGTGTGCTGGAAACTCTTAGAGTACAGGCTCGCATTGCTATACAAGCTCTCGAGGTTCTTAGGAAGCGGCTCTGTAATCGCCATAAGAGCACGAAGCACCGCTACATCCATATACGCCTCCGTATCAGACATATCTCCTCTATCCTCAGCCACCTTCTCATAGTAAGGACTCTCTCCATTACCAAAGAAAGTAGCAGCATCTGCTCCAGCAGGATAAGCACCGCCAAGTACCCCAAGCAAAGAGGGTAATTCCTCAGGCGGGCAGAACAGGTCTGTGCCCATAGCCAACTGGTCTCTCAAATAGGAGGTAAGAGTGGTCTCATTATTGGTAAAGAACATAGAGGAAAGCTGAATGTAATTCTCAGCCTCTTTACGTCTGTCGGAACCCTCTTCCCCTTCGAAGTACGAAATCTTGTCAGGAGTAAGGCTCTTCAAAGCCTCAGTCTCAAACGAAGTCTCGGCGTGAACCTTAACAGCCCCTACCCCACGGAAAGAATCCGTAGCGGCAGCAGACTTACGCATACGCTTACCCTTCTTATCAATCTCAGCGGAGTTAACAATCACATTCTCCCAGCCAAATAATGCACCAGTACCAAGGGAGCTCAAATTACTTCCAAGCTCCACAGTGCCAGCTGCATCACCATCCCTACGGATAGCATTGTCCTCCATCTTGAGAATCTCAGGGAGTGTTACGTTGAGCACGTGTCCCGTACACAAACCACTCATTCCGCTGGAACCGATATTCTTGAATGACTTCCCTATAGTCAAGTCAGACTCTACGGTCACATCCTTATAAAAAGCACGGCTTCCGACATTCTCAGCGTCCAAATCAAGCGAGTACATACTCACATTGATGAAGGCAGAGTTCAGCATCTCCTTCGCTCTTATCTTAAGCGTCCCAAGAGAAGGAAGCGTATCGAACGCCTTTTCGTGTATTGTATATGAGTCCTTCGCCTCTGCATCAGGCAACAGAATGCTGTGCAAATGCGAGCAGTTCTTGAATGTGTTCTGACCTATCTGCTTTAACCCAGTGCAAGCTGTAAGGTCAACAATCTCCAGCTTCCCAAAATCACTGAAGACACCGCCGTGCTTTCCACCCTCCAGCTGCACAACAGACGCAGGCAAACGCACACCTCTGAGCACATCCTTCCAAGTCTTATCACAGAAGTCAGGCGTTAAAGTTACAACGGGGAGCTTCTTCTTATGTCCTGCAACGGTTCCCATCGCAGGCACAGAAATGATAGCACCCGCAGCTACAACCTCAGGAGATACCGAGACGAGCTTAGGATAGCAGCCATCCTTACCGTTAATATCCGTAAAAGGAAAGAACTCAAACACAACATCAGTGCCGTCAAGTATGTTTCCATTCATAGACAATGCAGCTACTCCGTCCTCTGCCCTGCCAGCCTCAGTCTCGCACATAGCCAACACATTCTGCACGAGGTCAGAAACCTGTCTCTCGGAACGAAGAGCATCCAGAACATAATTATTGATAATGCTATCAATATCCGCAGATGTCAAAGCATCCTTCGCAAGCAAGTGCTTGATGTTTGCATCATCGGGCTTAAACTTACCGAGAAGAACACACAGTATAATTGCAGCATCTTCCTTCGTGAACTCATCAGTGCAGCTTCTTCCCGCATTGCCACGGTATTCCATCATCTTCTGTATGTCTGCTAAGCGTGGCATCCTATCAAACGCATCACAAATCATACGTCTATCCCAGTCCGAAGGAAGTGCATAAAGTCCACTGAGAATAAGCGTTTTATCAAATTTCGCAGACCAGCTGGACTTACGTGTTGTCCACTTCAGCACAGCAGGCTTATCCCCCTTCGGAGACGTATACTCCAGACAAGCACATACGCCGCCAGTTATCTCTAACTTGCCGCTTCTCTTCCCCTTACCAAAACCAGGCTTCGCACCACGCTGCCCGTGAGAATGATAGCTCGGAGTAGGGACAGTATATGCCACATCAAGCCCCTCTCCAGTAAGAAGAGGTTCACGATTCCAAGAACTGTAGTAGCTTCCCTCGCTCTTATAAGTAAAGGAAACACGCACACTCGTCTCACCACGCTCGAAGCGTCGGTTATAACTCGAGAAACACGAAATAATCGTGTCCTTCAGATTCTCCAGCTTAACCTCCTCCTTCTCATCCAGTAAAGGCAGCAAAGAGAAGTCGTATGGGTCTGTGTTACAATAACGATTAGCACTAATATCCCACACGGAATAAAAAGAACTCTTATCTGCCTGTTTCTCTCCAGCAGGAACCTTCTTACAATAACCTGTCTGAATAGACCCAAGCTCCTGCATAACCGAAATAGGCTGCGTATAGAAAGATGAGCCAAATGTCACAAGCACACCAATCTTATACTCAATCTTATTTAAGAATGGGCTGATAGCAGTGAGCATTCTGCACCCCGACTTCATCTTATTGCACATAACCTCCGCAGAGAGATTCTCCGAACCGCCTACAGCAAAGGCTGCTACATCCGCAGGGTCAATACCAAGGTACTTCACCACCTCGGTGTCTTCCTCATTAAGTCCCTCCTGTGAAGAAAACAATATACTGCTTATTCTGACAGTAGGCTCCGAAGTTCCTTCCTTAAGTTCAGTTATAGCCACGTCGACTCCGAATAAACCGAAGTGCACAGCATTAGGCTGTTGCGATGAAATCGCCACTGGCCACAACCTAAGAGCAACAAGCCTCACTACCTTATTCAACATATGTCTTACCTCCTTGTCTGTTCACGCCTTATACATCAAACACGTCTGCATAGGTCTTAAATGTTCCTGTTCCCTGCCTATAAAGTACCAGATTGCTGCAAATCAGCATCAGCTTATAGTTGGGTAGTTTCTTCACCTTTTTCTGCACAAGTTCCGCCAGACCCCTGCTGCCTACTTCTTTACAACTCTTGCCCACGAACGCTTCTGCCACAGACTTGTCTCGCATAATGGCGGCATAAATACCCGTCTCAAGCGGGTCACGATTCAACTTCTTCCGAGGTTGTACCACACGACTACCTTTAGGCATTATTTCACCTCCATAACACCAAAATACTCTTAAAATACTACATCAATAAGCATTTTAAGAGTATTTAAGTCATACGACTTTTAGAAGTCTTTCTCTGGTATATGTTTGAGAGTATCCCAAACCAGACGCATATCATTCTGCATACTAAGATAAGAACCGCCGTGCGGTGTTTTTATCTTTCTGCCAAGTTCCTCAGCCTTACTCTTCAGGAACATCGCCCCTCCCTGCTCGTGAAAATATCCGTCTCGCATCATAGTACCAAAACGGTACGACTCGCCTGCACCCTGAAGAGGAGCAGAGTCCACAGCACCGCAAACCTCAAATGCTCTTATCTGCTTAGGGGTAAGCGTATCTGGAGCCGAGCTGTAGTTATACTCGTACCACTTCCCAGACTCAGATTGCACATAAAACACCACAGGCTTATCGCCAGAACCTTCGGGCACAAACAGCTCAAGCACACGAATGTCTGGTACCTCCGACAAAGCAAACGGCGTGTTGTCATTAGACTCCCACGTGGTTACCGTATGCGGACTATGCCTCTTTCTATTCCCGCCACCAAGATGTACTTTTGCTATAGCAGGATTAACAAAGCTACCCTCGATTATAGCTACTGCCACACCCATAGAATTCATCATATCCGTTGTAGCAACCTTAGTAGAGGCGTCCTCCTCGTGCGAAAGCATTGTAACACCTTCCAAGTTATCTGCGTACAGACGTATATCAATATCACTTTCCGTATAGACGCTGCCTTTCGCCACGTAAAACTTTTTAGGAACGCACCCATAGAAGCCAAGACTTGCGTGGTCTAAGACAGATGTTATCATCCCAAGACGCTTGAACTCAGCAGTATTTGCAAGCCTTGTTACATTCTCAGACTCCGTAAAGGCAATATAAGCAGGAGCATTAACATCGCCACGAATTCTCACCAATGAATGTGCAGAGCCACCTACATTAGTCTCATCGTCAGCAGTACGCTTCACATCAAGATGAGGAAGCACCTCTCCTGAAAGCCAATCCTCCTCAACATCAAACACCAGTCCTGTCTTCTTAGAAACGATATTTCTCAACTTAACTTTCAGGTAGTCGTTCAAGTCTTCGGAGTAACAAACTGCTGTGTAATAAGCGTAGTTAAAGTGCAACTTCTTATGCTCCACATAAAGCAGCACAGGAACCACACCACCGTCGTGCCTGTATCTTGACTTGCCGACCTCTCTCATTAAGTAAACATCCATTACATCGCCCGACTCTGTCTGAACCAACAGTCTCTCGAGCAGCACATTACCTACCGTTCCTGAATATCCACTGTTCTTCCTGAAAAAATCCCATATATCAGACCCTACTGACTTAGTAAGTATCTGAGTAACCTCAGGCATATTCCCGTTCATTGCAGCATAGGCAGCAGCCCCACTCTGAACATCGAACAACTTCTCTATACGCTCGGCAAACTGCGGATAGTGCGTGGCAAACACGAGCGTTGTCCTTTCAACATCTGAGTGCAGCTTATGCTTAATATACAGCTCCACAACCTCCTCAACTGTATCAGTCTTACCATACTTCGCTTCGAAGTCGTCTTCGTCATCAAAGGCTCTCTTCAACTGGTCAACAACACTCTCGAGACAGTACGACGAAATCGCCTTTGATGCCAGCTCCCAAGTAGCTCCTACATCCGCAGGCTCCATATTTGTCAACCAAACACCATTTTGAGCCAGCCGATTAGTGAAGTCATCCACAGTATCACTAATGTCACCCAAGTGAAACTGTGCCCCGAATTCCGCAAAAGGCATTAAGTTAACGCTCTTAAAAAAGTCCGCTGTCGCCTCAGCTTCCCTACAAAATCCCATAGTCTACCTCCTTAAATAATATATTCCTCATCTCCACTGGTAGAATTAGCGCCCCACCAACCACGAGCCTGTGTTGCGGTCTTCGTAGTCAGCCTATCGCTCGGAATGGCGGTTAACAAACGCCACACTACACGCATATCATTCATCATAGACAGTGCTGTCCTGTCGTACAAAGTCTTTATATAATCCCCGCTCTCTCTGGCAGCATCTCTGAGTACAGGTACAAATCCAGCATCTTTGTAATCATTATGACTCTTGTAACCAAGCTGGAAACCCACAGTAGCCTTATGCAAATCTGCAAGGTCAATCAGTCCAAACGCCACCGCATTTTTTATCTCGAGCTTTCCATAAGACGGCGGTGCCTGCGAGTAATCATACACATACCAATTCGTCCCCTCCGACTGCACCCAGAATACCTCTGGAATTCCGTCAGCCCCGACAGCCGAGGTATCCGCCAGGATAGCTCCCACACGCACCTCAAGCACGTCCTGCAAAGCAAACGGTGTGTTGTCAGAAGGCTCCCACGCATCTCTCTTTCGTGAGGAAATCTGACGGCGTCCATAATAGAAATCCTTGTACACCAGCCCGTACATAACAGCATTCGGCATCAGCTTCTTAGCCAACACTGATTTTACAATACCCACGGGAGCACCAAGTGTAGCCATTACACTCGTAGTCGAGACCTTCTCTGACATCTCTGACGAAAATCTCGCAATCGTTACCCCTGCCTTATCATCTATGAACGGTAGTATATCTGCGTCGACCTCCACAGACTCACCCGTTGTCATAAAAAACTTATGTGGTACATTACCCAAAAAGCCTATCTGCGAATGATTCAGCTTAGAAGCTATAGCTCCCAGTCTCTTAAAAGCGGCGTTACTCAACTTTGATAAAGCATAACCCGCATTATAGGATACATATGCAGGTGCATATACATCCCTAAGAATAGACACTCCCGATTTTACAGAAGCATTGTCCTCCGAGGTAGTTAACCTCGGAAATACAAATCTATCACGCAAGCCCGACCAGTAAAAAGTATCCTCCCTCAAGCGCACGCCGTCGTCAAACTGAATTCCCGTCTTCTTTGATACAAATTCCGCTATCTTATCATACTTATCCCTATCGAACTCCTCCGCTCCCTCGTTTACAGTAAGCCCTCTATAGTATAACGACTGAAATCCGAGCGTCTTATTGGACACATATAATAAAATCCTATACGCACCTGCGTTATCATACGACGAGTTACGTACATCAGAGGCGGTTATTTCATACACCACAATTATGTCAAGCACCTGCCCGCTTTCATTCATAACAACAAGTCGCTCAACTCCAAAACGTGGCCAAGTATCCTCCTCACCACTTCTGACATATTCACTCTCGCAATGAGGCACGTTCCACAACTGACTACCTATGTCCCCATCCTTCTTAAGCAATAAAGTTACCTCTGGACTAAAAGCAGCAAAGGTATCTGCAAAGCTATTATTGCAAGGCATACCCATCGTTTCTGCAATTTTTCTATCAAACAACGGATACTTCTTTTTCATCTTATGAAACAACGCAACAGCCGCATCAGGGAAATCTCTCTTCAAGTATTTAACACACTCAGCCGTCTCACACCACTCGGGGTACTTCTTCATAAAATCCGACTGGTCGCCGTACTTCACATCCCAGTGTGCCCCGTCTAACAAGGTATCAGAAGCCTCGTCACATATGTCGCTCTCTACCTCACGCCACGCCTTTTTCCTTCCTAAAAACCCGCCCTGAGAAAAATGCTCTGACTTAGAGCCGAGTGTTTTAATGCTGAAACGGTTCCCAAACTCATCCAGAGTCATCAAGCCACCCTCAGTAAGAATGGCGTCTATATCTTTCTGTAGTGCATAAAATGCCATACTGCTTACCTCCAAAATTAAAAAATCCATCTAAAGTAATACTTTACTTTAGATGGATTTGTCGTACGACTTTTTAACCTTAGACTACTCCGCTTACTCAGGTAAGCCTGTTTCTTCAGCACTCTTCACGCCCGTAAATATGGCTAAAAGTCTCTCAACCTCCTCAGGACTTGCCCCAAACTCGTCGGCAATCTGAGCTGTCGACCAACCGCCCGCCAAGAGGACTAAAGCCCTCTTCCAGTCAAACACAGTAGACCCTACCTTATGTGTGGCATAAGCACATTCCTTATAAACCTGCTTAAGAACTTTGTCACCCCACTTATTTATGCAGTTGTTAACATCGTATGTCTTCACATTACACTGTTTGGCTGCCGTGGAGCTGCCATAAAGGTAATTACTGGCAATCATACGCTGCACCTGATGAAGAGAACGTGTTGTCTTCTGAGTTACCCTATAAGGCTTAATGCTCCACACAAATGTTCCTATCTTGTACTCCTCGACATCTGTAGGAATCTTCGCTCTTATCTTTACGCCACAGTTCTCAGTAACTGCTGGGAGCCCCGCACCGAATGCCTTCTCAAACCAAGAATTATAGCACTCCCTGCTATGAAAGTGCATACCCTTCTTAGCCCCAGTGGGGTCTTGTGCGGTTAAACGATGTAAGTCGTCTATATCTACAATCTCCTTACCGCAGTAATCGCAAAAATACTTAATCATCTACAAACTCCTCTCTCGAAAACTAAATTCTAAACTTTACATTCAACTGAACAGCTAATCTATCATACACATCCTTCGTGTGCAAAACAGGCTGACCCGTCTCAAGCAGTGAATCTTTCATAGCTCCCTCTACTGCCAGCTCAATCCCGTAATAGCTTGCCTTCGGCGACTGCTCCATACGACGCTGCACAATACCTGCACGATTCTTTTCTACGTCATCTACAATCTCGAAACGCCCACGATTGAAGTGCACTATACTTTCCTCAATGTCCAACTTCGGTGTGTAGAACTGCATCTTAATGTCGAAACGACGTTCGAAAGCCAAGTCCAAACGATTCAACATATTGGTCGCAGACGCAAAAACACATCTCCAGTCCATCTGGTCAAGACACTGAAATATGGCATTAGTTGCACGTCTTGCGGCTCCGCTCTCAGGTGTTCCCGTGTCTCTGTTCCAAGCGATAGCATCACACTCATCAAAGAATATGAGGCATTCCCCCAGTATGTGAGATAACTCGAATATCTTATGAATGTTCATTGACACGTTGCCCTGCGACAAAGCCTGAGCAATGTCGACGTATATCATAATGTATCCGAGCTTATTAGCCAGTGCCTTCAACGAGTACGTCTTACCCGTACCTGAAGCCCCGTAAAGAAGCAGACGATTGACAGGAAAGAATCCATATTTGACTAATAAGTCTTTCTTTCCCTGCTCACGCAGAAAGTCATCGTACTTCGCACGGTTATCATCCGAAAGAATAACCTTCGAGAAGTCAATAGAGGTATCTACGGGCATAAGCATACTATCCCACACCTCTTTATACTCGTCCGAAAGCAACTTGTATATCTCCTCACGATGCTCATTAGCATTATAAAAGCCCCCAGGATTCCTCAACAGATAATCCGCCTTGAGCTTAGGCATAATCGCATTCTCATTTACCATACAATCACCTCCGCAACTACTCGTCCAACTTCTTAGGTTTAATTCTATCCGTATATCTCTTCTGCACCTCACGCTGCTTCAAAAGACAAGCGGGGCACAGGGTACGCAGCGGAACTGCCTTCTTCTTGCAACACTGCCTGCAAAGGTTATGCAGCTTCGCAAAATCCCTACGCTTCCGCTGAGACGTCCTCGCTATCTGACGACGATACTCTCGAAACTCCTCGTCGTTCATCTTCCGTTCTCTTCCCATAAAACAAATTCTCCTTACTTGGAATAGAAGCACGTGAAAGGTCGGAATTCCACAATACCATAGCTTGGACTTTTAATTCCGTCGCTCTCTAACGCAAATGTCTCCCTGATAGCCTTGGCAAGAAAGCCTGGTGTATAGGAACCGTCCCCCTCGTCCTCCGACTCTACAGGACACTTCTCTAACTGCTGCTTGATAAGTCGTGCAACTATTTCATAATCAAAATCAAACTGAAATTCAGACCATCCCGCAGGACAGTGCTCAAATCCCCACCCAATGCAGTAGCTGCCGCTCGGCGTTATCTGGTAAACCAACATACAGCCACGCTCACGCTCTTCTCTGCTAAGGTGCACGCTCTGCCCAGATAAATCAAGGGCTATCTTAAGCACCTTCTCTATATACTCAGGGCTCAGTCGCCCTGAAATCGCAAATTCCTGATTACTCGAAAACATCATATTTAATACCTCCTTAGACCGCTGTCACCGCAGCATATGCCTTTTTTACATTCTCTACGTTCATTATCCCCGTGGTTGCATCACCAAGGTTCTCGCTGGAGTAGGGCTGCAACGCCTGAATGAGCTTAGCACACGCCTGTCGCCCACACAGCTTCACATTACCATCAGCGTCAAACACAGAGTCGTACAACTGTTTCATATATACCTGATTCGCTCTATCCATACCTTCCTCCAGCCTAATGCTTTAACAAGGGAAGCACTTCCTTCTTAAGTACATCCTTCGAACAATACACACCCTTATACGTAGCTGTAAGACCGTTATCCCCAAGATACTCACCCAGTTCGTAATCCGAACGCTCTTTCGAAAAGTGAGACTCTACAAGCAACAAATTCTGATGAGTTACAATCAGAGCTCCCCTCTTCTCGTCCACCTGCCAACCGTGCTTCTTAACACCCCCATACCTGTCAAATAACGCCATCTACAACACACCCTTTCATATACTCTTCGCTAAGGCTCACCCGCAGTAGCAAGTACACCGTCGTCCAGCAACTGATTCAGCCAACGCAGTGTATTTACCTGCACGCCCATATCATACTTATTCTCAATTTCACTCGGGTCGTGAACTACCACCCACCTAAAGGTAGGTGGCTTCTAAGAGCCTTACGGCTCCATTTAAGAAGTTTGATATTTAAGTTTCCACCTAACAAGTTAGGCAATCCT
>Ga0255345_1000711_pt1 | contig 52674 bp, 55 predicted proteins | sample wastewater_treat_6_FD_192415 | JGI IMG/M metagenome (GOLD analysis project Ga0255345, IMG submission 192415) | Wastewater microbial communities from Lulu Island WWTP, Vancouver, Canada - plant20 | ecosystem: Engineered > WWTP > Wastewater > Unclassified | place: Canada: Vancouver, British...
CACGTTTGGTTCGCGGACTCATCGTCATGGCTCCTGGAGAAAGTCTCTCTCCCGGTAACATGAATTATGAGTCAACGACCATTATGCATCTTCACCTCCGGTAACATTTATTGTGAGGCAATTCGCGTTTTAATCAGGGCTTGCATTCTTTCCCGTTCCGTCGTAATGCTAACCCCATGGTCCGTCTTCGTAAACGGATACTCCCGTTCACGAAGGTGACCCGGGGGCCTCATCAGCAACGGAGGGGGCGCGTGGCGAACGGAGAGGATTGACGCCCCGGTATGAGGCGAGGAGGGGCCATCTTGCGCAGGCTGCCCGAGGATCAGTTCGTCCAGGCGGGGCGTTTCAAGGTTCGTTACCTGGCGGCAGGAACGGCGGAGTCGTCCGTGATTCTTATTCACGGCCTTGGTGCATCGAGTGAAATCTGGATGCATAACATGGATGCCCTGGCCGCGGCGCACCGGGTGTATGTCCCCGACCTCATCGGCTTCGGCAGGTCCGAAAGACCGGAGATCCCCCTGACGCCTCACGGTTACGCCCATTCTCTCTGCGATTTCATGACCGCCCTCGACATCGGCAGGGCCAAGCTCGTGGGGTCTTCTTTCGGCGGGAGCATCGCCCTTCTTACCGCCGTCCTCTTTCCTGAACGGGTCGAAAAAGTCATGGTTGTCGGATCGGCCGGTTTCGGCCGGAAGCTCGCCTGGACGCTCAGAGCCCTGTCTCTGCCCGTCATCGGGGAGATCCTCTCGTACCCCAGCCGCTCCGGTGTCAGGACCTTTTTCAGAAAGGCCGTTTACAACCCCGCTGTGATCACATCGAGTTTCGTGAATCTTTATTACACCTACTTCAAGAGCCCGGGTTTTCGCGACTACCTCTTGAAGCTTGTCCGCATGATGGTCGATACCCGCGGCGTGAAAGCGGAGATCATCGATCCCGTCATCGGCAACCTGCGCGACATTACCCAGCCAGCGCTCATCCTGTGGGGTGATCGGGACGGCATCGTCCCTCTCCAACAGGCCTATGCCGGCAAGGAGCGGATCCCAGACGCTCGACTGCACATTATGAAGGACTGCGGACACATCCCCTTTTACGAGAAGCCGGAGGAATTCAATAAAATTACGCTCGAGTTCCTTTCGGATTCGTCCTGACGTCTCAACCCACGGATTTACAGGCGGTGCGGCCGATGAGCGATCTTGACCGCAGGAACGGAAAAATTTTCTTCGTCGTCAATCCCGAATCGCGGGCGGGGGCCACCCGGAAGCGATGGCCCGGCATACGGGAAATGGCGCAGAAACGTCTCGGCCCCATCGAGAGCCGCCTCACGGCGGCACCTCGTGACGCCACGGACATCACCCGGCGATGTCTCGGGGCGGGGGCGGGACTGATCGTCTGCGTGGGGGGAGACGGAACCCTCAATGAGGTAGTCAACGGGTTCATGCAGGAAGATGAAACCGTACGGCGCGGGACGCCCCTGGCATACATCCCCGTAGGCACGGGCTGCGACTTTGCGAGATCGGTCTCCATCCCGCGTGACGCCGCGGGGGCCCTCGATATCATCACGAGGGGGAAGACCCGCCTCATCGATCTCGGACGTCTCTGCTACACCGACGGCCTCGGCCGGGAGGCGGTTCGATACTTCGACAATGCCGTGAGTTTCGGTCTCGGCGGGACCGTCGTCGCCCGCGTTCGGAACTACGCCCGCTTTTGCGGACCCTACACGGCCTATTTCTTCTCCATCCTCTCCTCCGTCATCCTCGAAGGGAAGAAGCGGGTCCGGCTCAAGGTGGATGACCAGGCCGAGTCGTCCCTGAAGGCGTGGCACGTCGTGACGGCGAACGGCCGCTTCCAGGGTCACGCTTTGCAGGTCGCGCCCGATGCATCCATCGATGACGGGCTGCTGGATGTCCTGGTCTTCGGGGACATCAGTCTTCCCGATGTCTTCCGGCATTTCCCGAAGCTCTACAGCGGGAAGATCGAAACGATCAAGGAGTTGATCCGCACCCGGGGGAGAAAGATCGTCGCAAGCTCCGACGAACCGGTCCTCGTGGAGGCCGACGGGGAATTCATCGGCAGGCTGCCCGTCGAGATCGAAGTCGTCCCCGCGGCCCTGCGGGTGATTGCGGGGGCTTGAGGGGCGGGGATCGTCAAACCGGCCGGAAAGGAGGGATCGTTTTATGGCGAAGTATTTCATGTTCGGCAAGTACACGTCCGAGGCGGTGAAAGGCATCAGCGCCAGGCGAACGGACAAGGTGGTCGATATCATCAGGAAGTTCGGTGGGACGGTGGAAGGGATGTACGCCCTCATCGGCGAGAAGGATCTCGTCTTCATCGTGGATCTGCCGGGCAATGATGAGCTGATTCAGGTCTCGGTTTCTCTCAGCAAACTGACGGGCATCGGGTTCACGTCGACTCCGGCCATCCCCGTGGAGCAGTTCGACAGGCTGACGAAAAAGTTATGAAGCGCTTTCTGCAGAGACAGTGACCCGATTCTTTCATCTGTGATGAAATAAAAAAAGGTAATTGATCCTGCGCCGGGTCGACCGGATGTCCCCGGGAGTCTCAGCGGTGCATGGAGAAGCCGGACTCGGGCAGGGGAGGGAGGAAATGGAACTGGAAGCAGCCGTGAGAGGAAGAAGGAGCATCCGGAAGTTCAAGACCGCGCCCGTCCCGAAAGGCGTCCTGGAAGAGATCCTGGAGGCCGCGCGCTGGTCGCCCTCCTGGGGGAATACGCAGGCCTGGGAGTTTACCGTGCTGACCGGTGAGTCCCTCGAAGCGTTCCGGAAGACGAACTTCGAAAAGCTGATGGCGGGGGAGCCCTTCGGGACAGATGTCCCGATCCCCGAGATCTGGCCGGACCACATGAAAAAAAGATACGGGGAACTCGGCAAGATCATCCTGGACGTTCAGGGGGTCCGTCGCGACGACAAGGAGGGCCGCAAGAGGTTCTACAACGACATGGCGCGGTTCTATGACGCCCCCTGCCTCCTCGTTGTCTGCATCCCCGCGGACACGCGGGTGGAGTACGCCCTTCTCGACATCGGCCTCATCACGCAGACGATCTGTCTGCTGGCCCACGGAAAGGGGCTCGGCACGTGCATCATGGCTGCAGCCGTCGGCTACCCCGATGTCCTGCGCAGGGTGGCCGCCATCCCGGACGACCGAAAGATCGTCCTGTCCATTGCCGTGGGTTATCCCGAGGCGTCCGACCCCATGAACACGTTCCAGAGACCCCGGGCGACCCTCGCCGAATTCGTGCGCTGGGTCGAATGAAAGGACCGCGAGGAGCCATGACGGGCAAAAAAAAGAACGTACCTTCGAAACCGGTGAAAGAGATCACATCGGAGGTTCAAGCCCTGATCGATCTGGGGCGCCGGCAGGGGTACGTCACCTACGATGACATCCTCGTTCACTTCCCCGACGCGGAGCAGAGCCTGGACCAGGTGGACGATCTCCATGAAGTTCTCGCCGCTCAGAACATCGAGATCGTCGAAGTGCCGGCAGACACAGCGCCGGAAGAGCCGGCCCCTGAGGCGGAGGTCCCCGCCCCGGCCCCCGGGGTTTCCGTTGATGATCCCGTCCGGAGGTATCTGAACCAGATCGGCGAGATGCCGATCCTCACCAGGGAGCAGGAAGTGGCCCTCGCGCAGAGAATAGAGCGGGCGGACGGACAGGCGAAGAAAAAGATGATCGAGGCGAACCTGCGGCTCGTCGTTTCCGTCGCGCGAAGGTATCAGGGCAGAGGGATGCCGCTGCCGGACCTCATTCAGGCCGGAAACCTCGGGCTGATCCGGGCCGTCGGGCACTTCGACTGGCGAAAGGGCTACAAGTTCAGCACCTACGCGACGTGGTGGATCCGGCAGGCGATCCTGCGGGCGCTGGACGACACGGCCCGGACGATCCGTCTCCCCGTGCACATGAAGGAAGCCCTCAGCAAACTGGTGCGGGCTTCGAGGAAGCTCCGCCAGGCACTGGGACGCGAGCCGACGACGGACGAGATCGCGGCGGAGATGAACCTCCCCGTTGAGCGTATCCGTGAAATGCAGGAGATCACCCGTCGGCCGATTTCACTCGACCTCGTCGTCGGTGAGGAAGGCGAGACGCGGCTGGGCGACTTCATCGAAGACTCGAGCGGGCCGGAGCCCGTGGAGGCCATCTCGGCGGAAGACCTGAAAACCCAGCTTCAGGACATCCTTGAGACGCTCTCTCCCCGGGAGCGGGAAGTCCTCACCCTCCGGTTCGGCCTGGAGGACGGCCGGCCCCGCACGCTCGAAGAAGTCGGGCAGAGCTTCGGGGTGACGCGCGAGCGCATCCGCCAGATCGAGTCCAAGGCGCTGAGGAAGCTCCGCCACCCCATCCGCAAAAAGCTCCTGGAAGATTTCCTGGATTAGTTCCCATCCCCGGGAGGCCTGCCGAGCCTGTCGTGAAAGCGGCAGGTCGGGAAATACCCCCATGAAGAATCAGACCCTGGCCAAGATATTCCGTGAAATCGCCGAGTACCTCGAGATGGACGGGGTGCCTTTCAAGCCCCAGGCCTACGAGAAGGCGGCCATGGCCCTCGAGACGATGAAGGAGGACGCAGGGGATCTCTATGAAAAGGGCGGCATCAAGGCGCTGAAGTCGATCCCCGGCGTCGGCGAGGCGATCGCGAAGAAAATGGAGGAGTATCTGACAACGGGGAGGCTCGGATACTACGAGAAATTCAAAGAGAAGATACCCATCGATCTCGATGAACTCACCCGCGTCGAAGGCCTGGGGCCCCGAAGGGCGAAGATCCTCTTTGAAAAAGCGGGTGTCCGGAACCTGGAGGATCTGGAGAAGGCGGCCCGGGACGGCCGAATCGCGCCCCTTTCCGGTTTCGGGGAAAAGACGGAAAAAAACATCCTCGAGGCCATCTCGTTTCTGAAACGGAGCAAGGGACGCTTCCTTCTCGGGGACATTCTGCATGTTGCCGAGAGGATCCTGGAAAAGCTCCGCGACGTCAAAGGGGTCGAACGGGCCGACATGGCGGGGTCGCTGAGGCGCATGCAGGAGACGATCGGCGATGTGGATTTTCTCGTGGCTTCCCGGGACCCCGATCGCGTCATGGAGGTCTTCCTTTCCCTGCCCGGCGTGGAAAAAATCTGGGGAAAGGGAAAGACCAAGTCCTCCGTGCGGATGAAGGAGGGCTTCGACATGGACGTCCGGGTGGTCGAGCCGGCGATTTACGGTGCGGCCCTTCAGTATTTCACGGGTTCCAAGGCGCACAACATCGCCCTGAGAAAAATCGCGATCGACCGGGGGTTCAAACTCAGCGAGTACGGCCTCTTCGAAGGGGCGAAGCGCCTGGTCGCCGGGACGGAGGAGGAAATCTACCGGCGGCTCGGCCTTCAGTGGATCCCGCCGGAGATGCGGGAGGACCGGGGGGAGATCGCCCTCGCCGGGGAGGGGAAACTCCCCGAGCTCATCTCCCTTGAAGATATCCGGGGAGACCTCCACGTCCACAGCGACTGGGACGGGGGTGCGAGCCCGATCGGAGAGATCGCGGAGTCCGCCATGAAGCGGGGATACCGGTACGTGGGGATCGCCGATCACACCCGGTTCCTGAAGATCGAGCGGGGGCTCGACGAGGATAAAATCCGCGAACGGAACGTGGAGATCGATCGGATCAACAGGGCACTGAAAAAATCAGGCCGCCGGTTCGTGGTCCTCAAAGGCTGCGAAGCCAACATCATGAACGACGGCTCCGTCGACATCGAAGACGAGGTCCTGGCGGAACTCGATTTCGTCATCGCCGGCATCCACTCCAATTTCAGGATGACCCGGTCGCAGATGACGGAGAGGATCACCCGGGCGATGAGAAACCCCCACGTCGACATCCTCTCCCATCCCACGGGCCGGATCCTCAAGCGCCGCGATGAATACGAGATCGATTTCGAAGAGATCCTCCGGGCGGCCCGGCAGACGGGAACGATCCTGGAGATCAATGCCTACCCCGAACGGCTGGACCTCGGCGACGTGAACATCCTGCGGGCGAAAGAGGCAGGGGTCAGGATGGTCATCAACACCGATGCCCACCACGCAGACCGGCTGGACATGATGAAATTCGGCGTGGCACAGGCGCGGCGGGGCTGGGCGGAGAAAAAGGATGTCGTCAACGCCGGATCCGTCGAGGCGTTTTTGCGGTCCATGAAGAGCCCCTGATGCGCGGCGTTCCCCCCGGACGCCGCAGTTACCGGGCGAAAGAGGGAGGCAAATTCACGAGGCCTGAGAGGCCTCCGGAGCGGGTAAATGTCATGAAATCCATCAAGAACGTTACCATCATCGGGGCCGGAGCCCTCGGGGCGGCCTATGCGGGGCTTCTCTACGACAGGGATGAAAAAAGCGTTTCTTTCATCGCGGCGGGCGAGCGGGGCGAGAGGCTCCGGCGGCTGGGGGTGATCGTCAACGGACGGCATTACCCCGTCCCCGTCCTCGATCCGGACAAGATCGACAGGCCCGCCGACCTGGTCATCGTTGCGGTGAAAAACCATCATCTCGATCAGGCGATCGGGGAGATGAAAAGGGCCGTCGGCAGTGAAACCATCCTCCTCTCCGTCATGAACGGGATCGACAGCGAGGAGAGGATCGGCGCCGTCTACGGAATGGAAAAGGTCCTCTACGCGGTCAACGTGGGCATCGACGCGCTGCGGGAGGGGAACCGCGTGACCTACAAGAACCAGGGCCGACTGCTCTTCGGGGAGGCCCGGAACATGGTCCGGACGGAGAGGGTACGACGGGTGAAGGAATTTTTCGACGGAGCCGGCATCGTCAGCGACGTGCCGGAAGACATGGTCCGGACCCTCTGGTGGAAGTTCATGATCAACGTGGGAATCAATCAGGCGTCGGCCGTCCTGGGGGCGCCTTACGGGACCTTCCAGACGGAGCCGGAGGCCCAAGCGCTCATGGAATCGGCCATGCGGGAAGTCATCGGTCTCGCCGCACCAGCGGGGGTTCACCTGACCGTCGCCGACGTCGACAACTGGTATGCCGTCCTCGACTCGTTGAATCCGTCGGGGAAAACCTCCATGCTCCAGGATGTCGAGGCGGGGCGGAAGACGGAGGTGGAGATGTTTGCCGGCAGGGTTGTCGAGCTGGGCCGGCGTTACGGCGTCCCCACGCCGGTCAACGAGAGGCTCCTCGAGCGGATCCGGGGGCTCGAAGCCCGCCGGCGGGGGGCCTAGGGATCGATACGGCCCGGCGAAACCGCCGGCTCACTTCAAAACGATCTTGGGGTCCACGATGTTGGAACCCGGGACGATGATCCGCGAGTGCTCCTGGCGCTGCATCTCCTTGGCCTGCTCGATGAGGTTCGCCACGAAATGTTCCATCGTCTCGGGAAACTTCTCCAGGGCCTGCTGGAGATTCCTGGCCTCAATGGGAAACTGGATGGGGAGCGGCCCGTGCTGCGTGACCAGGGATGTCTGGCCGATGAAGAGAATCTTGCGGTTCTTGTCGAATTCACCGTTGGGCTTGACGGGGGTGAGTTGACGGATGGCGCCCACCCTCATGTCGGTGAACGTCTCTTCCCGGTATAGTTCCTGGGTGCTGATCCTGACCTTCGGCCTCTCCGTTCCGGCCGGGCCGATGGTCTGCGGGGTTTCTTTTGTCTCGTCTTCCATGATTTTTCTCCTTCCGCTTCGCAGGAAACCTGCCGCCGCCCCGGCCGGCGGCTTTCGTCCTGCCGGGGACCGGTCCGGGGCACATACCACATTCCGGACCATAAATACAGCCCTATCTCACGGAGAGGCAATTCCGCGGGACCCGGGCGCCTGCCCGGAACGAGCCGGTCCCGCCCTCAAAATCTCTCCGCCGTTCTTTCCGGTTGATTTCCGCCCCCGTTTCAACGAAAATTCCCGCATCCCCGTCATTCCGGGGCCCATCCCGGTGATCGCTTCGGCGGGAAGCACTTTCTCCACGGGACGGACAGGTGATGAAAGTCTTGCGGATCAATCCGGCTCGATGGGACGACTGGTGGAATGCCTACTTCGACGATGCCTTCCCCCTGATCGAGGATTCGATGATCCGGCAGGTCTTCGGGACCATGCTGGAGGGCGCCTTCGGATGGCCGAGGCCCTACGTCTCCGAGGCGGTCCTTTCGGTGGACGAGCTGCGATCTCTCCTTGAGTGGTGTGCCGGCGCCCTTCCGAACTGGAGCCGGGACGGCGTCATCCCCGTCGAATGCGGCCCGGAGAGCTATTTCGAAAAAAGAAACCTCTATCGGGATACCCGCCGCCGCATATTCTACTGCGATGTCCAGGGCCGCCTGTGGCTGCTCGAGGGGAAAATCGAATGGGTGGGATACGCGCCCTGCCGCTCATACTGGCGTCCTCACACGGAGGCGCTCACGAAGATCCCCGGGTCGAAGGTCGGCGATAAAATCAGGCACCTCGTGAAAGACCTGGACGGAGGGCGCTGGGAACCCGGACGCTTTTCTTGATCCTGCAGGCCTAAATGCCGGAGAAGGGCAACCGGTTGTCGTCGATTTTCGCCACCCCCCGCTCGAGGGCCACACGGATGATCTCGCGGGCAACCCTCTCGGGGACCTTCCTATTGAACACGCTCGGTATAATGTAATCCTCCCCCAGTTCCTTTTCCTCCACCACCGATGCGATGGCCGCGGCGGCGGCGATCAGCATGTCGTGGTTGATCTCACGGGCCCGGCAGTCGAGGATCCCCCGGAAGAGCCCCGGGAAACAGAGCACGTTGTTGATCTGGTTGGGGTAGTCCGATCTCCCCGTGGCCACGATCCGAGCGTATTTCGAGGCCTCATCCGGCATGATCTCGGGATCCGGATTGGCCATGGCAAAGACGATGGCCTCTCGTGCCATCTTTTTGACATCCCGGCCGCGGACGAGCCCGGGGCTCGAAAGTCCGATGAAGACGTCGGCACCGACGAGAGCCCTGGCGAGGGAGCCCTTCACCCGGTCCGGGTTTGTGAGGTTCGCGATCTCCTCCTTGGAGGCATTCATGTTCGCGGTCCGTCCGCGGTAGAGGATGCCGCTGCGGTCGCATCCGAGGATGTGGGCCGTCCCCACCGAGAGAAGCAGCCGGATGCAGGCGATGCCCGCTGCCCCCAGGCCGCTGACCACCACGCGGATGTTATCAAAGGTCTTCCCCGTGATCTTCAGCGCGTTGATAAGCCCGGCGAGGATGACCACCGCCGTCCCGTGCTGATCGTCGTGGAATACGGGGATGGAGATTTCCCGCTTCAGCCGTTCCTCGATTTCGAAGCAGCGGGGCGCGGAGATGTCCTCGAGGTTAATCCCGCCGAATGCCGGGGCTATCCATTTCACGGTCCGGACGATCTCTTCCACATTCTGCGTGTCGAGGCTTATGGGGAAGGCATCAACGGCGCCGAATTCCTTGAAGAGCATGGCCTTCCCTTCCATGACGGGCAGCGCGGCCAGCGGGCCGATGTTTCCCAGCCCCAGAACGGCAGAGCCGTCCGTCACGATGGCAACGGTGTTTTTCTTGATCGTCAGGTCGTGGGCCCTGGCGGGGTTTCCGCGGATGGCCGTACAGATCCGTGCGACGCCCGGCGTGTACAACATGGACAGGTCGTCACGGCTCGTGAGGGGGAGCTTGTTTCGGATCTCGATCTTCCCGCCCTGGTGGGCCATGAAGGTCCGATCGGCCACGTGGATGACGGTGACACCGCGGACGTGTCGGATCTCTTCGACGATATGCCGGCCCGCCTCGATGTCGGCGGTATTGATAACGATGTCCCGGATCAGGGTGTCTTTCCGGGTGGCGGCGATGTCAATAGCGCCGATACTGCCCCCCGCATGACCGATGGCGCGGGCCACCCTGGCCAGCATGCCGGGCCTGTTCGGGATTTCCATTCTGATGAGGATGCTGTAACTGGGGCCCGGTGTCCTGAGCATGTTGATCCCTCCGGTCTGTTATAGATGGCCAGATGTAATACATGCCGGGGCAGAACACAAGGGGGTCGGCGAGAATATTCCTGTTGAAAGGGCGGCAAGGATGATCGGCTTTCCTCTCCAGGCCGGGGAGGCGGAATTTTGACTCCCCCCCTGCCCGATCCGTGCGGGGCGGGGATTTGACGGCTTTTTCGATGTCTTGCGTACTGTTCACATTACCGGGCCGCCGGTCATCGAAATTCGGCGGCCCTTGCGCTGTGCGGAAAGCTTCTGTCGTCCTCCGTGACGTGGTGGATCATCGGGGCGCGGGAAGATACCCGTGGCGGGCTACCTCACGGTGATTTCGCCGTACTCGAAGGTGCCCCGGTCGATGACGGTGTCGCCGTTTTTAGCGTTTTGTGTCCGCCAGATCGCCTGTCCTTTCCCCTCTTTCCAGATCAGTGTCTGGATGGGTTCTCCCGGATAGAGGGGCCGGCTGAAGCGGCAGGAAATTCTTCTCACATTCCCGGGCTTTCCGGGGACCAGAGATGCCGTGAGGGCGCGGCAGGCGAAGCCCAGGGTGCACATGCCGTGCATGATGGGTCTTTCGAACCCGGCCTTCCGGGCGAATGCCGGAACGGAATGCAGGGGGTGATAATCCCCCGAGAGACGATAGAGGAGAGGCTGATTCGGGGAGGGCAGGTCGTTGACGGTGAAATCGGGCCGCCGTTCCGGGAAGACCGTCTTTTCCCGGGGCTGGTCCTTGCCGCCGAAACCCCCGTCGAACCGGCCGAAGAGCGAAAAGACGGCGGTGAAGAGCTTTTCTCCGGCGGCGTCAAAGGTGTCGGCCTCCCCGATGACGATCGCCCCCTTTTCCTTCTTGTCATAAAAGTCGGTGATCTTTCCTTCCGCCCTGAAGGTGCCCGAAACCGGTATGGGGCGGTGGCAGATCAGTTCCTGCTCACCGTGGAGGAGCCCGACGTCATCGATGTTGGCCGCCTTCGAGATCTCGAAGAAGAAGTCGAAGATCGTTGCGACCCCGAACGTGGGGATCGCCGCCAGTTCGCTCTCATGGACATACTGAAATTCGTCGAAACCAGCCCCCACCCCGAGGGCGTAGAGGATCACATCCCTCCTGGTGTATTCTTTCACAACCGGTCCGATCTTTTTTCCCAGAGCGTTCAGATTGACGGCCATCGGTCTTCCTCCTTGAGGGGTTTTGAAAGGGTTCAGGACGCCGGCAGGGCCAGAGCCGGGTCAAACCATGTGAGGATGCTGTCGTTTTTCTCCCGCGGATAGGCGTGGTAGAGGTCGGGGATGATCTCCTGCGTGATCTCTGCACCCGCCTCCTTGAGCATTCTGTAACCTGTTTTCGCGTACCACAGGGGGAACATCCAGTCGCGGGCTCCGTGAATCCACAGGATTCGATGGCCCCGGACATGGCTCAGGTCCATCGGCGGAAGGATCCCGGCCACGGCGGCGAAGGCCGTAAAGGGGGATTCTTCGTCGAGGGCGCGTTTGAGGAGGTATGTCGCCCCGTCCGAAAGGCCGGTCAGGAGGACCCGGCTCCCATCCACGTTCCAGCGGCCGGCGACGTAACGGAGAACCTCGCGGAGAAATTCATCGTCGATGTCGGGCCCCGTGATGGACCAGGTGCTTCCCCGCGAAGTCGGGGCGACGAGCAGAAAGCGGCGACTCCTCGCTTCGCGGAGCCAGGTCCAGATGAAGTCCCGGCCGTGGCCGAATCCGCCGTGAAGGGCCATGACAAGGGGCCGGGGGTCCGGGCCTTCACAGGATTCGGGAATGAAAAGCGAGAAACTGCCCCGTGCATAGGGATGCTGCTCGGTGCCGATATGCCGCAGTCCGAGCCGGTCCGACGCACCGGCGGGCCGGGGGATGTCTCCCTCCCTTCCGTGCAGGGGTTTTTCGAGGAAGAAGCGGTTGACGCCCGGGAGAACACCGTGGAGAGGGTACAGAATTTCCATGGCGCGGTTGACCCGGCGGACGGCCTTCCTGAAATTCGCGAGGAACGCCTCCAGATAATCCGCCTCCACGGAGAGACGAAGGGCATCCAGGCACAGTGCCGCGGCCTCCGGGAGGGCCTCCTTCACGGCGTTCGACCTCTGCGGACCCTGGCCGGCCCGAAAGCGGGACAGGGACCTCTCCAGGCTCTCCGCAAGGGGGCCGAACCGTTCCCGGAGAACGGGGACGATCCCCGGGAAAAAAAGACGCTGGCCTTGCTCGAAGGCTTCGAAGGCGGCGATGAGATCGCCGGATAGCGCATCGAGGGCCCCGTCGAAATCAGCGGCCGCTCCGGGCAGGTGTTCATTGTTTCCTGGTCTCATGGTCGTCATTATCCCGGTACCCCGCCCCTTTCCGTACACCGGTGATTCCCTTTTTGATCTTTTAGTACATTTTCATGGCCGGTGCAAGGTGAGACGTGACGTGTCTCCCCGCCGGTAAGAAAAGAATACACCGCGGGCTTTTTGTACTATAATGGCCGTCGAGAAACGAGGAAGGGGGGACAGCCATGGCAAAGTTTTTCATGTTCGGCAAATACAGTGCCGAGGCGATGAAGGACATCAGCGCCGAACGGACGGGCAAGGCCCTCAGCGTGATCCAGAAGTTCAAGGGGAGGGTGGACGGCATGTATGCCCTGCTCGGGGAGCATGACCTGGTCCTCATCCTGGATCTCCCGGGGACGGCCGAGGCGATGCAGGTGTCCGTTGCCCTGAACAAGCTGACGGGGATCGGCTTCACCACGGCGCCGGCCATCAGCGTCGAGGAGTTCGACGAGCTGATGGAGATCATGGGCAGGGGGCTCTGAGATCACCGCCGTTCGGTCAACTCTCCGGGGGGTTCTTCTCTACCGGCTTGATTTCGTCATCGGTCTTTTGGGCATCTCTCAGGACCGTCGGCGGGAAATCCTTTTTCAGCGGTTTCGATGACGACCCTGGAATAGGCATCGAGCAGACCGTCGTCCCGGCTTCCACACTCTTCCTGAGCCCCGGTGCGGGTGACGACGCCATCGACCGATATCCCTTTGACCTGTTGCTTCGTGTTCTGAACCTGCAAAAAAGAATTGCGAAATTCAATATCATGATCGGAATTCGAGAGGCAAAACAGCGAATTCCATCCGCCCGAGATCCTCGTCAGGCGGCAAATTTCATTGCTTTATCGTTCCGTTTCAGGATATAGGATTTGCGCAGAAACGATTTCACGGAGGCGAAAATGAAAGTCAGGAGGCGATGGTTTTGCGTTTTGGCGGCCGGGATCTGCCTGGCCGGATGCACCGGGCTTTTTCTGAACGCCGAGCGGCCGCGGGTCAATATTGCCAATATCGAGCCCAAGGACATGAAGCTCCTGGAGCAGGTCTTTACCATGGATCTTCGGATTCAAAACCCCGGTGAGTCGGCCATCCATATCCGGGGGCTGACCTTCGAGCTCGAAATCAACGACAGGCCCTTCGCCACGGGGGTCTCCGACCGGCAGCTGATCATTGAACCCTTTACCTCGCAGGTTGTCCAGGTGGAGGCCGTGACGACCCTGGCGAGTCTTCTCCGCCAGGTCTCCCGGGTTCAGAAAAGTGTGGATGCCCAGAAACTCGAGTACCGCCTCAAGGGCACGATTCACACGGGGGAGGCCTTCGGGAGAATTTCCTTCGACGAGACAGGTGAGATCGCCGGGCTCCAGTAATGAACCGGGACGGACGGGGCCGGCCGAGCGCGATTTCCCCGCGGCTGAATCCGGCTGCCCGCGCTTCCTGTAATGCATTTTCGGATTTCAAAGGGAGGGCATTTCATGCAGTTTCTGGTCATCGCTTATGACGGAACCGATGAGAAGGCACTGGACCGCCGGCTGGCGTCACGGCAGGCCCATCTTGCGGGCATCGAGAAGATGAAAGGGGAGGGAAAGGCGGTCTACGGGGTTGCCATTCTCGGCGAGGGGGATAAGATGATCGGGTCGGTGCTGGTGGTCGACTTCCCCTCGAGGACGGACCTCGACGCATGGCTCGAGGTGGAGCCCTACGTGACCGGGAAGGTCTGGCAGAAAATCGAGGTGCACCCGGCCCGCGTCCCGCCGATGTTCGCTTAGGCGGCGCGCTCCGCGGCAGGTTCGCCGGCGCCTGCCCGTCTTCAGTCTTCGAAACGGACGTGCACGACACGGTTGCCGAGGAGATTGAAAAAAAGCGGCGCCATGAAAGCCAGGTAACCCCAGCGCGTCTTGCAGTATTCAAGGACGTTCCACTCGCAGCACAGCTTGATGCCGCAGTTCCAGGACTCGATCTCCCGGCAGTCGGGCAGCGACCATTTGAACTCAGCCTTGCCGCCGCCGACTTTCGAGACGCACTGGTCGAATCGACCCATCCCGACGGCGAGCGGGGTCAGGATCTCGAAGATCATCTCCGCGCCGCGGAAGTGCCCTGCCAGCATCTTGAAGATCGCCCGGACCTCCCGTTCGTCGAAGTACATCAACAGGCCCTCGGCGATGAGAAGGGGGACAGAATCCGAAGGGCAGACTTCCTCGATCCAGGTGAAATCGGTTATGGACCGGCTGATGAAACGGCGGCGGTCCGTCTCCGTGAAGAAATGCCTCCTGATCTCGATCACCTCCGGCAGGTCCACTTCGTACCATCGGATTCTGCCGTTGTCCACTCGATCGAAACGGGTGTCGAGGCCGGCGCCCAGGTTGATGAAGACGGCATCGGGGTTCCCGGCGATGCGTTCCTGGACCGCCTCGTCAAAGAGCTTCGTCCGGACGGCGATGCCCGTCTGGGTCATCCAGGCTTCGCCGAATTTCCCGAAATCATAGTCCAGGGACTGGCAGATCTCCACGGCCTTGGGGTCGCGGACGATCGGGTCGCCGCGCTCTGTTTCGACGGCTCTGGCCCAGAGCGGGATGAGAAGGGTCTCGGCGATGCCCTCCAGGCTGACCGGTATTTTAGGCTGACGTCTGTTCATGGACCCCTCTGAAACATTTTCGGTGCGGCCGAATGAGAGAAATCCTGACGTACGGGACGGAGTCTGAGTGCGAGATGCCGTTTGAACGACTTCCGGAGGGCGGTTTCGTGTGAAGCGTGAGATTTGATTCATCCTATCATATTTTTCTCAGAATGAAAAAAAACATTACAGGGGCGCATGGATTCACATCGAATGTTACCCGGTGGCGAGATTTGCAGGATCGTTGACTCATCAATAAATGTTACCCGAGACCCCTGTCCGGGGAAGGAGGTTTTATGAGTCCGCGATCGAGGGCGGGCTTTTTGTTCCTTGACGGTGTGTGCTTTGCGCCCTATCTTATGTGAAACGGACAGGGAGGGCAGGCCGCCGGTTTTTCCGGCGGCGGGCAGCAAGGCATCATGACGGGACGTGAGATTCTCAACAGAAAAAAGCGCTCGATATCCATCCTCCTTTTCATCAGTCTCACGCTTTTTGTGCTGGGAATTGTCATCACGGCCGTTCTGCCCCTTTTCCCCCTGCCCGCGTTCTGGGGCTTCGGCATTTTTTTCGTGACACTTCTCTACGCCTGCTTCGGTATCCGGTGCCCCCGATGCAGGAGATTCTGGGGAATCCTGGCCATGACCGGAGGGACGCCTTTTTCCATCTCCGGTCGGTTGGAATCCTGCCCCTACTGCGGGCTGGACCTGGATTCGCCGTCCGAGCGTTTCTACAACTAAGATCCGTTCGCGGGTATGGCGAAAAAGGAGGCAAGCACAGTCATGTATCAGACATTTTGCAGGATCACTCTCCTGGCGGGCGGTTTCATCCTGTTCTTTTTTATCCTCTTTATCATCAACCAGACGGCCCAGGTCGTCGATCTGGCCTCGAGGGCGAGCCCGCTTGCCGGGACGGTCGTCTTGTGGCTTCTCCTGGGGCTGTATGCGGCCGTCATCGTCACGACGGCGGTCATGTTTCTTCGTCTCCCCAGGGCCCTGATCCCTCCGGAGAGCGAAGAGGCGCCGTCGTTCCCGTCTTATCTCAAGCTCCTGAGGGAGCGTCTGTCGTCCAACCCGCATCTGGCGGGTGTCGATCTCTCCAGCCGCGAGCAGCTCGAACAGGGGCTGGCCGTCCTGTCAGGTCGCTGTGACGAGATCATCCGAAAGAACGCTGCAACGGTCTTTGTCTGCACCGCCATCTCCCAGAGCGGCCGGCTGGACGCCTTTTTCGTTCTCACCGCGCAGTGGCGTATGATCCGGCAGATCGCGAGGGTCTATTACCAGCGGCCGACCTTACGGGATCTCGGATACCTTTACACCAATGTGGCGTTCACCGTTTTCATGGCGAGTGAACTGGACGACATCGACGTGAGCGAGCAGGTGCAGCCGGTCGTCTCTTCGACCCTGAGCGCCGTGAGCCTTTCGATCCCGGGGATGCAGGCCCTGGCCTCCATCCTGGTGAACTCCGTTCTGACCGGCGCGGCCAATGCCTTTCTGACCCTCCGGGTGGGGGTCATCGCGAAGCGGTACTGCGGCTCCCTCGTGCCGGCGGAGCGCCGGTCGTTACGCCGCTCGGCCACGGTGGAGGCGGCCCGGCTGCTCGGATCCATCGTGCGGGAGGGCACGGGCCGTGTATCCAGAGCCCTCTGGGAGGTTTCCAAGGACAGGGCCGGCGGAGCCGTCTCCGGTGTCGCCGGGTTTGCCCGGGGCGTCAAGGACTCCCTGCTCTCAAAACTGGGGATCACGGGATCACAGGGTGAGGTCCCGCGGCCGTTCTCCACCCCGGCGAACAGCCGTGATTCATCGTTTTTTTATTGACAGGAAGTGTCGCGGACGATAGCAAAGGCTCGATCGCAGTTTCGGCACGGGGACGGGTTCGATGGTCCCCGGATCAATCACAAGAGAGGAGGGGGACATGAAGGCTTTGGTGGTGTATTATTCCCAGACCGGCAACACGGAGAAAGTGGCGCGTTCGATCTTCGATGCGATCAACGTGGAAAAGGAAATTGCGCCTTATGACCAGGTGAAGAGTCTCCAGGGGTATGACATCGTTTTCGTCGGGTTTCCCGTCATCGTCCACAGCGTTCCCGCAAAGGCGCAACCCCTGATCAAGAACCTTCCCGCCGGCCAGAAAGTCGCCTTCTTCTCGACCCACGGCTCCCTGAGAGGCGGGCAGCTCCCCCGACAGGCCTTCGAAGACGCCGCGGGGCTGGCCGTCGGCAAGAAGGTGCTGGGGCAGTTCGGATGCCGGGGAAAAGTAAACCCCAAGGTCATCGAGGCCCTGTTGAACCAGCCGGCCAACCGGGCCTGGGCGGAGGAGGCCCAGGGCGCCGACGGTCATCCCGACACTGCGGATCTGGCGGATGCTGAAAAATTCGCCGCGGACATGGTCGCCAAAGCGTACTGAAAGCCCACCGGGGCATGAGAGGCTGCCGGCAGCATAGGTTCCATCGAGTCTGATATGACCCGATGGGGCTTCGTCTCCGGCGGCGGGGAAACCCGGGCGGCTCTTTCGCGATTGGATGGATAGGTGCATCCGGCGGGGAAAAGGGGCACTGCAAAAGTTCACGGATTACGGCAGACGTCTTTTTTTGAGCCGGCCGTCGAGCTTCATGCCCTCGGCATCGTCATCAAGGACCCCCGTGTCCCCCTTCGCGTCAAGTTCACCGCCCCGATACCGGCCGCCTGTTTCGTAAGCTCCATCGATATCATCATGGATCCCCTTTGCGTGCCGGGCCGGGTGGACGACTTCATCGTTTTCCGCTACAGTCACAGAGTCCCGGTCAAGCTCATTTCCACGCATCTTCTTTCGAGGTGCCGGGAGAAGACGCCGGCAGACCCACGCCCTTTTTCTCCTTAAAATTCCGATATTACTCACTATTTATTGCATCCTCCGGGGTCGGGGCGGGCGTCTCCCCGGGGTGACGTTTTGGCATGGATCGTGAAATAAAACGTTCATAGACTTGAAGCCACCGTATGGTCCGTATCAGCGGCAGGGTGGATCCGGTCGGAGTTCGGAAACAACCTGTTGATATAATTGACCAATCAATGACGCAGGGGATCCGGAAGAACTGCCAGAGAGGATATCGCGAGGAGGACAGAGATGTTCAGAAAAAAGGACAAAAATTTGAAAGCGAAAGGAGCCGAACAGGCATACGGCCAGGAAGAACAGAGTTTCGGCAAGAGCCAGAAAGGCGATACAATCCGGAAGGTGTTGATTTTTGCAGCCCTTCTCGTCGCGGTCGCTTTCGTCGCCGTTCCGGCGACGGGCAAGTTCAAAGTCGCACTTCCCGGGTTCGGGAAATCATCCGATGAGCGGCTCCACAAGCTCGAGATGGAAATGGTCAAAATCAAGTCGCTTCAGGAGCGCACGACCAACCTGGAGGTTACCGTCGCCAAGAGATTCGGGCAGCTGCAGACGCAGGACGGAAAACCGCTCAAGGACGAACTCAGCGATCTCAACAGCAGACTGGACAATCTCGAAAAGAAAGTCTCCTCTGCCGGCCCGGCCAAGCGGACCCGCTGAGGCAGGCGGCTTGAAGTGAAAATGACGACTCACGGAGCCTGACACCGCGGGGCCGCGCTCAGGCTCTTTTTTCATTTGAATCGCCGGTAGACACGGCAGAAATCCCCGCGGCCTTCGACAGTGTGTCTGCGGCAGTCACAGAGGATCGAGAAGGCCTCATCGCAGTCCCGGGCCAGATAGATGAGGTCCATGTCCGTCTCGTCGAGAAGCCCCTTCTTCAGCGGCCAGTTCCGCACCCACTGGACCAGGTCGAACCACATCTCTCCCATCAGCACAATCGGTTTGTTCGACATGTGTCTCACCTGAGCGAGTTGCCACGTATAGAAACACTCGAGGATCGTTCCGATCCCTCCCGGCGTGACCACGAAGGCGCTGGAGAGCGTGACGAAGTTCTGAAGGCGGTCGGAAAAACGGTCGAACTCCTTCTTGATGTCGAGGTGAGCCGAAAACCGCTGTTCCCTCGGCAGACGGATATTCAGCCCGATGGAGTAAGTGGCCGGGTCTTTCTTCCCGTCCCGGAACCCCTCGCTTGCCGCCTCCATGAGACCCGGGCCTCCGCCCGTTACGAGGTCCATCTTCGCCGACGCGATCAGACGGGCCAGGCTGTACACGCGCCGGTATTCCCTGTCGGTTTTCCGGATGCGCGCCGACCCGAAGATGGCCACGCGAAAGTGGCCTTCCTCCAGTTCCCGCAGTTCACGTTCCATCTCCATGCAAAACCTCCGATGGTTCTTCCCTCCGGCGGCTGTCGCTGGCGGAGGGGGACCTCACCCCGCCGGCATCTTCCTTTTCCCCACCGGCGCCAGGTAAATGGCGAACTCGTCCCTTCCGTCGATCCTGAGGAAACGGTCCAGGGATTCCTGATCATAGGCGGCGATGGCGCATGTCCCCGCGCCGATGGCCTCGCAGGCCAGATACAGATTCTGGCAGACGTGGCCGGCGTCGATCGCGATGACCTTGTGGGCCGCGAGGCCGTAGCGCCACTCCATCCGGTAGGGGATGGCCGTCCAGATGAAGGTCACGGCCGCCTGACCGGGGAAGGACTGGCCGAAAGTCGCCGCGACGATCCTTCGAGGAAGCCCGCTTTCCGTGAACTCGAAGAGAAGCTGGTGTTCCAGGGGCAGGTAGCGGTAGAGGCCCGTTTCCAGCCCCTCCACGCTCAGGACGCAGAGGTAGGTTTCCAGGGCGTGCCGGCACCCGGCCGACGGGACCGTACGGTAGGCATGTCCGGCGCCGATCCGCTGACGGATCCCCTGCGTGGCCCACAGAAGAAAGGAAAGCTCTTCGAGCGTGAGGGGATCGCGGCGGTAAGCCCTGCGACTCCTGCGGTCCCGGATGGCCCCGGTGAGGTCGCAGGCCGGGATCGTTGTCCATTTCCCGGGTTTCACGAGGTCCACCCGCCGGGCGTCGGCCCGGAAGGGCTTTTCGATCGGCGGCGCTTCGACACCTCTGCTCTGGTCCGTCGCGGCGAAATCAACGGTTTTGCGAATGCTGTCCTTCAGGAAATTGCGGTAGAGTTCGAGAGTGTTCCGGCTCACGGTCTTTGTTCCTCCCGCCCGATGCTGTCTTTTCGTTCATTCGTATAATGGAAAGAGCCCGGCCGTCAATCTTTCCTGTTGATCCTTTCCGGAACATCACATATCATCGCCGAAATTTGCCGGAACATCGGCGGGTTCGAGGTATTTCCCAATGCCCTTCACACTCAAGGACCTCATTCTCATGGTCGTGGTCTACGCCTCCATGGTGGCCGGGATCGCCTGCCCGGGCTTCTGCGATCTCTTTCAGCCCCTGCCCATGTATTTTCTCATGGCGCTTTTCTTCCTGAGTTTCCTGTCCATCGAACTGAACGACGTGTGGCTGACCTTCCGGGGGGCGAGCGGTCTCGTCGCGGCCTTCGTTGTCCTGAAAACCGTGGTGCTGCCCCTGTTCGTCTATTATCTTTTCCGTGCGGTCGCTCCCCAGTACGCCGTTGCGGCGCTGCTCCTGGGGGGCATCTCCACGGGGGTGGTGGCCCCCTTCATCTCCAACCTCGTCCGCGGGAACAGCCCGCTCGTCCTGGTCGTCGTGGTGATCACCTCGGCCCTGATCCCCTTCACGCTGCCGGCCATCATCAAGGTGCTGCTGTCGAAGGACGTGGAGATATCCCTGCCCGCCATGACCCGCTTGCTCGCTCTCGTCATCTTCGTCCCGATCGTTGCCGTCCAGGTCCTGCGGCGGCTGGCACCCCGTTTCCTGCAGGGGGTGATGCGCGTGCAGTTTCCCCTGTCCCTTTTCCTGTTTGCCGCCATCAACCTCGGGGTCTTTTCCCGCTATTCTGATTTTTTCATCGGCGAGCCCTTCGCCATCGTCATGGCAACGGTCGTCTCCGTCGCGCTTTCCGTGATTTTCTGCGTGACGGGGATCCTCTTTTTCTGGGGAAGGCCGGTGCGGGATCAGCTGGCCGGTGCGGTCATGCTCGGCAACATGAACAACGTCCTCGTCATTGTCTTCGCGTCGCAGTTTTTCAGTCCCATCGAACCCATGGTGGCGGCCATGTACCTCGTGCCTTTCTTTGGCCTGGTGATCCCCCTGCGGTACTATGAGCAGCGTCGCAGCGGCGCCGTCCCGCCCGGGCAGAAACGGCCCCGCCTGCGGGTATAGCCCCGCCCTTCAACAGGATTTTTTAGCGTCAGGATCGGATAGGGATGCCCGGCCAGCCGGAGAGCGGGTCCGTCGAGCGGACGACGTGCATGCCGGCCCCGGCGAACCGGCGGAATGCAGCATCGGCCTCGTCGGTGTAATCGATGACGCCGGGGATTACGACGGGGGAGGTGCAGTCCTCGAGAAGATAGACCTTCCGGGCGAGAGTCCTGTCCCGGTCCAGGATGTCACCCAGAAGATCGTCGATGGTCCAGGCCACGCAATGGCTCTTGGACTGGCCGGCGATGATGACGACGTCGAACTGGAGGAGCTTTTCGATGAATCCGGTGTTTCGCCTCGCGATTTCCTTTCCCGACGCGTTGTGGAGAACTTCCGGGCTCAGGACGGAGTAGTTCTCCGTCAAAGGGTTGTTCCCTTTGATCTCGAAATGGGCCTGGCTGAACCGGGCGATGGTGTGGAAGAAGATCGCTTCCTCGACGGCGGAGACGAGGGCGTAGCCGATGCCCCCGAGCATGGCGTGGTAGGGCCATACGGTGAGGTCATACTTGCCGCCGGCCTTGAGCCGGCGGGTGTAGTGCAGGAGAAACCGGCGGCCTTCCTCTTCGCTGATTTTCAGACCGTAACCGACGGCGGGGTTGAACTTCCAGAGACCGTTGCGGATGTCCTGCTCGGATACGAGCGTGAACGGGGCGGGATGCTCACCGCGGTCGTTCACGAGGAAGACGCTGTGAAAGATCTGCACGGCCTGGTGAGTGTCCAGGGTCGGGCAGATCTCGGTGATGACTCCGATATTGCGGTAGATGAACTCGCAGAGCCGGCGGTTGTCATCAACGGCACCCGTGCCTGAGCGCCCCCCTACAAAGAGTTCGAAGCCGGGGATGCAGAAGGTGTTCTGCACGTCCACGGGCAACAGGCAGATCTTGAGCCGGTCTTCGATCGAAGGCGTGACGGCCTGTTGCCGCGCCCATCTTTCGGCTTCGAGCGCCCTTTCCTGGTAGGGGACCCGCCAGACTTCGGATACCTTTTCGGGTCTGTAATGGGGCGGAATCGGCCACTGCCTCAAAGGCATGATCGTCGCTCCGGGTTTCCTATTGAGGGGCTTCGGTGTCGGGAGCCCTATAAAATGAAAACACTTTTTTGATGAAAAATCAATCGTGAGAAAGATGGAGGGACGGGCAGGATTCACACCGCCCGTACTGCCCCCCCGATCCATTCAGAAACCTCTCAATATTTCTTCAAAATTTCCGATAAAAGGGGTAGTGGGCCCGCCTCTACCCGGGAGACGGGGCGGTCTGCCGTCACGAAAGCAAAACAATCCGGAGATTCCCGGTGGACCTCTTTACGCAGATTTCGATCATTGGGACGCTTATCCTGATCGTCGTCGCGAATCTGTATTATTCGAAGTTCGGCTTCCGGGGCAGAATGATCCTCAGGACGATTCTACCCCTGCTGGCCTTCCTCGTGACCATTCAGGCCCTCTACGCCCATAGCCGGCCGAATGGCGCCGCGGACAAAAATCAACCCGTCGCTGTCAAGAAAAGCATCGAGGCTTCCCGGTCGACCGAGGCAGCGCCGCAGGGAAGAACACCCCCCGAGAAGACGCCCGCGTCCATTGTCTCCGCCGGAAGCGTTCAGGACGTCTCCACCATCTACCGGCAGATCGGCCCATCGGTGGTGGTCGTCCAGCGGTATGACGAAAACAGGCACAAGACGGGGATCGGCACCGGTTTCTTCGTGAGCAGCGGCGGCAATGTGGTGACCAACCATCATGTCCTCCGGGGTGCCGTCTCCGCCGACATCCGGCTGTCTTCGGGGAGGGTCTATCCGGTCCGGCACGTTCTCGCGGAGGATCCGGAAAACGACCTCATCATGGTTTCCGTCGAAGTTCCGCCTTACGAAGTGCAGCCCCTTTTCGTTCGTCCATCCATGCCCGCCATCGGGGAACGGGTCGTGGTGATCGGGAGCCCGATGGGTCTCGACCAGACGGTCTCGGACGGGATTGTTTCCGCGGTCCGGGAACTGCAGGGGGCGAGGAAAGTCATCCAGATCACAGCGCCCATCTCGACCGGCTCCAGCGGGAGCCCTGTTGTCAACATGAAGGGGGATGTCGTCGCCGTGGCCTCCGCGCTCATGGCCAACGGCCAGAATCTCAATTTCGGCATTCCATCGGAACGCGTCTCCAGTCTCTCGCCGGGAAGCGGCTACCCCCTCGCGCAGATCTCCCGGACCGGCTCCCCCTTTGCGGGAAACCCCGAGGAGGAGATGAAGAGAAGGGTCGAAGAGGCTAGGAAAAAGGCCGAGGAAGACCGCCTCCGGATCGCAGAGGAGAGGCGCCGGATCCGGGAGCGAATGGTCAACGAGGCGAACGATCTCATCCAGCAGGCCGGCCACCACATGAGTTTCAGCCGATGGCTCGATGCCTTTTATTCCTATGAAAAAGCCCTCCAGGTCTGTCGCCAGCTCGACGACGTGAGAGGCATGGCGTTCTGCGTCGAGAACATGGGAATCGCCATGGAAAAATACGGCCGCTTTGATATCGCCAGGGAATACTACCAGCAGGCGGCGGCCCTACGGTCACAGCGGATCGGGACCGCATCCCCGTAGCCCTCACGGAACCCTCCTGAAGAATCTCTTCCTGGAAAAAAGGGATACAGAGTCGAGCGGACTTGTTCCGGTTCGTGATGCACCGAATTCTACGAGACGGGCGCGAGATTCGCCGAGTTCAAGTCTCGTGACGGGACCCTGGAAATCCCCTTCCGCCACTACACAGCGGGGATATGCCCCGAGACGGGAAAGCGCCTCGTCGCCAGGAAGGTCATTGCGGTGGGCAGGAAGGCCGCAGGCGTCATCGCCGTCGGGCAGTTCGTCTTCGGTTATTACACGTTCGCCCGGTTCGGCTTTGGTGAGCACGTCTGGAGCACGGGCGACGCGGACCCCGTGGCCGTTGACTTCTACGAGAACCTTTTCAGCAGGGTCAAAGGCTTCTCCGGAGGGTGAGTCCCGCCCTGTACGGAGCCGTCGTCATTTCCGGCCGGGATCGATCCCCGCAACGAAAAAAAGCAGGGCTTCGCAGCACTGCTTTTTTTTTCGGCGAAACGGTTGACAGGGGCTCTCCGCTCCCGATGGGCTTGTTTTCTATTTCTTCATGGATTTCTGGAAAATGGCCTCGGTCTTTTTCGCATTGTCCTCCGCCATTTTCGCAGCCGCCTCGGCTCTGGCCGCTGCGCTATCCGCCTTCGCGGCGGCCTGGGATATCCGTTCGGTGTCCCTCGCGCTGTCCATCTGGGCGGACTGTGCGGCGGCCTTTGCGGCCTGCGCTTCCTGCAGGGCCTGATCCGCCTTCTGGCTGACCGCGTTGACCTGTGCCTGAAGCTTCTCCAGATCGCCCGTCGTGGCGCATCCCGAGAACAGGAACACCAGACCCAGTACAACGGCCACCATGATCAGTCCCATGTGTTTACTTTTCATCACGTGATCACCTCCTTCCTGTAATTTGTTGTATTTTATCAGAGAATCCAAAAATCTCAAGCTATCGTTTGTCATTTTTCTCCGGCAGGGTACCCACAGCGACAGGAAGACCGTTCTTGCGCTCCACGGCTTTTTTGACTTTCTCGACGGACACGTGGTTGCGAAGCCCCCGCCTGTCGAGGAGGTTCATCGCGTGCTCTTCCATGTCATCGATCTTTTCGTAGAGATCCGGATGAACCTCGATGTAGATCCGACCCTTCCAGTACCCGAACTTGACAGGCTCGTAGATGATCTCCACGTAGGTCCCGAGGGGGACCTCCTTGTAGAGCCGGCTGATGTGCTCGGGGTAGAGGCGGATGCAGCCGCCGCTGACGGAACGTCCGATGCTCCAGGCGTTGTTCGTCCCGTGGATTCCGTATTTCCGGTTGGATAGGCCGATCCAGTATTGCCCCAGGGGGTTGTCCGGTCCCGGCGGCATGATCTCGTAGCCGTATTTTGCCTGTCGGTCCGGCGGCACCTTCCACTCCGGGTCCACGTCCTTGCGGGCGACGCGGTAGGTGCCGAGCGGGGTTTCCGTTTCCAGGTCCCCGATCCCCACGGGGTATGTCCTGACCGTCTGCGTTTTCGGGAAGAAGCGGTAGAGCCTAAGTTCGGGGATGTTCACGACGATCCCCTGGCGCTTCGTGGGCGGCAGGATCCACAGGGTCGGGATGGTGAGCCGGGTGCCCGCCTTCGGGATCCAGGGGTCGATCCGGGGGTAGAGAATCTCGATCTCGTGGAATCCCAGCCCGTGAACCCTTGCCACATCGAGCAGGGTCTCCCTCGGTTTGACCGTGTGCTTTCTCAACGCGCCGATGACGGTCTTGTTCGCCGACCGGCCCTCCCCCTTCGCGGCGAAGTGGTACCGATAACTCCTGACATCGGCGCTCCCCGGGGCGGCAAGCAGCACCATGAAAATCAGGCCGAAGGCGATGATGGTTCTTGTGTGATTCAGGTTGATGTACCCTCTCGTCTGGGTTCAAGCCCGGGTGTCGGGGGTCTCTCGGGACCTTCGCCGAACGCGCCCGTCCCTTCACTAATAAAAAAAACGATTTTTTGTCAAATTGAAAAATGGTAATAAAGATTCAGAAAATCGCCGGCAGCGGTGGAAGGAGAGTCGCCATGAGCATCGGGAGAGCCGGGGTGCGCCGTTTGTCCTGGGCATGGTTCGTCGCGGTTTTCCTCGCGGGCTGCGCTCATTACGGGGATCGACTTCCGTCTGGAAAGGCGTCCCTTTCCAGGGATTCCCTTGCCAATGCCGAGTATCTCTCCGAGTTCGCCTCCAGCGGAAAGGCGCGGCTGAAAGACGGTGTCTACCGGGAGAAAACGGCGCCGGGGGCTGCTGTCGAAGTGGTGATCAGGCTGTCCGATCAATACGCCCTCGGTGACCTCGACGGGGACGGCGTGGAAGATGCAGCCGTCATCCTCATCATTCAATCCGGCGGCAGCGGAACCTTTTACTATCTCTGCGCCGTTCTCAACGAAGATGGGATCCCCCTGAACGAGGCCACCCTTTTTCTCGGTGATCGGATCCGGATCAGGGATCTTGCCATCCGTGGCGGCCGCATCGAGATGGACATGGTGGTCCAGGGGCCGGGTGATCCCATGGTCAAGCCGACCCGCGAAGTCCACCGGGCCTATGAACTCTCCGGCAAGCATTATCTCAGGCCCTTGAAATAACAGCGGGCCGGCAGCGCGGAAGGGGCTTCGTATTTCCACGTTTAAAAAAAGGACGGTGACGATTCCAGGGCACCGTCGGGGAGATCCGCCCCGCCATCGTCGATGTATGCCAAATTCCACACGATTTTGTTGCAAAAGTCGGGGAAATGAGATACTCAGCGTCCATCACGGGGTGATCTAAATTGAGAATCTGTCCGAGATGCCTTCAGGAATTCGACGAAAAGGAGAAACCGGAGGAAAGCGCTGCCCGGGACCTCGGCGACGCTTTCCTCGAGACGACGACGAACATGAAGGCCGAGCATATCTGTCCGAATTGCCGGGAGGAGATGGGGGTCGTCGCACTTTTCGGCTTCGGGCGTTGAGCCGATGATCATCCTTCAGGGGGAGAGCATGGTGGAGCCGTTACTGATCCTTGTCGCCGTTGTCCTCGCGGTGATTCTGATCCTTGTCGTCATCCTGCTCAAGCGCGCGCCCTCCGATTCGTCTTCCCTCATCCAGGCCTACTTCGCCATCTTCGAAAAGAACCAGGAAAACATGGAACGCTCCATCCGGGAGGAGAGTTCCAAGAATAGGCAGGAATCCGCCTATCTGGCCAAGCAGAACCGCGAGGAGATGAGCGGCACCTTCAAGCTCTTCAACGACTCGCTCCTGGGGCGCATGACGGAGACCTCCACGCTCCAGAAAAATCAGCTCGAGGTCTTCTCCAGCCAGCTCCTGTCGCTCACCCAGTCGAACGAGCAGAGACTGAACCAGATGAGGGAAACGGTGGAGTCCCGCCTCCGGGCGCTGCAGGAGGAAAACAGCGCCCGGCTGGAGCAGATGCGCGTCATCGTGGATGAAAAACTCCACTCGACCCTCGAGAAAAGGCTCGGTGAATCATTCAAGCTCGTGAGCGACCGGCTCGAGATGGTCCACAAGGGGCTCGGCGAGATGCAGCAGCTTGCGAGCAGCGTGGGGGACCTCAAGAAAGTTCTGACCAACATCAAGACGAGGGGCACGTGGGGTGAAATTCAGCTCGGGGCCCTCCTCGAGCAGGTTCTGACCCGGGATCAATACGAGCAGAACGTGGCGACCAAGAAGGGGAGCAGCGAGCGGGTCGAATATGCGATCAGGCTGCCCGGCCGCGATGAAGGTGACGGGGTCGTCTGGCTTCCCATCGATGCCAAGTTCCCCCAGGAGGATTACCAGCGTCTCATCGATGCCCAGGAACAGGCCAATCCCGACCTCGCGGCCGATGCCGTTCGGCAGCTCGAGAACCGCATCAAGCTCGAGGCAAAGACGATCAGGGAAAAATACATCGATCCGCCTCACACCACCGACTTTGCCGTGCTTTTTCTCCCCACGGAGGGGCTCTACGCCGAGATCGTGCGGAACACGGGTCTTTGCGAGTTCCTGCAGAGGGAATTCCGGGTGGTGGTGGCGGGCCCCACAACGCTTGCGGCCCTCCTGAACAGCCTGCAGATGGGGTTCAGGACGCTCGCCATCGAACGCCGCTCCAGTGAAGTATGGGCCCTTCTCGGCGCGGTGAAGACGGAATTCGGGCGGTTCGGCGACCTGCTCGACAAGACCCAGAAGAAGCTGCTGGAGGCGAGCGGCACGATCGAGAGCGCGGCGAAGAAGTCCCGGACCATCGAGAGGAAGCTCCGCGACGTGCAGGCGCTCCCGTCGGGAGAGACCGTGACGCTTGTGGACGAAGGGGAGGAAGAAATCACCTGACGAAACCGGACGGTCGGAGCGGTTTGACGGGAACCCTTCCGGCCGGCAAGAAAAGGGGGTTTTTTTATGCTTCGTGCGCCTATGTCGATCTGGGTGATCTGTTTCTTCATGGCCGTGGCGGTGAACGCGGGCGCCGCCGAGGGAAAGGCCCATCTCCTGAAAGACAACGCCCTGACCCTCAAGGCGGGGTATCACCTCTATTCCGAAAGCGACTTCATGGACTTCTGGAATCTCGACCGGATCGATCTTAACGGCTTCGTCGGGGAGGTTGCCTACGAGAGGCGTCTGTACAAGAACCTCTGGCTGGAGGTTGCCCTGGGCTTCTACCAGTCCGGCGAGGAATACACCGGGGCCCGTCTCGCCGGCGATTACATGGATTTGACGATCACCAACGCGTATTTTTCCCCGACCCTGAAAGCCGTCGTACCCCTCTCGGATTTCTTCATCATCCATGCCGGGGTGGGCCCCGATTATTACTACACCCAGAGCAGGCTCAAATACCGGGCGGGGGGGCTCACCTATGACAGGGACGAGAACTTCAGCAGCTTCGGCGCCCACGGCCTGCTGGGGATCGAGTTTTACGTCATGAGGAGGCCCGCGGATTTCGGGTTCTGGGACGCGCCGGTGGGGATTTTTTTCGAGTATAAATATACGTGGCTTCCGGTGAAGGATTTCGATGAAGGGCTCATCAACGCTTTGAACGCCTCTTTCGGCACGTCCTACGGGAGTCACGAGGCCGATGTCGGCGGCAGCACGTTTTTTGGAGGCATCCGCTGGCATTTTTAACGGGATGAAACGTCTGCAGGCGGTCACCATTCATGGATAAGCTGGAAAAGCTCACGCACATCAAACAGGCCGCCCTCTATGTCGAGCCCCGGCTCATCGGTTCGGACTTCGACCGCGTCCAGGCGGCCGAAGAGGAGTGGCTGTGCCTCGTGGATCAGCTCTACGAGGGCAACGGCCAAATCATCACGGAGCGGCAATACCAGGCGGCCAGGACACAGTTCGAGTACTTCATGGTCCTTCTGGAGATGACGATCGACCATCACCGGCGGGAGGCCCGGGAAGAGAGCGAGAAATGACGGGCACCGCCTTTGCCCGTTGAGAAAAGGGATTTTTTGACCCACCCCGGGCCCATGGGTTTCACTAAAGGCCCGGAAGCATGGTCTAAATTCAACTTATTGAAATTATTGATCATATTTTGCCTAAATCGAGGGCAACCCGGTCAAGTTGAAGCGATTAAGCGAACTTACGAACACTGTCCACAAAGCTGTCCACAGAATTACTCACAGAGCTGTGGATTGAACTGTACGAGTTTTTGACTGCCGTTCCGGGCCGGGGCGTACATGCCTCTGTCAGGAAGGTGATCAATAAGAAGGAGGCGACCCATGTCGAGAGGCTTCACATCTGTGGCCCTTTTCATCAGTCTTGTCCTTGCCCTGACGGGGTGCATGGTCCAGCAAAGTACCTACCAGAAAAAGGCGGAGGAAGCGGACCGTCTCGGCAATGAAGTGATCGCTCTTCAGCAGCGCAACAAGGCGCTCGCGGAGGAAAACGAACTGCTCAGGCAGCAGGTTCAGAATCGGAGTGAGGAAAAGAAGCAGGCAGGCGTGACGGCCGAAGCGGGAGCCCAGGCCGGTCCGCCGGAGAAAGAGGAACCGAAAGTGGAGGAGGAAAAGATCACGGAGCCGCCGAAAGAGAAGGCTGCGGCAAGCCCCGAGGTGACGGCGGCCCCGAAGCCGCCCGAAAAGAAGGCCGCAGACGTAAAATCCATGCGCCTCAAGGTGCTGAGCGGAAACGGCAAGATGTCCTCGGCCAAGAGGATGTCGGCTAAACTGACAAAACTCGGCTACAGGGTGGAGGTTGTGGGCATGGCGACGACGCCGGATTACGTGACCGACACGATCTATTACAAATCCGGTTTCGAGAAGCAGGCGGCTGGCATGGCGAAGAAACTCGGGGGCAAGTCGATCGCGAAGCCCCTCACCTGGTCCTCCGTCTTCGACATCATCGTGGTGGTCGTCAGGTAAAAGGATTTTTCTGCATTATGATGGGGCGCAGTAAGGCCTCGATCAAATAATTGTAAAAGTCATGAAATGTATCTACAGAAAACAGTGCTTTAACATATTGATTTGCCTTCCATTACTCATGCATAAAGTTCCCAATAGGTATCATAAAACAATTTCCTCATATTGAGATTTTTACTTTATTTTTTTATATAATTACCGACAGAATATAGCGTAGCGTTTATATCTTGTCATTCCTAAGGGACAAGAGGTGCAATCATGAAGAAAACTTTATTCTTATTTATTTTAATTGCCCTCTTTTTAATAAGCTGTGGACCGACATTGAAAAAAGTTCAAATCTCGGATCCTGCAGTTCAAGCAGAGAGGGAAAAACAAAAAGCACTCTACTTTGAAAATTACACGAAACAGCAAATACGACTTTACAATATATCAGCGCCGATCGTCACTGCAGCAGCTGAACTTGCTCCACAGGATAAAGTTGTCAACAGCTTTGGATTCTTTGCTGTATACAGGGATAAGTTCCCACAGGAATATCGTGATATCGCCATTCGCCAATACCAACTCACAGAGCTACCGCAAGTCATAGCAGTGATTCAGAATGGACCAGCTAAAAGAGCGGGACTTAAGGAAGGTGACAAAATCTTGGTAGTCAATGGCGTGAGTGTAGGTAAAGATATTTTTGAAGTTTTACAAAAAGAAAGAAACAAAAAATCGATGATGCTTACGGTGCAGAGAGAGGGACAAAAACAGTATATAAATATAGATAGCTTGCCCGCTTATAATTGTCCGGTTGTCCTAAGGCCTGACCCGCAGATCAATGCTTTTGCTGATGGAAAGAATGTCCACATTTGTATGGGTTTGATGAATAGCCTGAATGATGATGAAGTTGGAGTCGTGGTAGGACACGAATTGTCGCACAATATTCTCGACCACATTGGAAAAACAAGAGGCAACGCCGCATTGGGTACTGTGGCAGATATTCTGGTGTCGGGACTGTTAAGTGCAGCCACGCGAACATCTGTGAGCACTCGAGGTGCCTTTACAAAGATGGGGGCAGGGGTATATTCAAAGGAATTCGAATTCGAAGCAGATTATATGGGACTTTACTTGGCTGCAAGGGCTAATCTAGACATAGGCAATGCAGCCAATCTTTGGAGAAAGATGGCCGTGACGAGTCCGGGAAGCATTAATGAAAAGTCATATTTTGCAAGCCACCCGAGTTCACCGGAGAGGTTTCTAACGATGGATAAGACAATCGAGGAGATTAAAGCCAAGAAAGCCTCAGGGACCCCACTCGTACCTGACAATAAATAGAGGAATTATAGTTTGTGAGGGAGGCAAGGTCAGACAAGGCCCACCTCCTTTTTTTATGTTAGTCGAAAAAATGGGGACTCTCTACTTCACGCGGTTCCATATTTGGGTTCTTCCCAACAAAGAAAATCCAATAAAACCACGTAATTCAAGAACATCTGGTGATACGAGAGTTATCTTACACTTGTAAGTTTTCCCCTCTTCAGGATCATAGACGGACCCCTCTTCCCACAAACCATCTTTGATAAATTTCATTCCCCAGAGTACGACCAGCCCCAGAATGGGCCTGTTTTTCAAGGCGGTATCCGGGTTTTCGCGGTCCACTTTGGTTTTCCCCGCCATGCCTTTCTTGTCGTCGGCGGGGTAAACGGGCTCTTTGAGCCAGACGATGTGCCCGTAGTATTTCCCCTGAGCCTTGTAGATTTCAATGTGTGCCGTCTTCTTGCCGTTCAGCCATTTGCCCAGGACGGCGTCGGGGTCGGCGGCCTGAGCCGGCAATACCATCAGGGACACCGCAAGGATCACTGCAATCATCCAGAGCTTCTTCATTCTCCATCCCCCTTCTCTTGAGTTTTGATGAGGCGGTAAAACTCTTTCTTCCGGGTTTACATACAGGATGGGCGTGGATTTTTCCAGAAGCTTTTATTCGATTCCCGGAAGCGAAGGGGAGATCAGAAAGCCATCAGCTCGAGATTGTTGAGCCATTTCAAGGACTTCTTGACGAGTTGAACGAATTTTTCCAGGGGCCAGGAAATGACCCGGATGGCGGCGAGGGCGATCTTCTCGGCCACCGTGTAACGGGGATAGACGATGCTTGGCATGTCAGAAGTCCTTTCTGAACCTTTCTCGCAACCGTTATGAGGGTGGTCAGCGGGGATTTTTCTTCCCTGTAGTGGTTATCGGTTGATGCCGTGGAAACCTGAAACAAACCAAAAAACCGTGACAGCGTAATGCCGCCGATCGTCACCCGATTCTGGAAATCACCTCCTCTCTCCGATCAGCAAAAGCGGGCAAATCTCTTTGTTGCCGACAGGATCGGCAGATAAGAGTTGGCATTCATTTTGAATTCTGTATAATAGGGCACCGCCGGATTTCCGGAGGGGCAGGAGGATGAACCGGGAAAGATCGGTGAAAACCCCGAAGTAACGACAACTCGACGGCAGGAAATCAGAACATGCCGAAATCGGCGCGAATCAGAACGGTTTTTTACATATCGGACCGCACGGCCATCACGGCGGAGACACTGGGGCACAGCCTCCTTGCCCAGTTCGAGGGCATGGACATCACCCAGGTGACCTATCCTTTCATCGATACCGTGGAAAAGACCGGGGATGTGCTCAAGAACATCAATCAGGTCGCGAAAAACGGCGCCCGCCCCATCGTGTTCAGCACGCTGATCAAGTCCGAGCTTCGCGATGTCATCATGACGGCCGACGCCGTGGTCATCGACCTCTTCGACACCTTCATTAAGCCCCTGGAGGCGGAGTTCAAGACCCGTTCCTCCCAGACGATCGGCCAGCACCCCGCGCTGATGAAGGATCTGGACGTGCGGATCGATGCGGTGAACTTCGCCCTCAGCAACGACGACGGCATTTCGACGAAGGACTACGACAAGGCCGACGTGGTCCTGACGGGCGTCTCCCGCGCCGGTAAGACGCCGACCTGCCTCTACCTGGGCCTTCAGTTCGGCGTCTATGCCGCCAATTACCCCCTGACGGAGGACGACCTCCAGATCGAGTATAAAAAGATTCCGGGTGTCCTTGTCCCTTACCGCGACAAGCTCTTCGGCCTCACCATCAATCCCGAGCGGCTCCAGAAGATCCGCTCCGAGCGGAGGCCCAACAGCCGCTACTCCTCGCTCCACCAGTGCCAGCAGGAGGTGGCCATGGCCGAGTTCCTCTTCGTCTCGAAGAGCATCCCCTTCATCAACATCACCACCATGTCGGTGGAGGAGATTGCGGCGACCATCATGCACAGGATCCGGCTCAAGAGAAGGCTCTTCTGAGGAATCATCCGGCCCTTCCGGTTCAATCCGAAAGTCTCGTCTCAATTTCATTGACAGAGAGATAAAGTTCTGGAAAAAGTAGACAGCCTCCCCCGGGGGCAGCGGGCGGGGAGACCAAAAATTTTTCGGGGTGAGACGATGGATCTTCGTGTCTTTGAAAAGATGGGCGAATCGGAACTGAGGTCCTATCTGGAGTTCCTTCTCTGGAATTACCGCGCCGTCGACGGTTTTTGGTTTCTTTTCGTCTCGGACAGGTTCGGCCAGGAGGCCGCAGAGCGGATCAACGAGCGGGTCTGGGGCAAGGTGCCGGAGCTCGTCGCCAGGGACTTCATCAAGCGTTTCAAGATCGAGGAAAGGGGCCTGGAAGGGTTCCTGAAGGCCCTGCGTCTCTTTCCCTGGTGCATCATCATCGGTTACGATATCGAGGAAAAACCGGGTGAGCTTGTCCTGTCGGTCCCCAGCTGTCCGCCTCAGGTCGCACGGGTCAAAAAGGGCCTGCCCGAGTTCGAGTGCAAGACCATGCACCAGGGTGAATTCGAAAGCTTCGCCCGCATCATCGACGACCGGATCCGGGTGGAGTGCCTCTTCGCGCCGCCCGATCCACACCCGCCCGGGTGTTTCTGCAAATGGCGCTTCACACTCGAGAAACGGCCCGGCAAGTAGCCTCAGGCGGCACGATCACATTCTGTTGCAGAGCCCCGCTTGATCGGGCTCCGGGTTTTTTCTCAGACGGTCTGGCGGCTTCGCAGGCAGCGAGATGGGTAAAAAAAGCGTGAGGAAAAAAGGACTCGAAGAGGAGGCCCGGGAGTACTGGAGGCTCAGTGAATATGACGAGCGGGTGCAGGACCAGTCTCACTGGCTCGGCTCGGCCCGGTGGGCCCGGGAGCGCTGGCTCGCTTACGGGGATTTCCACCGTGACCTCGCGCTTCGCTTCCTCAATGAACATGCCCCCGCCGGCTACACCGGCCATCTCGTTGACAGAACCGCACTGGACTGGGGTTGCGGAGGCGGCGCGAATTTGAGGGCCCTCTGCGGCGTCTTCGGCCGCGCTGTCGGCGTCGATGTGTCCGCGGCGACGGTGGCCCAGTGTGAAAGGCAGCTTCGGCTCCTCGGCTGTGAAAACTTCACGACACTGTGTTTCCCCGTCGACCGGCCCGGGACGGCCCTCGAGCGACTCGGCCCCGCGTCCTTCGATTTTGTCTTCTCCGCGGCCGTCTTTCAGCACTTCCCCTCCAGGGGGTATACCCTTCGTGTCCTCGAGACCATGGAAAAGCTGATGAGACCCGGCGCCTTCGGCCTGATCCAGGTGAGGTACGATGACGGCTCGGTCAAGCTTCGACAGAAGGAGAACGATTACGCGAAAAATGTCATCTACATGACGTCCTTTAAAGAAGGGGAGTTTGCCGAACGGCTGAAGACGGCCGGCCTCACGATGCTTTCCTCGAGGCGCGACCTCGACGACCCCGAAGACCGCCATGAATACTTCTTCTTCCGGAAAGAAGAGCAAGGTCGTCGATTTCTTCTGAAATGAAAAAGATATTCCCTGTGAATCATACAGCTAAAAAGAGGGAGGATTAATATAATGAAAAGTGAGTGCAATCAGGATCGGGCTCGATTTTACCATCCTATCGTCATTTCTCTTCTGCAGTTTCGTCAGCTCTGACGCGATCGGAAAGAGACCCCGCTTCCCCTGCAAAGGAAACGGGGTCTCCTCTAATGTTTCTAACCTGTTCTTTTTTCCTTCGCCACGTTGATGCCCGCGATCCGGCCATAGATGAGCGCCATACCCAAGGCGGAACCGGACATGTAGCCGGCGCCGTGGAAGCCGCCCGTGACTTCCCCTGCCGCGTAAAGGCCGGGAATCACCTCACCGAACACATTGATGACCTGCATCTTCGTGTTGATTCTGAGACCTCCGTTATAATGGGTGGTACCGGGTACGCTGATAATGGCGTAGAACGGCGCTGTCTCGATCTTCACGAGCTTGCCCGATGTACCCACAAGGTTTGTTCTCCCGAACTCGGGATCGGACCCGGCATCCACGTAACCGTTGTACTTCCCTACGGTTTCCGCCAAAGCGTCGGCATTAACCCCGGCCGCTTTCGCAAGTGCAGCGCCCAGATTCTTGATCGTGTCTGCCTGGTATTCCTTTGCGCCTTTCAGCAGATTGCCTAGGGGTGTCCCCTCGAGGGCTTTCTTGATCTTGGCATCGAAAACCTGGACGATGAGAATATCGGGCTGTTTAAGCCCGGCCCAGCAAATGTCGCTGTAGATTTCCGATTCTCTATAAAATCTCTTGCCGTTTTTGTTGACGATGATGGCGCCGGCGTAGAAGGCAATGATGGTCTTGCCGGTCTCTTTTTCTGCCGGGGCCGTGGGACCTACACCGACGTTCATGTAGGTCATATCCGAACCCAGTGCCCAGCCCATAATCAGCCCATCTCCCCGGGACCCGATACCGGTAAGCGGGAAGATTTTCTCTGCGCCCGGGCTACCGAAATTTTTCGCCAGGACCGGATTGCGTGTGAACCCGCCGGTAGCAAGGACCACTCCCTTTTTCGCCCGGAAGTATATTTTCTTCCCCTTGCTTACGGCCTCCACGCCTACGACCTGCCCGGACGGATTTACCACAAGTCTCTGTCCCCGGGTATTCAGAAGTATTTCCACTTTCTTCTTTTTCGCGGCGCTTTCGAGAGCGTTACACAGATCCGCCGCAGAACTTGCGTCATGACCCCAGGGTTTTTTCATTCCGGACCAGGAACTCACTCGGGTGAACTGGACTCCCATCTCTTTCATTCGTTTGTAGGATTCAGCCGCATGGTTCACGTAAGCCCGCACAAGCTCGGGGTCGCAGTCCTGACGATGGGAGGCCATCAAGTCCGTGAAAAGCTCGTCACGATTTCCGGGCTGCATTTCCGTTTCGCAGAGTGTCACGATGCCGCCGCTGATGGGAGAACTGCCCAGCCGAACGGGTTCACTTTCAAGTATAATAGTTTTAGAACCTCCATCGGCCGCTTCAATAGAAGCAAAAAGGCCCGCGCCTCCCGCGCCGACCACGACGACGTCAACCTCCTTGTTCCATTTCTTCGGAACAGGAGCCGCCTTTGTTTCTTTCACTGCAAACCCGGTCAGAGCAAGAGATCCCGCGCCAATAGCCGCGCCCTTGATAAACCCTCTCCTCGATACACCCTGTTTTTCTTCTTTCCCATCCATGACATGAACCTCCTTTCAGAGCTCTTTGACGGTTTTAGTGTGACCATCACGCACGATCAGCGATCATTCAGGCAAATCCGAAGGGGTGATCTCGTCCACAACGGGCGCTAAAGTCATCTCGTGAGCGAGCTGGAAAGACATGACCGTCTGTCAGTTTCGCGTGTCTATATCGCCGCATTCGCCGTTCATGGGCGCAGCAGATTTGATCAGCCAGTCCCCGGCTTTTCCCTGCTGACCCTTCTGCGCTGAACCCACGGACACTGCCGTCGGCCTGTGTTCTCACCGCAACGGTAGCGTCAACGGAACCTCTAGTATTTCAGATGATACCGGTGTTCCTGTCGGTTGTCAATGCCGGCCTTGTTTGAGGTAGCGTATCCTATCTTGTGTCAGAGACAGGAAAGGGGTACCTCGAGATTGCCAGATCCCATAAGGAGGTACCCCATGAAGACACAGTCGTTGATGATCGAGAGTTTGCCACAAGCGTTCCGGATGATCAAGCAGATGAACCTTTCGCCCGGGTGGGATTCGGATTACCGCGCAGCGGCCCGCCAGGCCCTCCGGGATATCCTCGAAGAGCGGATGAACGATCGGCTGGAGCGCTACCTCGACGAGGTGGGCCGCTCGCTGGCCGACCGGCGCAACGGGTATTACTGCCGCCACCTGCTCACGGAGCTGGGGGATATCGAGCTTCGGGTGCCCCGGAGCCGCAAGAGATCCATGCTCGAGGTGGTCCGGGCCTACGCCCGCCGCGTGGGCTGCGTGGAGCGGATGATCCTGGCCTGCTTCGTCCTGGGGATCTCGACCCGCAAGATCGCCCACGCGCTGATGCCGGTCCTGGGCGAGCCGGTCAGCCCCTCGGTGGTGAGCCGCGTGGCCCGCCTGCTCGATGAGGCCGTCCAGAGTTTCCACAGACACCCGCTTGCCCGACCCTATCGGTTCCTGCTGTTCGACGGCGTGGTGCTCAAGCGCCGAACCGGGGCCGGGGCCGCCAGGCGCGTCGTCCTGGTGGTGCTGGGCATCACGGCCGAGGGCCGCAAGGAGATCCTCGACTTCCGGATCGCCCACGCCGAGTCGCAGAGCGCCTGGGAGCCCTTTCTGACCGATCTGTACCGCCGGGGCCTCACGGGCAAGGGGCTCAAGATGGGTAGCGTATCATATCTTGTGTCAGAGACAGGAAAGGGGCACCTCAAAGTTGTGAGACCCTACAAGGAGACAACCGTTGCTGATCGAGAGTTTGCCACAAGCGTTTCGGATGATCAAACAGATGAACCTTTCGCCTCAGGAAGATTCGGATTACCGCGCAGCGGCCCGTCAGGTCCCGGTCAAAATCCTTGAGCAGCGGATGAACGAGAGGCTTGACTGCTACCTTGAGGAGGTAAGCGCTCGCTGGGCGAACCCGATCTATGGACGTCTTCTCGGACCGAACCAGCATGGAGAGAATCCTCTATACCGTCTTTACCCATGAAAATCTGAAAGAAAAAATCATGACCCCTTTCTTGGTCATGGCACATAACTCTTGATGTTACCGAATGAATTTCTGTTCCATTCATCATGGGCGGAAGAAGGACGCGGCCCGATAAAATAGTCCTTGACAGGCACGTGAGACTGTAGTTAGTAAGTGTCACTATACATTCCTCGTGGAGCATCATCCCAGATCCCGAGAGTCGTTTTTTCGCTAACCGAGTAAACGGGCCTTCATAACCAACGTAGCAAACCCCGCCTGAAGGAGAAGACGTCATGGAACGCAAGATCTTCAAAGAAGAACACATCATTTTCCGCGACACCCTCAGAAAGTATCTGGACAGGGAGATCGTGCCGGATTTCGAACAGTGGGAGAAAGAAGGGATCGTCCCCAGGAGCGCCTGGAAAAAAATGGGGGACAACGGCTTTCTGTGCCCCTGGGTCGATGAGAAGTACGGCGGTGCCGGAGGCGATTTCCTCTACTCCGTCATCATCTGCGAGGAGATGTTCTACCGGGGCATCACCGGCCTCGTAGCGCCGCTTCACAGCGACATCATCGTTCCCTACATCGACAGCTACGGGTCGGAAGAGCAGAAAATGAAATGGCTCCCGGGCTGCGTGACCGGCGATATCCTGACGGCCATCGCCATGACGGAACCCAACACGGGCTCAGACTTGGCAGCCATACGCACGACGGCAGTGCGGGATGGCGACTCTTATGTCATCAATGGCCAGAAAACCTTCATTTCCATCGGGCTTGTCTCCGACCTCGTTATCGTGGTGGCCAAGACGGACCCGAAAGCCGGGTACAAGGGGGTGAGCCTCATCTGCGTGGAAGCCGGGGTCCCCGGTTTCAACCGGGGAAGGAAACTCGAAAAAATGGGCTGGCACAGCCAGGACACGGCGGAACTTTCTTTTGAGGACTGCCGCGTGCCTGTTTCGAATATCCTGGGGGCGGAGGGTAAGGGCTTTTACTACCTGATGCAGAAGCTCCAGCGTGAGAGGCTCGTCGCAAGTCTCATGGCGCAGGGCATGGCGGAGGCCATGCTCGACATGACCGTCAAGTACTGCAAGGAGCGCACGATCTTCGGAAGTCCCGTGAGTTCCTTTCAGCACAACACCTTCAAAATCGTGGAAATGGCAACGGAAATCCAGCTGGGGAGAACCTTCATTGACTCCCTGATCCAGGAGCACATGGAGGGCCAGGACATTACGCAGAAAGTGTCCATGGCCAAGGCCTGGATCCCGGAACTGGCGAACCGTGTTGCTTATCATTGTGTCCAGCTCCATGGAGGGTACGGATACATGGAAGAATATCCCATCTGCCGGTTTGCGAGGGATGCCCGTGTGATTGCGATCTTCGCCGGCACGACCGAGGTCATGAAGGTCATCATCGGCCGGATGATGGGCCTGTGAAAGACGGCAGGGGCCCGTGTCGAAGGGAGCCCCGGCCGGCAAAAGGGAGATGATGAAAGTGGCAGCGTTCGCGGGGGACTTCAGTATAAACACGGATGGATAGAAAGGGAGGGACGTATGAGAACTTACATGACATGGCAGGATGAGTACAAAAGCAAAGTTGTTGCGGCGCAAGAGGCTGTGAAGCACGTCAAATCCGGAGATGTAGTCGGTTTTGGATTGGCACTGGGCTCCCCGACCGCACACCTTGTGGATGCCCTCCTGAACAGGGCCGGAGAGCTCAAGGGGGTCCGGATTGTCGACGCCGTGCCGGTTCGCATGATGAAGCTCTACGACGTCGAGCTCATGAAAAGCATCAAAGATTCGTTTACCTACAGCACGCTGCTCTTCAATGTAGCGAACCGCGGACTGGCAAGAGCGGGGCTCGTGGACTATCAGACCGTCAACAGCTCCGATTCCGGTGCAAGAATGGGGAAAATCTGCAATGTCGCCATGGTCTGTGTCTGCCCGCCGGAGGCGGGTATGGTCAATCTGGGACTGACCAACTTTTTCTCACCCGAGATGATCCGGGGGGCCGATATTGTGATTGCGGAAGTCAACGATCAAATGCCCGTTGTCTATGGTGATAACTGGATGCCTCTGTCGGATTTTGACTATTTCGTGGAGCACTCGAGCCCCATCATCGAGTTCAAGAGAAAAGGGGAGCCCACGGAAATCGAATTTGCGATTGCACAGCATGTGGCTTCGTTCATCCGGGACGGGGATTGCATCCAGATGGGAGTCGGTACGCTGCCCGAGGCCATTATCCGGCTTCTTCGGGACAAGGGTAAGAAGGACCTGGGCGTCCACACCGAGATGTTCCCCATGGGGCTGCCTCACCTGGTCAAGGAAGGCATCGTAACCAACAAGCTGAAAAAAATCCATACGGGCAAGACCTGCGCGAGCTTCTGCATGGGGGACCACGACATGTATGAATTCGTCACCCGGAATCCTGACTGCGTATTCTACCCGACTTCTTATGTCAACGCACCGCATCTCCTGCGAGAGATTGATAACCTCGTGGCCATCAACATGGACCTGGAGGTCGATTTCATGGGCCATCTGAACTCCGAGCGGGTGGACTATCGCCTTGTCGGGGCCGCGGGCGGCCAGTTGGATTTTGTCATCGGCGCGGCCTGGTCCAAGGGCGGCAGGGCCTTCAACGTTCTCCCCTCCACGAGAAAACTGAAAAACGGCCAGGTAGTTTCGACCATCGTGCCCCGTTTATCCCCCGGTGCTCATGTGATCGTGCCCCACATGTACACCCAGTTTGTCGTCACCGAGTACGGCGTGGCGGATCTCTTTTACAAGTCGATGCGCGAGAGAGCGGACGCCCTCATTGCGATCGCCCACCCCGATTTCAGGGCGGAACTCCGCAAAGAAGCGCAGTGGATCCTGTCGAAGGAGGCATAGGTAAATAGCAGGAGTCAAAAAAATCGGAACGGCGCATGGATGGAAGTTGTCAATCGCCAATCAGTCCAGCAACAAAAACGGGGGGTGAATTATGAGAAGCTTATTGGATCAGGTACGGCACTGGACCATCTACAAACCAAACAACATCATGGTTTTTGAGGGCGATCGGACATTCACGTATCGCGAGATTTTCGACCGTGCCCGACGCCTTGCCGGCGGGCTTAAAAAAATGGGCATCAAGAAGGGGATGCGTGTGGGGGCTTTGATGTTCAACCATTATCGCTGGTACGATTTCTACTACGGGCTTTCAGCTGCCGGCTGCATCCTCGTTCCCCTTAATTATCGCCTGGCCGGTCCGGAAATCCTCTACCAGCTCAATGATTCAGGCTGCAAGATGCTGATCTTCGACCCTGAATTTGTCAAGGTCGTTGAGGACATCAAAGGATCCCTGAAAAATGTAGAACATTTTGTCTTCACCGGAAAGGAGATGCCGTTTCCGGGCGTCATCGATTATGACCAGCTGCTCGATGCGGAACCCTTCGAGGAAGATGTAACCGAAGACGATGTGTTCGGCATTTACTATACAGGCGGAACGACGGGCCTTGCCAAGGGGGTCATGCTGACACACAAGAATATTGTCGCAAACGCCTTCAACCTCTGCGTCCACACAAAACTCAGCAGTGATCACCTGGCCATGCATGCAGCCCCGATGTTCCACCTGGCGGACGGGGCTTCCAATTTCGCCGTGACCCTGGCTGGCGGCCAACATGCATCTGTCAAGGCTTTTGAGCCGTTGGCCGTCCTCAAGGCAATACAACAATACAAGGTCACCTGCGCACTTATGGTTCCGACCATGATCAACATGCTGATCAACCACCCCGATGTCGGCAAGTACGACTTGAGCAGCATGAAATTAATCTGGTATGGGGCATCTCCCATATCGCCTGATGTCCTCAAGCGCGCCATGGACGTCTTCCAATGCGATTTCTGCCAGCTCTACGGCATGACGGAAGCTGGCCCCATTGTGACCGTTCTTCTCCCGGAAGACCACCTCGTGAATCCCGACGACCCCAAATCCGTGAGGAAGTTGAGGGCGGCCGGCAGGGTGATCACCGGTGTCCAGATGCGGGTTGTGGACAAGGACGGCAAGGATGCAAAACCGGGCGGTATCGGGGAGGTCTACGCCCGGGGGAACAATATTATGCCGGGCTACTGGGCAAAGCCGATCGAAACAGAAGAAGTGTTGACCAAAGACGGCTGGTATCAGACCCGTGATCTCGCGGAGATTGATGAGGAGGGCTATATCTACATCGTGGACCGCGCCAAGGACATGATCATCAGCGGGGCAGAGAATATTTACACCGTCGAGGTGGAAAACGCCATCTACAAACATCCTTCCGTCCTTGAAGTTGCCGTTGTCGCCGTCCCCGACGACAGGTGGGGAGAGGCGGTAAAGGCCTGCGTGGTTCTGAAACCCGGCATGTCGGCCAAAGAGGAAGACATCATCAATTTCTGCAAGACGCTGATCGCTTCCTACAAATGCCCCAAGAGCATCGATTTTCTCGATGCCATACCGAAGAGCGGCGCCGGGAAGATTCTGAAACGGGAGCTCCGGGAAAAGTACTGGAAGGGGTATGTCAGGAGGGTGGGCTGATTTTTACACATACAGGAGCCTCCCTTTCGCCGCGACAGGAGATATGCGAAAGGCGGATTCCTTGAGTGAATTACCCCGCCTACAAGGCGGGGCATCTTGAAAGGCGCTGAGGGGGATTGCATCCCCCTTGCCCCCGCACCGCATTCATCCCCGTCCACAGGCCGGGGTATTCTGCGGGGTATTCATAAACGCAGTTGAAAACAGAAAGGAGATGGAGATGAAAATTAAAGATTGCATTGCGATGGTAACGGGCGGGGCATCCGGACTGGGCGAGGCGTGCGTGCGAACGATAGTGGCCGGCGGCGGACGGGCGGCCATCCTTGATTTGCAGGCAGACAGGGCCGGCAAACTCATTGCCGAGCTTAGAGCGAATGTTATTTTTGCGCAGACCGATGTGACGAACGAAGAAAGCGTCCAGGCGGCGGTCAAGAAGACTCTCGATGCTTTCGGCGGGATCAATGTCGTGATCAATTGCGCAGGCGTTGGCGACCCGGCGAAGGTGCTGTCCAAGAAAGGGCCCATGCCCCTTTCTTTTTTCAATCGCGTTGTTCAGATTAACCTGATCGGCACCTTCAACGTGATTCGGCTGGCTCTCGAGCAGATGGTGAAGAATACCCCCTTTGCCGACGGGGAAAAGGGGGTCATCATTAACACGGCATCGGCTGCGGCCTTCGACGGCCAGATCGGCCAGCCGGCCTACAGTGCGTCCAAGGCGGGCGTGGTCGGCATGACACTTCCCCTCGCCCGAGAATGCGCGGATTACGGTGTACGGGTGATGACCATCGCCCCGGGGCTTTTTCAAACGCCCATGATGTCCGTTTTGCCTGAGGCGGCCCGCGAGGCACTGGGGAAGATGGTGCCTTTTCCGAGACGACTCGGAGACCCCTCGGAGTTTTCGACGCTCTGCCAGCACATCATCGAGAACCCGATGCTCAATGGTGAGGTCATCAGGCTCGACGGCGCCATCCGGATGGCGGCCAGATAAACCTATTGGGGGATTGCCGGGTCACTCCATTTCGGGGAGCATCCATCGGGATCGACGACCGGAAGTGGATGAATGAACGGCCTTGAACCAATGGCAAACCCAAATTCAAGAGAAGGTGATAATCGGTATACGAGACAACACCTGTACGGTTAAGGAGAGGCTAAAATGATAGGGATTACATCATACGGTGCATATATTCCGCGGTACAGAATGAACCGCAAAACGATATTTGCAGCCATAGGGTGGTTCAACGCCGCGACGGCAGGGGCGGCAAGAGGCGAGAAAGCCGTTGCGAATTATGACGAGGACAGCATCACGATGGCTGTGGCCGCAGCTTCGGATTGTCTTGAGGGCTGGTCACGGAGTGATATCGACGGGTTGTACTTGAGTTCGACGACTCTTCCGTACCTTGAACGTCAGAATGCGGCCATTTGTTCAGAGGCCCTCGCATTCAGGCAGGATATCCGGACGGCGGATTTCATGGCGTCACTGAAGTCGGGAACGACGGCGCTGATTGCCGCCCTCGATGCCGTTCGCTCCGATGACGTGAAAAACTTTCTCGTCTGCGCTGCTGATGCCCGCCAGGGTAAACCCGGGAGCACCATGGAACATACCCTCGGGGACGGGGCGGCGGCCCTTGTGGTCGGGAAGGATCATGTGATCGCCGAATTCAAGGGCAGCTTTTCCCTGACAAGGGATTTCCCCGACAATCGTCGTATTCAGGAGGAGCATTTTCCCCACACATGGGAAGAGCGATGGATCAGGGATGAGGGGTATGCGAAGACGATTCCGGCTATTATTGAGGGACTCTTCAAAAAATATGGTCTGGCCAGCGCGGATTTTGCGAAAGTTGTCATTTCGTATCCCACTGCTGATTTAAAGAATATGTGTAAACGCATCGGGTTCAGTGAGGAACAGGTCCAGGACAATCTGTTGTCGAACGTAGGCGATACCGGATCAGCCCTTTCTCTGATGATGTTTGTCGCGGCCCTTGAAGGGGCGAAACCGGGTGATAAAATCTTGCTTTGTGGATATGGAAACGGTGGGGATGCCCTGTTTTTTGAGGTGACGAACGAGATTGAAAAAGCGCGCAAACGATTGGGGATCAAGGGGCACCTGGGCATCAAGAAGGAATTGAACAATTACAATAAATACCTGGTTTTTCGCGATCTGCTTCCCGTTGATGTGGGGATCAGGGGAGAGGAAATCACCATGGCGCGCATGTCCGTTACGACCCGTGAGGGAAAGACTCTGACAACTCTCTCCGGTTCACGGTGCAAAGCCTGCGGGACACCCCAGTATCCGAAACAGCGTGTTTGTATCAACCCGGAATGCGGGGCCATTGATCAGATGGAGGACTATTATTTCTTTGACAAGATCGGGCGCATCCAGTCTTTCACCGGCGATAACCTGGCATTCAGCTGGGATCCGCCCGCCATGTATGGGTTTATCGATTTCGAAGAGGGCGGAAGGCTCTATCTTGACATTACAGATGCAGAACTTGAATCACTCGAGGTTGGGTTGCCTGTCAAGATGGCGTATCGCCGTAAGTTTGTCGACAAGCCGCGGGGAATATACGCCTATTTCTGGAAGGCGATCCCGGTATACGAAGCAAACAAGTAAAGAGGAGTGGATGAGATGGCAGCAGGAATAAAAGATAAAGTCGCGATCATCGGCATGGGATGCACCCGATTTGGTGAATTCTGGGACAAGAGTGAACAGGACCTGATCGTTGATGCCTTCAAGGAGGCCATATCGGATGCAGGAATCGAAACGAAGGATATCGGGGCAGCGTGGTTCGGTAGTTGCTTCGACGAAGTCAACGTGGGAAAGGGGGCCATCCCTCTGGCCAGGGCCTTGAAACTGCCCAACATTCCGGTCACAAGAGTGGAGAATTTCTGCACCACCGGAACGGAGGCACTGCGGGGGGCATGTTATGCCGTGGCATCGGGAGCCTGCGATGTTGCTCTGGCCCTTGGGGCGGAGAAACTGAAAGATACGGGCTACGGAGGATTGCCCGATTTCGGCACCATGCTGGGAACGGAGAATCTTTTCTATACGCCGAACCTCACAGCCCCGGGCATGTTCGGAATGGTTGCGATAGCCTATTTTAAGAAATATGGCCTGAGCACCGAGGAAGGCAAACGTGTACTTTCACGGATATCGTATAAAAGTCACAAAAATGGAGCCATGAATCCACGGGCTCACATTCGCCGGGAGGTGAGTATCGACACTATGATGAAAGCACCCATTGTGGCATGGCCGCTGGGGCTGTTCGACTGTTGCGGTGTTAGTGACGGAGCCGCAGCGGCGATTGTTGTGCCTGCAGACAGGGCAAAAGAATTCAGAAAAGATCCCGTATACATCAAAGCCCTTCAGCTTTCCCTTACCCCTGCAACGGGAATCGGGCACCAGAGCTGGGATGGGGTGCATTTCGAATCGACTCGAATCGCCGCCATCAACGCCTATAAAGAGGCAGGGATCAAAAAACCGAGGGAAGAAGTTAACCTGATGGAGGTGCATGATTGTTTTTCTATCAGCGAACTGGTCACGTATGAAAGCCTTCAGATTTCCCCCATAGGGAAAGCGCGCCAAGATATTGAAAATGGGTTTTACGACCTTGACGGACAGGTGCCCTGTCAGAGTGACGGCGGGTTGAAGTGTTTCGGCCATCCCATTGGCGCATCCGGTATCAGGATGGTTTATGAAATCTACAAGCAACTGCAGGGCAAAGCTGAACCGGAACAGCGCCAAATAAAAGGGAATCCGAGACTCGGTCTAGCTCATAACCACGGGGGGATCTGCGGAAGTCTGGTATGCAGCGTTGCGATATTAGGTAACGAGGTTTAATTGGGGTATTTCTATGTTCGACTTGAACATAAGAAAAGGAGGAGAAATATGGAACCGAAAGCATCGACGTCGATGGCCGTGGGAAGGCTTCTAAAAAACTCAGCAATCCGATACAGGGACAAGGAAGCTGTCTACTGTGTGACCACGGGTAGACGGTTCTCGTTCCTGCAACTCAATGAGCGCACCAACCGCCTTGCCGACAAGCTATTAAAACTTGGCTTCAAGAAGGGTGATATGGTGGCCTTCGTTATTTCGAACCGTGCGGAGATTATCGAAACATTCTTTGCCCTTGGAAAGACTGGTATGGTGGGGCTCCCTCTGAACTATCGAATGGCACCGAAAGAGATTGTGCAGATGGTCCTTCATGCAGAAGCGAAGGCCCTCATTTTTGAAACGGCTTACGCTCAGTTCGCTGAAGCCGTGCAAAAGCAGGTTCCTGGTGTTAAAACCTTTATAGGGATTGGAGATCAGACCCCGGCATTCGCCCTGGACTACGAAAAGTTGATATCCGATGGCTCTTCCAATGAACCGGACGTCGAGATTAACGAGGAGGATGATTATTATCTCAACCTCACCTCCGGTACGACGGGCCTCCCGAAGTCCTACATGCTGACACATTACAATAACGCGACCCTGATTATCGATATGACCCAGATGTTCCATGTCCGGGAGGAAGACGTTCCCTTGATCATCTTTCCCATATTTGGAAGGGTGGGATTTGCCTGGATGGGAGCGGGGCTTTACAATGGTGCGAGGCTTGTGATCATGAACTTTGATCCAAAGCGAGTCTGCGAAGTTATTCAAGCTGAGAAAGTCACCATTTCCAACTGGGTGGCCACTATGGCGCAATTCGTCCTGGCGGTACCAGATCTGGAAAAGTACGATCTGAGTTCTTTGCGGGGGCTTGTTTTTGCCGGTGCAGCTTTCCCGATACCCGTGCAAGAGCAAGTCAAAAAACGGATATGCCGGACCCTTTACGAGTTTTATGGTCTTCAGGAGACGGCGATTATCATCAACGCAAGCCCCGCTGACAAGGAAAGGAAGCCGGCCTCTCAGGGGAAAGTGTCACCCTGGAACGAAGTACGAATTGTGGACTCGTCGGGGAAGGATGTGCCGACAGGCACTATAGGAGAGGTTATCGCCAAGTCCACAAGCGGGACATCGGCCTATTACAAGAATCCGCAGAAAACCAAGGAGACATTCAAGGATGGCTGGTGTCATACGGAGGACCTCGGATACTTTGACGAGGAGGGTTACATATATCTCTCGGGAAGATTGAAAGACATGATCGTCACCGGTGGACAAAATGTATTCGCCGCGGACGTCGAAAACACACTGCTGGCCCATCCGGCCGTAGCCGACTGCGCCGTCATCGGGTTGCCGGACGAAAAATGGGGCGAGATTATCGCTGCCGTCATTGTCAAGAAATCAAATGTTAGTGTAAAAGAAGAAGATATTATCGCTTTCTGCAAAAGTGAAATCGCCGGATTTAAGATCCCGAAAAGAATCATTTGGTACGACGGCAATATACCCCGCACCCCGACGGGTAAGGTACAGAAATTCATCCTAGTCGACAAATATGCGAAGAAGTAGACTCGAACTCATGGAAGGAGAAAGAGATGGATTACAAGACGATCCTTTACGAAAAGAAAGATCGGGTGGGAACAATTACCCTGAACCGCCCTAAGAGCATGAATTCTCTGAGCAGTGAACTTCTCAGGGAACTGGACCATGTGCTGACGGAAATCGATGGAGATGACGATGTTAAAGTAGTTATTCTAACTGGAAGTGAGAAGTATTTCGCCGCTGGTGCTGACATTACAGAGATTGGTCAGATCAAGACCCCTCTGGATGCTCATCGTTTTCTGAAGATGGCACAAACAGTGTTCAATCACATCGAAGACCTTGAAAAACCTGTTATTGCAGCGATCGGTGGTCTTGCCCTGGGAGGGGGTTGTGAGCTTACCTTAGCATGCGACCTTCGAATCGCGGCGGATAATGCCACATTCGGCCAGCCGGAAATTAAAATTGGTGTTATTCCGGGTGCCGGAGGGACACAGCGGTTGCCCAGAATCGTAGGCCTCACCAAGGCAAAAGAACTTCTGTATACCGGTGATTTCATGGACGCCCAGGAGGCATATCGAATCGGCTTGCTGAACAGAGTGGTCCCCGCAGCCTCCCTGATGGAAGAGACTCGTAAAATGGCCCTCAAAATCGTTAGGCTGCCGGGCGTGGCTCTGAAGGCGACGAAGCTTGCCGTAAATGGTGGCCTTAACATGGACATCAAGTCTGCAATGGCTTACGAGGCCCGCTGTTTCGAGATTCTGTTTTCCACGGATGATCAGAAAGAGGGTATGAAGGCATTTGTCGAAAAGAGAAAACCGGCGTTCACCGACAAGTGAGAATGATTCGGTATGATGATCCCAAATCCCTGAAGGATTATGACCGCGGAGATGAAATGGGAGGGCAAATGGATTCGACCGGCAACGCAAAGAATTTCCAGACGTTGATTTACCAGGTTCCCGAGCCGGGAATCGGACATTTGATCTTGAACCGCCCTGAATCCCTCAATGCGCTCTCCTTAACCATGGTGGATGAACTCTGCGGACTTTTCGATGAATTGACCCGCAGTGAAGAGATTCGGGTACTCATCCTGTCCGGAGCCGGACGAGGGTTTTGCTCCGGTGCGGATTTAAGCAATCCCGAGGTGCTGGAACCGGCTATTCACCAGGGTGCTGCCGCGCATCTGAAGGCGATCCAGCGCAAATACTCGGGGCTGATCGTCAAATTAAGGGCGTTGCCTCAACCCGTCATCGCCGCTGTCAGCGGACCGGCCGCGGGCGGGGGAATGTGCCTTGCCCTGGCTTCGGACATTGTTTATGCGTCACCGACAGCGACCTTCATCAATTCCTTCATCAACATCGGTCTGTCGGGTGGCGAACTGGGAAGCAGTTACCTGCTGCCCAGGCTTACGGGTATGATCAGAGCCGCGGAGATCCTTTACACGGGCCGAACGGTGGATGCCCGCGAAGCCGAGCGAATCGGGATCGTGACAAGACTGATCGAGGATGAAACAAAACTGATTGAATCGGCGATGGATACCGCACGGGTCATGCTGAAGAAAAATCCGGTGGGACTTCGTATGACCAAGGAAGCTTTGAATCGCAATCTCAATGCCGTTTCTCTGGAAGCGGCCATCGCAACAGAGGACTTGAACCAGAGTATTTGCATTACGACGCCCGAAATAAGGCAAGCCGTCAAAAAGTTCATGAAAGACGGGTAATTCTTTCATTTCAAGAATCGACCTGTACTTTCGAGCGAGAGCATACGGGCGGATTGGTGTTGTTACCCAAGGGACCGGGGCCCCGGGAGCCGCGGTCCCTCCCTCCGCCTGACATCGTCATCCCCGTGTTTGAGGTATAGAGGCGTATGCCGACATCGCGAAAAAAATCACACAAGAGAGTCGTCCAGCCAGGGGCCCGAAAGAAGACCGGCGGCCGGGCAAAAATCGCCGATGCCCTGAAAGTCCTGCTGCGGGACAAGGAATTCCAGGCGATCACAACCGCAAAGATCGCGTCAACCTCGGGGGTCAGTGAAGCCTTGATCTACCGATATTTCGGTGACAAGAGGGGGCTGCTTCACCAAGTCCTCGGTGATTTCCTCAGTGATTATCTGGATTGGCTGGAATCGGAGCTGGAGACCACAAAGGGAACGGTCAAGAAACTGAGGATGATCATCCATTCTCATTTGCATCTTTTTGAAACGAACCGGGTGCTCGCAAAAATCCTCCTGTTGGAGGTCCGGAGTTACCCGGGTTATTTCGAAAGCGAAAGCTACGAACAAGTTCGGAGATACAGCAGGCTGATTCTGGAAATCCTCCGCAAGGGCATCGCGAGCGGGGACATCAAGAAAGGCATTTCTCCCAAAGCCATCCGGGAGGCAATGCTGGGAGGGATCGAACATATCTGCCTGCCGAAGATCGTCTTCAAACAATCCTACTCGCCGGACGCAATGGCAGACGAACTCTGCAAGATTTTGTTCTGTGGAATATTGAAAAATAAATAATTTTCCTCAACAAAAACCGGTTATAAGGGTAGTGCCCTCCGGATCGGAGGCCATTTTCCTCCGTCTCTTTTCTCAACCCGCTTTTGGTTCCTAGGGGATACAACCAAAGAAAGATGAGCGGCGGGTGAAACCGCAGAGGCGATTATCCAGGGTCTGCGGTTGTTTCCGATCGTATTGCTGGCAGGAATGCGGCGGCCGAAAAGCCCGGGGAGTAACAGAAATGACGACTCATCTCCCAACTGAGTGGGTAATTTAATGTTGTTTTTAGATCTCCGGTAGCATCGAAGTAGGGATCTTGAGGCGGAGATACTCTTCATCTCGCAATCCGTAGGCGCGTCGTTGAATCACACGGATCTTGTTGTTGAGACCCTCGCCTCGACGAAGCCCAGTGAAGCTTTGTTCTCGGGAAGGCAGTAGGCCGCGATACCGTCCCAATGCCTGTCGATCATTTTGGCGAACTTCTCGAAAGACTCGAGTTTCTGCACTTTCAGGGATGCACACCAGTTCTTGAAGAGCTTCCGGGTCCAGCCCTCTTTGCGGTAGTTCCAGAGCTGCCCGAAGGACTCCTTGAGCAGGTAGGCTCTCTGCAGCCGCTTGTTGGCCTTCAGCGGAGTCCGCAGGGCTTTCTTGCCATCCATGGAGAGGTTCTCCCAGTGCGACAGCAAGGTGTAGCGCCGGCCCTTGATAAACTTTTGGTCCTCGCCTTTCAATCGGGCATACTCGCTGCGGCGCACCTTGTCCATGGCCTCGCCGAGATGCCGCAGGGTATGAAACTTTTCATGCAGTGTTGCGACGCCGGGTGCATGCTATGCACAGGCATTGCGGAACGGCTTCCACATATCCATGGCAACGGCTTCAATGCCCTTTCGCTGCCCTGCGCTGAGGTGGTTGAAGAGATGCATCAGGGTCTTGGCTCTGCGGCCCTTGCCGACGTAGAGGACGCGGCCGGTTTCGTAGTCGAGCACCACGGTCAGGTAGCGGTGGCCCTTGCGGATCGAGATCTCGTCGACCGCCAGGATACGAAGGCCCCCATAATCGGGTTGCCCGTATCGGGCCTCTAAAAAGAGCTTGTCGGCGTCCCTGACGGTCTTCCAGTCCAGGCCCAGGTGCCTCGTGTCAATAAGCATGCAAAACCCCCCCCTGAATAACTGAAAGGGGGATACACATGGAACGAGAGAATGTATGCTTGCTCCCGATGAACCCATCGGGAGGTGGTGAGATGGTACAAGGAGATTTGTGGCATGAGATTCACAGCCGTTTCAAGCTCAAGGAGACGAAGAAGTCCATTGCGCGTTCGCTGGGGTTGGATGTTCAGACCGTGCGGAGGATTCTCCGTCAGAATGCGCCCATGCCCTATCATCGCAGGTTGTCCCTTCTCACGATAAACTGACAGGAAAGAGTATCTTTTTCTTACGTTCTTTTGTAAGAGAGGAGGAGTTTGGCAGATTGATCTGATCCGAAAGAAAGAAGGGAAAAAAGAAGAGGGTAACCCCGGGACCAAATTGGTTTGGCAGCCAATCCCTGCGGGAAACCCTCTCAACAAGCACATTCTTGGTACTACACTTTCCCGTCGATGTAAAGCAATTATTCGAGGCAGGCAAGGCATATGGCTGGGGCAAACCGTCGCGGTGCCCTCGCTGCGGGAGTTCTCGGCTGTGGGGGCACGGGTATGCGGGCCGGTACTTCGAGGGGTTTGGTCTTCCTCTGTGGGTGAAGCGGTACCGGTGCCCGGAGTGCGGGGCCGTCCACACCTTGCGGCCCGAGGCGTTTCTGCGGGCGCTGCGGTATCCCGCGGAGCTCATCGTATCGGCGCTTCGGGGGAAGATCGCGGTCAAGAGGTGGCTGCGATCGGTGAGCCGGCAGACCCAGCAGTACTGGTTGCGCAGCCTGCGCCGCTTCTGTTCCAGCCTCAACACACGCTGGACCCTTTCGCTGGACGATCTGGGGCGGTTTTGCCGATCCCGTTTTTTTCCGATGATCGAACAATGTGCACCGCTTCTTCTCTGAGGGTGTCCCCACCGTGTTTTTGCGTCGATTCGCCGGGCGGTCTCTGGTAAGGGAGCGCCAAATCCCTGAAGGAGGCATCGGCGATGGACGAAGAGGCAAAACGGCGGGTGGCGCAGTTTCGGTTCGGGGTGATCCATGATCTGACAGGCGATCGCAAGCTGGGCCGCGGCGAGCGGAAGCGGCTCCTGGCGGAGAAGTCGGCCTGCGTGTGGGAGATCCCCTTTTCGGGGCGAACCCACATCAGCCAGACGACGATCCTGGCCTGGGTTCGGCGCTACGAGAAGGGGGGCGGCCGCATCGAGAGCCTGTATCCGACGGCTCGAAGCGATCGGGGCCGGCCGCGGG
>Ga0255345_1000723_pt1 | contig 51890 bp, 55 predicted proteins | sample wastewater_treat_6_FD_192415 | JGI IMG/M metagenome (GOLD analysis project Ga0255345, IMG submission 192415) | Wastewater microbial communities from Lulu Island WWTP, Vancouver, Canada - plant20 | ecosystem: Engineered > WWTP > Wastewater > Unclassified | place: Canada: Vancouver, British...
GCTTCGAGAACATTGACCGTTCCCATAACATTGCTGGCAAAGGTTTCCACAGGTTCGAGGTAAGATTGCCGGACGATGGCTTGTGCGGCCAGATGAAAGATAATTTCCGGTTTTTGCTCTTTGAAGATTTGTTTGAGTTTGTCTGTGTTGCGAACGTCTCCAATGACGGATTTGAGCTTCAGGTTGAGTAATTGAAAATGGTTGGGTTCGGTCGGCGGTTGCAGGGAATAACCGGTAACATTTGCGCCCATCTGCGCCAGCCACAGCGCCAGCCAGGAACCCTTGAAGCCGGTGTGGCCGGTGAGGAGGACGTTTTTGTTTTGATAAATGTTGTTGAACATTAGATTAACTCTTGGCTACTCCCATATCTTCCAGGGGGCGCTGCCACTCTCCCAGTATTCTTCCAGCACGCCTTTGTCTCTCAATGCGTCCATACATTTCCAGAAGCCGGTATGCCTGTATGCCATCAACTGGTTGTCCATTGTTATTTTTTCCAGCGGATATTCTTCCCACATGAATTTATCGGCATTATCCGGTAAATAATTAAATACTTCGGGCTTCAGAACGAAAAAACCACCATTAATCCATCCACCGTCTCCCTGAATTTTTTCGTCAAAACTGGATACACGGTTGTCACCTTCAATGCCCAAAAGGCCAAAACGACCCACTGGCTTAACGGCTGTAACGGTGGCAATTTTTCCATGTTCATGGTGAAAATTAATAAGCTTCTTGAGGTTGATATCCGCTAACCCATCGCCATATGTGAGCAAAAATTCTTCGTTTCCGATGTAATGCCGGACTCGTTTTAAACGACCTGCCGTTTGGGTGTTTAGGCCGGTATCAACCAGGGTGACACGGAATTTTTCCGTGTTGGACCGGTGAACCTCGAAACTGTTTGTCAGCAGATTGACGGTAACGTCAGAATTGTAAACGTAATAATTAAGGAAATATTCTTTGATCATGAAGCTTTTATAACCCAGGCAAATGACAAAATCGTTAAAACCCTGGGCCTCAAATATTTTCATAAGATGCCACAAAATGGGTTTTTCCCCTATTTCAATCATAGGTTTGGGTTTTAGGTAGGATTCTTCTGAGATGCGCGTGCCCATGCCGCCCGCAAATATGACAACTTTCATAGAACCCCCTTTTTGAGGATTTTAATCACATTATAATGGAGAGCAAATATCGTGCCATTTTTTGCTCACCGATGTTTTATATTGTAATGTTAACAAAGAGACGGGAGATGGTAAAGAAAAAAGATTAATAAACATATATTTATTGATCGCATCCCGTGATAAATCACACTGCCTCCATACCCCAACGGCATCGTTGAGGTCTTTGTTTACACTGCCAACTATGCTAACTGTATGTTATCATATCATATTCCATGCTATTTTTCTAATGGCGGCCATTAGAAATTGGGGTGTAATGACAAATGCGGGATTATAGAGCAGCAAGACCATTTATGTCACCATTTAAAATTGTTGTGCAATTTCTGAGGTTCTAAAACCTTATTTGACAATTATGTTGTGATATTGAAATTCATGGATGACTCAAAACCCTTCAGAGGTTCATGCAATTTTACACGTGTATTTTCTGATTCTTTCTCATACGCCTTTAAAAACCCCTCATGGATGTTCTCTATCAGGTGTCTGCATTCATCCAGAATTTTGACATCACAACTTCTGTGCGCTTCGTTTAACCTTTTGACGATGTAACGGTAGATATCTGACAGGTTTTTTGGAATTTCACCCATAGACATATCAAGAGAAGCATCGAGGATCTCCAGCACATTTGTAACCTTTGACAATTCGACATATTTCTTTTCAAAATCCTTTTTCTCTACCATTATCCTCACTATGTCAAGTCTATCCATTATCGCTTCATACACCTTAAGAAGCAGTTTTGGTTTATCTTCAAAATCTACAAGGTTGTCTGCCTTAGAATATTTTGCATATGCGATCATGGAACCCCCTATCTTCTATCAAATAACATCATCTTTGTTTTGTCATATAGTTAACTTGCTGAGTGAGCCAATTCTTAGTCATGTTTGAAGTTGATATAAGCAGTTCAAGGGCATTGAATTTCTTTTCGAGTATTTCTTTTTGCCTTTCGAACCTGCTATCTATCGCATCAAGCCTCTCCTTGATACTCGTCGTGTTAGCCGTGATTGAATCTTGAATCAGTTTGATAGACCCCGAATATGGGTCAACATAAAGATCCATCTTTTTATACAGCGAATCATTTAAAGACTTCAAGACATCTATGGTTTCCTGTCTGTTTGTTGAAATGGCACTTGTTAGTTTTTCGTTGTCAATGCTCAGTGTACCGTCTTTTTGAAAACTTATACCGATGGACGAGGCAGAGGTGTAAACCGAATTTTCTTCAACAGTTTCAAAAATTGCCATATGAAGGGAGTTTTTTATGGATGTCAAATTGATATCGCCGAAAAGCGGGTTTGTTTTGCCGTCACTGGATGAATTTTGATTGTTTATATTTGTTATGACATTATTCATGTTCTGAACCAATGATGTAACCTTCTGGACAACCTGCGAACTATCCTGGGTGATTCTTAGCTCTATCGGCTTGTCGATGTTTGTACCGACAAGTTTCAAGATTGTGCCTGAAATTGCATCAGTAACTGTATTTGAGGATGAAGTAATGGTATTGCCGTCAATTATAACTGTCGCATCCTGACCTGACCTTACTGTATTTTTTCTCGTACTTCCGGTTACCCCGAGCGTATCCAGGATATTTTTATCATCAGTCAGGTCAGTTACATCTACATTGGTAAGCTTGAGCTTGTAAGTGGTGATTCCATTTTCCGTCATCTCCTCTACAGAAGCGGTTACGCCTGGAATATTTGAGCCACCATTGGCAGTATTGATGGCAGTCGCAATCGATTCCAGCGAATCTGTCGATAGGTCCACGTTTACATCATACAAGACATCATCTGTGCCCCTCACCTTGATTGTGCCTGATTCAGGGGAGGTAAGACCCAACAAACTCCCTATTGCAGAAGTCTTGTCCGTAAATGTATCGCTGAAAGCATCCAAGCCCGACTCATGCGCAATCTGCTTTGTCGATGTCAGAAGATTCAGTGACTGCAATACGTTTGTAGAGGAACCATTTTTCAAAGACATGCTGCCAGCGCCTGTTTTCTCTGATTCAATGAGAAGTTTGTATTCGTTGTTTGAAATACTGAGAACTGTCGCAACAACACCCCCGCCGGAACTGTTGATCCTGTCAGCAATATTTATAAGGCTATCCGTAGCCTCAAAGGTAACCTTTTTGTTGTTTACAAGAATATCGCCGGATATACCAAGCGCTGTATCCTTTGAATTGAATACATCACTTGAAATCTTCTCAGCCTTTGCAAGCGAGGTTACTTCTATGGAATAATTGCCAGGACCACTTATTGAACCAAGGGAAACGCTCAACACATTGGAAGGAGTTACAGAGGAATCGTTCGAGAAAAGTTCTGAAGAATAAAGATTGTAACCTGTTGCTTTATCAAGATTATTGGAACTAATAAATGTAGTGATAACAGAAAGGTATGTATTTAATGATTGCCATGCCGACAGTTTTTCATCATTTTGTGTTTTTCTCGTATTGAGCGACCGCGTTGCATAGGTTTTTTGGGCATTCTGCATGTCCTCTATCAGTTTAGTCCAATCCGTATCGCTGGAAAGCCCTTTCATTGTGACAGTTCCTGCCATGATTATCCTATACCCTCCTGTTTATCAGAACGCCTACATATTGCTGAAAATGCCTTATAAAGCTCATGGTTTCTTCATCAGGTATCTGACGGATCACCCTTTGAGAATCACTATCGACAACCGTGATAATAAGCTTATTCACATCTTCGTCATAGTGGATCTTTAATTCCCTGTTCAAGGAAAATTTAGTGATCAGTTCTTCGATTCTCTTTTTGACTTCTTCACGTTCTAAATGCTGCTTTTGAATATTTCTTTTCAGACCTTCGGTATCAGCGGCATTTTGGGTCTCGACTCCCTTTTTATTTCTCGGAAGATCGGTCCTTATGGATAATGCCATTGTGATACCGTTTGTCTGATTAGTTTCCATCTTCTACCTCATTAGGGTTGCCCCCTCCTTTGAGGGAAGGGGCAACTGGTTATTCTTGCCTATTTCAGAAGTGAAAGAATCATCTGGGGAATCTGGTTTGCCTGTGCGAGCATTGCCACACCTGACTGGTTCAGTATCTGGAATTTTGTGAAATCCGCCATCTCTGATGCAAAGTCTGCGTCCATAATGGTCGATACTGCGGCTTTCGTATTCTCATACATCGTCTCGAGGTTTGCAACCTGATAGGATATCTGGTTCATCGCAGCGCCAATCTTTCCTCTCTCTGTTGTGAGGTTACCAATGGCAGTGTCGAGGGTTGTCATATATGTCTTTGCGTTTGTAGCATCAGAAATATCACCTGTCAGATTTAAAGTGCTTCCAGTTGTTGTAAAATTCGCCAGAGACACGCTAACCCGGTTTTGACTTATATTTTGATCGCCTAACTGGTATTCAAATGTAGAATTAGTTCCCGCGGTGATCGCAAATCCACTGGCAGCAGTACTTACAAAATCGCCTATGTTTGAGTTAACCTTCACCTTAACTCCAAAATCGCTGAAATTTATCTCTCCTAAATTTATTCCAGTAGGTTTTGAGAATGTCACACTCTGAGTTGAACCACCGATTGCCAGTGTTGCACTAGTACCACTTATTGTCAGTGTTGCGTTCACATTAGATGTAAAAGAGGAACCAGATACATCTATACCAGAAATACCGAATCCGAGAGTGATACTTGCTCCAGTAGCACCTAATGTCGATCCGGTGCCATGAAGAAGTTCTTTATCGCCATACCTTGTGTTAACGGCGATGTTGTTTATCTGAGACTCAAGTTTGCCCCTTTCCACATCGAGAGCAGCCCTGTCAACTGTGTTTGCTGATGCAGACTGTGTAGCGATCGATTTTAACCTGGTCAGAATGTTTGATATCTGGTCAATACCGCCTTCTGCGGTCTGTAGCATTGCAAGCGCCTGATTACCACTGTCTATTGATTTTGACACGGCAACTGCTTTAACGCTCAACTTCGCGGCGATTGCAATACCAGCCGCATCGTCCTTTGCGCTGTTGATTTTATAGCCGCTTGACAATCTTTCCAGAGCCTTTGTCTGCCCTGCATTTGCAATGCCTAACCATCTCTGTGTGTTTACCGATGCCGTATTTGTTGCGATTCTAAAAGCCATTTGAAACCTCCATGTTTTTTATTTTTGGGCATCTTGCCCTTTTTTCGGGATCCGAAAGTTTTTTTCACCTCCTCTTGTTTCCTGTCCCGTTCTAAATTATATTATCGGATGCCTTTAAAAAAACTTAAGATTATTTTTTCAAAAGAAAGTTTATCGCTGAATCAAATAGGCTTTTGCCTTTTTCGTCTTCAAGTCCTGACAGCCTGTCTTTGGTTTCGGAAAAATTTTCAGGGAATGGTTTCGGAAAAATCGACAACTTCTCCTGAAGTATCTGATAATATCTCTGCATGTCTTGGAGATGCAATGATTTACATGCAATGAGAAACCTTCCCGCAGTAACCTCCACATCGCTTGAATATCCATTCAAGTCTTCATAAATCTCAAGCGCCTCAGCATAGGATTCTTTTGAAAGGTAAAGCAGATATTTTCTTTTCATAAGATAGCTGTCCATCGCGTGCCTCTTTAGACCTTCATCGCATGCACTTATTGCACCTTCAATATCTCCTGCCTTTTCCTTCACGAGAGACAAATAGTGATAGTTCGCCTTATCCATTGGGTCATTCTCTATCAGTTTTTTAAAACATTTCTCAGCGGTGAGAAAATCGCCCGCAAACAAAGAAGAGATGCCCAGATGATTGAGAAGACACATTCTGGTCTCATGAATATTTATAGGGGTAAGCAATTTTGTAAATGTTTCGTCTTGCAGATTTATAAGCTCCTTGTATGCATTTTCGTAATCCTTTCTCCTATAATATTGTTCCCCCAGTAAATAAATAATCAATACATCGTTGGGAAAAAGGGTTTTGCATTCAAGAAGAAACGAAAGTGTCTCATCTTCTTTTCCAAGCTCACACAATACGGCGGCCTTATCGCTTGCCCCGAGCATTATCACATCTTTCATGTATAAACTGGGGTCGAGCCTTGCAAGCTCCATAAGCCTATCCAGGCATGCAAGCGCTCTTTCCTTTTCTCCAAGCCCTCTTAGGGCTTTTGACATAAAAAACAGTGCATTTATATTGTCGGGTCTCTCTTTTATTTCGATTTCGAGTATATCTCTGTTGCGTTTTGATTTTTCTGCAACGTTCTCGTTTGTATCGTATCCGTGATGTAGCACCTGTGCCTCAGAGGCATATGTGGGTATCATCTTTTCTTCCAAACAATGTATTGCCTGTTCATGCACCCTACCCTCAAAAATTATGCCTTTATGATTGGGAAAAATCCTTAACTGCAAAAAATCTGTTCCGCTGTCTCCATACACATTTTTAAGTCTCAGAAATAAGCCTGCACCTTTATATCTTTTAAGGTCGTTTCTTATCTTGTGGTGTTCCTCATGCTTTATCTCGTCGTCTGCATCGAGCCAAAGTATATAATCCTTTGTTGCATACTTAAGAGATTCATTCCTCGCTGCGGAAAAATCATTGCACCAAGGAAAGTGATAGACCTTAGCTCCATAGCTCTTCGCAATGTCAACCGTATTGTCATTTGAACCGGTATCAACAATGATGGTTTCATCGGCCAGACCCCTTATGGAACTTAGCAGTCTCGGCAAATCCTTTTCCTCATTTTTAACTATCATACATACAGATATTGTCGGTCTTCTTTTCATATTGCCATTATTCTACCTTCTTCATCTCAAAAGGTACCGACACGCTGTATGCTTCATCCTGAAGTATCGTTTGTATAAAAACCCCGCGCGCAGTGTTTATTATCAATGGCGATCTCAAATTTATAAAAAATGTATGTCCTTCATACCTCACAATACACAGAACCGCTACGTCTCCAAGGCCATTCAAGCCGAGATCATTCACCAAATCATCCTCAATCCTGAAAGTGTAATCGTCGATTATTTTAAAAGGATTTGCCATGATAAATGATACGGATGCATCATTGCAGGATAGAATGCGAAACGGGGATGCCTCACCAAATGCATCTTCGAGGACATAATCCGCATAGTCCTCAAAACCTATAACCTTCCCTTTTAGTGGAGTCTTACTCACCTTTGTCACCTATTAATGTCTTTATTTCATCCAGATTTTCAATTGCCGACATTCTATTGGCGTCTTTGATTTCACTAACGAGTTCTTCACGTACAATCAAATACCCCTTTGGCGCCTCTATGCCCAGCCTAACCTTTCCCTTGTCAACCTCTACTGCAACGATCCTGATATCGCCATCCTTACCTTTTATTATGATACCATCATTCTTTTTTCTTGTAAGAACAAGCATCTACCGTCCTATCTCAAATAATTAAGCACGCTTAAACTCTGGATCTTTGTCATTGTATAGATCATTGCCTCATAGGCATTGGATAGGGAATTGAAATCAATCACAGCCTGCGCAACATCAACATCCATTATCTGAGATAAAGTCTCGATGATGTTGTTGTTTTTTGATTCATTATATTCGATGAAATTTTCAATCCTTGCAGTATAAGTCCCCACATGTACAAGGTTTGTCTGTGTTTTTTCAAGTGATTTATCTAAACCATCCAATGCATTTCTTATGCCTGTTTTGTTGTTTGTCTCGAGCGCATCTTTAAAGTTTTTCAATACATTAAAGATGTTTGTATCAGAGATAAAAACTTTGTCACCCGAAATACCGGCATCCTCTTTTGTGCCCTTGTCAACGAATATGGAGGATACTTCATTTGAGCCGTTAAAAGTCACATTGTAATCACTATCTATCGAAAAAGGTGTATTATTTGACTTTTTTCCACCAAAGATATAATGATTACCTACCTTTGTGTTCCCAATAGCAACAAGGCGCTCGATAATGCCTTTAACCTCCTCGCCTGCCGACTTCCTCGTCTCAGCGTTTACTGTATCAGATGCCTGGACAATCGCTATCTCTTTAGCCCTTGTAAGCATATTGTTTACACTGTTTATGGATGTTTCATAGAAAACACCTGTGGTCTTAAGTCTTTCAATATTCCTTCCATATTGTGCGTTCAGTCCCTTTTCTGCATTAAACCCAACTGCCACAGAAGAAGAAACAGGGTCATCGGATGGGACCAATATCTTTTTGCCTGATGCAATCTTGTTCTGGGTCTTGTCGAGATTCGATTTTATCAATGCAAGGTTGTTTTTAAATGCATCGAATTTTATTCTATCGGTTACCCTCATTTAAATGCCCCAAGTAAAGTTTGGAAAAGTTCATCAGCCACTGTAAACAACCGTGAAGCCGCTTGAAATGCATATTGATACTTAATCAGATCTGCCATCTCCTCATCGAGGGATACCCCTGATACACCCTCTCTCTGTTTTTCCATTAGATTCATCGTATCTTCACTGTATTGGGCAAAATCCTTTGCGCCTTTTGTGAGCTGTCCAATCTTGTTTGTAAGCGTTGACGTATAATCAACGAAGGTAGACGTATTTCCGTCAAAGAGACCCTTTTCCATCAACGCCGCAATATCAATGGCTATTCCGTTTCCTATCGGTTTTCCTGTTATATCTACTTCAGAAGACGATGCAATGTTCTTCAGATCCAATTTGATCTTATCAGATATATCAATATCCTTTGCATAAAGCCCTGTAAGCTCTCTAAAAAATGGAATCCCATCAGGGTTTGGATCCAACACATTATGGTTTTGCGTATAGCCGTTTTTGTGTAAACTATTCACTTCAGATATAATGACCTCTGCAAGCTTATCGGTATCCGCAATAAAATCGTTTATTTGGTTGTCCCTCATCTCCAGTAAGCCGTAAACGCCGCCGGAGTTGATATCATCTGTTATATCTATAAAATTCCCTGAAAAATCCTCCCAGCCTACCCTATAAAAACCTGTATCTTGATTGGTCTTCACACCAAGTTCCCATGACTGTCCGCCATCAACAAGCGACTTACCTTTGGACGTCATAATCGTCATGCGTCCATATTCATCTTCAAAGGATATAATGCCTATCTTACTTGAAAGCTCCTTGACATACTGCGTTCTTCTGTCAAGATAGTCGTTTGCCTCACTCGAACTAGAACTTCCCTGGAACACTTTATTATTCAAGTCTGCAATGGATGCTGTAATCCTGTTGATATCAGCTACTTCCATCTTTACGTTGTTGTTCAGCTCTATCTGCAAACCTTTCAATTCGTTATAGATGTTGTTTATCGACCGAGTCATCTGCTGAGCACTTGACTTTAGACCCCCTCTCATCGCAACGTTTTGAGGGTCAGTTGACAACTCCTGCCATGCATTAAAAAATGCAGTTATGTTTTCGGTTAATTTGGTGCTGTCTTCGTTCAGAACACTTTCTACCCTTTCGAAATACCTTTTGTATATCTGATGTTCACCAAATTCCGTACTTTTCTTTGCAATCTGCTGATCAAGATATTTATCGTGGTATCTTATTATACCGCTTACTTTTGCCCCATTTCCAATCAGAACATTTCCAATCAGCATCGGTGTTTCTTCTGTGATAACCACCTCTTGCCTTGAATAACCCTTTGTGTTTACATTCGATATATTGTGTGATGTGACCTGAATCGAGGTCTGATTTAAAGAAACGGCATTTTTAGCGATATTCAATATAGATGCTATGCTCATCCTATATCTCCCGTGATGGGAAAAGAGAAACACGTGTTTTTTTGTTCAGATATGCGGTGTTGTTTATAAAGCCCATGATATTTTCAATGGAACCCTTTAGATGATCCATTGAAAAGGAAAGAAGTTTCATGTTTTTTTCAAGGGATTCGTTTATTTCTTTCATTACTGTTCTTGTTTCATGTGATAAATGCATCCACTTTTCACTTTTGAATATGCTGTCAGGATCGCTTAGTTCTTCAATGAGTCTGTTTTTTTCACACTCAAGATATTCGATCTTTCTAAGTATCTCTTCTTTTCTGTTGTTTCCCCTTGTGATACCTTCGAGCGAAAAAGAGATGATAGAATCGCGTTCCTCTTTTATCGCCTTTAAAAAATCCTTTAAGGCATGTAGTTCTTGCACGGCTATTTCAATAACAATATGTTCCATTATAAGCCCTGTATTTATAAAATGGTATCCAGGATATTGCTTTTCAGTATGCTTTTTGCCACAAGTTCACCTTTCACATTATAGGTTTCCGATTTTATAGCCTGTCTTATCTGGTCAACCTTATCCTGCCTTACATCAGGAATCGCCTTCACCCTTTCGACAAGACTTTCCACAATTTTCTTATTTCCCGAGAGTTCCACCTTGTCGGTAACATCCATGCTACCCCTCATATCGGTTGCCTGTTCTTTCACCGTCTTGTTGTCAACCGACTTCAGAAGGGTATCAACTACACCGGCATGCTTGTTATTGGTTATCTTCATGGAATTCCTCCTTTTTTACCTTAGCTATATTATCGCCGTTTGTCGATAAAACTTTAGTATTTTTTTCCATATGTTCTACAAGCATCTCCTTTATCCCTATACCCTTCTTCGCCATAAAGTCCGCCGCCTTTTCATAAACTAAAGACATATAAGTCTGCTCGGTATGTCCCTTTTTTGTTAAATTTGCAGTTTTTTCGAGCTCCTTAAGCATTGTAAACATCAGGTACGATTCGAACTCCTGCGCTATCTTCTCGACATTGGTCTTCCCATTGTTTGACTTTGCACCGAGACTGCGCAAATCGGTCTTTATGCTGGAAACGTTTTGTACCGGCATCCGTAAGTCCATTTTTTCAACGCTATCCATAAAACAACCCCTTCCTAAAATAATCAGGCATCATACCGTAGATATCGTAAACACCTTTCATATTATTTCAAGCTCCGCATGTAAGGCACCTGCCGCCTTTATGGTCTGCAATATCGATATCATCTCCCTTGTTGAAACACCAACTGCATTAAGCACATTCACCAATTCCTTTATTGTTACATCGCCTTCTATCAGCCTGAATTTACCTTTTTCCTCATCAACACGAATCTGTGTTTCAGGTGTAATAACCGTCTGCGCACCTGCAATACCTCCTGCTGCACCCGGCGCAAAGGGCAGGGGCTGGCTAACCTTTTGGTCTTCTTTGACCATAACGCTTATATTGCCTTGCGATATGGCAACCGTTGAAATCCTGACATTATGTCCTATCACGATAGTCCCGGTCTTTTCATCTACTACGATCTTCGCCAGCATATCGGCCTTGACATCTATGTTTTCGATTGCCGAAATAAACTTTACGGGGTTTGCGCTTTCTCTGTCAGGGATCTTTACACTGATGGTTCCGCCATCATCCGCATACGAGATACCCCCGTATATCGCATTGATGCGTTCTTCTATCCTTCTTGCCGTTGTAAAATCTGGATTTTTAAGAGATATTACAATCGATTGAGCCTTTATGTATTCATAGCCTATCTCTTTTTCTATTGTTACGCCGTTTGGTATCCTTCCAACGGTAGTATGGTTCTTTTGCATGGATGCGCCCTGCCCTGCAGCAGAGATGCCGCCCACAACAAGGGGTCCCTGCGCCACAGCATATACTTCACCATCGGCGCCTTTAAGAGGCGTCATGAGAAGGACTCCACCACTCAAAGAACTCGAATCACCGATAGATGAAACTGTTGCATCTATCTTTGTCCCTGTCTTGCCGAATGGCGGCAGATCGGCAGTAACTATGACAGCAGCAACGTTCTTAACCTTTGTTGCATTAGGGGCAACCCTCAATCCCATTTTTTCGAGCATGTTTGCAAGTGATTGAGTAGTAAAGATTGTATTTGCCTTATCCCCCGTTCCCTGCAAGCCTATTACAAGCCCATAACCTACGAGTTGGTTTCCCCTTACCCCGTTTATATAGCATAGCTCCTTTATCCTCGCAGCCTCACTATGTTGTGCAAAGGACAGAGAAAAAAGAACAGAGAAAATCAAAATGATACAAAATAATTTAGAATTTTTATAACATATGTTTTTCATCTTCGTCCCCAATATTTCCAGAACATAAACCTTCCCAATCGCCAAAATCTAAATCCTTCAGCTATACACATCCTATTCCTTCAAAACGGCCATACGAGATCGAATATTCTGGCAAGCCACCCCGGTGCCTGTTTTTCACCTATGACACCAATGCCTGTCAGGATGACCTTTGCATCAGCCACCTGTGTTGAAAATACAGAATTATCAGCAGCGATATCTTTCGGCCTTACGACACCCTGTAGCAACATCTCTTTTCTTTCGTTATTTAACGTAATCTCCCTCTTGCCTTCCACTGCCAGGTTACCGTTCGGCATGACCTCTACCACCTTTGCGGACAGCGTTGCAATGATTGAGCCATCCCTAACCGTCTCGCCCTCACCCTTGAAATCGTTTTTCACCGTTGCCTTAAGCATACTCGATGGATTAATGCTCGATGGATAATTGTTTGTTTCAAGACCAAAAAAGTTTGGAACACCAAGGGATACATCAGCGCCTGTCCTTTTTAAATCTGTGGTTGCCTTTTCATTCGATTTTGTCGCCTCTGCAATCTTCACCGTTATAATATCGCCCACCTTTGCTGCCCTACCGTCAGAAAAGAAATTATTCGTATTCCTCTCTCCTGGCCATAGGGTTCCGGTGTTGTTTTGCCTTTTTGGCGGCTGATATGCTACCTGCTTGAAGGTACTGTCTATATTGAAAGGTTCATTTCTAATGCGGCTTGTATATTCAGTTGTATTGCATCCACACAGAAATGCGAAAAACATCGTTCCCGCTATTAGTACAATCTTTTTTTGTTCGTTCGTTCTGGCTGACATAGCCTTCCTCCATTCACTACATATCGACAGTTACAACACCGCTGCCGACGACCTTTCCGAGAATCTCCTTGTTGGAACTTACATTCTTAACCCTTATAACATCCCCGATCTTTCCTTTCTCGATCGCCCTTCCTTTTGTTTTTACCATGATTCTGTTGTTTTGAGCTAAGATACTTACAATCTCGTTTGTTTTTACGACATAACGGTCTTCTATCATGTCGTTTTTAACTACCGTGCCAGCATTGATATCCTTTTTGACTGTCTTTCCAATAATTTCTTCTATATCCAACGGGTATCTTCCTTTATTTTCATTCAGCAGTATTTCCTTTTTAATTATGTCTCCAGCATTAATTACATCGCCCCTTTTCAGATTCTGTTTCAAAACATAGATATGTTTTTTAACAAACACCTTGAACGACACATGGACGTTCTTTCTGAAACCCTGTTTTGTTGTGACCTCCATCGTACAAATACCGTCTCCGTTCGCATCGGGTATTTTCGTAAAGTTGATATGATTTACACTTGCGTTTTCCTTTAAAATAGACGGATAACTGTTGAATTTAACCTGAATGCCTTCTCTATCCTCATAAAACTGTTTTATAAAGTTAATCAGTTGCACCTCTACCGTGGATTGTCTTGCAGCGTAAGAGACAGAAGGCAGAAGGCAGAAGACAGAAGACAGAAGACAGATAAAAACCCAGAGCAAAAGCCCGTTGAGCCTCCCCTTCTCACGACAGAAGTCGTTATTTACTGTCATATCAATATCCATTCACCTATCTCCTCACATTGTTTGCCATCTGCAACATTGCTATTTACTGGGGCTTGCGTCGCCCCCTCAACGAGCAAAAGCCCGTTGAGCCTCCCCTTCTCACGACAGAAGTCGTTATTTACTGTCATATCAATATCCATTCACCTATCTCCTCACATTGTTTGCCATCTGCAACATTGCTATTTACTGGGGCTTGCGTCGCCCCCTCAACGAGCAAAAGCCCGTTGAGCCTCCCCTTCTCACGACAGAAGTCGTTATTTACTGTCATATCAATATCCATTCACCTATCTCCTCACATTGTTTGCCATTTGCAACATCTCGTCTGCGGCCTGGATTGCTTTGGAGTTTACTTCGTAGGCGCGTTGGCCGACGATGAGGTTGATCATCTCCTGCATTACGTTTACGTTCGACATTTCGAGAAAACCCTGTAACAATGTGCCAAGACCATTTTCGCCAGCCTTGCCTGTTATTGGTGCGCCGCTCGCATCTGTTTCCATATAAAGGCTTTTACCCATAGATTTAAGACCTGCGTTATTCGGAAAGGATGCCAGCTCTATTGTTCCAAGCTGTTGAGGTTCCGACTGGTTTGGTATTTTTGCCGAAAGCGTTCCATTCGGTGTTATCGATATAGAAATCGCGTTATTCGGTATAGTGATGCTCGGCTCAAGGGCATATCCATCAGAAGTTACAACCTTACCGTCCGAATCCCTTTTTAGAGAACCTGATCTCGTGTAAGCCTTTTCGCCTGTAGGCAAAACAATCGTCAAAAAACCGGCGCCTTCAATCGCCATGTCGAGTTCTCCCTGGGTCTCCTGAAAATCGCCCTGCATAAAGACCTTTTGGATAGCCGCCAATCTTGCCCCATGTCCTATTTCTATACCTGTCGGGATCTGGTTGCCATCACCAGTCCTCATGCCTTGAAGTCTAAGCGTCTGGTAGATAAGGTCTTGAAAATCTGCGCGACTCCTCTTGAACCCATTCGTATTAACATTTGCTATATTGTTGGCTATAATATCAAGATTCACCTGTTGCACATTCATTCCTGTGCCGGCAGTCCAAAGAGCTCTTATCATATTTTACCTCCTAAAATTTTCCAATATTGATTAATCTACCAATCATATCATCGAAGAACTGATCAACTTTCTTGTACGATTCATATGCACGCAACGCAGACATCATGTCAACCATCTCCAGTATCACGTTTACATTTGAAGCCTCGTAATGCCCTTGTTTTACAGAGTACTTTTCAGGCGTTATTTCAACGTTATCGTTTTTTGTATTAACAAACATGCTTCCGCCGAAATTTTTCAAACTACTTTTGTCTTCAAAGGTTACAACCTTTATCTTATCCACCTGATTTCTATCAACATAAATTGTGCCATCGTTTTCAACTTTGATATCTTTTCCATCGAGCGATATTTCACCGCTTTCACCCATCACTGGATAGCCGTTAAGTGTTACAAGCTTTTTCTCATTATTCAGTGCAAATTGTCCGTTAGAGGTGTACATATTTTTTCCGTTCACAGAAACTACAAAGAAGCCATCCCCCTCTACACTGAGATCTAAATTATTTCCTGTTTCTACGAGAGGAGCATTTGAAAAATTAATGTAAGAACTTAATGAATTGCTCTGTGTGTTGGCTGCTGAAGTACCACTTCCTTTGATATAGCCTTCATTGTTGGAATTCAATAAAGGCTTCGACGATTTATACCCCGGTGTCAACGCATTTGCAATATTATTGGCTATCATTTCAATGCGTCTTTCTGTTACGTATTTTCCGGAAAGTGTTCTGTAAATTCCTTTCAGCATGATAACCTCATACATCAATAGTATGCAATTAATATGCCATCTGGCTGAGAATAGAAGGCTTTAGCTCAACCAGTTAAGACAAAACATTTTTTAAGTTCACTTTTGTAAGGTTGCTATGAGATAAACCGCTTGGTAGGAAAATATTTCCTATGTAGGTATTTTTTTCACACTGTGATATTTATGGTAGGATGTTCATCATCCTGCAGCGATTCTTGCATCTGATTTAATGATGATTTTTTAGCATTTTGTTGACGACCTTTATGTTTTTGTTCGTTGCCTACATGTTTTTTGAGTGTAACCTGTTCGCGAGATACAGACATTTTCATGTCCAAACCTTTTATTTCGGAAAGTAAATTAATATCAAACAGTTCACGCATCAAACAATCTCCTACAACTAATTATATATTTCAAACACGTATTCAGTAAACTATACCTTAAATCCTCCACTATTGAAAATATTTATTTCAGCGTTAGAGTATTTGTTAATTGAGGTTTATCTTTTCTATACCCTTCCGCTCTGTGTTTGTAAATATCTTTTTAAGCTCTAATAAAATTAAAAGTCTGTCCTGTAGTTTGCCGACACCTTCAATAAAATCAGACTCAACGTTTCCGATAATAGATGGGGGCGGCTCGATTATATCTCTCGGTATTCTCAAGACCTCAGATACGGAATCAACAACAAAACCAAGCACTATACCGTCAAGTTCCACCACAATAATTCTTGTGGATTTATCATAAACCCTACTCACAAAACCGAGCTTTTTTCTTAGATCTATGATAGGAATAATTTTCCCTCTTAAGTTTATAACGCCCTCTGTAAACGTCGGTGCGTTTGGAATTTTTGTTATGTTCATCATCCTGTTTATTTCCTGAACCCTCAAAATATCAACACCGAACTCGTCATTTTCAAGCTTAAACGTTACCAACTGCAAAATAGAATCGTCTTTCATGGGGCACCTCCTTCTTTCTCTTATTATCGGATATTTGCCCTCAAACTTAAGAATTTTTTGAAAATATATTATGAGATCGATTTAAATAAAGATCTGTCAATAACGCCTGTTATTGGCTTATCTCTGGTTGAGCTTCAAGCCCTTCTTCTGTTATTTTATGCACCTTGAGCATATAACTGTTGCTCATCATAGATGGTATATCGAGGATTAAAATGACCCTGCCGTCACCACTTATCGTTGCCCCGCCAACACCATTGATATTTCCCATAAACTCTCCAAGCGGTTTTATAACAATTTCTTCTTGTCCAACAACAGAATCAACTTTAACACCCACAATCTTCTCGCCTATCTTGCAAATTACAAGATACCCGCCGTCACTGTTATTGACACCTATAGACATAATCTTTGACACATCCATGATAGGAACGATCGTGTCTCTCAACATGAACACATCGTTTTTATTTACAGACTTGATAGCATCCTGTTTTATTTTTACCAGCTCTATCACATTATTCAGAGGTACTGCATACAACACCTTTTCAATCTCGACCATTAATGCGCCCATGATAGCAAGTGTCAGAGGGAGTTTAATTGTAAGCTTTGTCCATTCGCCCTTCAGAGAATCTATATAAGTCTGACCATTCATCTTCTCTATGTTTGTCTTTACCACATCCATCCCTACGCCCCTACCTGATACACTGCTTATTTTTTTGGCAGTGCTGAATCCTGGTATAAAAACAAGATTCATAATCTCCTTCTCTGTTAATTCTTTCAATTCAGACTCATTCATAAAACCTTTTTCAATGACCTTTTCCTTCAGTGCCTCAGGATCTATACCCTTGCCGTCATCTTTTACATCGATTATAACGCTATTACCTTCATTATATGCGTTGATCGATAGTAATCCCTTTTCTGGCTTGCCTTTCTTTTTACGCTCTTCCGGGATTTCGATGCCATGGTCTACAGAATTCCTTATGATATGCACCAACGGGTCATGCAAAGACTCTATCAAAGACCTGTCGAGTTCTGTTTCTTCGCCTGTTATCTTTAATTCGATATTCTTATTGAATGAACTACAGAGGTCTCTTACAAGTCTCGGCACCTTATTAAACAACTTGCTCATCGGAACAAGCCTCGCCTTCATGATCGACTGTTGTAGGTCATTCGTAATGACCTCGAGATAATTCGTCACTTCCTCAAGATGATCGAGCACTCCGTTCGACTTTGATTCTCTCTTAGCCATATTGTTGACCATTATTAGCCTGTTTCTTCCAAGAACAAGCTCACCGACAAGATTCATCAGTTCATCAAGCTTTTTGACGTCTATTCTTACTGTTTGATCATCATTTCGTGTCTTTTGCTTAGAAAGGATGTTGTCCAATTGATTGGCGGTAATCAACTTTTCTTCCAAAACGATCTCGCCTATTTTTTTGCTGTTATCTTCTTTTTGCTTATCAAGAACACTTTCAAGCTCTTTCTTTGTTATTATCTTTTCCTCAACAAGTATTTCACCAATCATCTTCTTTTCAACTTTGCACAAACCTTCCAGTTTCTCGACAACAGCGGTGGTATCCTGTCTCTCTGCTCCATGCTCTTTTATCTCTTCTAACGTTATCTTCATCAAATCCATAGCCTCTAACAGGACATCGGCTATTTCTTTGTTTATATTTAGTTCTCCTTTTCTTACCATACCAAGCAGGTCTTCAGAGCGATGGGCGAGGTTTGATAAAACACCAAACCCAAGAAAACTCGAGGTACCTTTTATTGTATGAACCGCCCTGAAGATGCTGTTTATGACCTCATCGTCCTGAACGTTTTCGATTACGACTATATCCTGAATGGCATTATCAACCAACTCGCTCGACTCCACAATGAAGTCATTGATTATTTCCTTCATTTCATCGTTTTCTATGAACTGTTCAGACATTTTTTTTCTCCTCCAATAGACTTTCCACTTTATACAACAGGATATTTGGTTGAATCGGCTTGTTTAAAAATAGATTCACCCCTGCATCATATGCTGTCTTTCTCAAATTTTCATCCCGTGTTGTGGTTAGCATAATTATAGGTGTGTCAATATAATAGAAATTGTTTCTCAGACTCTTGACCAGTTCTATGCCATCCATATTAGGCATATTCAGGTCAGCTATAACAAGATCTACCTTCGTATTGATAAGTTTTTCCAGGGCATCAATGCCATCCTCTGCCTCGGTTATCTGGTAATCCTTTTTTCTTAGGATATAATTAATCAGTTTCCTGATGGTTGATGAGTCGTCCACGATTAATATCTTCTTCATAATCTATCCCCCTCTCTGATAAGCAATTGCACCAGGAAACATTACCGGCTTGAAGGCGCGAGAAATATTATGCAAAGACTCAGCGTGACCAACCGTTAAAAAACCACCTGGCTTAAGAGATTCATACATAAGGTCTATAACCTTCTTTTTAGCCTTTTCATCAAAATATATGAGAACATTCCTGCAAAATATTATGTCCATATTTTTATACTTTTTATAAGCCTCGGCATCAGTCAAATTCATAAAGTCAATCTTGACAAATTTTTTTACATGTTCTTTAAGCAGACAATTTTCCCCGTTTCTTGTAAAATACTTGTTAATTATCGCATTGTCCATATTTCTCGTGCTGTATGATCCATAAACACCCCTTTTAGCGGATTCCAACACCTTTGAACTTATGTCGGTTGCGTAAATCACAAAAGGGATGTTCTTCCTTGAAATCTCCATCATTTCAAGCAGTATAATCGCAAGCGTGTAGGGTTCTTCTCCTGTTGAACATGCAGCGCTCCAAATCCTCAGTGGCGAGGACATTGAGATACTGTTATTGTTGATATAATTTTTCTGTATGATAACTTTAAATGCATCCAGTTGAGGTGGATTTCTGAAATAACTCGTTTCATTGGTAGTGACTACATTGAGCAGATTGGTTAATTCCTTTTTTGAATCAATATTGTTGTATTTCAGGAAGAAATAATAATCTTCAAAGGAACTGAACCCGAGTTCCTCCAGTCTGTTGGATAGCCTACTCTCAAGTAGATACATCTTGTTCTCGGCAAAAAAGATCCCTGTCTTTTCATATATAAAATCTCTTAGAGGTAAAAACTCGTCCCTTGTCATGTCAATATTTCACCTATATCCCTTCGAGTTTTTCGATGACGTTTTGAGCCGCAGACCTGACATCTTCATCAGGACTTTCTGTTAGCGGTCTGACAAAATCCAACAAGCTTCTATCGTCTAAATTGGAAAGCGCCTTGAGAGAACCAATTTTGATAAGACTGTTGTCATCTTTTAGGCCGTCTAGAAAAACATTGAGCAAAGTGGGATCATTGAATGCGCCTAGCGCCATCAAAGAATAATATCTCGTCCACAAATCGCTTTTGGGCTGTAAAAAAATGTTTATAAGCATATCTCTGAAATCAACGAGTTTTCGTTCTTTTATTATTTTCAATGCCTCATGGGGTACCACAGCACCGTTTAATATCTTTTTAAAAAGCTCCATATATCTGATGTCATCCAGAAAACGCCCCAAGATATTGATGGTGGCCTTCCTTACACCGTCATCGGTATCGGATATCAGCCTTTCGACATAAACATAGTTATCTTCACTCTTAAGAAAGGGCGCAATCGAAAGATACAGTTTTTTATCGTCGTTTGTGCCTTCGTTTACAAATTCATCTATTATTTTGAACATGCTTTCACGGTCAAGCTTAAATAGTGTCCTGAGCGCCTTTTGCCGCATATCAAAAAAACCTTTTTTTGCCACTTCCGTAACCTTATCCATGAATTCTTTGGCACCGATGCTCCCAATTACAGACACCGCATCACCCTTTATATGACCGTCATTGTCTTCCATCGCCTTTTTGATGATTGAAAAACCGTTACCGTCAACTATAACAGGTATATTTTTTACAATCTCCCTTTTCACCTCAATAGAAGAGTTGAGCAGCTTTTCCAGAAGAAGCGATTCTTTTATCTTGGTCTTTGACATTGCACAGGCCTTTATAAAAGACAAAGTACATCCTTCTTCTTTATCCAACATCTGTTCAGCGTGACCAGACCACACATCAGACAGATCTGCAAAAATCTTCAACCTTTCATAGTAGTCGTCATCATCGGGGGTTAAATTTTTAAAGGTATCAAGAATGACATCACAGGCAACAATGTTCTTGAATTCAGCGATAGCCTTGAGGATTTTTATGGATCTTTTGTCCTCATTCTTTATTATCGACAATAGGTGCTCAAAAAGTTCTTCTTCCATTTTTTCTCTCATCTTGTGAAACGTGGTTTCGTTTTCCTCTTCGAGCACTATCCTTATATAATCGCTCCTCTTTTTCTTGTCCCATGATTTAAGGACACTCATCACCCTATCAACAATCTGTACATCCCCTATTCCCATCAAAACTTCACAGGCAATAAACGATGTAACTTCATCTCTATTTTCGAATATATCAAGCAATGGCGCAACCGCCTTTTTACTGCCAATCTTCCCAAGGCTTTGGATTGCAGAAAATTCAACCCACTCGTCGTCTCTTAACACTTCAATGAGAGTATCGACAGCGCTTTCATCTCCTATTTCACCAAGCGCAATACATGCAGTATTTCTCACATTTACCCTGCTGTCTTCCTTGAGTTTTCGTATCAAATACGGCACTGCTTCCTTTTGTTTTATATCATATAATATCTCACAGGCATAAATCGCCACATCCTCGTTTTCATCATCAAGCAGTTTAATGATCGCCTGAATATTCAAGTGCCCAATCCTTTTTAATATATCTACAGCAAACATACGAACAACAGTTTCACTCAAGTACAAAAGACGTATAACGTCCTCTACCGCCTCTGGCGTCGGATTTGAAAGGATTTTTTCCATCGCCTTTTCTTTTTCAAAACTATCTCCGTTTATCAGTATTTTGATTAATTTTGAAATCTTTTTTGTTCTTGCAATACCTTTATTGCTTGTCATAACCCCCTCACAGTATCTTCATTATTTCTTCAGTTATCTTGTCCAACGGTAAAACGATATCAGCCATGTTTGCGTCTATAACTGCCCTCGGCATCCCATACACGACACACGTATCCTCGTCCTGAGCAATAACATAACCATTTTTCGCCTTTACGTCCTTTGCACCTGCCATTCCATCATTGCCCATACCTGTCAATATTACACACACCGACTCCATCCCATATACCTGTGCAACAGAACTAAAAAGAAGGTCAACAGAGGGTCTGTAAATGTATTTCGTATCATTCGTAAACTCAACAACAGCTTCGTTGTTTCTTTTCACTATACCCATGTGGGTATCGCCTGGCGCAATTAAGGCGATTCCGCTTTTCAAGGCTTCACCGTTTTCAGCCTCTTTTACCGTTATCTGCGATGTGTTGTTCAATCTCTGTGCAAACGACTTTGTAAACAATTTCGGCATGTGTTGAGAAATAACAATAGGTACAGGAAAATCCCCAGGGATACCAGAAAGCACATTCTCGATCGCAGGAGGACCGCCCGTGGAAGCACCTATAGCAAGAATGCTGTGTTTTATTCTTTTCCGTTTATTAACCGTTACCTGTTTTCTGGGAAAATTTATCCTCCTCATTAGATACAATGATTTTTTCTTTGCAACATTCTTAACTTTGTTTACCAATTCGTTTTCTTTTCCCGATATCTTAATGGAAAAATTAGAAAAGTCCTTTGTTATAAAATCAGAGGCACCGATATTTAATGCCTCAAGCGTTACCTCAGCGCCTTCGCTTGTAAGCGCACTGAACATAATCACAGGAAGAGGATTATTTTTCATCAAATATTTAAGAGTTTCGATTCCGTTCATTATGGGCATTTCGATATCGAGGGTCACAACATCAGGTTTCAGTACACCTATCTTCTCGATAGCCTCTTGACCGTTTCTTGCAGAGCCAATTACTTCAATTTCATCATCGCTTTCAAGCATTTTTGTAATTATGCCCCTCATAAAAGCAGAATCATCAACAACAAACACCCTAATCTTCGGCATTTTCTGTCCCTTTCAAAAAAACTTTTGCGCTCTTGACAGCGTTAAATATGGTTTGAAAAAAGTTCATCTCCTCAGTTGACGTCAACGCATTTCTGAACTTTGTAATTTTATCTGCAAAACCGCTGTGCTTCATCATAAAGCTAACAAAGCTATCCATATCTCCTTGCAGGTCAATCTGATTTGAAAAGATGTTACCCAAATATGTCACTGCAACATTTTCCTCGTTCTCCTTTGCATCTTTTGGGCAATGATGGTATTTGACTCCATCCGTGATTGATTTCGGTACATGCCATATATCCAAAAGCATCCCCCCTAAATAACCGTGGTCGAAATTAAATATCCGTGTTTCAGCGTCAAGCCTGGAGATATTTTCTTTTTCCATCAGCGAGATGATTTGACGCCATTCATCTTCAAAGTGGCGATACATGACAATAATCCCAACATCATGCACTATACCGCTGATATATGCCTCATTGGGATTTCCAAGCGATGTTGCCGAACTTATAGCCTTCGAAATTGCCCCGCACAGCGTTGAATGAGTAAAAAACGCCTTTGAGTCGAACATCTTGTCTTTTTTATCGGTCAGAGAGATAAAAGGCATCTGAAGTATAATATTTGAAAGTTGCTCAAAGCCTATCATGGCTATGGCATGTTCAATCGAAGATATTTTCCTCAAGCCGCCTGTATTAAAATAGGCGCTTCCGGCTATACGCAAAACCTCTCCAACCATTGACGAATCCATATGTTTTGCGATGTCTGAAGCAGAACTAAGAGGGTCTTCAATAATATTCAATACTTCCCCGACTATATTTGAAAATGTCGGCAACGGCTCAACCTTCTTGAGTCTATCTATAATTTTATCGGTGTAGTCCATACGCTATATTCATCATATTATCGGCATTCATATGCAAAACTTTAATATTGGAGTTTATTTTTTGTAACGGCACGCAAACTCAGTATAGCCTGCGAGTGAATTTGACTTACCCTTGCCTCTGTAATGCCAAGAGCCGCTGCAATCTCTTTCATGTTCATATCTTCATAGTAATAGAGACTTAAAACAATCTTCTGTTTTTTGGGAAGTCTATCAATTTCCTTCGCAAGAATGCCCTCTATCTCGCGAAATTCCGCGTATGTACTCGGGTCTTCAGTTTCATCCGTTGCATATCCAATAACCCTTTCTTTCCCCTCTCCAACACTCTCGTATATTTCATCAAGACTAAGTATGGTAAGATTCTTGAAATCCTTTACCAATGACAGATACTCATCCAAGTCGATGTTGAGTTCGTCTGCGATCTCCTTGTCATCCGGATGTCTTCCAAGCTTAATCACAAGTTTATTAATTATCTCCTCAATCATCTTTGATTTGGTACGTGCGCTTCTTGAAAACCAATCCTTTGACCTAAGCTCATCGATCATTGCACCTCTTACCCTCAGGTATGCAAAAGTCTTAAGTTTTACACCTCTTTTTTCATCGAATTTGTTTATAGCCTCGAGCAACCCCGTTACTCCAGCCGAGATAAGGTCATCTGTGGCATAGCTATCATCAAACCCCCTCGACATCTTGTACGCAAGATGCTTTATGATAGGAAGAAACTCTTCGATTGTCCTTTCCCGTTCACTTTTTTCCTGGCTATAGCACGCACTGTATGACCGTTTTACCATTTACGATACCATTTTGTTACAAATTTTAACAAGAGCCTTTGTTGCCGGCGTATCAGGATAATACTCTGTCCACAACTTCTGTTTTTTTGTTGCGATACGTATATTCGCATCTACAGGGATATAGCCAACATAATCTAAATAAATATTCAAAAATTGATCTGTAACGGATAACAATTTTCTGTATATACTAAGGGCCTCCGCTTCATCCTTTGCCATATTCACAATAATATTGAAGTCCTTCCTCCCCGTCTTGTTGTGCAACACCTTCAACACGGCATAAGAGTCGGTTATGCTCGCAGGGTCAGGTGTTACAACAATATATATGCTTTCACTGATAGAGTTGAAGTATATGACATTTGAAGATATGCCAGCAGGTGTATCTATCAACATAAAATCGTACCCGTTTAGTTCATGCAAAGAGGATAGCAGTATATTTCTTTGGTCATCCGTAAGACTGGAAAGTTCTGCAATACCTGATGTTGCAGGAATAAACCTTATCCCGTTAGGTCCCTCAACAACAATCTCATTGATACCCTTTTTGCCTTCGATCAAATCCTTTATATTGAATCTGGGCGTCATGCCAAAAAAGATATCTATATTCCCAAGTGATAAATCTGCATCAACTATGTAAACAGACTCCATGTTGGCACCTAATATGTATGCCATGTTTGTAACTATAGAAGATTTACCTACCCCACCTTTTCCGCTTGTTATTGTTAATGTTTTTCCTCTTTTCTTATCCATTTATTGCCCTCAAAAATTATTTTATAAAACATGTCTTTGCCAGGCATTAAAACATCCTTTATATCCGGTCCAACAGTAAAACAGCATACGGGTCTACCCGTCAAGATGAGATTGTGACAGATGTGTCCTGGCATCTCTTCCTCGTCAAGCTTTGTGAAGACAAGCTCCAAGTCGTTCGAACCACTAAATTGATCGATATAATACATTATCTTCCTGTCTCTTGTCCCTGCTGGCAAAAGAAGTATACACTTTATATGTTCAAGCCTGTCCACGATATCCTTTTGAACAGAAACACCACCTGAGATATCCAAAATTCGTTTTTTACCATCATTATTTAAGACAGTGCTAATCTTGTCTGCCCGGTCTATCGATAAAAAAGGTATACCGTTATTTTCTGAAAAGCACTTTAAATCATTGTAACTTTGATCTTTAACATTACCAAATACTGCTATTTCAACAGGCTTTTCAAATGCAACACATATTAGTGCAAGTTTTTTTGCTGTCTGTGTCTTGCCTGCACCTGCAGGACCAACCAGAGCAATAGAATCTTCGGTGTCTATAATATCACCTGTCTTAATCTTTTCTGCCAAAAGCTCCTTTAAAAAGAAGTTTACCTTGATCGTCTCATTCGCGAGTTCACCGATTCTTGTGTATAGTTCAGAAATGATGGACATTGCAAGGTGTTTATCAAAATCATTTTCAATCATTTTATTGTAAACAAATCTAAGTGGTAATGGGTAAGATTTCAATCTCTCCATGATAATCTCAGATTCAAGGGCGTCAATCCTTTTCAAGATAAGTTTTGTTGAAAATTTCCATATATCTTCCGCCCTTTTTCTTATTTCTTCAGGTCTATATCCATCACATTGGCTCACATCTTCAGTGGCTACGGATATTTCACACCATGTCGATGAGCCATTTCTTACATTTTCCTTAACATCAACAACAACAGCATCCGGGCCATATTCATCTTTTAAAATCTCCATACCCTTTTTAATATCTTCAAAAACATATGTCTTTATATTCACTATATCTTCACAACTCCTATCGTTTGAATCTTAACTTGAGGATGTATACCGCTGTGAGATATTACCGTAATGCCCTGTATGTATCTTTCAAGAAAGCGCCTCAGTTTAAGCCGTATAGACGGATGAACCAGTAAGACTGGCTGCACATTCTGCATTATTGCCTTTTTTACCTCATTTCCAAGACTTTCAATAAATCGCTGGCTGAAAGACAGATCAAAGGAAAATAATCCACCCTGTTCCTGAGGTTGCAGACTGTTGATAATAGTCTCTTCAACCGTCTTCTCAAGAATCAGTATATTCAATACACCGTCCACAAGATATGGCTTAATGATACTTCTTGCCATACGCTGCCTTATGTATTCTGTTATGATATCTGGATCCCTCGTAGAGTAGGCCGCATCCGCTATCGCCTCAAGAATAGACACGAGGTCACGGATCGATACCTGTTCCCTCAGCAAATTTTGTAAGACCTTCTGTATGGTACCGATATTTATCTGTGTCTGTGCAAGTTCCTCCATAACTTTCTGGTGCGTGGAGGACACCACCTCTATAAGTTTCTGTGTTTCCTGTCTTGTCATAAGCTCGTGTGCATTGTTACGCACAATCTCTGTCAGGTGCGTTGTGATAATGGTAGGATGATCTACTACAGTAAAACCTTCAGAAATATACTTTTCCCTGTCCTTTTCCTTTATCCAAATTGCGTCAAGGTTAAATACAGGCTCTTTTACCGGTATTGCATCCGATAATTTTTGTTTATCCTCCGGGCCCATAGCTAACACATGCCCTAAAAGCAATTCACCCCTTCCCATCTCAATACCCTTGAGTTGAATGAGGTACTCACTCGCCTTCAATTGAAGGTTATCCCTTAACTTCATCGGCGGAACAACTATGCCGAGTTCGAAAGCCATTTGCTTTCTCATTGCCTTTATCTTGCCGAGCAGATCCCCGCTCTGTTCGGCATCAACAATTGGAATTAGTCCATATCCAATCTCAAGTTCAATGATTTCAGGCGGTTGAATGACCTCCTGCTCCTCTGCTTCAACTGGAGAAACTTCAGGCGGAACAATAGCCAATTCCATTTCCTTCTGTTTTTTCATAAAATGACTTGCACCAAATGCAAATGATGAAAGTATCAGGAAAGGTATTAAAGGAATACCTGGCACTATTCCGATACATAAGATTATGATAGAGGCAAGCGTCATAGCCTTTGGTTGCTTAAACAACTGGTTTACAAGGTCAGCACCAAGATTAGAGTCACTTGCAGCCCGCGTTACGATTATGCCTGCGGCTGTTGATGTCAAAAGCGCAGGAATCTGGCTTATCAGCCCATCACCAATCGTTAAAATTGTGTAAATAGAGATGGCATCATCCAAAGGCATGTCTTTTTGTACCACGCCAATAATCAGACCTCCTACAATGTTTATGAATATAATGATTATTCCTGCTATTGCATCGCCTCTTACAAATTTGCTCGCACCGTCCATTGCACCGTAAAAATCAGCTTCCATCTCAACGCTTTCTCTTCTTTTCCTTGCTTCGGTATCGCTGATAAGGCCTGCATTGAGGTCTGCATCTATACTCATCTGTTTACCAGGCATAGCGTCGAGAGTAAAACGTGCGGCAACCTCTGCAACCCTGCCCGCACCCTTTGTAATGACGACAAAATTTATGATTACAAGGATTAGAAAGACCACACCGCCTACAACATAATTTCCACCCACGATAAAGGTTCCAAAGGCCTTGATAATTTTCCCAGCGGCACTCGCACCCTCGTCTCCATGCACGAGGATAAGACGTGTTGATGCAATATTTAAAGAGAGCCTAAAAAGTGTTGTTATGAGTAGAATTGAAGGAAAAACAGAAAAATCAAGGGGCCTTTGTATATACATACCGATGAAAAGTATAATAAGAGAAACGGATATGCTGAGCGTGAGGAAGATATCGATAAAGAAGCTGTTCAGCGGAATAATCATAATAAGTATTACAAAGACAATGCTGACCGCGACCAGTATATCACTCTTTTCTTTTATGACTTTTAAGGAATTGTTCATTTATAGCGTCACCGTTTTTTTCTCTTTGTATATCGCTGCAAGCAGTTCAGCAACAACTACGTAAAACTGTTCTGGTATATACGCACCTATCTTTACAGAGTAATAAAGACCCCTTGCGAGAGGTTTGTTCTCAACTAACGGTATACCATGTTTTCTCGCCACTTCCTTTATCTTTTCCGAAACAAACCCAGCGCCCTTTGCAACAACCATTGGTGCCGGCATTTCACCAATTTTATATGAAAGTGCAACTGCAAATGTTGTCGGGTTTGTAACGATTACATCTGCCTTTTTAACATCCTCAATCATCCTCCTTCTTGACATCTCCCTCTGAAGGCTTCTTATCCTTGATTTAATCAGTGGGTTGCCCTCCCGCTCCTTATATTCCTCTTTGATTTCCTGTTGAGTCATCATAAGGTCTTTTTTGTGTTGCCATTTCTGGTAAAAAAAATCCAGGCATGTAATAAAAAGCATAATAATGCTCACCTTTAGGGCAATAGAAAATATCGCCTTTCCACAATACCCTACAATCGATTTAATATCTTGAGACGACAAAGAAAGCATATAAGGCAACTCTTTGAGAATGATGTTATATGCAATGTATGTCACAATGACAATCTTTATTATGGATTTCAAGACTTCAACGGCAGACCTTTTCGATAAAAGTTTTTTTAATCCTTCAAGTGGGTTGAGCTTTTCAAGTTTTACACCTATTGCCTCAGAGCTGAAAATAAAACCTGTCTGAACAACGTTCCCGAATATTGATAATGCAAAAACAAGTCCAAAAACCGGCAGAACAATCTTAAGCCATTTAAAAAGTCCAAACGAAAATATCTCCTGGATATTGGAAATATTCAGATCAAAATTAACATTTTTTACGTAACTTACATAGATTTTGAACATCTCGTTAAAGCCTTGTGACATTGAAAAATACAGAAATATTGATAAAAAAAGAATGATCAAACAGGGAGATAGTTCCTTTGACTGGGCTACCTGACCTTTCTTCTTAGCATCTTCAAGTCGCTTTTCTGTTGGTTGTTCGGTCTTTTCCTGAAACGAATCGCCTGCCATGTCTACACCATATTTTTCATAATTCTTAATATTTCCATGTCCATACCCTTGAATATCGTTGCAACGCTCGCTGCAATTGCGCCAAGCGAAAAACCAAGCACCATCATTGTTACAAGAATCTTTATTGGCATTCCCTCGATAAACACATTAATCTGAGGAATCAATCTTGAAAGCAGCCCAAGTGAAATTTCAATAAGAAAAAGTGTAACAATAACCGGAGCACCTATCTTGAATCCAACCGAAAATATCTTACCCGTAAGTTCAATGACCTGGTTCAATAAAGCCTTATTTGGCATTAGTATTCCAACGGGCAACTCCTTAAAACTTAACAAGATCCCTCTTAAAAGAACGTGATGGGCATCAATTGCAAAAAATACCATTATTGCAAGGAGATTCATGAATTGTTCCAAAACTGATGACTGATTCATATTGAAGGGGTCCATAACACGTGCAAAGGAAAAACCGGTCTGGATTGCCGCAACATCACCTGCAACATATACAACCGTAAAAAGAGTCCTGACAAAATAGCTTATTGTAAGTCCAATAAATATTTCCTTTAAGATTTGTATCGCCATTAAATATGGGTCTGCATAGTTTTGAACAGCATCTATAACAACGACATCGAGCAAAACAATGGTAACACAGAGAGAAAATCCAACCTTATAGGGCATCGGTACTGACCTCAATGAAAAGATAGGAAGAAACCAGAAGATCGCTGCAACCCTGAAAAATATTACAATAAATTTTAATCCTTCTTCGCTAACAGTTGAAAGCATTTATCTCACATATACGGGTATATTGGTCAAAAGATTCGTTGTGTATGTAACGAGAATATTCAGCATCCAGGGAAACAGCACTATCATGCAGGTCGCAATGGCAAGTATCTTCGGAACAAACACCAGGGTCATCTCATGAATCTGTGTCGCCGCCTGAAAAATACTAACAATCAAACCAACAACGATTGATATAAGCAGTGCCGGCGCCATAACAATAAGCCCTGTCTTGATGACCTCTCTAAAAATTTGAATGATTAGATCCTGACTCATGAACACCTCCGATTTATTAATTATATTGAGTAACCTGCCATAAATTGAGCATCTATTACGCCAAGCCCTGAACAATGAACACCATTAAATTTATTCATCAATAAAATCCCTTTATCAAAGAACCTACAAGCAAATTCCAACCGTCTACAAGCACAAAAAGCATCAGCTTGAAAGGCAATGAAACAAATATCGGCGGCAACATCATCATTCCTGCAGACAAAAGCACGCTTGCAACTACCATATCTATAACGAGAAATGGAATATATAGGATAAATCCAATCTGAAAAGCCCTCTTCAATTCTCCGATTGCAAAGGCAGGTACAAGCACACGAAGCGGTATATCTGTATCGCCCTTTGGTCTTTGTAGCCCAGCTATATTCATAAAAAGTGCTAAATCCTTGTCTTTTGTGTGTTTTAGCATAAACACACTTATCTCTTTCGACGACTTCGATAAAAGCTCTTCGTATCCAATTTTGTTTTCCATATAAGGAGAAAGTGCGTTGGCATTGATCTTTTCATATGTCGGCGCCATGACAAAAAAGGTCAAGAATAACGAAAGACCGATAATGATCTGATTTGGAGGCAGTTGTGCGATACCAACTGCCTGACGTATCATTGAAAGCACAATCACAATCCTCGTGAAGGAACTCATCAGAAGCAGAATGGCAGGGGCAAAAGCGAGTATCGTCATCAGGATGACAATACTTATAAGGTTCCTTCCACCCTCTGCACCCGAGAAAGACCCTATGATATCGAGTTTTGTCTGTGATTTCTCCTTTGGCGCTGCAAGTGCATGAGGAGCAACCACAACAAACAACATAGACACAACAATTAACACAACGATGATCTTCATTTGTCACCAATCTCTTTCTTCCATCTGGTCAACAGTGACATCTCCTTCTCACCAACACCTATTACGAGTACATAGTCCTTTACTTCAAGCACAGATACGAATTTTTTGTACCCGAGATGTATGGTATCCACCTTTTTAAGACCATATGCCGTATCTTTCGTTTTCATGTTCAACTTCAGCCTATCGGCATACCTATACAAAAGAATTAAGACGGCAATTATGCCGAGAAGAATAAAAAATACCTTTATGATACCCAGATACACATCCATCATGCCAATGTCTGCACCCTTTCCTTTGGTGTTACGATCTCGTTGATTCTAACACCGAGTCTTTCGTTAACTACTACAATGTCACCTTTCCCAAGAAGTTTTTCATTCACATAAATATCAACCGATTCGCCCGCTATCTTGTTCAGTTCTAATGTAGAGCCTTTTGCCAGAGAAAGAAGTTCACCGATCGTCATCTTTGTTCTTCCAATTTCGACAGAAATGTCAACCGGTATATCCAGCAGGCTTTCAAAGTTCAATTCAAACCTCTTTGAATCATCTGTTTGTTGATTTTTTGATACAAAATCTTCCATGTTATCTCCTCGTCTTACAAATCTTTATTATATTGTTCCCTCAATCTGCACAGCCTTACTCCCTTTCAAAATACCAAGCCTTCCTTTCAGCTTTGCCTTTCCGCCTATCATAATATCAACGGGATCATTCACGGATCTATCCACCATGATTATAGTGTCTTCTTTGGCCCCGAGAAAATCCTTCAATGAAATCCTCTTCTTTCCAAGTGTCACCCTTATATCGAGTGGCACATTCATAACCTCCTCTTTCATCTTTTCAATCCATTTATGCCTCATCTCCAGGCCTTCTCTCGAAGGTGTTGAAGTCAAATAATCTTTAATGGTTTCCAATATCCCATAGGGTATGCATATTTTCATCCAACCGCTGACATTTTCAATATTGAACGAGAACTGGCAAATACTTACAATCTCTTCCTGTGAGACCATCGTTACATAATTGGGATTCATTTCAGACCTTGAATATTTACACGTAATCCTATATACAGGTGTCCATGCCTTTTCCATTTCATTTGAAAAAATGTCAGCCAGTTTTTTAATCACGTAGAGTTCGATCTTTGTAAACTCCCTCCCCTCAATTCTCGGAGCAGAAACATCAGAGCCCCCGAAAACCGATTCCAATGCACAAAAGACAATCTTTGCATCGAAAACAACAATGAAAAATCCATTCAGGTTTTCCGTCGTAATAACGTTCATATTTGTCGGCAGCGATAATGTCTTGACAAACTCTCTATATTCTATGTAATGAACAGGGGTCTGTTCTATCTCAACATCTCTGCCAAGAAAAAGCGAAAGAGCTGACTGAAATGACTTTGAAAACCTGTCGTAAATGAATTGCAAAGCCGGCAGGTTTTCCTTTTTTGATTTTGTAAACTGAAGTATGTCAAATGTTCTGACTTCTTGTTTGGGTTCATCGGGCTCAGCCTTTTGTTCAATCTCTATTGCGCCATCGGATAATCCGCTTAGTAACGCATCAATTTCTTCTTGTGATAATACCTGGTCCATTTTCTTTCCTTTATTGGATTATAAAATCGGTTATATATATCGCATTGATTTCGTCCGGTTTTTTGAAGATACCCTTCAGCGAGGTAAGCAACTCCTGTTTGATAGCATCCCTACTATTTACATCCATCAGCACTTCTATGTTTTTTGAACCAAGTACCGAGAGGATCCTGTCTCTTATCAACAATGTCATGTTCTTCGCTTCTTCCATGCTTTTAATATCTTTCATCTCTATGCCGAGCGATATTTTTGCAAACCTTGAACTATTTCCTGCAATATTAAATAAAAAGGGTTCGAGGGACATTATGGGCCCAATCTTTCTTTCCACCTTTTTTTCTCCTTCTTGGGCGGTTTTCTTGAATATTTTTGCCAAAATGACATTCCCATAAAAGAAATACGCCCCACCTAAACCAAGACAGAACACAACGAAAACTATAATGAGAATGAATTTGAATCCACCCTTTTTCTTTTTCTCTTTGACTTCTTTTGCGTTCTCTTTTTCAACGTTATCTTCCGGCATACACTCCTCCTGATGTTTCTCAAAAAGCAATATGTGTGCCATACGCTGGATGATTTTATTTAACTAACGATAATCAATAGTTACAAGTTATTAATCAGTTAGAAGATGTTTCAGGGTTGATAGTTTTAATATATTTGTGTTGGAAAACAGGCCAAAAGCGTCACAACTTTGACGGTTGAAATACAAACGAAAGGTTTGAAAAACCCGCACAATACCCTTAAAGGCTTTTGCAAAGGCATCATGAAAGTAATCTGGAGGTGTTTCGGTTCAAAAGATTGAGATTTGGGGCTTTAAACTGCCCTGCCACCAGGGATAACAGGATAAAACACCCAAATCTCACTTAAACATAGAAGTTTTTATATACCATTCCTATCGTTTCAAGTTCATAAGTTCCTGAAGCACCTCATCGGAAGTGGTAATAACCCTCGAATTTGCCTGGAATCCTCTCTGCGCAACTATCATCTTGACGAATTCCGTTGCCAAATCAACGTTCGACTGCTCCAAAGAGTTGGGGTTGATCTTGCCGGTTCCAGACACACCGGGTGCATACTTATAAGCTTCTCCGGTCTTGTTGTTTGAAGAAAAGAGGTTACTGCCTTCCTTTGTTAGCGCAACCGTATCACCAAAGTTGGCGAGTGTAATCTGATATTGATTGATTATCTGTCCATTAGAATAGTGGCCTGAAATGATACCGTCGGCATCCACGGAAACACTAAGAAGCGTGCCAGGCGGATAACCGTTCTGGGCTTGATAGTTTGTAGCTGAGTCTATAGGGTACTGGGTCATAGGGTCTTTCGGGTTGCCTGATACGGATGAAAGTGACCCGAATGACAGGGTTATCGGTTGGTTCTGCTTTGCCGGTGCAGTAAAATTAAACAGTATCTGGTGGTTTGAACCTTCGCCTTGAAGCACACCGGAACTGTTAAAAACAAGATCGCCACTTGCAGCCATAGTGTTTTTACCTGTTGCAGAATCACCTGCACCAACAACAGCCATCCACTCCCATGTGCTGTTGTTGCTTGATATATCGATGTTTGATTTTCTGAAATATACTGTAACGACGTGTGACTGACCGTTAGAATCATAAACCGTTATTGAAGATGAATAGTTGGCGGTTGCAGTTGGTTTATCGACATCGAATCCTGAGATGGTAAATTTTTGTGTTGTGTTTGTTATCGTTGGCGCAATTGTAATGTCCAATCCCAAATCCTCAAAGTTTGCCATACTCTGTCCGGCTGTTATCACCTTGCTTTTTACGATAGGAGCACCTATTTTAGTAGTGCCATCAGGTCCAACCCTCTCCGCTGTGACTGTAAGTGTACTCACACCCCCAACAGTAGTAACTTGTGCAGTATATTCTCCAGCGATAGGCCATTTTCCAATCGTGTTTGTCACAGATGCTATATCCCCATTAACATTAAGATTCCCAATGGAGCCTTTCCATTCAGCATTTGACTGTAAGTTTGCAGTCATGTCGACCGCAGATGTAATCTTTGGATCGCTGGGTTTTTGTGAAATAATTATGTTTGTATCGACACCCACCGCCTTCCCCGTTGTCTGGTCTATCGCCTTACCCTGTAAAACAAGCCCCTCAGGATTCGTAAGGTAGCCGTCCTTGTCAAATCTGAACTGACCGGCCCTTGTATAGTATTCTGTGATATTCCCTTTGGGCGACTTTACAATAAAAAAACCTTTTCCACCTATGGCAAGATCAGTGGGTTCACTTGTGCTTTCAAAAGAACCCTGGGCAAACTGCGTATCAACTGTAGTCAACGTGGAACCCCTGCCAACCTGACTTGCGCCTGCAGTTCCATTCACAGATTGATACAAAAGATCGGAAAAGGTTGCCCTGCTACCCTTAAATCCAATTGTATTTACGTTTGCAATATTATTACCGACCACATTTATTGCCTGACTGTTTGACATCAAACCACTTATCCCTGAAAACATTGATCCTAACATATCGTCCTCCTATTCTTTAATCTGTTTAACCTTTTCTATTGAAAAGTTTTCGCCGTTAGATGCTACAAGATATGGAATACCGTTGCTTGTATCTATTCCTTTCACGACCCTGTAATTACTCAATTTACAGCCAATTGGTTTATCATTTTTTATTCCAATAGCAGAAACAAGCACATCTGTATCGTCTTCGTGTCTATAAACTAGCGGATCACCCTTCTTATATGTTGTTTCCTTGATCTCTCCCGTCATTTTATTCAACGTTGAAAGCACGACCTTATCGAAATCTCCCTGTGGTGTAAAATAAACCTCGTCGCCCTTTGAAAGTGTGTTGGAATCTACGTGCATCTTCTTGCCTATCGAACTTATCCACTGTGAAATATTTCCTGTCTCAGTTGCCTTTTTCATGCCATTGAGCGCATCCGTGATATTCTGTAACTGCTCAACCTGTGTAAGTTGGGATAGTTGTGTTAAAAACTGATCCGGCTTCATCGGTTCAAGTGGGTCTTGATATTTGATTTGTGATATAAGAATCTTCAGGAAATCGTTTTTATCCACAAAGTTCGTTGGTTTTGAGACATTTGACGTTGTGGTGTTACTACTGACGCTGTTTATCGCCGAAACATTCATGTTACCTCCTCAGTTTTGAATAACTCATAAAACTTTCCATTCGCCCTATTCAGTTCATCATTGCCTCTTCTACCTTCTCTTCTACCCTCTCTTCTTTCAAAGCTGTTTTTACCGTCAGGGTTTAAAAAAATATTTGCATTTACATTTTTCATCTCAAGATTTCTAACGATAGTATCTTTGCTTTCCTGAAGCAAATTTAACATTGCTGAACTTTCCGTTTTGATTTCAACAAAAATTTGCTGCCCTTCACGCTTAAACCCGATAAGTAAACTCTCCTTTTCGTTTATATTCATACGCATCACCATATCCATCGTTGTATTTCTCGCCCGGAGTTGTTCGGTAACCTTGACAATCTTATCTGTAATCGTTGAGACAAAAGAAGCCTTCTCAATTATCTGTGTATTTTTATTATCAGAAGACAAATCGTGTGTTTCCGATCTTAAAAAAGCCATGGTGTCAATCTCTTTATTTGAAAGATCAGTGTTCTCCGTATGGTTTTCTATAACGTCATTTTTTGTCTCAACCGTGATGCCCTTCAGTATGTTTTCAATCTTATAAACTAATTTGTCAAAATTCTTTTCGTTATAAAATGTCGCATCCGTTGCCGATTCTGCATCATTAAAATTCATATTTTTTTGGATATCCACCTCAACTTGTTTGTTGTTAATGATGATGTTGCTTGTATTTCGATTTAATTTAAAGGTCATATCCTCATTGGTTTCGGGCTTTTTTGAATGATAAGCGCTGTCTTTAATCGAGTCATTTACATATTTTAATGTCAGTGTATCGCCCATGTTTATTTCGTGAACTTCAACATCCTCAATGTTCATCCTGGCCACACCGCTTTCTGTCATGGGTTTGTTCTGCTGAGCCAACATATTAGCGACCTGATGGAGAAGCACCGTTACTTCTGTAATGGAATCAATATCGATTGGTTTTGAATTGACTGTTGTGGCATTGGAGCTAAAATCGACAGGTTCTAAATTGACTGTTGTGGTATCCGTTTTATACTTCTGTGTCGTAGAGGTGGCATCGGGTTTTTGTTTTTCAGAAAATGTCCTGTCTATAAGTTCCCCCAATAATTTCTTTAACAGTTCTTTGGTTTGTAAGGCGGTAACTTCACTGGATTGTATAAGAGGGTGTTCTTCCTCAATGTTCATCCTGGCCACACCGCTTTCTGTCATGGGTTTGCTCTGCTGAGCCAAAATATTAGCGACCTGATGGAGAAGCACCGTTACTTCTGTAATGGAATCAATATCGATTGGTTTTGAATTGACTGTAATGTTATTGGAGTTAAAATCAATTGGTTTTGCATTGACTATAATGTTATTGGAGTTAAAATCAATTGGTTTTGCATTGACTGTAATGTTATTGGAGTTAAAATCGACAGGTTCTAAATTGACTGTTGTGGTATCTGTTTTATACTTCTGTGTCGTAGAGGTGGCATCGGGTTTTTGTTTTTCAGAAAATGTCCTGTCTATAAGTTCCCCCAATAATTTCTTTAACAGTTCTTTGGTTTGTAAGGCGGTAACTTCACTGGATTGTATAAGAGGGTGTTCTTCCTCAATGTTCATCCTGGCCACACCGCTTTCTGTCATGGGTTTGCTCTGCTGCTGGAATAGATTATTTAGTGTCTCATCAAATATGAGTGCTAACGGGATATCCTGAATTGACCCGACAGCAACTGGAAAAACTTTCGCATTTTCTATCTGTGAAGTTGATTCCAATGTTTTGTTAATGCCAAAATCTTTTTCCACAAGATCCTTTAGCACATTGAGAAACTCATCCTTACCAGTTTTACCTTCAGAAAGATTTGCGTTTTGGAGCGCCACCCTTTCGGAACCTGTAAAATCTCCAAAAAACCCGTTGATTAAAATATTTTCCATGCTGATATATATAACAAAATACGTGCCAAACTTATTAAATCAATATTATCAGCATGTTATGATATTGTGGGAAACTTATAATGTAGTAAAAAGGGAAACTTATTCCACCGATAGGAAAATATTTCCTATTCTTTTTTAATATGGAGGGCAATATCGTCGAAAATTTTTTGTTCTTTTCTGTTTTGTGCCTTTTTTATTGCGTTGATGGTTTTTATTTTTAATGTTTCAAGTTTTTTTATCTCTCTTGCCTGTTCAATCAATTCCATCTTCAACAAGTCCAATTTTTTGTTGCATTCCTCTTTCTCTTCTATGAGTTCACCTTTTTTATTTTCAAGAAAGATGATATTGTCTTTGATTAAACACAAATCTCCTCCACAAATAGTAGTTGCGGTAATATGCTCATAATTTACGTTAATGTTAGTTTCTATCGCTCTTATATTGTTCATTATTTCATCAATCGCAAGAAGCACATCCCTGATTTGTCTCTGTTTGTCTTCCATGAGCTTTTCTTTGAGTTTTATGATTCTTTTGATCCGTTGTGCAGGCATATATCAATATAAATTACGGCTAAACATAAAACAGTATTTTCATGCTGTTTCTCGAATCCTCGATCGTTGCCCGATCGTTTATACCCTGACATAAAAATGCCCTTACCTTATCAATCATTGATATAGAATAATCGAGTTTTTCATTGCTTCCAGGCGTATAAGCACCAATGTTGATCAAATCTTCCGCCCTTTCGTATTCTGATAAAATCTGTACTATTCTACCGGCATAGTCAATCTGCTCAGATGGCGCAATATCTTTCATGGTTCTGCTGATACTCTTTAAAACATCAATCGGTGGATAATGATTCATATCAGAGAGCTTCCTTGACAGAACAACATGTCCATCAAGTATCGATCTTGCAGAATCAGCTATAGGGTCATCAAGGTCATCTCCTTCGACCAGTACCGTATATATTGCAGTCATTGTTCCCTCGCCTTCCCCGTTACCGGTTCTTTCCAAGAGCTTTGAAAGGAGGGAAAAAACACTCGGTGTATAACCTTTTGATGTGGGTGGTTCTCCAATTGCAAGTCCAACTTCCCGTTGCGCCATACTGAATCTTGTAAGAGAGTCCATCATCAAAAGTACATTATTGCCTATATCTCTGAAATATTCGGCAATGGCAACGGTTAAAAAAGCGCCTCTGACCCTGATTAACGGAGGTTGATCAGATGTAGCAACTATAATTACAGAGTGTTCGAGTCCATCCCCAAGATCCTTTTCGATGAACTCTCTCACCTCTCTTCCACGTTCCCCAATCAGCCCGATAACATTGATATCAGCCTCTGTATGTCTTGCAATCATTCCAAGGAGAACGCTTTTCCCAACACCCGAACCAGCAAAAATGCCTATCCTTTGTCCTTTACCGCATGTAAGAAGCCCATTTATGCTTCTTATGCCAAGGTCAAGAGGGTCTTTTATCCTCTTTTTTTTCATTGGATTTACTGTTTCCCTGTATACAGGCACCAAATCAGGGCAATTAATAGGCCCCTTGTCATCAATGGGATTGCCAAGACCATCTATTACCCTCCCCAAAAGACCTTCACCTACAGCAGTGCTTACTGTCTGTTTTTTTGAACGTATCTTTGAGCCAACCCCAATTCCCCTTAAATCACCAAGAGGCATAAGAAGGGTTTTACCCTCTTTAAAACCAACAACTTCGGCATTAATAGGAGGATTTCCATCTACCGGATATATCAGCGCCGCGTCACCTACAGATGATATGGGCCCTTTGCCTTCAATAACCAGGCCAACAACCTGATTCACCTTGCCGTATACCCTATATGGATAAAAATTTTTCAGTGCCTCACTGATTTCAGCGGTCTGCATATTCTTTCAAAAACTCTTTTTTAATTTCTTCAATCTGAACGGAAATAGTTCCGTCAATATCACCAAAATTAGATTCAATAATAAATCCCGGTTCCTTTAACGTATCGTCTGAAACTATCTTTAATGAATTTATTACCTCTTCTGAAATAAATTTAAAATCATCCTTTCTTATTCGGATAGTTATCCCCTGCTTTTCTTCACATATATCAAGCGCCTTCTTTGCCATTTCAATGATTATATCTCTGTTGTTTTCGCACTCCTTTAAAACAACAGCCTCTGCAAAGATCAACGCCAATTCAACCGACAACTTTTCTGTCTTATCGAGCAGTTCTTTTTTAAATGCTGATAGGGCAGATAAATCCTGATTTAATCTTCTGGCAAGAGCTTCTATCTTTTTCATGCCCATATCAAATCCTGCCTTTTCGCCCTCCTTGAATGCATCTTCGAATATCCTTCTCGTTTCAGCCTCTATATCTTGATCGTTTCTCAAATGCTGTTTATCTTCGTTATTATCCTCGTTATCAAAGGTTACTGTTTTGAAAAATGATTCAACAGAGTCCTCTTTACTCTCGAATGGTGTATCTGAAAGAGGGTTTAAGGTAAAAGGACGAACATTCTTTTTATTATACAAATTTCTCATTCTCGCCTGTTATGATAATCTTCCCTTCCGCCTCAAGTCTTTTTGCTGTCAGGGCAATCTTTGTCTGGGCTTGCCCGACCTCTGACAACCTCACAGGACCCATCGCCTCAAGGTCTTCTTTTAACATTGCCGATGCACGTTCAGACATGTTTGAAAAAATCTTTTCCTTTATAGTATCTGATGCACCCTTCAATGCAATGGCAAGTTCTTCTGAGGCAATTTCTTTAAGAAGGCTTTGAACGCTCTTATTGTCGAGTTTTACAAGATCTTCAAATGTAAACATCAATTGTTTTATCTTCTCTGCAAGTTCAGGGTTCATCTCTTCAAGGGCACCAAGGATTTCGCCCTCTTTTATCTTATCCATCTGGTTAAGAATATTTGCTACAGAACTTATCCCGCCCATCTGCTTTTCTTCGCCAACACCTAAATCCTGTAGTTGCTCTTGGATGATGTCCTCAATATCCAATAAAACACTTTTATCCACTCTGCCAAGCTTTGCCATTCTCGTTATTACATCGCCCTGCAAATTTCCAGGCAACATGGCGATCACGTCACAGGCCTTTTTCGAAGGCAAAAGCGATACAATCAGCGAAATGGTCTGAGGATGCTCACCTTTTATGGTGCCTGCGAGAATTTTCGGGTCGCACGTTTTGAGATAATCTCCCGGCACACCTTCCTTTGGTGCCATTGCATCAAAAAAGTTTTCTGCTGTATCATCTCCAAAGCTTTTTTTCAAAAGTGTTTTGAACTTGTTTTGTCCATCAACAATGGCTGCTCCGCTTTTATTAATATTTTTTAAAAATTCACTGTGCACCTGCTTCACAATATTCTCGGGGATATATTTTATATTTGCTATCTCTTTTCCGATAGCCTCTATCTCATGTCTTTCGAATTCCTTCAGTAGCTCTTTAGACAACTCCTCGTCCATTGTTAAAAGCAGTATTGCTGCCTTTCTTGTGCCAGTGATATCAGCTACATCCATCAGCTTCCCTCTTTAACCCATTCTTTTATTATAGACTTAACAAGTGCTTTATCCTGTAATGCGTTCGTAAATGCTGGCTGTGGCTTGCTTAAAACCGGCGTAGTATCAATGCCTTCCTTTAACATTGCATCTACGTGAGCCGATTTAGCACCTGCATATGAATCAGTAACTCCACTTACCTGTCTCACAGCTATAGTCCCGCTCCTATCCTTCAGGATACCCAGTATGGGTTTTATAACAAATAGGAAAACTGAAAGCAATATAGTCAAATAAAAAACATATTTCACTGCATCATAAAGCATCTCTTTTTTGTTAGAGACATCCATAATACCCTTTTCATCTGCAATGTTTTCAGTTTCAAAAGGTGCACTGACAACCTCCAACTTGTCCCCGCGCTCCTCATTATAACCCACTGTCCTTGCAACTAAGCTTTTAATATCATTCAATTCTTTTTGAGATCTCGGCACATATCTCGATTCTTCACCTTTTTGTCCTTTGACCTTTTCATACTTACCATCAACTACGACAGCAAGAGAAACCCTTTTAATGTCTCCATAAGGTTCAACAATTTTTCTTATAGTCTTGCTAAGTTCAAATGTCTTTTGCTCTTCCTGTCTCTCTGATTCCTTCGACTTGTCCTGATTATCCTTGTTTGCATCTTTTGTTTGAGCGCCTGGACCGTTGGACGCAACCCCTGGAACACCACCTACTTTAGTTGACTTATTTGCAACCATCTCTTTACTTAACCTTGAAGTCGCAACCACAGCCTTTTCGGGATCATATTCCTCTTCAACTATCTCAACCTTCCTGAGGTTAAGTTCTATGTTCGCCCTCACTATTGATCTGCTCGCAGGCAAAAATGTGCTCAACATCGACTGTACCGATTCTTCGAGCCTTTTTTCAACATTCTTCTGAAGTTCATACTGCTGCCCTGAAAGAACAACAGGAGAGTTCGAATCACCGCTTTTGTATAGAATTTTTCCGGAGGAATCTATAACCGTTATGTTTTCCGACTTAAGACCCTCTATGCTTCCCGCAACAAATTGCACTATACCGGCAACCTGATCCTTGGGAAGAGATTTGCCGGGCTTAAGCTTTAAAAAGATTGATGCTGTAACTTCCTTTTCTCTATCATAAAAAAGTGTCCTTTCAGGAAGTGCAATATGAACACGTGATGTCTTTACCTCTGGCATCTGGTTGATTGTCCTTGCCAATTCACCTTGAATTGCTCGTTTATAGTTGATATTCTGCATAAACTCAGTCATGCCATAACTCGTTTTATCAAACAACTCGAACCCCACACCACTGTTACCAGGCAATGCATTCTGTGAGGCAAGCAAAAGCCTCAAATCAAAAACCTTTTCCTTTGGCACATAAATAGTAGTTCCACCCAAACCAAGTTTGTAAGGCACCTTTTGCTCTTTCAGTTTCGCCACTATCATTGAGGCATCTTCAACGGCAAGACCTGAAAAGAGCGGCTGGAAGTTCTCTTTCTGGAGTAATGATAATCCAATTATTGAACCGCCAACAATCGATACAAAAAGAAATATATAAAGATAAAGCTTGCCTTTTGGGATACCCGATATATAGTTTTTTGCGTTATTCAAGAGCAATTCTTTGGCAGCCATCATTACACCTGCATTCTCATGATCTCTTCATATGCGTTTATTATCTTATTCCGTATCTGCATCATGGTCTGAAATGTCAAGTCTGCTTTTTCAATGGCAATCATGGTGGTGTGAATGTCTTGACTGTCCAATTTTGCAAGTTTTTGGACTTCTTGATCTGCAACCTTCTCAAGCTCGTTAGCCTTGTTTATAGAATCCTTCAAAATATCCTTAAACGATGTGGTACCCTTTATGTCTGTCGAAGCCCTTTTTCCAGATATATTTTCAGTAAAGTTGGGTAATTGCAGTGCCTCAATTTTCATTTTTCCCTCCTACTTACCAATTTCAAGCGTCTTCATAAACATCTCTTTCGCTGTATTAATGACGTTGATATTTGCCTCATATGACCTTGTGGCTGATATCATATCCGACATTTCTTCCATTAGATTGACGTTAGGATTTGTCACATACCCTTCTTTGTCTGCATCAGGATGCCCCGGGTCATAGACTCTTTCAAAATGTTTCGTACTGTTTATAATATTATCGACCTTCACGCCTTCAATCTTCTTCGAAAGTACACTGTCAAAGCTATCCCCTTCGGAAACGTCAGCAGATGAAAAAACAACATCCTTCTTCGTATATGGACCACCTTCTTCGGTTCTTGTTGTGTGTACATTGGCAAGGTTTGTCGCTATCACCTCCATTCTTATGCGCTGTGCCTTCATTCCAGAAGCGCTGACTTTTAGTATGTCAAGAATGTTGCCCATAAAAACCTCCTTTTATCTCCTTCCCTCATTCACAAGATAACGCATCAACGAAAATTTCTTGTTGAGAACCTGTACAAGGGCACTGTACATCATGCTGTTTTCGTTCATCTTAAATATCTGTACTTCAAGACTTACTGTATTGCCGTCTAAACTACCCATACCATTACTTTCTGTCTTTTCCTGTACATCGATATTTTGCATACCTGTCATACGGCTATTGAGTGCCTGTTTAAAATCTATCTCTTTTTCCTTATACTGTGGTGTTTCGGCGTTTGCAATATTACCCGCAATTATCCTGTGGTTAACAGTCCTTACATCGAGGACTTTTTCTATAAGGTTTATGACATCCATTGTTGTTCCTCCATGTTAGGCAAAACACCCATGTCCTTGTATTCTTTGATCTTGTTTCTCAAGGTTCTTGTCGTCTTTCCAAGCATAGCTGCCGCCCTTGTTTTATTACCATTGCATACCTTAAGCGCATCGAGGATCAATTTCATCTCCATTTCCTTTATCGAACCAGTTGAACTGTCTCTATCAAATTGCATCTCCTGTAGATGTGTCATTTTTATAACAGAGTAACCCGACAGTATGCACGCCCTCGCAATTACATTTTCAAGTTCCCGTGCATTGCCTTTCCACTTGTTTTCCATCAAGAAGTTCATCGCCTCGTCGCTTATGCCCACGTCCATACCCTTTGAATGTTTACGCAAAAAGTATGCCACAAGTTCCGGGATATCCTCTTTTCTTTCACGCAGAGGAGGAATATAAATTGGAAATACGTTGAGTCGGTAATAAAGGTCTTCACGAAACTTTCCTTCTTCAACCATCTTCAGTATATTCCTGTTTGTCGTAGCAATAACCTTTGTGTCGATCTTTTTGGGGTATTTCGAACCGATAACCTCGATCTCTTTTTCTTGTAAAACCCTCAACAACTTTGCCTGAAGCCTAAAGTCCATCTCAGTGATCTCATCAAGAAGTATCGTACCGCCATTAGCAATTTCAAACTTACCCATTTTTCTTGCAGAGGCACCGGTAAATGAACCTTTTTCGTAACCAAAAAGCTCGCTTTCAAGTAGATTCTCAGGCAAGGACGCACAATTTACCGGTACAAAAGGATTCTTCGACCTGTCACTGTTGTCATGTATATAACGTGAAACAAGTTCTTTACCTACCCCGCTATCCCCACAAACAAGAACCGTAACATCCGATTTAGCGACCTTTTCTGCCTTTATAAGAACATCTTTCATGGCCTTTGAAGCGCAGATAATCTTGCCGTTATTTATGCCAAGTGCACGTTTTATAGTGTTATAGAGCGTATCTGCACTAAATGGCTTCTGGATATAATCAAATGCGCCCTCTTTTATTACGCTTACCGCATCCTGAATAGTCCCGTATGCAGTTACGAGGATTACCGGTAATAGCGGGTTTTCTTTTCTTATGTGTTTCAAAAGTTCAATACCGTTTAAATGGGGCATTTTAACATCAGTAATAACAATATCAAAAATGCGTTTACTTATCTCATTTATCGCCTTCAGTCCATCCTCAGCAAGAGACACAGAATAACCTGTTTTTGTCAGGGATTCCTTAAGTGCAATCCTCATATGATAATCATCATCAATAACAAGCACATTTGCCTTCATTTCCCATCCTTTGGTAAATAAACAAAAAAACTCGTACCCACACCTTCTGTTGACTCAACCTCGATATAACCGTTATGGGCCTGAACGATGTTATGAACAATAAACAACCCCAATCCAACACCTTTGTCTTTGGTTGTAAAAAATGGATTGAAAATATTCTTCCTGACATCTTCATTTATGCCTATACCGCTATCGCTTATGACTACCACAACGTATTTACCGTCTTCCTTTATTTCAATTGCAATCGAACCTTTGCCCGCCGCAGCATCAATGGCATTGCTGATGAAATTCATTATTACAAGCTTCATCATATCTGCATCGAACAAAGATGTTTTGTCGTAAAGGACCCTATATTGCACATCTATCTTTCTGCTCATAATTGACAATTTCATGAAATCCAGAATCTCTTCAACCACCTTGCCAATACTCTGTTCACTGAGTACAAGGCTTCTCGGTCTTGTATACGAAAGGATATTGTTTATTATCCTGTCAATCGTCTGCACACCAAAATGTATGTAATCAACATATTGTTTTTCTTTGGATTTTAATTTTCTATCAGACAACATGGAAAGAAAAAGCTCCATGCTTCCAAGGGGGTTTTTTATCTCATGTGCTATTCTCGCCGCCATCTCACCCATTGCGCGCAGCCTTTCATCTCTTTCAAGTCTCTCTTTCATCTTCTCAATCTCAGTAACGTCTTCAATCACAATCACTTCCTTACCGTTGAAGGCATTCCTTAACACATCCTTTTTCCACCTGTATTGACCTTTGCCATGTTTTATCTCGCCGGATTTTTTTTCGCTGTTGTTCAAATCATCAATAAAATTATTTGAACCAAGATTTTCTGCTGACTTATTCAAAAAGGATATAGACTTGCAATCAATGACAACAACACCCAGAGGGATTGAGTCAAGTATGTTATAGAGGTACTCTTTGGCATTTTCTAATTCCCTGTTTTTTCTTTCAACCTCATCTTTCAGTAGCCTTATTTGACTCTCGAGAACGTTATAATAACTGATAATAGAGTCAGAAGCCTTTGAAAACCCTAAAAATGCATCCTTTAATAATTCTGTTTCTGATATAGACATGTCTTTATATTATGCAAAATGCATACCAATCGAAGCGCAATCGGGCTACAAATGTTCACTGTGAACTATACGCTAACAAGATAATCGAACATTAAACGAAAGAACATTGAACACAGGACATCCGATAAAGACAAGAGGGCAGATATTTAGGGTAAAACTGGTAATGGTTGATTGCTCCTATTCTGAAGCATTTTTGGTATTAGATGTTTGACGTTCGTCATGAACCATCACTTAATGGTTGGCATCTGATTTTTGAAATACGGATAATTGTCAATTTATTGACATGAAGAAATCAATCCATACCGAGACGTTTCATCTTTTCAATAAGGGTGGTCCTGTTGAGGTTGAGTATATTGGCTGCCTTGCTCTTTACACCTTTTGTCTCCTGGAGAGCCTTTGCAATAATCGATTTTTCAAATTCTGTCACCAGCGTTTCATACCCCTTCTGAATATCGAGGTGTTGGTGATTATCCCTCGCCTTCCATAATTTTTCAGGTAGGTCTTCCACCTCGATCAATCCGTTTCTTTTCAGAATAACGTTTCTTTCGACAATATTTTTTAACTCTCTCACGTTTCCAGGGTAATCATAGTTCATCATAATATCCATTGCCTCCTCAGAAAACCCCTTGACATCGGCATCATTCAAACGGTTTGACTCTTCGAGAAAACTACTCAAAAGCAAAGGTATATCCTGTCTTCTTTCCCTGAGAGGCGGTATATGAATCGGCACTACATTCAGTCTATAATAGAGGTCTTCCCTAAAGGCACCCTCTTTCACAAGATGCTCAAGTACTCTGTTTGTCGCAGCCAGCACCCTGATATCCACCTTTATAGTTTTCGCACCGCCAATGCGTTCGAACGCCCTTTCTTGAAGCACCCTTAAAATCTTTACCTGAAGGTTAAGGCTCATATCGCCTATCTCATCTAAAAAGATAGTGCCCTTGTTAGCGATCTCGAACTTCCCAAGCCTCGTACTAACCGCACCTGTAAACGCACCTTTTTCGAAGCCAAAAAGTTCACTTTCGAGCAGATTTTCAGGTATTGCGCCACAATTTACAACTATAAGGGGGTTTTCCCTTCTCGATGAATTATAGTGGATAGCTTTCGCCACCAACTCCTTTCCAACACCGCTTTCACCGGTAATCAAAACCGTTGCGTTTGTATCGGTAACCTTTTCGATAAGTTCAAATATCTTCTGCATACCAAAACTTATCCCAAGGATATTTTCAAACTTATATTTATCCTTAAGGCTGCTTCTAAGTATCGTATTTTCAAGAAGAAGTTTGCTTTGTGAAAACCTTTTTAAAAGATTTGACTTGGACATAAGTCCTTTTGGTATGGTTTCGTTCTTGAGCATTTTGTAGTAGTTCATAGCAGAGTCGATGGTCAAAAGTATGTCTTCGAACTTAAAAGGTTTCAGGACATAATCAAAGGCTCCGAGCCTCATAGCGCTTATAGCTGTTTCGAGGCTTCCGTATCCGGTCATGACAATGCCTATTGTATCAATATACTCCTTTTGAATATAATTTATTAACTGCAAACCATCCACCTTTGGCATAGTCAGGTCTGTTATCAACACATGGTAATTATTCGCCTTCAGCGCAGACAAGGCATCTTTGCCTTCAAGAAAAGGATCCACCAGATAATCATTGCCCCTTAAAAACTCTGTCAGCATCATCAAAATGCTTTCTTCGTCTTCAACGATAATTATCCGACCCTTTTCCATTTATTTCCCTTAGTATTTATAACTATTTTAGCAAAAAAGATGTTGAATTTTCTTTTTTTTGAAAATATTTTCAACAATGTGAAAACTCTATTATAAAATTGTTCAAATGTCTAATATTTTGTGGCAAGACAGATGTAGACCGTTCAATCATGGGCCGCTAAGTGTCAAAAAAGGAACAGCATGATGGCAATCTGGGGCATTAGCATAGCGTAAGAGAGTTGCATTGGAGAAAAGCTTATATGCTTTGTGACATATTCCAAAAAACTATCTTTTTGCTGGCCTTTTTGAATTGATTTTTATATTTTTTAATTCCTCGACTTCGCTCTTGATCTGAGCGATTTGATCTTTTAATGCCTGTTTTTCTTTTTCTGATTCTTCAAGTTTGTTTTCAATAACTGCAATCTTAATCTTGTGTTCACTTTCTGTTATTTGTGTCTTGATGTGCTTCAAGTCAGCCATTTCTGTCTTTAATAAAACCACCTCGTTTTTGAGCATAATCACCATTATGCCAAGGGCAGCGATAAGCAATACGAAAAGGATCATGCCAACAGGAAAATTTTTTGATAAAACTTGTGTGCCCTTGACCTTTTTAACAGCCTTTTCTTCATTTTTAACTGCTTTCTGTCTATTTACATTCGATAAAAGTTCTTCTATTGTTATTGTCTCTTTTTCTGTCACAGCCATTTAGTGCCTCCTATAGATATATATTTCTTAGATGTTGATTCTGCAATTTTCAGACCAATCAAAAAGATACGCCAAGCATTGAAGACCGTACCGTATAGCATGCACCATTTATCAAAAACCTCAGCCATAACGTCAAGCAAAATCCAATCAAAACGTCAATAATATCACTTTAATACAGCATTTTTAAGCAGTGCCAACTTCTTGACACCATCTTGAGTTGTCAAAGAATTGCCATTCAAATAACGATATAGAACACCCTTTTCTATCAGTTATAAATATTCTCCAAAATAATGCTCCCAAAAAGATTCTATTATGAAAAAAAGTAATAGTGTAATAAATTGAGAGTTATAAAATTTATCTTGACGAAATCCGAAACCATCTATACAAATTATAATCAGCCCATATATTGCGGAAAGGCATAAAAAATCCCTTTCATGTGTTGATTTATGCTGCATTAGAGTGTTATGAAACAAATTACGAAACATACCAATAGGCTTCTGTATATCCTTTTTTTTATTGTCTTTGCATTTGATTCATTTTTATATGCCGCTATGGACAATGTTCTTTTCAAGCAAAAGATCCTTTTTGAACTATATCGCTATCAGATGCTTTTTGCCCTTGTTGTTATCATATTTCTTTTAATTGTCATTACTGCCCTGCTTGTAAACATTAAAAAAAGAAGGCATGCTGAAAACGCATTGAAAATAAACGAAGCGCGATATCGAAGCATTTTCGAAAACGCCGTTGAAGGAATATTCCAAAGCTCTCTTGACAGTCGCTATATAGATGTTAACCCAGCGTTTGCAAAGATGTGTGGATACAATTCCCCTCAGGATTTAATAGGTTCTGTCAAAAGCATAGAAAACGAACAGTATGTAAATCCTTTGGATTATATTACATTCAAAACAATTTGCGAAAAATATGGATACATCGAAAAGTTTGAAACCCAGTTTTATCGCAAAAATAGAAGCAATTTTTGGGTCTCAATGAATGCACTGGCAGTATATGATGAAAAAGGCGATGTGCTTTACTATGAAGGTACTGTTGAAGATATAACTATAAAAAAGAGTGCTAATGATGAGCTAAAAAAACAAAAAGATAGACTTGCATATATTCTTGAGGGTACTGATGCAGGCACCTGGGAATGGAACATACAAACCGGAGAAATCATAATTAATGATAAATGCGCCAGTATCATTGGTTACAAGCTTGATGAGGTTTCTCCTGTATCTACTGAAACATGGATGAAGTATACACATCCAGATGATGTAGATTTATTCAAAGAGACATTGCAAAAACATTACAGCGGCGAACATGATTATTTTGAAATATCATACCGAATGAAACATAGACAAGGTCACTGGGTATGGGTACTGGATAGGGGCAAGGTCGTCTTGCGTAATGACAATGGTGAACCAATCTGGATGTATGGTACACACCAGGATACCACCGAAAGAATAAATGCTGAACATGCCCTTTTATCCAGCCAACATAAACTACACGAAGAAAGCAACAAACTGCGTACCATAACGGACAATTCCCCTTTCGGTATTGCCTTGATAGATAAAGATGATATATTTGGCTATGTAAACCCCAAATTCAAGGAGATGTTTGGCTATGACCTAAACGATATCCCAGATGGCAAGACATGGTTCAAAAAGGCATACCCTGACCCAGAATATAGACACAATGTCATTGCAACCTGGATTGCAGACCTCGAAGAATTTAAGGAGAAAAAGCATACAGGCGAGAGAAAGACATGGACGTTCACTGTAACATGTAAAGACAACTCCAAAAAGATTATCAGCTTTATACCGGTGATGCTCCCAACAGGGGAACATATATTGACCTGCGAAGACATTACCGAAAAGAAACACCTCGAATCCCAGTTGCGCCAGGCACAAAAGACAGAGGCAATAGGTACGCTTGCAGGAGGTATAGCACATGACTTCAACAACATCTTAACCGCCCTTATGGGATATGCAACCCTCTTGCAGATAAAGATGGGCAGATCAGATCCATTGCAGTCATATGTGGATCAGATACTTTCTGCATCACAAAAGGCAGCCGACCTTACCAAAAGCTTTTTGACCTTCAGTAGAAAACAACCGTTGAAGCTTGCCCCACTCGACATAAACAATGCAATCAACGAGACCAAAAGGCTTCTAAGCAGGTTGCTCATTGAGGATATAGAATTAAATACATCCTTGACTGAAGATAGCACAATAGTAATGGCAGATAAATCACACATCGACCAGATATTGTTCAACCTTGCCACCAATGCAAGGGATGCCATGCCAAACGGTGGGACACTCACTATAAAGACACATCTGGTAAGTTTAGATGATACATTTACCAACATGCACGGTTTCGGTAAACCAGGCAGATACGTACTCATAGACGTATCAGACACAGGCATTGGTATGGATGATACAACCCTCGAGAAGATATTCGACCCCTTCTTTACAACAAAAGAGGTTGGAAAGGGAACAGGGCTTGGCCTTGCCACTGTATATGGTATTGTAAAGCAGCACAACGGATACATAGATGTCAAAAGCTCACCGTATAAGGGTACCACCTTCCATATCTACCTGCCAGCAGCAGATATCGCCATAGATGAGAAAAAACAGACAGATAAATCCCTGATAATCGGACATGAGACTATACTTATAGCAGAAGATGACCTTGAGGTCAGGCGTTTTATATCTGAGGTGCTCAAGCAATCAGGCTATAAGGTTATAGAGGCGATAGACGGACAAGATGCAATAGATAAGGTAAGACAAAATACCGGCATAGACCTTGCCATCATAGACTCTGTAATGCCAAAGAAGAACGGTAGAGAGGCATATGAGCAGATAAGTAGGATAAAGCCCAACATCAAGGTATTGTTTATGAGTGGGCACACAAAAGATACTGTCCTCAGCAAAGGCATAGAGGAAAAGAGATTCAACTTTATCGCTAAACCCCTTGTATTTTCTGACCTGCTCACGAAGATAAGGGAGGTGCTTGAGGGGCCAGTTTTTTTCTGACCTATGATGGTTTCGACGGCCTTGTTTTAAGCCTTTCCGAAAACACTTAGGGTCTCGTTTTATGCATCATCTGATATATTGATTCTATTGCCACCCTCTCCGCATAGAACACCCCGATACCTTTTGTCATATCACCTCTTATGGGGGGATGCCCAGTAGGACATCTTCATCTGGTGACAATAACCGGCATCTTCTTTTACTATTCTTGGAAAGTTGGTGAAAGCATATCAACAAAAAGACCTGTCCCGAAAATACACATGAGGGTTTCATCAGGTAAACAATTGAAAGGCACTCATATACTTCATTTGACGAATACGTCTAAGCCCTTGATGTTTCCCCCTCC
>Ga0255345_1000735_pt1 | contig 51392 bp, 50 predicted proteins | sample wastewater_treat_6_FD_192415 | JGI IMG/M metagenome (GOLD analysis project Ga0255345, IMG submission 192415) | Wastewater microbial communities from Lulu Island WWTP, Vancouver, Canada - plant20 | ecosystem: Engineered > WWTP > Wastewater > Unclassified | place: Canada: Vancouver, British...
ACTGGGGCTGTTTCATGGTCCGCTCGTAATACTGAACACTCTTGGATTTTACGATCCTCTGATCGGAATGCTGGATAAGATGATCCGCGGAAATTTCATGAGAACCGTGCATAGGGACATGTGGACTCTTGCCGGAACTCCCGAAGAAGTAATTTTAGCCCTGAACAACTACAAAGGCTGGACAGACGATCCGAGAAAAATCGCAAGAATCTGATCAAGCATTGGTTCAGGCTATCTCCTTCTCTCTTCCCTTATAAATATGTACAGCCGGCTGTTGCTGAAGACCTGCTGACTTATAAGCCTCCCCATTAACCCGGGAGCCTTTACGCCGCTGCCCAGTACCTGGTATCCCTGGAAAACCCTGGCCTCGTCCCACAGGCCTAGACTCATGAAATGATTAAGTACCGTCGAACCACCTTCAATTAACAATGACTGTATCCCCCATTTGTACAGATAATCGAGTACCTGGATAGCCGAAGGTTCATTTTTGTTCAGCTTTACAACCACCGATCGCGGCATATTCACTTTATCGGGAAAGAAAGTGAATACCACCTGGGGTCCGATCAGATCGTTCATGGCCAGGTTTGAAGGCAGGTTGCCCGATCCTGAAAGAATTAGCCTTATGGGACTGTTTCCTGTCCATTCCCGTACATTCAGTTTGGGATTGTCGGCTCTCACTGTTTCTCCTCCGACAAGTATGGCCTGTTCCGTTACCCTCCATTTATGAACCAGTATCCGTTCGGAATTGCCGGTTATCCATAAGGGGCCTTCCGTCATTCTCCTCTCCTTGTCGCGTCCGATGAATCCGTCGGCGCTCTGTGCCCATTTAAGGACTATGTAAGGTCTCCTCTTTTCATGAAATGTGAGAAACCTGCGGTTGATAAACCGGCACTCTTCAGAGGCAATGTTAGTGATAACCCTGCAACCGGCTTCCCTGAGCCTTGCAAAACCCTTTCCTGAAACTTTGGTGCTTGTGTCGGTGGCTCCTGAAACGATAACCGGAATCCCTTCAGTAATGATCCGGTCGGCGCATGGCGGTGTCTTGCCATAATGCGAGCAGGGTTCAAGATTGACATAGAGTGTCGAAGAGAAAAGAAGTTCCCTGTCTTTCACCGATTCAATTGCAAGCACTTCGGCATGACGGCTGCCGGCTTTCACGTGATATCCTTCACCTATTATCCTGCCATTATGAACAATTACCGCTCCCACAAGAGGATTCGGGTAAGTAAGTCCTTCTGCCTTTGATGCCAGTTCAAGGCATCGTTTCATGAATTTAAGATGATCTGCTCCTGCCATTAAAGCTAAAATGCTAATTTTGGGTTATGGCTGTTAAATTACAAACAATAAAAGAAATAAGGAACTATATTTCCCGGGAACTTTCAGGACTTTATCCCGGGCGGGAGGCACTGGCTATTGCTCATCTGGTGACGGAAAAAATATTCGGAGCCGGCAGGATGGCTCTAATGCTCAGGGAGAACGAGCCTCTTAAAGGCAATTCATATCAAAAGAGGGTTATAAGTTACTGTCGCAGGCTCTCTGCAGGCGAGCCGGTTCAATACGTTCTTGGTGAAACGGAATTTTACAACTGCAGAATCATGGTGAACAGGCATGTACTGATCCCCAGGCCCGAGACAGAGGAGCTGGCAGATATTGTCATCAGGGAGAACAGGAACACCAATGCCCGGATAATTGATTTCGGGACCGGATCAGGCTGTCTGGCAATAGCTCTTGCTGTCAATCTCCCGTCGGCAAGCCTGACTGCTGTTGACATTTCAAAGAACGCTCTGAAAACAGCTGAACGGAATGCTTCTCTGAACAATGCCACAGTTGATTTTATAAATGCCGACATCCTCTCAGCCAAACTGCCCGGACTATTGCCCATGGCAGGAATCTTTACCGGCAATCCTCCCTATATAAGAGAGTCGGAGAAAAAGTTTATGAGGAATAATGTACTCGGTTATGAACCATGGAAAGCCCTGTTTGTTCCCGATGGCGATCCTCTCAGGTTCTACCGTGCAATCCTGGATCTCTCGCGGGAAAAGCTGTTTAAGAGTGGAATGGTTTATTTTGAGATCAATGAATCGATGGGAGACGCCATGCGCGAATTGTTTGAAAAATATGATTTTTCTGAAATCCGGATAATAAAAGACATCTATGGAAAACCCCGCTTCGCGGCAGGAAGGAAAAAAGCCTGAGAAAAGCCAGGCAGAGAAAGCACTGAACAGGGCGATGAACTTGTGTTCCAAAGCCGAGTACTGCATCTCCGACATCAGGCAAAAGCTTGAATCGTGGGGCCTCGGTCAGACCGCGTCAGAGCAGGTCATAAGGAAACTAATAAAGGAAAACTTCATAAACGAGGAAAGGTATGCCGGGGCTTATGTCAGGGACAAGTACCGTCACAACAAATGGGGAAGGGTTAAGATAGCAGCCATGCTGAAGGCAAAGGGAATACCTTCCGGAATAATCGATTCCGCGCTGTCCTTCCTGGATGAAGAAGAGTATAGACAAATGATAAAGGACATGATTCTTTCCCGCCGCAAGTCGGTAAAGGCAAAGAACCAGTACGACCTGAAGGGCAAATTGTTACGTTACGGTCTTTCGAAAGGTTTCGAAAGCAGTCTGTTGTATGATATTCTGAATGATCTGGACTAAAATATAAATCGGGGTACGCGGCGCGCGGTGTTCTCCTGATGCCGTCATTTTCCGGTCACAAAAACCTGAGTATCCATTTTATGAACGGCATGAATGCTATCAGGAAAATTGTCGAGGAGACAACTATATCGTAAACAATCAGCTGTCTGACTGTTTCGGGATGCCGCAGGTAAAAAACCGAAAACACAATTCTCATAATCAGCTGTGCGGCAAAGAATATGAAGACCCTCATCGCGTTGTTGTTCCATCTGTAGGCTTCGCTGATCCTTCCCTGAAGAATAAGGGAGAAAGCGTGCGACAATCCGCATGAAGCGCATGGTTCGCCGGTGAGCCTTTCATGTATACAGACCACCGGGTAATTATCTTTTTCCGGAGAGAAGAGAGCAGAATAGAAAAATACGAAAAGCAGAACAACTGTCAGTGCGATATTGACACATATGTACGGTTCGAAGATCTGTCTTCTCTTCAGATTCAGGAAGGCATCACTCCTTCGCGTCGAGAGTGTCATTGCTCACGGTATTGCTTTCCTCAAGCTCTTCGAGCTGGCGCCTGCGATCCTCCCTTCCTTCTTTAATCTGTATAGTCACTGATTCATCACCGTTCTCCACGCTGATATCAACATTGGCTTCCTCGAGTTTATCAAGAACATCTTTCCTGACATCCTTTATGACGTTTTCGATATCACCTCCCCACTGCTTGTTGAACCTGTCACTTAATTGGCCCACCACCATAATCTGGGATATTGAAATTAGTGTTGCCACAACCCCTAGGATAAGACCGGCTAGAGGGATAGCGCGGGATGAGTCATCTCTTGCAGCCTGGGTCAGTCCTACCGAAGCAAGCACTACGGCTATTATACCCGGAATAACCGCGATGAGTCCCACGCACGGGATAACCGCGATGACAAAAGTCACGATTGCAGTTACAAGTGCAGCTATCCCAAGAGTCTGCCCGGACGTTCTTTGTGTCTGTCCCGGATACTGTCCGCCGGGTTGTCCGCTGTTGTTTGTGAAATCTTCCATGACTTTCAGTTGTTTTCTTTATTCATTCCTGTCAGAATATTCAGCATATCCTGTTCTAAAGACGTAACCGGAGTTTCAATGATGCGTCCGGCTTCAACTTTATTTTTCAGAAAAATAAAAGTCGGCACCCTTTCAATATTAAGTGTGTCATAGCCTCCCACCGGGGCAAGTTTTGAAATGTCGACACCCACGAAGGTCATCCTTTCGGCCGGAAAACCTGTTTGATCAACTATCTTCATAAACCTGGGGACCTCTCTCCTGCTGTCAGGGCACCAGGTACCGATTACAACCAGTATCGACAATTCGTCACCGATCGCCGGCACAAGTTTTTCAATAACCGCTCCGTCAGGCTTGTATTCCTCCCTGCCGCCGATATACCATTCCGAATGGGGATGGTTTAGGAACATTCCCGGGTTAATATATCCGAGAAGCCATGTTGAAGGATCGGCATAATTCACCTGCCGGTTTTCACTTTGCTGTTCAGCTTCAGGACTAAGCATTTCCGCCGTGTTTCGTGAGCTTCTGCACGAAGATGCAAATAATGCTACAAGCAATATGACTGTTAAGCTTCCTCTCATCAGGGATGAAAATTTAACCCTCCCGCCGGAGCTCCTTCCACCATGAGAGAAAGTTGGGAATGAGTTATCGATAATACCTGTATTCATCATTTGGCAATCGTTTAATTATATCCGTTCAGAATATGTACTTCCATTCTTATTCGCTTACATGGAGAAGTATCGTAAGTATCTGCTTTGCCGCAACGGCCACTGAGGTACCCGGACCGAATATTGCCGCCACTCCCGCATCATACAGGAACTCGTAATCCTGAGGTGGGATAACGCCTCCGGCAATTACGAGAATATCTTCCCTTCCAAGTTTTTTCAGTTCTTCAATGACCTGTGGGACAAGCGTTTTATGACCTGCAGCCAGACTTGATATTCCAACTACATGGACATCATTTTCCACTGCCTGCCGTGCTGCTTCGGAGGGAGTCTGGAAAAGCGGTCCGATATCGACATCGAATCCTATGTCGGCATAAGCTGTCGACACCACTTTGGCTCCCCTGTCGTGGCCATCCTGGCCAATCTTGGCGACCATAATCCTGGGCTGGCGGCCTTCCTTTTCGGCAAATCTGGCAGCCATCGCCCTGGCTTCATCGAATTCATCGCCTGATTTGTATTCCGAAGAATAGGCTCCTGAAATTGTACGTATCACTGCTTTGTATCTTCCTGCTATTTTTTCACATGCATAACAAATTTCTCCGAGGCTTGCTCTTTTCATAGCTGCATTCACGGATAGTTCCAGAAGGTTTCCCTCGCCGGTTTCAGCGCATCTGGTTATTGCTTCAAGGGCTGCCATGCACTCTTCCTCATTCCTTTCCGCGCGCAGTTTCTGAAGTCGCTTTACCTGCGCATCCCTGACGGCGCTGTTGTCGACCTCGAGTATTTCAAGCGGTTCCTCTTTCTCAAGCCTGTATCTGTTGGTACCGACAATAGTCTGCAGGCCTGAATCTATCCTTGCCTGGGTCCTGGCCGCTGCTTCCTCTATCCTCATCTTCGGAATTCCCGAATCAATAGCTTTGGCCATACCTCCGAGGCTTTCTATTTCCTCGATAAGCTCCCACGCCCTGTGGGCTATTTCATTTGTAAGGCTTTCGACATAATATGAACCTGCCCAGGGGTCAACAGCCCTGCAGATATTGGTTTCCTCCTGCAGGTATTTCTGCGTGTTCCGTGCAATACCTGCCGAGAAGTCGGTCGGAAGAGCAAGGGCTTCATCGAGGGCATTGGTGTGAAGGCTCTGGGTATGCCCGAGGGCGGCTGCAAGTGCTTCGATAGTAGTCCGGCCTATATTATTGAAAGGGTCCTGTTCCGTAAGACTCCATCCTGATGTCTGGCAGTGGGTTCTCAGCGCCAGCGATTTCTTGTTCTTCGGATTGAATCCGCTTACGATTTTTGCCCAGAGCATCCTTGCAGCCCTCATCTTGGCGATTTCCATGAAATGGTTCATCCCGATTGCCCAGAAGAATGAGATCCTCGGGGCAAATTTATCTATGTCGAGACCTGCATTGATGCCCGTCCTCAGGTATTCGAGACCATCGGCAAGGGTATAGGCCAGTTCTATGTCGCATGTAGCCCCCGCCTCCTGCATATGATAGCCCGATACGCTGATGGAGTTGAACTTAGGCATCTTTTGAGAGGTAAACTTAAATATGTCGGCAATGATGCGCATAGAGAATTCAGGCGGATATATATAGGTATTCCTCACCATGAATTCTTTAAGGATGTCGTTCTGGATAGTTCCGGAAAGCTCTTCATAAGAGGCTCCCTGTTCAAGGGCGGCAACTATGTAAAAGGCCATGACCGGAAGAACGGCACCGTTCATGGTCATCGACACCGACATCCTGTTCAGGGGTATCTGGTCGAAGAGTATCTTCATGTCGAGGATTGAATCGACCGCGACACCGGCTTTCCCCACGTCGCCTGCCACCCTTTCATGGTCCGAATCGTAGCCGCGGTGTGTCGGCAGGTCGAAAGCAATTGACAGGCCGGTCTGGCCGCCTGCCAGGTTCCTCCTGTAAAAGGCATTTGATTCCTCCGCGGTTGAGAAACCGGCATACTGCCTTATGGTCCATGGCTGTATTGCATACATGGTCGAATAGGGACCTCTCAGGAAGGGCGGGATTCCCGCCGCGTAATTCAGGTGTTCCATTCCGGCAAGGTCGTGTCCGCCATAAAATGCCTTTATCTCAATATTTTCAGGGGTAATCCAGGGTCCGCCTCCCTCACCGGGTGCATGTTTATCCACAATACCCGGTTTCCTGTTCTTCAGATCGCTTTCTTTATATACCGGTCTCATGATTTCCTGTTTTTTTCTCCGTCAATCGTGTTCTCCATCTTCGATTTCACGAATCCCGAATTCAGGGCTTCAAGAAATCCTCCCTTATCTTCCATCTCAAGGAACAGTTTCCAGCTATCCTCAGCAATGAGTGATGTAAGCTCTTCGATATAATAAGAACCGGCAGCCGGATCGAGTACCCTGCCAAACCACGATTCCTCCTTCAGGATCAGTTGCTGGTTCCTTGCCATCCTTTCGGAAAACTCATCGGGCTGACCTGTAGTTATATCGAAGGGATTGACGGTTAGTGAATCGGTTCCGCCAATAATTGCCGACATTGCCTCTGTTTGTGTTCTCAGCATATTTATATATGGATCTTCCGGCTGATCATTCCATTTTCTTGTCACGGAGTGGATTTCCATTCTGAAACTGCTTTTGTCAGCCGGAGCATATGAATCTGCAATTACATCCCAAATTATCCTGGCTGCCCTCAGTTTTGCTATCTCCATGAAGTAATCGGTCCCGATGCCGAAACTGAACTTCATTGCCGAAGCTGCATCATCCGGCGAAATTCCCCTTTCAGTAAGCTGTGCCAGGTATTCCACTGCCATCGAGAAGCAGAAAGCCAGTTCCTGAACGGTGCTGCAGCCCGAATCGGTAAAGCAGGAACCCCTGATCCGGATATTCCTGTACGATTGCAAGGCTTTGGTCTCGCGGGTAAGGGATGCAAGGTAATCAAGGCCGTCCTCAAGAGGTATGCAAAGGCTCCCATCGGCCATCAGCAGCCCGAGCGGATCGGCTTCAACAGCGCCTCTCAGGGATGAAGGATTAATTCCTTTCCTCTGCATTATGGATTTCAGGGCAGCTATTATCTCCCTTGCTTTTCCGTTCGGCAGGAAATTTATCTCTGCTCCGCAAGGTTCAATACCATCGAGCAGAACCGAGATGTTTTCCTCACTGACCGATTCAGGATCACTTATGATAAATCCAAGAGAATCAACCCCTTTCATCAGTACATCCAGGGCTTTCAGATTAGCCTCCCTGTAATCGCTTACATTTATATCCTGGCGGATCAGCCATTGAGCTGCAGCCCTGCCGGAATCCGAAGTATTTCTTTCGCCTTCTCCATTCCTGAACATCAGGGGAAGAAGCCCGTCGACATGACTCAGATGCTTCAGATCCTCTTCCCGGTAAAAAGGCATCACTTCAAAACCTTCCCTGGTAAGCCATACGAGCTTTTCCCGGAAGTCAGCTCCCCGGAGGTCGGCGTTAATCTTTGCCATCCACTCATCAGTGGATACCGGGGGAAAGTTTTCAAATAGTTTCTTATGTTTCATATATGGTCGTGCGGTCTTGCGGTCGTGCAGTCGTGCAGTCTTTTTTTCAGTTATTAGTTTTTTCATTTCATTTTCCCGCGAACTCCATCAAAAACGACTTGATAAAGTCGTTCAGGTCGCCGTCGAGCACCGCCGACACATTTCCTGTTTCATAATCGGTACGGTGATCCTTAACCAGTTTATATGGATGCAGGGTATAGGACCGAATCTGGGAGCCCCATTCAATTTTTTTCTTTCCTCCTTCTATCTTAGCCTGTTCTTCATGCAGCTTCCGGAGTTCCAGTTCATAGAGTTGCGATTTCAGTATTCTCATCGCGTTCTCCTTATTGTTTAGCTGGGAGCGGGTTTCCTGGTTTTCTATCACAATTCCTGTCGGGTGATGCCGTAGTCTTACAGCCGTTTCCACCTTGTTTACATTCTGGCCTCCTGCGCCGCTCGATCTGTAGGTTTCCCAGGTGATGTCGGCAGGGTTGACCTCAATCTCTATATTATTATCTACCAGGGGTGTGATAAAAACGGATGCAAAAGTTGTCTGGCGCTTACCCTGGGCGTTGAAAGGTGAGATTCTGACAAGCCTGTGAACACCGTTCTCGCTTTTAAGGTAACCGTAAGCCCTTTCTCCTTCTATTTCGAGGGTAACCGATTTCACACCGACCTCATCGCCGGGCAGAAAATCGAGCTGGCGTACCTTGTATTCGTTTCTTTCAGCCCACCTGAGGTACATCCTCATCAGCATTGCGGCCCAGTCATTACTCTCCGTGCCGCCGGCTCCGGAGTTTATCTTCAGGATTGCCCCTAACTGGTCCTCCTCCTTCTGAAGCATATTTCTCACTTCAAGTTCCTCGATTAGCGACAGGCTCAGGTCGTACTGCCTGTCAACCTCTTCCTCTGATGCTTCCCCCTCCCTGTAAAAATCAAAGATCACCTGAAGGTCCTCGAACCCCCGGTTCATCTTTTCGAAACTCTGTGTCCAGCTTTTTATTTGTGAAATTTCCCTGAGAAGTTCCTCCGCGGTTTTTGGATCGTCCCAGAAACCCGGTCTTTGGGTAATAAGCTCCTTTTCTTTGACCTGACTTATTCTGCTGTCAATGTCAAAGATACCTCCTCAACGCGTCACGGCGTTCAGATAAATCCTTTATCTGTTCGATAGTTATCATAATTGGGTTTTGGGCAAATTTATGATTTTTTAAACAATTAATATCTTTATAATCTCATATGTAGAAAAACAGGGCAACGGACTATTTCATTATCAAACTATGCTGAAATCCTGTCTTCACCGTAATCTCATTGAAGCCGGCTGCGACGAAGCCGGCCGGGGCTGTCTGGCCGGTCCGGTGTTTGCTGCCGCGGTCATTCTTTCTAAAAACTACAGGCACCCGGTACTTAATGATTCCAAAAAGCTGACAGCGAAACAGAGGCTGGAGCTCAGGGAAGATATTATTAAATCGGCCATTTCATGGAAGGTAGCTTTTGTCGATAACCGTGAGATTGATGAAATAAATATACTGAGAGCTTCAATAAAAGCAATGCATCTTGCCATTGAAGGGCTTTCAAAACAGCCCCAGTTCCTGCTGATCGACGGGAACAGCTTTGTTCCGTATAAGGATATCGGGTACAAAACCATTGTAAAGGGTGACGGACTTTATTACCCGATAGCAGCAGCTTCGGTACTGGCAAAAACATTTCGCGACGAGTATATGGAAAAGATACACCTGGAGTTCCCTGAATACGGATGGAACAGAAACAAGGGCTATCCGACATCCTTCCACAGGGAAGCACTTCTGGCTCACGGCATTTCTCCATACCACCGCAGATCATTCAGCCTGTTCAACACCCAGCTCAATATAGAATTTTAAATTTTAGAGTTATCTTTGACACTTAATTTTCAAATCCCAAATGATTTCCATATGAAAAAATATTTATTGCTTCTTATTGCACTTGTTGCAGGAGCGGGCACAAAAGCAGTGCCGGATGAAGGTATGTGGGTTCTTCCGCTGATTGAGAAGCTCAATATCGGCAAGATGACCGAACTCGGGCTGAAACTCTCGGCTGAAGACATTTACAGTATAAACAACGCGAGTATCAAGGATGCCATAGTAATTTTTGGCGGCGGCTGCACCGGTGAAATAGTCTCATCGCAGGGTCTTCTGCTAACCAACCATCATTGCGGTTACGGGCAGATTCAGGCTCACAGCACTCTTGAGCATGATTATCTTAAAAACGGGTTTTGGGCGATGACACGGGAAGAGGAGCTTCCCAATCCGAACCTTGCAGTTACCTTCCTGATCAGGATAGAGGATGTAACCAGCCAGGTGCTTGCCGGCGTAAAGGACGGGATGAGCGAAAGTGAAAGGACTTCCGCGATCAACGAAGCCCGGAAAAGCATTGAGAGCAAGGCGGCTGAAGGGACTCATTACAGGGCCACGGTCTCATCGTTCTACGGCGGCAATTACTTCTATCTTCTTGTTTATGAAAGATACAATGACGTAAGGCTTGTAGGGGCTCCCCCGTCGTCGATAGGCAAGTTCGGATTTGACAGCGACAACTGGGTATGGCCCCGTCATACCGGCGATTTCAGCGTGTTCAGGGTTTACTCGGGGCCCGACGGCAAACCGGCTTCCTATTCTGCCGATAACATTCCCCTGAAACCGAAACACTGGCTCCCCGTATCGCTGAAAGACCTCAATAAAGGTGATTTTGCCATGATACTCGGATATCCCGGCAGAACACAGAGGTATGCAACGTCGTGGGAGGTGGATGAACTTCTGAAAATAACTAATCCGAACAGGATCAAGATCCGCGGCATCCGTCAGGAAATATTGATGGCTGATATGCAGGCTGACGAAAAAATTAATATCCAGTACGCTTCCAAGTATTCAGGATCATCAAACTACTGGAAACATTCCATCGGCCAGAAGGCAGGGCTTGAAAGGCTTAATGTGAAGGCAAAGAAAGAAGAGACTGAAAAACAGTTCAACAACTGGATCTCTGCAAACCCCGGCAAAAAAGCCTTATACGGTGAAGCTCTGAATCTTATCAGAAAGTCGGTTGAAGGAAGGGCTGAATTTGCCAATGCCCAGCAGTATATAAACGAATGTTTCTACAACGGATGTGAGATCCTCGATCTTGATGCGGTGGCCAATGCAATGATAAGCGCGCTGAATAACGGCGACAATAACCAGGTTGCCGACCTTAAAAGAAGGATGAACGATTATATCAGCTCGTTTTTCAAGGACTATAATGCCCCGACCGACAGGAAGGCAATGAAAGCCATGCTGAAGCTATACAGGGAAGATGTCCCGGTAAAATTCCATCCCGATTTCTACACTTCGGTTGTCGACAGGAAATTCAAGGGCAACATCGACAGGTTTGTTGATGATCTTTTCGAAAGGTCGGTATTTGCCAGTGAGCAAAAGCTTATGGCATTTCTTGACAAGCCCTCGCTTAAAGTTCTGGAGAATGATCCGGTTCATCTGACCACAGTCTCTGTCGACAAGCTCAGCCGCCAGGTTTCCGGCAGCCTCTCGGAGTTCGACAACGACCTAACAACCGGACGCAGGCTGTGGATCGCGGCCCTCAGGGATATGGCTCCGGAAAAGACTCTCTATCCGGATGCCAATTCAACAATGAGACTCACATACGGGACAATAGAGGATTATGATCCCAGGGATGCTGTTACCTATAAATATTACAGCACTCTCCAGGGTGTAATCGAAAAATACAAGCCCGGCGACTATGAGTATGATATTCCTCAGAGGCTTATCGATCTTAACAGGAAGCAGGAATTCGGAAGATATGCTTCATCAAAGGGTTATATGCCTGTTTGTTTTCTTACCACCAACGATATCACGGGAGGTAACTCGGGAAGTCCGGTGCTGAATGCCCATGGAGAACTGATAGGGCTGGCTTTCGACGGCAACTGGGAAGCAATGACCGGCGACCTGGCCTATGAAACAGAATTGCAAAGGACCATTGCCGTGGACATAAGATACGTGCTCTGGATAATGGATGTTTATTCCGGGGCGGGTCATTTGGTAAATGAGATGACCATCAGGGAGTGATGCCCGAATATTCAGGCCGCACTCCGGTTTAGGAAATTTAAACTTTTACAATATGGGTTTCGACTTACGGGAAATACTTGCTGCATTTATGGTGCTTTTTGCCATAATAGACATCACGGGCTCTATACCGATTATCCTCGATATAAAAGCCCGGGTAGGTGTTGTTCATCCGATGAGGGTAACCATTGTGTCATTCCTGATCTTATGTGCGTTCCTGTTCATCGGAACACCCCTGCTTGGGATTTTCGGTGTTGACATCTATTCTTTTGCCATTGCAGGTTCATTTATCATCTTCCTTATTGCCATGGAGATGATACTTGGAATAGAATTATTCAAGCAGGATGCTCACGGGAGCGGTTCGGTGTTCCCGATAGCATTCCCGCTTATTGCAGGCGCCGGATCAATAACAACGATCCTTTCGATCAAGGCCGAATACAGCACTATAAACATTTTCATAGCATTGGTGCTTAATATGGTAGTCATCTACTTCGTTTTGCGACTTACCTCCTTGTTTGAAAGGATACTGGGCAAGAGCGGGGTTTCGATCCTCAAAAAAGTGTTTGGAGTAATACTGCTTTCAATAGCAATTAAGCTTTTTCTTTCAAACACGGGCATAACGCTGATCAATGACAGGTGAGATAACAATTTACACCGACGGCGCTGCAAGCGGTAACCCCGGTCCCGGAGGTTACGGTGTGGTGCTGATTTGCGGCAAACACCGGCTTGAGAAGTCTGAAGGATTCAGGCTGACCACCAACAACAGGATGGAACTGATGGCTGTGATCGTGGGACTTGAAGCGCTGAAAATCCCCGGGAGCAGGGTGGTAATTTATACCGACTCGAAGTATGTGGCCGACTCGGTTGAAAAAGGATGGGTGTTCCGATGGGAGGCAAAGGGTTTCAAGAAAAAGAAGAATCCCGATCTCTGGATCAGGTTCCTGCGTGTCTACAGGAAACATAATGTAAGATTCATCTGGATAAAGGGTCATGCCAGCAATCCTGAGAATGAGCTCTGCGACCGGCTTGCCGTGGAAGCGGGAAAGGGAAAGCAGCTGAGTGAAGACAGCGGTTATAATCCTGAAGAAAACGAAAATGATCTTTTCGGAACACAAGAGGGCTCACCCACCTGAGAGAGGTACCATTTAGATCAAAATCATATTATGAAGAGAGGCCAGAAAGAACTATATGAAACGCTGGAGAAGCTTGAAATAAGCTTTGATTATCATGAACATCCTCCTCTCAATACCATTGAGGATGCCATTATTCACTGGAAGGATTTCAATTCAGGCAGATGCAAGAACATCTTCTTCAGGAATCACAAGGGCAACAGGCATTATCTTGTGATCCTTGAGCATCTGCGCCAGCTCAACATACATGATCTTGAGAAGCGTCTCAGGCAGGGAAAGCTGACCTTTGCTTCCGACAAGCGTCTTATGAAATACCTGGGCGTAGAACCCGGATCGGTCAGTCCGTTCGGACTGATTAACGACACTGAAAATCATGTTCATCTTTTCATTGATGAACATCTCGGCGATTATGAAAGACTGGCTTTTCACCCGAATGTAAATACAGCTTCACTGGTGATTTCGAAGACTGACTTTATAAGATTCCTTGAATTCACCGGTAACTCCTACGAGTTCATAAAGCTGTACGACTGACAGGCGGTACTATTTCTTATAAACCGGCTGCTTCCATTCTTCCATGGGCTCATACTTGCTCATGGATGCCCACAGTATTCCCCGTTTCTGGATTTCGAGAGCCTGCGGCACCTTAAAGTCGGATGCAACGTGTCCCAGTGAGGAATAGAAAACCCTTCCCTTTCCATAAACCTTTTTCCAGACTACCGGCACTACGTTTCCTCCTATCCAATCGGAGTGCTGGTCGGTGAATGTGGTGGTTGCAAGTACTTTGACATTTGGATCCACATGAACGTAATACTGTTCCGAGTGCATGTCAAAGTCCTCAAGTCCCTTCGTCACAGGGTCTTCATGGTCGGTAATATTAACCCGGTAGTCAATCACCCCTCCGGGATGTGCCACCCATTGTCCTCCTACCATGAACTGGTATTCGGTGTTGTTCCTGAATGAGTCACCGATTCCTCCGTGCCACCCGGCAATTCCCGTACCTGCCTTAACTGCTGCAAGAAGGGCCTTTTCCTGGTCGTTTTTAATAGTGCCCATGGTCCATGCCTGAACGATAAGGTCAAAATCATTCTTGAGGTCAAGCTGGGTATAGGAATCGAGGGTATCCGAAACCACTACTTCCGCTCCTTCCGATTTCATCCATGGAACAAAAATGTCGCGGCATTTGTCGGGTTCATGACCCATCCATCCGCCCCAGACAAAAAGAACCTTCTTTCCTTTCAATACCGATGCAGGTGGTTCAGGGATATTTCTTCCCATAACTTCGGGAATTATCATTGCTCCGGCTGCCAGAGCTGCGCCTTTTGAAATAAATGATCTTCGTGATATCATAATCTTGTATTTTCACCCAAGATAATAATATTATTTTCCCAATGTCTCACTGAGTCAATAAAAGCCTGTAAAATCACAATCTACCCGCATGGCGGCAGGATTAGCGAATAGTTTTTTTATTTAAAATCATTCTTGATAACAATTAATTTGAATCAAATGCCTTTTTTCATCGTCTTTAATTCGGACTGTGAAAAGAAAATTTACGATGAGAATTATTGGGCTGTGTTTTATAAGTATGCTGATTGGAACCTCGGTTATAAGCGGACAGACAACTGAAAAGAAACAATATACTGCAACAAGAATTGCAACATCTCCTTCCATCGACGGGATTCTTGACGATGAAGCCTGGAAGGAGGGTGTCTGGGTTGACGATTTCACTCAGTTTGAACCTTACAATGGAGCAAAAGCATCGCAGCGTACCGAGTTCAAGATCCTCTTTGATGATAACAATATCTATGTAGCGTTCAAGGCTTTCGACAGCAGTCCCGACAGTATTGTCAACCGGCTGACAAGGCGTGATGAAGCTGACGGCGATCTTGTCGCCATCATCTTCGACAGCTTCCATGATCTCCGCACCGGCTTTCTTTTCGGTATTACTTCGAGCGGTGTGAAGTATGACGTGATGTTCAGTGACGACGGCAACATGGAGGACTCCTCATGGGATCCGAACTGGTGGGGTAAAACTTCGATAAACAGCGAAGGCTGGACGGCAGAGATGAAAATACCTTTCAGCCAGGTAAGGTTCGATAAAAACTCAGGTGATATCTGGGGACTGGAGCTTGCCCGCTTTCTTTACCGGAAGAATGAAATGTCGTTCTGGCAGCATATTCCAAAGGATGCACCCGGACTTGTTCACATGTTCGGAGAGCTTGCCGGGCTGGAGCAGATAAAGCCCAGGAAGATATTCGATATCACCCCTTATGGGGTTACCAGGCTCGAAAGATTCAAGGCCGAACCGGGCAATCCCTATCGTGATAAAGGCAGGAGATACGGGCTGAACGGAGGTATCGACGCCAAGATCGGGGTAACCAATAACATGACCATGGATCTGACCATTAACCCCGACTTCGGTCAGGTTGAAGCAGACCCGTCGGAAGTTAACCTTTCCGCCTATGAGACTTTCTTCAGCGAAAGGAGACCCTTCTTCATCGAGGGAAACAACATAACGAATTTCAGCATAGGCATCGGCAACGGTGATGTCGGGAATGACAATCTTCTCTACACGAGAAGGATAGGCCGCAGACCCCAGGGAAATCCTAAGCTTAGCGACGGAATGTATGCCGACGTTCCGAATTTCACCACCATCATCGGGGCGGCAAAACTCACCGGAAAGACAAAAGACGGCCTTTCTCTGGGCTTTATCGAAGCAGTCACCGCCGAGGAAAAGGCTGAGATTGACAACAATGGTGAAAAATCGTACGAGACGGTGGAACCTCTTACCAACTATATGGTGGGAAGGGTTCAGAAAGACTTCAACGAGGGAAAAACCATCGTGGGAGCGATTTTCACGGGAACCAGCCGCGACCTGGATGAGAATCTTGATGACTTTATGCATAAATCAGCTTATTCCGGAGGAATTGACTTCACACAATACTTCAAGGACAAAAAATGGATGTTCAATGTCAATACGGCACTCAGCAAGGTTAGCGGTACAACTGATGCTCTTGAGCGTACTCAGAAATCATCGGCCAGATATTTCCAGAGGCCCGACAAGGATTACGCGGTTTACGATCCGTCCCGCACCTCCCTTTCCGGAGCCGGCGGAAGAATCCAGCTCGGAAAACTTAATGGTCACTTTAATACAATGGCCGTGGTTTTATGGAAAACCCCCGGATTTGAGATCAACGATCTGGGATACCTTCAGCAGGCCGACAGAATTATGCCCTTGCTATGGGTGGGTTACAGTCAGTGGGAGCCAAAGGGTATCTATCGCCGCTACAATATTAACACTGATGTCTGGACATTCTATAACTTCGGAGGAGTGAGGGTACAGAGCGGACTTGAAGCAAACGCGAGCATGACCTTCAAAAACTACTGGAATGCCTGGATCTACGGAAACATGCAGACAGACGCCCGCGACGCTTCACTTCTGAGAGGAGGTCCGACAATGATCACTCCCGGACGAATGTCCGTTAACACAGGCTTCTCTACCGACAGCAGGAAAAAACTGGAACTTCAAATCTCCGGGAGTTACAATAAGGGCTTCGAGAACAACCTTGTAAACATGTCGTTCCGCACGGGCATTTCCTGGAAACCGACAAATTACATCAGTATATCACTTAATCCCGGTTACTCTTCTTCATTTACCGAGCTTCAATATGTCAGCGAAAAAAAGATGGGCGACGAGCCCAGATACGTTTTCGCCAGCATCGACCGGAAAACTATTAATACCTCCCTGAGGATCAATCTTAACTTGAGTCCTGACCTTACGATCCAGTACTGGGGCCAGCCATTCATCGCATCAGGCAGATACTACGATTACAAGTATATTACCGATCCGATGGCCGGCAAATTCACCGACAGGTTCCATACTTACACTTCAGACGAGATCAGCAAACTTGACAGATCAGTTAAAATTGACGAAAACCTTGACGGAATTGTCGATTATTCATTTAACATCAGTGACTTCAACGTTCAGGAATTCCTGTCCAACCTTGTCGTGAGGTGGGAATATTCACCCGGTTCTTCCCTGTACCTGGTATGGAGCCAGACAAGAAGCGGATTCAATTCTTCAGGACAAATGGATTACCTTGACAACATGGGCAAGCTGTTCGACCGGAATCTTTTCAGGGATAATGATGATTACCGTCTTGGAAATATATTCCTGGTAAAACTCAGCTACAGGTTTGGACTAAACTAGAGACCCGTTCCCGGGAATTTCTCATTAAATTTTCGTTATTCCAAGCCCGGGCTTATCAGGCAGGGCGACTTTACCATCAACAACATTAAGCCCCATGAAAGGATCATTGCTTATCAGGAGATTCCCGTCGAGGTCGCACCAGTCGACCAGTGGTGAAAGCTGGGCAGCGGCCGAAATGGCACATGAAGTCTCGGTCATGCATCCTATCATCACCTTCATCCCGAATGCCCTTGCTATATTGATCATTTTCATCGCGTTATTCATGCCGCCGCATTTCATCAGCTTTATATTGATGCCGGAATATACATCCCGGTTGCTCATCAGTTCCGGGATATTCCTTACTGCCTCATCTCCTATTATGGGTATGGGACTTTCGCTGCTAAGCCAGGCATTGTCGTCCTTCATTTCCTTCGGCATGGGCTGTTCGAGAAAGACCACTCCTTTTTCCTTCAGCCACCATGCCATTTCGAGAGCATGATTTCTATCCTTCCATCCCTGGTTTACATCGGCACAAAGAGGCTTGTCGGTCAGGGACCTTATTACCTCAATCATCTCCCTGTCATTATCCCTTCCAAGCTTGACCTTTAGCAGCTTATATGGTTCCGCTTCAAGCACTTTCTGCCTGATCACCTCAGGAGTGTCCAGTCCGATGGTAAAGCTGGTCAGGGGAGCCCTTGCCGGATTCAGTCCGAACAGCCTGTAAAAAGGTTCCCCCACCAGTTTTCCGATCAGGTCGTGAAGGGCAATGTCGACCGATGCCTTGGCGGCAGGATTCCCGGGCATCAGGTTTTCAACATATTCAAGTATGTCAACCAGCATAAAGGGATCACTGAACTGAGCGAGGTCGAGACGTGAAAGAAAGGCGGAAACCGACTCATGGCTCTCGCCGAGATATGGAGGCATTGAGGCTTCTCCGTATCCTGTCACTCCATCATATTCAATTTCAGTGAGAACAACCGGGGTTGTTGTCCTGGAACTTGTCGCCAGTGTGAAAACATGTTTTAACTGAAGGGTGTAGGGAGTGAACCTTAGTGTAAGCCTCCCGCTTCTTTTTCTTTTTCCCCTGCCGGTGGTGAAGAAAGGCATAGCAGCTTCTGCCTGAGTGCCTATCATTGTACCTCCGATCAGAAAGGTGCTGTATTTTAAAAATTCTCTTTTATTCATTTTATATTTTCATTAAAAGCTAAAAATACCAATCGTGTTGGAGCAGGGGCATGGCTCCCTTCCCGACGGGTGTTCCAATCATCCTTCTGGCGCCCAGGTAGGAATCCCTTCGCGGCCTGCTGTAATTAAGCTTCGTGGAATCGAGGCTGTTGACTTTGACCATTCCCGCACAATGAATGAATTCCCCGTTGCCGATGTACATCCCGACATGGCTTGCTCTTGGGCGTCCTCGCCGCGATGAACCGAAGAACATCAGATCGCCTGCCATCAGCGAATCGGGGAATGACTCCCTTCGGGCCCTTATCCTTAACCCGTTCTGAAACTGTTGTGATGCATCGCGGTCGAGTATCAATCCATTAAGGAAATAAACCGTTTTGACAAAGCCGCTGCAGTCAAATCCCTTCGCGGATGTCCCACCCCACAGGTAGGGGATTCCCATGAACGACTCAGCCGACGAAACAAGATTTTCCGGTGTCAGCAGATCTCCGGCTGACAGTTTATCAAGAGGGACGACCGCGTCTGCCGGGATAAATCCCGTCCGGCCATCGGGGAGCCTGACATCATAGCCTCCACTTCCCGTTCCGGTTATCTCCAGAATACATCCTGCCACAAAATCGGAAACCGGTTTCTCCTTTGTGCGGCCGGACCAGATATCACCGGTTTTAGCCGTGCAGCTTATCCTTTCGGATGATTTCCACAAATCGTGTTCATCTATGGTTAAAACCGTTATTGCATCACTATCCACCCATCCGAGGTACATATCGGGCGTCTGAACAAGCAGCCATCCGCCTTTTTGCTTAAATATCTTCACGGGAGTTCCCATCAGGGCCTGGCTTACCATTTCAGCATCATAGGAAGAGATAAACCTGATATTGCACACGCTGACCTTAACCAGTCCCCAGGGATTTGCCTGCAATCCGTGCTCCGGAAGTACTGAAAGGCTATCGAGAAAAACAACTCCTTTTTGTCTGAGAATAGCGGTTATCATCTCTTTTGCTTCGGGAACCGTCGTTTCGCCCTGAAGCACCGATCCCGATTCAGACGATGTAAAGCGGACATCGAAAATCCCTTCCCTGAGATCAGGCACCCAGACTATTCCCACGGAATCGATAAGGTGGTTAATATCAGCAACCGCGCTTTCCTCGCGGGCACACCCTGTTGTTATAAAAATAACAATGAATATGAATAAAGCGCCTGACCAGGTTTTATGCTGTGTTTTTCTCATTTATCGTAAATAATTTCCATTTCGTAATCCCACTTGTCAAAATAAAGGTTCCCTCCCTTCCATTCCACCTCTCCTCTCTGAAAATCGTAAGGTTCGCTTCTGAAAAAAATCTTTTCGGGCCATAGCCTGCCTGAAACTCCATTGTTGATTATCAGCCTGTATGAATCGATGCCCGAGATGTAGAACTCCTTCAGCTTCCTGTCTTCAGAGTATTGCAGCCCGTATGAAATATCGACAGGTATCCATCCGGCGCCTTCAATATATACCTCACACCAATCGTGAAGATTTTTCCCGTCGGGCGGCACCTTCCAGCCGCTCTGCCATCTAACAGGTATCCCCTTATACCGCAGCATCGACATCAGCAGGAAGGTTTGCATCCCGCAGTCGCCTCTCCGGTTCTGAATTACATATTCCGGAATAGTTGTTTGTATCGAGTATTCCTGTGCACCTGCCCAGGGTATATTGTTTGAGAACCATAGATATAATTTCCGGCAGGTCTCCACAGGATTCTCCCCGTCCCCTGCTATTGAATCGGCCAGCTTCCTGACGTTATCCGTGAAACAGATGTGCGGGAGCTGTTCGGAAGTATGTTTCTTGTATAAGGCCGAACTTGTGTCGTATGGCTGGAAGGCTATTCTTTCAGGATCAAAATATTGCCCTCTTGTTTCAAGGCTGAAGGATGTTTTGAACATTACCGGTTTACCCTTTTCAGCCTTTGCCTCCAGATAGACTGTCCTGTGAACAGCCGAATCGGGTGCGATAAAATAATCTCCCGGAGAAGCTGAAATGAATTTCACATTGCCCTGCCTTGGATGATCTTCCCGTGGATACGGCAGCCAGCATCTGACAGTTTCACCGGGAGGAACGGCATCAGGAAGAACCTTAAGAGTGTAATTGATAGTCATGCTGACAGGAAGGACCGGCAGAGCCTCTGTTTGTGAGGCATTCATAATCAATCTGGTATGGCTTTTCCTGTGGATGATTTCCGGATTGGAGGCTTCCATGCTGTCGCTTGCTGCCCGGTTGAAGTGAAAGTCCCTGATCAGCTGAAGGTTCCGCGCAGCCCTGCTGAAATATCTCTTTTCGCCATCTATAATCTTGTATTCCAGCCAGTTCCTTCTCTCCATTTCAGTCTTTTCATCAGCAGAAAGCCTCCCTATCCTTTTTCTCAGCTGCCTGTCGATCTGCTTTTCGGTATATGGAAAGTCAATGGCTGTTCTTTCTTCGATCAGAGCCAGCGTATCAAAGGGATCGGAAATGATTGCAGTTTTTTCCGATGGCTGCTTGCATCCGGTGGCAATTGCCATCAGTAACACTAAGCTTAAATAAATCGGGTTAATCTTCATAACGAGATTTCTCAATGGTAAATTTATAAAAATAGGAAAACATTAATACATCGCATTCCCTGCCTTGTTTCAAAAGTGAATAAAAGTGCCAGTCTCTAATACCTGACGGTAAAACCCTCGTAATCCATGGGCGGATAAACATCAACCGTAACCGATTCTACATATCCGGGCCCCTTCCTGCACCAGTCGGCGAAATCCCTCAACTGCTTTCTTGTTCCTTCGGCCTCGATAAATACACTGCCGTCGGGCATATTCTTCACATAACCCTTTATCCCGCGACTTGCAGCCTGTCTCAGTGTCCGCCACCGGAATCCCACTCCCTGGACATAACCCTTGACACGTATCTTGTAAAGGAGTTTTTCTTCCATAAACCCGGATTGATATACCTGATGAATCAGGATAAAATTAAGGATAAAATCCTTAACCGGGAACAAAGGATTTACCCGAAAGATTAATCCCGGGGTTCAAATGCCGTTAATAACGGGCAAAACCTATGTTCCGGTGATTACTTGTTTTCAGAATCCATCATCTTTCTCCTATAAATCTCTCCGGATTTTTATTCGTTTGGGTGTCAATTGGGATTTTTCATGTACATTTATATGAGCTATTTTAACAGACCGGCATGACTGGAACAAACAGGTAATTTAAAATTCTCATGCTGACTGAAAATTATGCCGTAACGGGCAGGAAAGGGCTCAGTCCCGGCTTCTGTGATGCCATCCTGTTTCAAACAGATATTCAATAAATTAATACCATACACTATGAAATACAGAACATTCGGACGAACAAACTGGAAAGTAAGTGAAATCGGCTACGGTATGTGGGGCATGGCGGAGTGGAGCGGTTCAGACGATGATGAATCGCTTCAGTCGCTTCAGCTTTCTGTCGATCTCGGCTGCACATTTTTCGACACTGCATGGGGATACGGCGCCGGGAAGAGCGAAGGGCTCCTCGGACAAATTATAAGGGCAAACCCCGGTAAAAAGCTATACACTGCAACCAAGATGCCGCCAAAGAACTTCAAATGGCCGGCCAGACGGGAATACACCCTCGACGACTGCTTCCCTCCCGACCATATTGAGGAATATGTAAACAGGAGTCTTAAAAATGCCGGGCTCGATTCTTTCGACCTGATGCAGTTCCATACCTGGGAGGACAAGTGGCTGGAGGACGACCGCGGTATCAGGAAGATGATAGAACTGAAGGAACAGGGATTGTTCCATGCCATTGGAATCAGCCTTAACCGCTGGGAACCATGGAACGGGATTAAAGCCGTAAAAAGCGGACTGATAGACTCCGTTCAGGTTATCTACAATATTTTTGACCAGAATCCAAAAGATGAGTTGTTCCCGGCCTGCCGTGAGATGAACGTGGCCGTTATCGCGCGTGTTCCCTTCGATGAGGGAACTCTCACCGGCACTCTGACCAAAGAGTCTAGATGGCCTGAAGGAGACTGGAGGAATACTTATTTTGTTCCCGAAAATCTTAATGCCAGTGTTGACAGAGCTGAAGCGCTCAGGGCAATTTTACCTGAAGGGATGACCATGCCAGAGATGGCGTTGCGTTTTATTCTCAGCGAACCCACTGTCAGTACCATAATACCCGGGATGAGAAAACCATCACATGCCAGGAGCAATCTGGCTGCCAGCGATGCCGGTCCATTGACACCCGAACTTCTTAAGGAACTCGAAAAACATCGCTGGGACAGAAAACCCACGTCCTGGTCGCAATAGATAATTTACCGGAACTTCGCCATCCTGTCCTTTCAGGCAGGAACAGTATGCAGTACGCGATCCTATTTCGAGGTTCGGGGTTCAAGGTTCGAGAGTAGCAAACGGGCAGCTAGCGGCGTACAGGCTGCACGGGTCTGCTCTATATGGATCCCCTCCACCGGAGAGCCTGCCCCGCTCAAGCGGGGGGCTAGGGGTGGGTTCTTACTTGGTATGCGGGAAGAATGGCAAGCCGTTCCTCCACCCTGTGCCCCGTGCCCTGAGCCCTGTGCTATTATTACAAAAACGCCGGGAATATAATTTTGATATAAAAAATATAATGAATTACTTTGTTATAACAATGTTATAACATCGTGTAAACAATGGAAATTCAGGTAATTCAGATCGGGAACTCAAAAGGGATCATACTCGGCAGGGCAATCCTTGAAAGGTACGACATCCGGAACAAGGTGGATCTTGAACTGAGGAAGAATCACATCAAGATCTCAGCCCAGAGACAGTCGCGAGATGGCTGGGGCAAGGCCTTGAATGAGATGAATTCAAGGAGAGAGGACATTCTTCTTATTAAGTAATCAATCTTATTTTAATCCACAATCCCATGGAAGTAAACCAGTACAGCATAGTGCTCGCGGGTAAGGATCCTGCTTCCGGCAATGAAGCCGGCAATGGCGTGCAATGCGTTGTAATCTCTCCCGCTGAGATGAACAGCGCTCTCCGAACTATTACGCTGGCTCCCCTGTGTCCGGATACCGGGGACTACCCGACCAGGGTAAGAATAAAAACCGGAACAAAGCAGATCAGGATCGCTCTTGATCAAATCACGACCATAGAGAAGAAGAGGATTCTGAAAGTTATCGGCGACTTAAATCCTGCAGAGATAAAGAAGGTCAAATCAGTGCTGAAGGAGATTTTTATCGATTAGCACAAGGTTTTGAATTTTATCCATGTTTTATCTTTAATCTTATGTTCAACATCTATGATATAAGATTTTGGCTTTTGCCTCTTATCATTCTGATCACGTCTGATATCGGGCAGGATCCGGTGCGGAAAGATCCGGCAAAACCGCTAAAGCACTTTACAAATCCGATTTTTGATGGCGCCGATCCATGGATGATACAAAAGGATAAATACTATTATTATTGCTTTTCTTCGGGCAATGGTATTTATGTTTCAAGATCGGAATTTATAACCCGGAGAGGAGAGCCGGTCAGGGTATGGCAGGCTCCCGAATCAGGATGGAACAGCTCGTGCGTATGGGCTCCTGAACTTCATTATATTGATAATCACTTTCATATCCGGATCAATAATTCCAGTTATTTCTTCCTGTAGGAATAGGCATCCCTGTAAACCCGGTTAATTCCGTCAGCGCGGTAAGCCTTGCTCTGGAAAACAGACGATTTCACATTATTTGCAGCATCACTGTATGCAGGACACACTTCCTTATTGCATGAGGCAAGCAGGATCAATGCCGGAATTAATAACAACAGTTTCTTCATAATGCTAAAGATAGTTATTAAATTCCTGAATTCCCGGGAAGCAGTGATTCTGTATCCAAAAAACTCCGGAATGACACCGCATGGCATCAAAAAACAAGTTTTTTTCTCTCCGAATCTCCCCTTGATAAAAAAGAAGAGCTTAATTTCCTGATGTGACTAACAACTGATTTTTGTTGATGAAAGCACGGTTTTCTTTGACTAACGCGATTGACTTTAGGGTGGGAATTGGTGTAATTTGCATGTGCATTTCAGCGGGCAGCATTGCTGCCCGAACAGCATACTGAGTGTTTCCGCGAGGCACAATATTAAATGAAAAAGTTTAATTAGAAAAATGTCATTCAAATCTGAAATATATCAAAAAGACTACCTGTTCTGGATTACTCCTTTTATCATACTTTTTCTGATTTTTTGTGTACTAAAAAGGGACAACAAAGCCCGTGATGCAGCGATAATGAACACTCACCGCTCCGACAGCACTCTTACATTAAAAACCAGAAAGGCAGAAGGAACCGATAAAGTTAAAATTACCGACAGCACATTCATTTATTTCGCTGGAACAAGGGCTAACAATGCACATTTTACAAAGTAACCGGGACAAAAATCAATAAGCCTTTTCATAAGAGATAAACCCTGCAAACTCATCATTTGCAGGGTTTTTAGTTAGCTATTCTTTATCTCCTTCCCTTGCCCGGACCACTTTTTCCCATTTCCGCACCAGGCATTGCAGTTCCTCCCCTTCCTGCTCCCCTGTCTTCTGCTATTTGAATCTTTTAATGCCAACATAATACAGGTCAAAGCCACCTGTTCCGCCGGGACGGTCAGATGAGAAGATCATAAGGTCGTTCACAAAGAAGCCCTCCTCTGCCGGAACAATCACAGGCCGGAATTCATCATACTCCGAATTGATCTCATCGCCGAAGTTGATTGGTTCCGACCAGCTCTGCCCGTCATACAATGAATACCACAGGTCGAAACCTCCATGGCCTCCCTCCCTGTTGGAAGCAAATACCATAATATTGCCGTTCACGAACGGACATTTTTCATTGGCTTCTCCGCTCAGCCGGGTTACTTTGCTTACTTCGGCAGATGCAGACTCACTGATCAGTTTCCCTTCCTCGCTCACTACTCTCCAGATATCCCAGGTACCGTCGCGATCAGAGCAGAAATATGCAAGCTCATTCCCGGAATCTTCTTTCTTGTGAATAGTGAAGTAAGCTTCGTTGTGTCTGGTATTTACTGAAGTAAGCGGAATTGCATCACCAACTGAAATGAAATTGCGATTCTCATCAAGGCTGTAATGCCTGCAGTAAATATCCTGGTTTCCTGCTATATCAGAAGTATAGAAAAATCGTTGAGTTCCGCCATTATTCCATGACCCGTAGGGATTTAGGTTAGGATCGGCAGTAAAGTAGGGTCCGAATTCATTTCCATTTGAATTTATAGCATCCAGAACTTCAAAATCAAAAGTTCTGGCCGACATAAGGAAATCCCCGGTTATCAGATCAAAGAAAATGTCCCCCCGGTAGCCGACGAAGTCGAAGTCCTGACCCCTGCTGTTGCGCGATGAAGAAAAGATCAGTGAATACTCCTGACTTGCCCATGTTACCGCCAGATCCGAATTATAATCGTCATAGTCTGAATTTACTTCACCGAAATTTACAACTACAGGTGGGATGATTCCCTTATCGAAATTAAGCCTGGGGTCATCGCATGAGACCAGGATCAGGATCAGGATAAGAAGTGATATAATGGTTCCTGTTCTCATTTTGTTGTTTTTCCAAGGTTCATAATAAATCCGATATTTATATTCTGGTATCTTACCGGAAGATAGAAATAAGCATTGATGCCGGTATCGTCCTTAATTGAAGGTTTGGTGGCATTCAGGCTATAGCCGGCACTGAAGCCGTATCGTTCTGTAAGCCAGTGAATGACTCTGACAGCAGCATTGCTTGCCACAGCAAAGTCAGCATCCTTTTTCACCGAGTTGATCACTCCGATATAGCTGTTTGTAGCTGTAATATCGGGATGGACTGTAAGGGCTGCTCCCAGATTCAACATCAGAAGGATATCCGTGTTGCTGAACTCCGGCACCTTGAATATCAGTCCGGCCATACCACTCATTATTTGATAGTTGCCGGCCGTAACCTGATTAGTTCCGCTCCCATTCATAACACGGTTGTATTCAGCTTCAAATTTCCTTTCGCTTATGAAAATGTTTGAATAACCGATTGTGGTTGAAATTCCGAAAAAACGTCCGGTATATCGTATCAATGAAGTCTCGGCATTGAATCCTGCCGATGCAAAACCAGAGTTAACTGTCAGGCTTTTTGATGCAAATTCCGCATAGGGCAATGACAAACCTGCGCCGGCTCCGAAGATTGTATTTTTTATTTGCTGCGAATGGCTGTTGATTGCAAGCACTGACAACAAGGTCAGGATAGAAATGATCTTTTTCATTTATAGCAGCTTATAGGAATCCGGTATATCACCGGTATTCAAGATTTCGCCACAAAAATCACGCCATGCATACCTTTTCCCAAGGATTTTATCTTGCCAAATAAGAAGAATTACCTGAACATTTCGTTTCCTGAAAAGGAAGCATATTCTGAGTTACTTGAAGATATAAATCGGTTTCCTGTTTTCGTCACCCTATCTGGGATAATTTTATAACATACATATATTCATGGGATTAACCTTTTGATTTTGACGTTTTAGGGTGTCCCATTATCTTGCGGGTATGTTTGTCCGGAGAAAAAAGAACAACTTTTCAACAAATTCGTAAATGAATATGGTAATACCTCCTGTTGATACCACCGAAGGTTTAATAAAAATCCTGTTCTTACTAAACTGGTACTATTATGCTATTTTATGTAATTAGTGCTATTTATCCAACTCTGTAGTTCCTTTAGTTTTTCAATCAATTCATTGAACGGAAGTGCTTCACCGTATATCATATTCTCCTTCATTTGATTGTAATCAGCTTCCCAATCCGGTAATACTATATCAGGTGGAATAAATTTAATCTTATCGGCACTATGGTTAGCAAAATCAACACCGGAAATCCTGTTAAACTTGCTGCGGTGTGCCACTATGGTGTTGTATAAATCCGGATTATTGAGTGCAATACCTGCGCAATCCGTTCGGCTTAGTATTTCAATATCGTATAAGTGTCTGCTTAATCCGTTCACACGCCTCTTTCCCGATGATTTCTGAAACTCTTCATGTAGAAGGAATATCTTTTCCAAAAAGGTACGTTCCGGATTAACAGTTGGAATGGTAATCGGTTTGTCAGTATATGGCTGTCCGGGATAATTATCTACAACCATGGTTGCAAAGGTGCGGTCAGTAAACGGTTCTTTCAGTGAACGGCTACCCACTTCCACAAGTACCCCAGGCTTCAGGTAGGTATCCTTCTCCGTGAGTTTGGGGTAATACACCTCAATTATCATGGGGTCCTGATCATGATTCGGTACTTCCCTGTACTTAACTATTACTTCTGTAAAACCAATCTCAACAAACTTCTCCTGAAGTTCCGGGGTAAATGTTCCGGTAAGATACTCATACGATTTTCTCCTTAGCCTGCGAATATCAGCATTTTTCAGTTCACCGGAGAATCCAAGATACTCCCGGTCCAAAGCCAAATCAATGTCTTCTGAAAATCGTTGAATTAAGTTCCACCCCTTGCTGAGAGAAGTCCCGCCTTTAAAAACGAGTGAGCCAGCACAATTCATGTTATAGATGACAGCAAGCGTATGCACCACCCACCAATCCTTTTCCACGGCAAACGGAAGCAAGCCACGGTTCCTGCCTGTTTCAGTGAATATCCTGAGTTTGGTCTCATCTGGTAGTTTTAACCATTCGCTCAAATGTGAAAAGTCGTGCATAGGATGCTACTTCGATTAGGGCTTCAATAATTTTCTAATCCATTCCGGTGCTATTTTCAAATCGTGCTGCAGATGAAACGGCTTCTCTTGTTTCAACAATTCTCTTAATCTATCTAGTTCTTCTTCGGTTACCTTATCCTTACCTATGGCTTTCAGCGCCTGAATTACCAGTTTACTAATATCGCCAATAGCAGAAAGGTTTCTGGCACTTGCCCGCTTGAAGGTAATGGTTTGTTTTCCAACCTTAATCTTCCGTGCCGTGCTGTCAGTATAATACACCACATTCATCGGCACTTGCGTGGTAAGACCCAGTTTATACAGTGCATAACTTCCGGTAGGTACAATCCGTGCTTTATCACGCTTACGGATGGCCTCGGCAATTTCTTCAATTCCGGGCAATACTATACCCAATACCCTATCTTTTTCTGGACGCACGTAAATTCCGGTAGCCACCCGATGGAGTTCCCCGGAATTAACCAATCTTTCCAGTGCTTTCCCCACTGTCTTCTTATTTCCGATAGAAGCAAAATCATCAATAAAAAAAAGCGTACCCCTCCTGGCTTTATTTATTTTTATAAGTATTTGGTCATCAGCGCTTATAAGCATATTATTTATGTTATTATGTCGCAATTTAAGCAAATTTTGGCGACAAAATACATCAGAATCCCATTTTTCTTAAATGCTCCTGTACCTTTTTTTCATATTCAGTCACTTTGTTTGAGATTTCCAAAAAAGTATTTTGTATCGCTCCGAAAGTTCTTTAACGCGCTGAGAGAATCTCCGCAGATATCGGTTTAACACTCGGATCAATCATTTAAGGTATGGCACCTGCTTTTAAAACCCTTCGTGCAATTACCACCCAGGAATCTAAGCAGCATGAGCCTGCGAATCAGCAGCTGTGGACCGTCAATAAAAATTCAGTCCTGAAGACTCTGATCCCCGGAATCATCCCTGCTCCTGCCTCTTCTTAGCAGAAAGAAATAGACAGGTATTCCAAGCATGATAAGGGAGAGGCCTATTCCGGCTTCCCGGGGCCTTGTAATGATAGTGTTGAAAAAAAGTCCCACGCAGAAAAGAACAAATATTGCAGGAATAATTGGGTAGCCCCATGTTTTATAAGGCCTGTGGGCATCCGGCATGCGGCGCCTGAGGATGAAGACTCCCAGGACTGTGGCTCCGTAGAAGATGTATACAGCGAAGATCAGCATGTCAGTCAGCTGGTCAAATGTACCCGACAGAACCAGAATTGATGCCCAGATACCCTGCCACAGCAGTGATACGGATGGCACATTACGGCTGTTCAGTTTTCCCACTCCCCGGAAGAAAAGCCCCTGCCGGGCCATGGCATAGTAGGGACGCGCCCCGGTAAGCATGGTGGCATTGGTACAGCCCAGGGTTGAGATAAGTATGAGAATCGAAATAAACAACACTCCTCCTTTGCCCCACAGACCCCTGATGGCTTCGATGCCGGCTATCTGGTTTCCGGAATTGTTGATCTCTACAAGCTGAGGGATGGAGAGCAGCCGGAGGAAAGTATAATTAACCACCAAATATACGATAATAACTATGGCTACTCCCAAAATGATACCCTTTGGTATGTTCCTGTGTGGATCCTTTACCTCTCCTCCGATGAAGCCTACCGACACCCATCCCTGATAGGCCCAGAACGCGGCAAGCATCGCGGTGTAGAACGATGAAAGGGTCACGGTGCTTTGAACTGGTGACTGGCTCGCTGCCATGCTCCCCGCGGCATGCTCCTGACCACCGGTCAGTCCGGCAATGACAATCACCAGCAAACCGGCACCCACGACGATCAGAACTGCCTTGTTGACCCATGCCCCGCTCTTCAGTCCCGACATATTCAGGAGTGTCAGGAACAGAATTAGCAGGATGGTGGTCAGTTTTATCCCGAAATCCTGGAAAGGATAAAATATACCGCCAATGTTGATGTGCTGCAATGACGGAAGCAGGTCAGGGATGGGTATGATACTGTTGAGTGACTGGGTGAAGACGTATGCCACGCCTGAGATTGCAGCTGTCTGGATAACAGTGAAGAGTGACCATCCGTACAGAAACGAAAAGAAGCGGCCGTAGATAGTACGGAGATACACGAACTCACCGCCGGTATCTGCAAGCAGGCCGGCGACTTCAGCATTGCTCAGCGCCCCGAAGAGGGTTATCAATCCAGCCGCGAGCCAGACGAGCAATATCCACTCAGACGAGTGCAGCTCCGCGGCCATTGGGGCTATCTTTTTAAAAATACCCGAACCAACGATATTGGAGATAACAATGATTATCACATATCCCAGTCCAAGCGCTCTTGTAAGGTTTCGTTTCTCAGTCATAACAGAATATTCCAGTCAGCGTGTAAAACTGACAAAAATAAAATTAATAATGAAACTGAGGATATGTGGATTAATGTACTTTACCCCGGGCGAAACCGGAGCTATTGGAAATCCAGCCCTCAAGGCTGAGTTACATTATTGTCATTATCCAATAGCCCGGGTACCACCCCGGGAAGATAGCGCCCCACAATAGGCACTCCGGTAAATCCGTAACCGTTAATTAAATATTTAAAACTATTTCAATTGCAACCTGACAACCAGATGTTTATCGCTCCTTATATAAGTGGAAGGTACTTCATAGGTAAGCGAAGACTGACCGGCTTTTGCTGAAATCAATTGTTTTGATTGAGGATAGAGAACGATTTGTTTTGTGGCGTCTCCTTCTTGTAATACTAACTCAAAGTATAAATCACTTGAATTTTTTATCTCGTAGAAGTTTGTTTTTTCCCCGTTATTGTTCTCTTCCGTATAGTGAGAAGGATTTACTTTCACGCAAGCTTCGAAAAGCGCCTTCACATTTTCTTCTTTTCCTGCCAGGATTTTGCTTGCCCAGGCAATCGTACGTCCTGCATTCAAAGCTTCACGAATAGCCTCAGGAGTTCTGTTTTTTGCTAAAACCAACGTCATGGTACGATGAACATAGTCTTTGCTACGGTCGTAATCATGTCCGATCAGATTATGAATATCAGAAGTTCCCATTACGGTTAATCCTTTATCAACACACCAATCGAGAGCTTTCATGTGAAATCCGAATCCATTGATAACTTCAATGCCGTGCAATGCATTGTTTTTATGCAAATCATCCACAAATGGAATCCATTCGTATGAACCGGCGATATTAGGCTTCCATCCCGGATGATTCCAGAAGATAAATGCTTTTTGTCCGGAGGCTTTCATTACAGCTTCGCGATCTCTTTCCGATACGTTTTCTTCAATATAAGAAGAGGCATCTCCTATAAAAATAGCATTGAAATGTCCGGGAGGTGTTTGCCGGGTAATCTCCGTTCCTTTTATTAACAGAACATTGTTCTTTTTGGAACTAGTTTCTATAAGCTGGTGAGAACGATTGTGATCTACTTTAACATCATCTTTATACGGATGATATTCTATATGCTCGGTTAGTGCAATGGCATCCAGACCTTCTTCCCAGGCTTCTTGCGCACGAATGCTAGGCCATACCTGACCATCGGAAAACACAGTGTGCGTATGAAAATCGCACTTCAAAACCTGATAACCGTTCACATCCGGAATCACTATATTCTCACTATAAATGGGACGACGATTCTCGTCCAGATACATCATTCCTTTACCATCCGTTCGTTGTCCAAAAGTTAAACTGAAAGCGAACAAGAATCCAATTAATAATATGCCTTTTTGTTTCATTGTGATTAAATATTTGTTTTTACGAGTTGAATTTTCATTTGTCGCAAATGAATCTCTATAATGTTAAGATTCGGTTAATCGAGGGTTAAGTTTTTGTTACTTGACGTGAGAATTACAGCTTATATATTTCTGCCTGATTTTGGCATTTTTAATGTTTCGCCGTAGTCTGGCCGAGAAAAACCCCCATCATTATTGAATATCAATAAAACAGGGGTTAAAATTGAGGTCGGTGGCGGATTGTAATTATTTACTTCTTTTATTTAAAATTGTTGCGTATATTACTTAATTATCTCATATATAAAGTAATACCATACTTTATATACATAAATAATGAGTAATTTACTTGTCCCAATATGTAACATATTACTCTCTTTGTCGTATAAGTAAGTAATTAATTACTTATAACAATAAGAATATGGGACAAATTTTTACCAAACCTTTTGAGGTTAAACTGCAGAAAGAGAATGAATATCTCAGGCTTCATGTAACACATCCGAAGTTCAAAGGAAGAATCAGAAAAAGACTTGGTGACCGGGACGTTCAGGACTTAGAATCCATTGCTTTTAATTTAAAGTATGAACTTGGTAAACAGTTTAACGGTTCAGAAATAAATAAATCTGAGGTCGAAGCATTCATCGATAATTTCGTAGCGATGAATGTCAAGGGTACAGCATCAATTTTTGATTATAAGGAAGATTTCCTGAGAAAATTGAGCGAAAAGTTTAACAAGAAAACCAAAAAGCACTTATCCAAAAGTACTTTATCAGCTTATAGGACTTCTTTGAAATATTTCGAAGAATTTATTATGAAAAGAAAGATTCCTGCACATCCATCCCAGATAACTGAATCTGTGCTGAATGATTTTTATAGCCATATTCCGGGTAAGCATAACTACAAAGTCAAACTCCACACAAAACTGAAAGGATTCATTAAATATCTTGATGAAGCAAGAAGGTTACCAGTAGACCCAAGTTATAAGCTATCCAAATTTACAGAAGAATACGACAACCAATGTCCGGAAGACGATGATATAGCTTTACCGGTTGATGCTGTATTGAAATTGTTCGAACTCCGGAAAAAGCTTCAAACTGGCGAAGTCCAGATTCAAAAATTTGCAAAGTCGGATAAAATTTCGGCTGGATTACAAGACCATCTTTTCAATATGAAAAAGGAAAACTTGATAAAGTGTTTGGACTGTTTTCTTTTTATGGTAAGTACAGGACAATATTTTGCAGATATTAGAAAATCAATACTTTACTTTTCAGAAAATGACGGTTTCCCAACTATAAAATACAGAAGGGCAAAGAATGGAAGCCTGTGCAGAACAATCCCTATAAATAATGACGGGATTTTTATTAGTGAAGAGATAATAGAGCAATACAACATAATAAATGGCACTAATTTTCCAATAAAACTCTCGCTAACACATTTTGATAAGCATCTCGGACGAATAAGTCAACTTGCCAATATAGGCTTTAAAATCACAAATAAAATGGCAAGAAAGACATTCGCATCTTATCTATACTATAATAAAAAGCTTCCGATGCAATATCTGCAAAATTTGTTAGGGCATATGGACGTGAAAGACACAATGCATTACTTGAGAATTGCTGACTATGATAGCATAAATGAGTTAAAGAGATATTTTAAATAATCATTGCCATTAGCAACTAATTTTGTGCGCATTACCAAAATTTTTATAATTTTTTATAAAATTTTGGAGACCTCATTTCTGAGATGCGATTAATTTTTTTCCAGAATTTTTTATGCCTTGCAGCTAAATTGAGTTTCGAATCCTGTCCGGATTTTCATTTGAACAGTATTTATAAATAGAGAAATAATCGTCATGCTCCACCCCAAGCCAATAAAGTAGGGGTATGAGAGGGGGGGGTATAATGGGGGGTTACGGTGGTGGTTGCTCTTTTGCACTAAATATTGAAATTCTTATGGAAAGGATATATCCAAGCAGTATTGATGAGATGGTAAGCGAAATGGAAAAACATCCAGACGTTTATCAACATCTTAAAGTTTTCCTAAGAAGAGAAACTTCCACAGGTGTACCTGATTTCGGAGAGGAATATCTCGCAGTGTCACCAAGTGGGTTTGGATTATATCGTATAAACTCCACTGATTACCAGAATGGAAGAATCATACTTTCTTTAACAGAAGCCTCAACAAATAAGGCAGTCCAATATTCACTTGACGTTAATAATCAACACCCAAGCTGCATATTCATTCGCTGGAAGGATGTGAAGAACATGGTGTTCGATGAATGCATGAAAAGGAACGTAAACGATAACGATTTACTTGAATTGATTGGATAATCTATGGGAACTAACGCCAGAAATACAGTAGGATTAAAATTAATACAATTAGCATCTGATACATATGTGATTCAGCACCAATGTCTGTTAGCTCCAATGAAAACCGTAAAAATTGGAGAACCAATGCTTATTATATATCCTGACACTGTAGACCCGTCAATTTACCCTGCAAAACTACTGGAACTGTGGCAAGAGGGTGATGTCCTATATTTGAAATTATGGAACTACAAAAAGGATAAATGGGAGCTTCATGCACAAGATTTGACAACTGAAGAATGTCTATTTTCATTTATATCATTGCCCTTTATTACCAAATTGGCTGAGTTAATGACTTGTAGATGCAACCCTGAATCACCAGTGGTCACCAAACCTGACGTTAGTGAGCAAGACCGCTCCAAAACAGCCAATGACAGCTTAAAGGACAAACCAGAACTTCCACAATCGTTTTATAACAGTTATGGGAAGAAGGTACTGGAATTCATTTCTTCATCAGAAATTATGCTTGACCTGCCTTTCATTTTGACACAGAAAAAAAGGTTGAGACTTAATATGCCCTATTTGAAAACTGAAAATAGTTTGTCCGGGAACAAAATCTCCGCAGTCCGTTTATTGAATTTCGATACTTATGATACCATTATTGTCCTATACGTGCAGGATTTGCAGAGTAAAAAGACATTCAGCTTAGAATACAACATGGACAGTACTTCAGGATATTGGATTTGGAGTCTCTCGGATTTCGAAAGTTTATTTGACATTCCCAAGGCGAATACTTTATATTGATTGCGTACCAAGGTCATACGAATTATCTTATACCTTCATGGACGGATAAAGTTGTACAATAAAGAAAAATAGGACAACCATCAGCTTGATAGACCTATCTTACAGTGATAAGAAAAAGTTCACTGAAGCATTTTTACAAGTAGAATTTAATTTTGCAACCCGCTTGAATTAAGCATAGCTGAGATTATGACAAATTTGACCTTTATCCAAGGATAATCATTCATTTGCGTTCTGAAGTTGTAACAGAAAATTGTCCTATCTTTAACTTCTTTAAGCTTATTGTTATGAATCAATATGAGACACTGTTAAGGCAGATATTTGAAAATGGCGTTTCAAAAAATGACAGGACTGGAATTGGAACGAGAAGTATTTTTGGTTGCCAGATGCGATTTAACTTAAATGAAGGATTTCCTCTTATAACAACAAAAAAAGTACACCTAAAGTCTGTTATTTACGAATTGTTATGGTTCTTGAAAGGAGATACTAATACTCATTTCTTAAAGGAAAACGGGGTATCTATTTGGGACGAATGGGCTGATGAAAATGGAGATTTAGGACCAATATACGGCTATCAATGGAGAAATTGGAAATCGGCTGATGGTAGCCATATTGACCAGATATCTCGTGCAATAAACCTTCTGGTTAGCAACCCTGACAGCAGAAGGGTTATCGTAAGTGCATGGAATGTTGCCGATATTGATAGGATGGCAATCCCGCCATGTCATGCCCTATTTCAATTTTATGTTGCTGGGAAGAATCTATCATGCCTTATGTATCAAAGAAGTGCGGATATGTTTTTAGGAGTTCCATTTAATATTGCGTCATATGCTTTACTTACAATGATGGTAGCACAGGTCTGTGGACTTGGATTAGGAGAATTTGTGCATATGCTTGGAGATGCACATATATATAACAACCATCTTGAACAAGTAAAACTTCAATTAAGTAGAGAACCCCGACCCTATCCAAAAATGATTTTAAATGAAACTGTTACCTCAATATTTGACTTTAAATACAAAGATTTCATTTTGGAGGGTTATAATCCTCACCCCCATATAAAAGCACCAATAGCAATTTAGAAATGATTACATTGCCAAAAGACTGGAAAATTTATTCTAATTCTATCAGAGATAGGTGTCGAGACCTTATTGAACATAAGATTTGGAGTGGTATTGACAAAAATCAATTTGAAAAATGGAGATGTAATTTTAAAACAGACCATGAGAAGTACTTCGCAGCTTGTATCTTAGACTCATTAATCTATCGGTCTAATCAACAAACCTATTCTCTTATTAATCAACTGATTTATAGAAATATCAATAATTTATTCAGGCAGTTGGGAAGACCTGATTTGGAAAAATTCCCAAGATGTTTGATATCCAATACTGCCGACCCTTTAATTCGTTTAGTGCCTGCAATAAAATCAGACTCCCCAGTTACAAAAAGTTCTAATGAGATTCTTAGATTTATGAAGCGCCATTTTCTCATTAATGAAGACTGGATAACAAATCCTTGGAAAATAAAAGATGAAATATCGAAAGGAGTTAGTGTATTTATTTTCATTGATGATTTTTTAGGTACTGGTCATCAATTTCAAGAAGTTATTGATGATTCTGACTTATCTGGACTTTTTAAAAGTAACATTATCCTGTATGCTCCATTGGTGGCTCACACTGAAGGTATCATATTTTTGAAAAAATTATATCAAGATTTACAGTTAGTGTATTCAGAAAAACTTGATAGAAAATGTCATTCCTTCTTTAGTAACTATTTTTCTGAAGAACAGAAAGAAGCAAAAGTGTTTTATATAGAAATGTTGGAAGAAAGAGGTATTGTCCTTAGACCGGGTAATCAATTTGGCTACGGTGATTTGGAACTTACTTTTGCATTTGAACATGCTGCTCCTGATAATTCACTACAAGTTCTGCACAGAAGAAATGACAATTGGTCACCTCTTTTTAATCGCTAATCCTCTAAATATGAAAATAATTGAGAACTCAATAGCACAGAACCGGGCAGAGGAACTTGGTTATGATTTATGGGATGATTTCGTGATTCCCCCTTTTTATGATAGTCTTGATTTATTAACTGCAAAAAAGCCAAGGGTAGTCGTTGGAGGTAGAGGTTGTGGTAAAACCAGTCTTTTACGTTACTTATGCCATCAAACACAGTTTTCTCCCAAAAGAAATCTTGTAACATTGTATGATATACAAAATATTGGAATTTATTGGCGTATAGACACACAGTTTGCTAAAATTCTTTCCAAAAGAGGAATTGAGGATGATTCATGGAATAGAGCTTTTGAGCATCTCTCAGTTTTGATGATGTGCCAAGAAGTATTAAAGAGCTTGGAGAGTATAGCTGATTCTTGTTTTGAAGAATTTAGTAGAAGCGATTTGAATTCTTTTAATTTCAGTATACTAAGTAGCTTTTTGGAAGATGTACCAGCCAATTTCGATGCACTCAAGTTATTTATTAGAAGAAGTATAAATTATTTTCAAACTTGGGTAGGCAGCATCAGGACACTAAGTCAACCAGTATTTCTGCCCTTAAACTTCGTGAAAGAATTATTGATAGAAATAAGGACACAAAATCCATTATTCAAGGAAACAACATATTTGGTTTATGTGGATGAGTATGAAAATTTATTAACTGACCAACAACGGTTAATTAATACGTGGTTGAAGCACAGCGAAATGCCTCTAATTTTCAATTTGGCAATGAAGCCAAATTCTTTTAACGATAAAAATACTATTGGAAATGAGCCAATCGCTGAGACCCACGACTATAGAGAATATAATTTAGAAGAATATTATGACAAAATAAGTTTTGAGGCTTTTGCAGCAGAAATTCTCTTTCTACGGCTATGGAAAAATGATAGATTAATTAGAATACCTATTCTCCCGGATGAACTTAGAAGTAAAGATAATGCAATCCTTGACAAAAGAAGGTCGGATAACTATAAGAAGAAAATCCTTTCAGCAGCTAAAATATTTCTTCCCGGAGTTTCAGTTGATGATATGGCAAAAGATGTTTATAACGATAGAGTCTTGCTTAACAGGCTTGAAGAACTCCTTCGGAAGGCAATTAAAAACACCCAAATAAAGTACAGTGTTGAGGACTGTCTATTACCAGACTTCCCTCAAGCTGGTATAATAATGCCAGCTTTGATAAATCGGGGTATTTCGAAAAAGGAACTTGACCATGAGATAAGTTGTTTAAGAAAGAATAGGGCAAATAAGTTTACAGGACAGACTAATTGGATTCATAATAATATTTTTGGATGCCTACTCTTAATTTATGAACCATTGGGAAGATTCTGTCCCATTTACTCAGGTTTTGAGGCATTTTGTATGATGTCAAAAACAAATCTTAGACATTTCTTGGAATTATGTTATAAATCAATTGCTAATGAGATTCTGAATAGTAAAGAGAAGTCATTTAATTCAATAAGCATTAAGTCTCAGGCTGAAGCCGCCAAACAGGCAAGTGCGACTTTTCTCAGAGAAGTAAAAAATTTTGGAAACGAGGGAAATAAGTTACATACTTTCGTCCTCAGACTTGGCACATATTTCAGTTACTCACATAAGAAATTAACACAAAGCGAGCCTGAACAGAATCATTTTAGTATTAGAGGGGTGAGGTCAATTGATTTAAACAAATTTATTGATGAAGCAGTAAAGTGGTCTGTCCTATATGAATCCAGAATTACAAAGCAAAAAGGTGGTGAAGGTCAAGTAGAAACAGAGGATTTTGAATATCTATTAAATCCAATCTACTCTTCATATTTTCATATATCATACAGGAAGAAAAGAAGTGTACAGTTCGGTAGTGATGATATGAGCACTATTGTATTTGGTACCTACCAAGAATTCGAAATTTTCATGAAGAAGGTTTTGTCAATTTGGAAATTATCTTCCTCGGATTCAAGTCTTAATCTGTTTAGTGAACTGGAAAAATAAACACATGAAGATTCGGATGCAATATAATGAAACTCCTGATAGGTTAACACATAGGGATTGGGAGATTGCCTTCCTCGGCAAGGCTGTGGATGAGAGGGGAAGTAAGGCACTTGAATTTATCAATTCAAATTGTAAGGAATGTATCTACTTTGAATACATCCCAAAGGAATTCAAAGTGGTGCTTAATGATAATAAATATGACAAAGACGATATCGATTCACATTTGAAGGGAATTATAGATAAAAAAATATTAATCGATTCAACTACCCTCGACTTTGCAGAAATACTTATTTTAACCCAAAGTTTTAAAGACATTGGAATAAAGGAACTTGATATATCATATGTTGAGCCAATAAAATATAAAACGAAAGCTAAGACTACGGATATCCTACATAAAAGGGATTTTGAGCTATCAGAAAGCATAATTGGATACGAAGCGATTCCGGGACATGCTTTGTTAGTTACAGGTGAAGTTTTACAGAAGGTCGTTTTTCTTTGTGGATTCGAGGCAGAAAGGATTGACAGGGCTATAGAAGATTCTCAAATTGTCGGTTCAAATTGTTCCTGCATTTTTGGAGTGCCAGCTTTTAGTCCGGGATGGGAAATGGATTCTTTTGATAATAATATTTCGATTATAAAGGAAAGAAAAATAACGGGTGGAATAAACTTTTGTGGTGCGACCAATCCATTATCGGTGATTCAAACGCTTGACGAAATCTATAAAGGACTTGAGGAAGAAGAACAGATGTTTATTGTCCCATTAGCGACTAAACCTATGAGTATTGGAGCATGCTTGTTCTTAATTGAAAAATCAAAGAGCAAAGTTGCTGTACTTTATGACCATCCGAATGAAATAACAGGCAGAGCCATTGAAATATCAAACTGGCATTTATTTAATGTTACTTTCTATTAAAGATGGATACATTAGGAAGATATTACACAAAAGACTCAATTTCAAGATTATTGATAAACACCCTTGAGACTGAAAAACCAAAGAAGATTCTTGACTTAGGTGTTGGAAACGCATCGCTAAGTCTTGCAGCATATCTCAAATGGGCTAATGCCAAATATTATGGAACTGAGATAGATAGTGACTCAACGGAACTAATTGAGCAGGAATTAAGCTTTATTAAAATCATAAAGTGTGATACACTTCATCCGAAAGCCTCAGAAAGACTAAGAATACAGATTGGAGAAATCGACATTGCTATATGTAATCCCCCATACGTAAGGATTAATAACAAAGCCAGATATTTTAAGCTATTTAATTCAATAGGATGTGGAAAATTTTGTAGCCTTAAAAGAATTACTTCAGAAATAGTTTTTCTTGCGCATAATTTAAAGCTATTAAAAGATACTGGAGAACTGGCAATTATTGTTTCCGATAGTTTGATTACTGGAAAAGAATTTCAGAGTTTTAGAGAGACTATTCTTCAAGAATTTGATGTCAGAAGAGTTATTCAACTGCCTGATAAAATCTTTAATAAAACTGAAGCAAGAACACATGTTCTTTTTATCTCGAAAACAAAGTCGAGTAATGATTTCTGTGAAATTAACATTTCAACAGATGAAGGAAGATTGTCTCCAAGTATTATAGTTCCCAAATCAAAATTAAATCTTAGAATGGATTTCCAATACCACAAGGGATTTAATTATAATCATTTAAAGCTAAAAACTCTTAATCAGATTGGTGCTGTTATAAAAAGAGGATTTTATACGTATAAAGACTTACGGCAACAGAATCTTCCTTTTTTTCATACCGTAAGTTTCAAGGAGTTCAATCGTACTATAAAATTTTGTAATGAAATACCCCAACCTGTTCTTAAGCACTGTGCAATTTCCGGGGACATTATAACCTCAAGAGTAGGTAAAAGGTGTATAGGGAAATTTGCTTTTATTGAGTCAGGCAGTATAATTGTAAGTGATTGTATTTATAGAATATCTATACCCAAAGAGTACCAACAAGCTGTATTGAAATCTTTTCAATCTCAAGAAGGACAAGCATGGCTTAAAATTCATGCCCATGGGGTATGTTCTCAAGTAATAAGTAAAGCAGACTTAGAGAACTTTCCATTGTTTGGATTTTAAATTATATTACTTGAAAAGAAATCCTTAAAATCAACCACATAAAAAAATTGTTAAGAGTCATTATTGTACTTCTAAAATAAAGTAGTAGCAAAACAATTTTAATCATTGCACTTATTAACAACTACCACTCTAAAAAAACGGTCATTAATTAACACCAGCCAGAACAGGGGGGGGTTATACCAAAAAACAAGGAATTATTGCCTCTCTCATTGTTTACCCACAATTGTTTACCAAAAGTCACTGTTTGTCAAGATAATCTTGAATGGGCAAATTAATACCTCTTTTTGAATCTGATTCCTGCTTTTCTCGTGCATGCCGAAGAATATAACCTGATTTACGTCTGGGTTTCTTATCCTTTGACCCTTTAGGTCTTCCGAGACATTTTCCATTTCTTTCCATCTCATTCCTGCGCTTAATGGCACTTAGTGCGGAACGTGTACGGTCGGAAATTAGACTTCTCTCAAACTCACTAAAAATGGCGAGAATGTGGAAGTGAAGCCGTCCAGAAGCAGAAGAAAAGTCAAGATTGTCGGTTACTGAAATAAATGCGATGTTCTTGTTTACCAACTCTTGGATTTCCAATATAAGTTCTGTGCTGCTACGTGCCCATCGGTCGATTTTATAAACTAACACGCCATCAAATTCTTTATTGCGTAATTTCTGTAATAATGTCTGCTTTACCGGACGTGTGCGCCTTGAAGATTCAATTTCTTCAAAGATGTCATAGTCATAGTCATGCTGTTTTGCATATTCAATTAATCGAACCTTCTGGTTTTCTACTGTTTGGTCAAATGTACTGACCCGAACATATATTGCAACATGCTTCATAATCGATTAATTTAATATAAAATGGTATTTGAAAAAGGCAAGATACTGAAGTGGCACTTCGACAATATATGTACGAATTGGGAGACTTGTAATCGCATCATATTCAATTATTACCATATACTCTATCGGGTCTTCTCCTTTGTATATATAAACCATCTGCTGTAAAAACTTGTGTCCTGCTTTCATAATCAATGCACATAATTATGTGCAAATGTAGTTATATTATTCTAATGCACATAATTTTGTGCAGAATATTTATCTTTACATTGAAATTTTATCAAATTATTTCGCAATGTTTTGATTTACTCCAATGAACTCCCCAAAATATCAACCGCCAAAGCCTGTTTCTCCCAGTCACAAAGCATTTCTGGAAAAGATTGGTAATAAACTTAAAACCTTGCGAGAGGAAAGAAATCTCACGATATCATTTTTGGAAACAGAATTGGGTATTTCCCGTAACTCCTACTCTCTGATGGAAAGAGGATTAATATACTTCACTACTTCAACCCTTTTCAAAATATTGGATTATTACAAATTGTCCCCAGAGGATTTCTTCAGGGAGCTTTGAAATCTTGTAATTTCCGTCAGAAATTCGTATCTTAATGATGACGATACCCTTGCCGGGGCGATAATAACTGCATTTTTCGTAAAAATCTTCGATATTTTGGCTAACTCATAGTTAAAAGTGCTGATTTACAACTGGATTGTAAATCTTAGAGGTACAATAACAGCCAGTTATTAATTAGAAAAGTAAATTTTAAATGAGTTATCGAACAGTATGATTCAAAGTATACTTTGCAAAGAAGTCAGTATTTATTTAAAAACAGAATCTTGCTATGATAGATGTAAATTCCCTTTCTTCTGAAAATCGTCAACGTTTGTCTTACCTATCTTCCTTTCTTCGAGAGATGAGGGTGAACTCCGGTTATACACAAGAGCAGGTAGCACAGGAGATTAATCTTTCAAGGAATAGCATTTCGAAAATTGAAAATATGGGTTTCTTCCGGATACAGCACCTATTCATATTGGCGGATTATTATGAAATTCCATTGAATGAGCTATTTATGGACATTGAATAGCTTATTTGGCTCGCAATATGATACATAATCATTTTGGTGATAGCACAACTTGGACAGTTAAAGGTCGGCAATGTTGATAGACCGTTAACCTGCTCATGTGGTTATTATAGACATTAATCTAAAATGAGGTAAGAAAATATTTTAATACCTTTAAAGGACAATTATCTTAAATTCAGTATGTCAAGATACCTTACAAAATCAAGGTTCATTCTTGGTTTGGATTGTCCTGCAAAACTATTCTATACCGGGAAATCACAATATCCAGATAAATCTGAGGGTGATTCTTTCCTTGAAGCATTGGCTGAAGGTGGCTTTCAGGTAGGTGCTTTAGCAAAGTGTTATTATCCGGAAGGGATTGAAGTAGATGACCGTGATTATGAAAGTTCTCTACGGAAAACAGAAGAATTACTTTCAAGCAAAGAGGTCGTCATCTTTGAAGGAGCTTTCAGGTATAGGAATCTTTTCGTCCGGGCAGATATAATTGAAAAGAAAGGTAATACGATAAACCTTATTGAGGTAAAGTCCAAATCCTTTGATGGAAGCGATTACCGGGATATGCTTTCAAAGAAAGGATACTTGAATTCGAAATGGAGAGACTATGTTTATGATACTGCATTTCAAAAATACGTTATTTCCAAAGCACACCCGGATTGGAATGTCCATGCTTACCTGATGCTTGCAAATAAAAATGCTGTTGCTACAGTAGAGGGATTAAACCAGAAATTCCTGTTAAAATCTGTGGATGGGGAGCGAACCATTGTCGAGATTGTAGGTGATGTTTCAAAAGAGAGCTTGGGGAATGAAATACTTATCAGAGTTTGTGTGGATGAACTGATAGATAAAATAATGACCGGCACAGATACTCCTAATTCACCAGAGCAATCCTTTCCTGACTTCGTTCACTACTTGGCTGATAAATATGAGCGTGACGAGAAGATAGTTGTGCCAATCCACAAAGACTGCAAAATATGTGAATTTCAGGCTACACCGGAAGAAGAAGCAGAGGGTAAAATATCAGGACTGAAGGAATGCTGGAAGAATCAGCTTGGATGGGGTAATGAGATGTTTAACCAGCCTTGGATTCTTGATATCTGGGACTTCAGGAATAAACAGAAATTAATGGATTCCGGAATTTACCTTATGCGAGATATCAATGAATCGCATTTTGGTGACATTAAACCTTCAACAGATGGAACTCTATCCAGAACTGAGAGACAATGGTTGCAGGTAAGAAAAACTGTTGATAAGGACAACACACCTTTTATTAATATTGAAGGACTTCGAAAGGAGCTTGAATCTTTTATTTATCCATTACATTTCATCGATTTCGAAACCTCAATGGTTGCAATTCCTTTCTTCAGGGGAAGAAGACCATACCAACAAATTGCTTTTCAGTTTTCGCATCATACGGTGAATGCTGATTTGAATATTGAACATAAGGGGCAATACATTTGCGACAAAGCAGGGATGTTCCCTAACTTCGAGTTTGTACGACATCTAAAAGCAGAGCTTGAGCATGATTCAGGAACAATATTCCGTTATGCTCCACATGAAAACTCAGTGCTCAATCAAATATTTGCCCAGTTGGAAGAAGCTAACATCAGCGAAGTCCCGGATAAACATGACCTGATGGAATTCATTTCATCTATTACCCACAATAAAAGTCAGACAGGAACAAGGGACATGGTTGACTTATGGGTATTGGTGAAGAATTATTATTACCATCCAAGGATGGGTGGCTCAAATTCCTTGAAATATGTTCTTCCGGCATTATTGAACTCATCCCTGTACCTGCAAGAGAAGTATTCAAAACCAATATATGGAAGGAACTCTTCCATTAAGAGCCTGAATTATGATGATGGCTGGATTTGGTTGAAGAAGAATGAGCAAGGGGAAATCATTAATCCATACGAACTTCTGCCACCACTCTTTGAAGAAATCGATGATGAGCATATTGATGAATTCCTTATGAAAACCGATATCAGAGAAGGTGGCGCAGCGATGGTAGCATATGCAAGGATGCAATTTGCTGAAATGTCCGAAACAGAGAAGAAATCAATTATCACGAGCTTATTAAGGTATTGTGAGTTGGATACGCTGGCAATGGTTATACTGTGGGAATATTGGTTCAATAGAAAAAACACATGACGAGATGTTAAAGTCAATAAGATGATATGGAAATTCATGAGGAAGTGTCAGAACTCAAATATGATTTTATTATGACTGACTTATTCTGTCATCATGAAGGCAAGGAAACCATATATTCCGGGAAAGAGTTTCAGAAAAAGATTGGGAATGGAGTTAATGATTTCATTACTCTGACATATGCCGATTATTTGGAGCGGATTCTGAAGCTGAATCTATCATGGGTACAGAGGGAGCAAATTATGATGCTCTGTGTAAGGTACTGCGGTCTAAGGCTGAGCAGAGAATTACTTAATACTACCTGACATAATTACAGTATCCTTCGACATTCTATATTCAATTTGGAACGAAATATCAAAATCACCTGATTTCAAGCCATTTTGGCAGGATTGCTATTTAGAATTGTTGCAGGAATAATTTTTGAATGAAAAAAACCAGCCGGGTCTTTGGCTGGTTATTATTATAAGTACTTTCAGTGAAAGACTTATCAATTTTAGCGATGCGAAAATAGTCATATTCACTGAATTTGCAAATAAGAGTAATTTTGCCAATTGATACAGGTTAATGTTCTTTATATTAACGCATTAAAACAAGTATTATGGCAAAAAAGAATGTACATGTTGTGCCCAAAGATGGTAACTGGGCAGTAAAAACAGAGAATTCAGAACGACCTGTTAAGATTACATCAACGCAAGTAGAGGCAATTGAAAGAGCTAAGGAAATTGCCAAAAACAATCAGTCAGAACTCGTTATTCACAGAAAAAACGGGACAATAAGGGAGAGAAATTCTTATGGTAATGACCCTTATCCCCCAGAAGGCTGACAATGGAAGAAGGTAAGGTTTTTAAGATTTTGGCTATTGATGGGGGTGGTATTAAAGGTCTTTATTCATCAACCATTCTGGAACAACTTGAATCAAAGTATGGCGGACAAATGTCTGATTATTTTGATTTAATCTGTGGAACTTCAACAGGGGGACTTATTGCACTGGCTCTCTCTCTGAAAATCCCCGCAGCAGAAATAAGTAAACTATACCTTGAGAAAGGTGCTATTATATTTCCCCACAGAGGTAAATGGCGGCAATATTTTTGGAAAGGGAAATACAGTGATGAACCATTAAGAAAAGTATTGCAGGAACTGTTTGGTGATAGGACTTTATCTGAAAGCAATAATTTGCTTTGTATTCCTTCGTATTCAATTACTGATGCCAGACCTGTTGTTTTCAAATTTGACCACAGAGAAGGAAATTTATGTAGAGATAACAAGGCAAATTACGTTGATATAGCTTTGGCTACTTCTGCTGCACCAACATACTTTCCAATAACCGAATTACCGTATTATGAGAATAAACAGTTCATTGACGGTGGTGTTTGGGCAAATAATCCAGCGTTCGTTGGACTATTAGAGGCGTTAACATATTTTGTTGGACACGGCAAAGAGTTTGCATCAGTTAAAGTTCTGTCTGTTGGGAGTCTAACCAAAACAAGTGGGATGCCAACAGGAATATCAAGGTTTCGCTCAGCACTGGGATGGAGACAATATCTCTTGGATACTTTTTTTGTCGGTCAAAGTTCCTTCACCGAATATATAATGAAGACCTTTGAAAAGACAACAAAGACCAAAATTGATTATGTACGAATACCCTCAGTACCAATATCCGCCAAGCAGGAGCATTTGGTACAGATGGATTTGGCAACCAAGAACTCACTTAATCTTTTGAGAGGTAAGGGGAAGGACGCTGGCTTTGATGCTGCTAATAACAAAGCTATAGCTGACTTTTTTTCTTTTAAGAAACATTATAAAACACAAAGTTATGGCAGATAGTAATGAAATTTTCCTTGAGTTTAATAAGATTATCCGGTTGACTGATGCTAAAAGGAAAAGTCTCAAGATTTCCCGCAAAGAATTAAGAAATAAAATCCGAAAGTATTTCAAAGAAAACAAATCCGATGAAGTACAACCAAAGTTTTCTGTTCAGGGTTCACTGGCAATGGATACTATTGTGAATCCAATACCAAGAACCATTTCAAAAGACGGAGAAGATGTAACTATTTACAAGTATGATGTTGACGATGGTATTTATTTTATCGGTCAGGAGAGTGTTGCTGAAAGAAAATCAATCCAGACCTACCACAGTTGGATTATGGAAGCGGTTGATGGACACACCGATACTCCACCAATCGACAAGAACACTTGTGTCAGGGTTAAATTTGCAGATGGACACCATATCGATTTACCGATTTACTATAAAATGACCAGTACCCCTGAACTTGCACACAAGAAACAAGGTTGGATTGAGAGCGACCCACAGGAATTTACTGGTTGGTTCAATTCACATGTTGGTGAAGATGACCAGCTAAGAAGAATTGTACGATACTTAAAAGCATGGCGTGACTATCGTGAGTTTAAAAACAGTTCAACCAAAATGCCCAGTGGGTTAGTCCTCAGCATACTTGCTGCAAACAATTTTTATGCACATAAAAGGGATGATGTATCACTGAAAGAAACACTGATTAAAATTGAGGCGAAACTTAAAGTAAAATTTGAATGCCTCAGACCAACAAAACCTGTTGGAGAAGACTTGCTTTCAGAATACCAGAATAAAGATTATTTCATGACATGCCTCGGTAACTTTATTGCTGATGCTAAGAAAGCTATCGAAGAATCTAATAAGAAACAGTCCTGCTTGTATTGGCAAAACCATTTTGGAGATAGATTCCCATGCCATCTTGCAAAAGATGAAGACGAAGGTAAAAAAGAATCAAACGGGTTAAAAAGTGCTGCTGCAAGCTCAATTCCATGGATATCAATTTGAAAACGAATGAGATTTTTAAAGACCAAGCACTTGTTGTTAACAAACATTTTCCATCATTAAGGTTAATAACTGATGGCGAGTTACGTATTGAAGGCGAAATAGAGATTTCGGATAAATCCGGGAAAAAATGGGAGACTTTTTCTGTTGAGATTAGACCTTCCGAATCTTTCCCTTACAGGTTTCCTTTGTTGTATGAAGTTGGGGGTAAAATTCCAAAAATACCAGATTGGCATATAAACCCCGATGGGAGTTGTTGTGTGGATGTTGAACCAAGTGAGCTAATTTACTGCAGGAACGGTATTACAATCACCCAGTACCTGATTGAAAAAGTGATTCCTTTTCTTTCTAACCAAGCGTATCGTATTGAAGAAGGATGCTATGCCAATGGTGAATATCCGCATGGAGATGAGGGAATTTTCCATTACTACTCCACATTATTTCGAACTGGCAACTATCCAGAAGTTCTTAGGCTTTTGTCGTATGTCATTCGAAATGACAGACCTTCCAGAGTTTCAACATGTTTCTGCGGGAGCGGAAAGAAGTTTAGACATTGCCATCGTGATGCATTTGATAAGATTAAACTGATTGATAAAGAACACCTTATTCGGCATATTGTGAAAATAGATACCCTTTTCAAACAGAGGTCTTAATCAGTAGCACTCTGGCAGTTCAAGATGTCCAATTTTCTGAATAAGCTGCCGGATAATATCGTTAGTCTTGTCCTGTAAAATTGGCATCCCATAACGAAGGTTGGCAACATCATCCATCAGAATGATTTTTTCATGTTGATTTAATGGCAGGTTGGAAATTTCTTCCAGAAAATCAGCATCCACCAATTGTGAGTAATCATCATGTATCCCAATTTCTTGCAACCTTAAACAGGTTTCTTTTAGTTGTTCATCCATAATATTGTCATTTTCATTTATTTCATCTGACTTTGGTTCACCAAAGCTTTTTTCAACTGAATAATCAGTGGTTAAAATGTCTTCGTCAACCAGATAATCTGAATATGGTGAATCTTCCAGTTCAACCCAGTCAACAACTTCCCAGAATTTATCTTCGACCTTATAATTGTACTTAAACCCAATTTCGCTGAAAATTGATTTAACGAAATCCTCGACCAAATTTGCATATTCATGAGCCACCACGATTGAATCATGACGGGTGAAACATGGAACTTCCATATCCCGGAGAGGGAAAAGAATCCTGTCAATGAATATTTCGGATTCAACACATTGAAGAAATACAGAGAAGTTTGTGGTGTCATCATTAGGGTTCTTGTCATCCTCTTCTGGCATAGGTTCGTTGGATTTAGTCTTAAATCCTTCGATGATTGCCATTACAGTTGGATAATGTTCTTTAAGCTTATCGATAAGCCCGTCTGATTTGGTATTTCGTTTAAAGAGCAGCATAAAAAGAACCAGCTTAGCCGAACCTCTTTCGGAGAAACCAAACTGCTTCTGTATGACTGCATAAAAATCATTAAAGAACACATCCTGAATGAACCTTTTAACATCAGAAGTTGTGTCCTTGCTTAAATTTGGATTGGCAATATCAACACCTGTTTGAGGAAGCATGTTTCTATGCTCATTAAGGACAGTGATGAATCTTCTTAGAAACTTTTTCGTCTGGTTATGTTTGAAGAGACCCTGCAATGTCTCATCTCCCTTGGTTATGTAGATATTTAACAGGTTGGCAAAAATCAGAAATTGGGATGTCCTTAAATCAAACTGCACCACGGTCTGAATATTCAGATTGATGAATTGCAAAATTTTGCTTGGAAAGTTGGTGAGACAAGTTGTTATCCTTAACGTCTTTTCGCTTCTTCGGTAGATTAAGGGGACAGTGCCAATCTTTGAAATATCACGCCTGTAATGATACTTCAGATTACTGATTCGGTATTTCAGGAAAGTGTCCTTGTCAGCCAAATAAAAAGCATCTTTAAAGAAGAACAATTGCTTATCCTGTAGAAGCGCATCAAATTTTGCCCTTTCTATAGTCAAATATTTTTTATTAAAAGAACCACTATCAAGGTAAATGTGGCATGGTATAACAGTCTTGTCAGGTAGCTCGTTAAATATTTTGGTATTCAGAAACTGGTTACAAATTTGCTCTGCATTGTCTTCGACCCATTTTGCCGCTTTTTGTTTATCGATTGAAACAAAAATGCTTTGCTGTGATATTGGCAAATATTCAAATTCTTTGCCTTCATTCATGACCATTTCTTCTGCCGTCAGTATTGGCAGATTACTTTTCCTGATGTAATCAATTGTAGCGAACTCGTCTTCATTCGTCAATTCTGGATTGATGCGGTATCTGATACCAACACTGCCCGGTTCTTTGCCCTTGGTTGTATCCAAGTTAGGGTAGCTACGATATCCAAAGTCAAGGAATTCAATAATGCCAAGTTCAATTAATGGTTGGATAACCTTTACATGATAATCATTACCATAAACTTTCTTCCAGTATGCTGACCCGGTTGGAACATATCCTTCCAATCCATAGTGCTCATTAACCTGCTTGAAGTAAATTGTACCTATACATCTCAAGAAATTGTTCTTTGTCCGGTATTCAAACTTTTTATTATTAAATATATCCTGATGTATTCTCTGGATAAGCTTAACTGGAAGATACTCTTGTTTAATATTCTCCTTTAAGTATTTCTTCATTAAGTATATGTCTTTCTTCATCTATCTATGATATTATTGTTACCATGTTATTGACATGAACTTAAAGGCATATTCGACATGAACTTGGAATATAAAGCTGTATAACACGAAATTACGAACATCAAGTACTGTTCAAAATGAGGTAATTCATCGCTCCAAAACTTAGCTATCGAATAGCGGTTTGTTAGTGTTCTCATAATTAAGACATGAACTTAGAGTTAGTAGCAACCTGAACCTTACTTATCATCTTATTATAGAGCATATTTGGGTTGTCATTTAAATTATCTGTCCACATAGCGATTTACATATTTCTTATTGTGTTAATGGTTATTCCATATTCATTTTGTTTTCAGTACATACTTATCCCACTACGCCGAAATCTAATTCTGCGTTCCATTTCTTTCTCCTGATATGCTTTGGTAAATCTTTAAATTAAAAAGTCAGGCTTCTTCTTCGCACCAAAGGCGGATTTTATCCCCGCCTTTGATAACCAATATTCTTTTAAAAGAACGTTTGTTCCCATTCATCCCGTTAGCTTATCGCCTCAATCCATTCTTAGGTCATGTTGGTTTACAAGTACATATACGATACGATTTTAAAAATGTTACATATAATGAAACCTTTTTTATCGAATTACGTTGAAAGCTTTTTTGCTTAAATTGATTTAATCACACTTTCTGCGAATTAATCAACAAGCTTATTATCGAAGAGTTGCGAACAGGAATATAAGAACAATGCCCAATTAATATGACCATACCTCATGTGCCAGAGGAAACTGATTAAGTTCCTTCTTATGCTCTCTCCACTGTGGCATGGTTTTATCCATAATAGCTACAAACCGTTCTGTATGGTTTCTTTCAAGGATATGAATAATTTCGTGCACAA
>Ga0255345_1000739_pt1 | contig 51255 bp, 47 predicted proteins | sample wastewater_treat_6_FD_192415 | JGI IMG/M metagenome (GOLD analysis project Ga0255345, IMG submission 192415) | Wastewater microbial communities from Lulu Island WWTP, Vancouver, Canada - plant20 | ecosystem: Engineered > WWTP > Wastewater > Unclassified | place: Canada: Vancouver, British...
CTCTTACCTCCATTTTGACGTGCCCATGCCATGTGCTAAGGTAGGCGACTTCGATACGGAACTTGTGGAGGAGTTCATGCGCGCACTGGCAAACCACGGGCAGCTGACCCTCCACGTCGACCTGCTCCACGGGTCGAACACGCACCACGTCATTGAGGCCGCGTTCAAAGCCCTGGCACTTGCGCTGCGGCAGGCTGTAGCGGTTGATGCCGCGCGATGCGTCCCGTCTACGAAAGGGGTGCTATGAGCTCAATGCTTGTGATTCCGGCCATCGATATTCACGACGGGAAGTGCGTCCGGCTGTATCAGGGGGACTTCGCCAAGGTAACTGAGTATTCGGACGATCCAGTCGAGGTCGCCCGGCACTGGAACCGGCTGGGAGCCGAGATGCTACATGTAGTGGACCTGGATGGGGCAAGAGCGGGCAGGCCGGTGAACCTGGATATCGTGCGGCGCATCGCAGTGAACACAGGTCTTCCAATGCAGCTGGGCGGCGGGCTCAGAGAGCCCAAGCACGTCGAGTCCGCCCTCGAAGCCGGGGCGACCCGCGTCATTTTGGGAACTGCGGCTTGCGACGACCCTGATACGCTCCAGAAGCTTGCCCGCCGCTTCGGCGAGAGGATCACCGTGAGCATCGACACCCACGGCGGCCGGGTAATGACAGACGGATGGTTGCAATCATCGACCATTGCACCCGAGGAGCTGGCCGCGCGCGCGCTGGAGATGGGGATTGCGACCATCATACACACGAATGTGTCGCGCGACGGCACGCTGAGCGGAGTGGATGTCGACACCGTCTCCTGCCTGCTGTCAACAGGCGTAAACGTCATCGCTGCAGGCGGGGTCGGTCGAGTTCAAGACATCCGTCGGCTGAAACCTCTCGAACGCCGGGGCCTTGCCGGTGTGATCATCGGCCGCGCCCTGTACACCGGCACAGTCAAGCTCCCGGATGCGCTGAGGGCAGCAGGGAACAGAAGGATCATCCCGTGCCTGGACACCAAAGACGGTCGCGTGGTCAAAGGGGTTGCCTTTACGGGCACGAGGGACGCCGGAGACCCGCTTGAGCGGGCTCGGGCCTATGAGAAGGAAGGCGCCGACGAGCTGGTGTTGCTCGACATCTCTGCCACCGAAGAAGGCCGCATGACCGCCATGGATGTAGTGCGCAGGGTATCATCTGCCCTCTCCATTCCCCTCACAGTGGGCGGAGGCATCGCCAGCCTCGACGATATTGAGCGGGTGCTCGAGGAAGGCGCGTCCAAGGTCAGCATCAACACCGCCGCGGTACGAAACCCCGAGCTGGTGCAACTGGCGGCCAATGCCTTTGGGCGCGATCGCATCGTGGCGGCGATCGACGCTGCCGCTGCAGCGCCGGACGAAGGCAGGTGGGTCGTGTGTACATGCGGGGGCAAGCAGCGTACACAGCTTGATCTAGTTGAATGGGCTTGCACAGTCGAGCGGCTGGGGGCGGGCGAGATCCTGCTCACGTCAGTCGACCGGGACGGCGCCGTCGATGGGTACGACCTGCGCCAGCTGCATGCAGTAACCGAGGCAGTCGGTATTCCAGTGATCGCCTCGGGCGGCGCGGGGGCGCCGGAGCACTTCCGCGATGCCTTCGCAGAAGGGGGAGCGGATGCCGCCCTCGCCGCGTCGGTATTCCATTTTGGCCTGCTCGGCATCTGCGAGGTCAAGCAGTATCTGGCAAGCGAAGGAGTTGACGTTAGGCTATGACAAAGCAATCTGAGTCACCGGATTGCGCAGGCCTCAAGGACTGGGTCGATACGCTGAAGTTCGATGACGACGGGCTCATGCCGGCCGTTGTTCAGGACGCTGACTCGCTCCAGGTTCTCATGGTCGCCTACATGAACCGCGAGTCCATCGAAAAGACGATTTGCAGGGGCCTAACGTGCTTTTGGAGCCGAAGTCGCAAGGCCCTATGGGTCAAGGGCGAAACGTCGGGACACTTCCAGAACGTGCGGGCGGTCTACTGCGACTGCGACCGAGATTGCCTCCTCATACAAGTTGACCAGACCGGCGCTGCCTGCCATACAGGTCACCCGTCATGCTTCTTCACAAGCTGCCCTGCCCAGCTGCCAAGCGGCGCCAGTGGAGCTGGCCCCGGGTTCAGCCTGTACCAGCTCTATCAGATACTGCAGGACAGGAAGGCAGGCAAGCCGGAAGGCTCCTACACAGCCAAGCTGCTCAGCTCGGGCCAGGACCGGGTGCTGAAGAAGATAGCGGAGGAGGCAGGCGAGGTGATGCTCGCCTCCAAAAACAGCGACAAAGACGAGATCATCAGGGAGATGGCAGACCTTTGGTTCCACTCCCTGCTCGTCCTGGCCTACCACGACATTACCCCGCACGCAGTCGTGGAGGAGCTATCTCGTCGCCACGCAGCTAGATCCGCTCAGCTCGCGGGCGAGATGTCGTCTTCCGGCGGCGACAGCACGGGGAGGATCTCGTCTTCACAGTCGTGATCGGCGGTGTCGCAGCGATCTTGCGGGGCGAACCCGCACAGCTGCGCGAAGTAGCACCGGTCACACTCCGCGATCCTCCTTATGGGCGTATTGCGCAGGTCGTGCCGGGACGCCTCGCCTGCCAGCTTCCTCAGGCCCTCGGCTGCCCGCAGCAGCTCAGCGGGCCCGTATGATCTGTCGCGAACCTCGTCGGGATACAGGAAATGCAGCCTGGCAGTGACGCGGTCGGCGCCGCACACCCGTGCTGCTGCGGCGGCATACGCGTCCAGCTGAACCGCGTACCTCGCCGCCGCTTCATCGACTGCCGGGCCCCGAACTCGATTAGTCTTGAGGTCGACTACCAGCACACCCACGTCCGGCAGCACATCGACACGGTCCATGACACCCGATACGACCGGCCCCCCTACGTCCATCAGAAATCCGATTTCCTTCTGCCCCTCCCGCATGGGACCTGGATAGCGTCTCAAAAAGGTATCGATCATGGGCATCAGGTCGTCCGCAACCGAGCATGCAAGGACACTGTCTGCTCCGCGCATATGTAGTTCATCGAGTAACAAGGCTCTAGCCTCGGCAGAATCCGTCGCGCGATCGCACCTTTCACATACCGAGTGCACTACCTGCCCGCGCACAGCCGCATTGAGCTGCAGTTCGGCTCCAAAGGCTTTGTGCATGTCGCGAGGTATGCGCCCCAGCCTGTACACATACTCATAGAGATACCAACGGGCGCAGTGTGAAAAGCACATGAGCGCCGACACTGAGAACTGGCTGGGTGCGTCCACCGCGCCGCGTGAGATCCACACCGGGCCCGAAAGAGGGGCGAACTGGGCGATGGCAGGCGATCCATCGTAAGGCCCGGTTGCCTCCGTCCCTACTGGCTCAGTCTGGCTATCCCGCCCTGCAGCCGCCTCGTCCAGCTCCCCGCCCGTCGCCTGCATGAGCTCGCGTATCTCCGACTCCTCGTAGTGCCTGACGAGTATTGCGGCGCCGGCCTCGTCATCATTCTCCTCACCCAGCTCCGGTATTGCCGAACACAGATGCTGATACCAGCTAGGCCCTGCGGATGACCGCGCCCGCGAGCCCGGGCCCGGCAATGTCGCACTGCCCACTAAGTAGTCGGACGCCCGCGTTGTGGCCACGTACAGGCAACGCTTGCCTTCCTCGTCATCGCCGGCCCTGATCTCCTCCACCACGGACCGGAAGTGACGAGTTGCATCGCACCACTCATCGCCCACCTGCACCGGCACTGCCAGACCCAACGACAGGCTGTACTCGAATAGGCCGCCGCCCGACCTACGCGCGCCTCGGGCCAGTTCAGGAATGAAAACCACGGGGAACTCAAGACCCTTGGACTTGTGAACAGTCATGACCTTCACCGTGTCGGCGGACTCCTCTTCCATGGCCGCCTCGGCCTCCCGGGCGCTGAGATCGCCCGCATACTCCATGTCTGCAATGAAATCCCGAAGACAGGACCGGCCTGACGTTTCGTCCTCCGCCATTTGGACGAGCTTACGGAGATTGCCGATGGACTGAGCTCCATGCTCGACGAAGGCAAAGTACTCCTCGAACCCCGCCAAGTCAGAGGCGGCTTTCACCAAAGCGCCCACCGGCATCCTGCCCACCGCGGCCCCAAGTGTGCGCAGGCAAGTACGCACCCGTCGGAACTTAGCAAGCTCTGCGCCTGCGAGCCCGCAAGTGCCCGGCGCATCGGTCCCGCCCACCGTGCCCGCAGGGTTCGACTCCGCATCCCCACCCCATATCGCTCCGTCCAGCCCGCCCGCAGCCATCTTCAGCCTGAGCAGGCTCTCATCGGAAAGACCGAACACCGGCGAACGCAGGACTGCGGCAAGTGACGTGACGTCCGATCGGTCATCGATGGCCCGTAGCAGATCAACAAGCCAGATGACCTCGGGCCTTCCGTAGAACCCGGTGCCTCCCACCACGTAATACGGAATCCCATGTCGCGCCAGCGCGGCTTCGAACTCCTTCACGTGAGTCATCGCCCTGAGCAATACCGCGATATCCCCATATCGCACCGGGCGCGCAATCGCTGCCTGGCCATCTGCCCACGCAGCGGTCTCGCACACCAGTCTCTCCCCATTCTCCACCATTTCAGCAATTCGCCTGGCGAGAGCCTCAGCCTCGAGTTCGCCCTTCGGGCCTTTCTCCGCGCCTTCCAGACGCACCAGCATCAGCTCGGCCCGGGGAATGTCGTCGTTCGGCGCCATCCTGTACGACTTGGCAGGCGAAAATCGCTCCGGCCCCAGAATCCTGGCGAACAGCGCATTCGTGACGTCGACAAGCGGCCCGATCGAGCGGAAATTGGTTCCGAGCTCCACGCGTCCGCACCTGCCTGCAGCCCCAGCGGCATCGCCCGTGGCATCCCGCAGCGCCTCTTCGAATACCTCTACAACTGCGCCGCGGAACCTGTATATCGACTGCTTGGGGTCACCCACAACAAACCGCCTGTTGCCGCAGGGCTCCCCCGTGATCCGTGAGACGATTTCGTCCTGGAGCCTGTTGGTATCCTGGTACTCGTCTACAAGCACAAACTTGAACCTGCTACGGCATGCCGCCCCTGCCGGGGTGTCGCGCAGCAGGTCTCTTGCGGCAAGCTCGATGCCGGTGAAGTCCATCATGGCGCCATTGCCGCGCTGGGCCCGATACTCCTCGTCCATCAGCCTGCATGCGTCCACCACTGAACGCACACCTTCCCGCGCGAGACTGTCCGGCACACACTCATACAGCACTGCCTTGAGCTCATCTATCTCCTTCTGCTCATCCGACCGCTTCTTCAGCCCAAGCGCGGCCGCAACCGAATCGATCTTGAGCATCAGCCCCGACACGTCGAGAAGCTCTGGGCTTTCTGGCTGGATAAGGCCCAATCGAAGATGGGCGACGTCCACTTGCACGCCCTTGCACTCAGCCGCCGCAAGCAGGACAGACTTCAAGTCGGTCAGCGCCCGCTCCGCCTCTGCCTCGGACCGGTCCAGGTTCGCCATGGTGATGCCAAGGCACTCATCGAATGGCTTGCCGGTCATGCGCAGCTTCTCGAAGACCTGGCAGAGAGCCTCTGCCACAGCGCCAAACCCCTTGTCCACCACGAGAGCAGTCATGTAAGGGTCCTTACGCTGGAGCATCTTGTCGACGGTCGAGCGCGCGGATGCATACATGGCCCGGCGCGTGTCGAGTTCGTCCATGATGGCGAACTCCGGGTCTACACCTGCCTCTATGGGGTATTCCCTCACGAGCTGCGCGCAGAAGGAGTCGATCGTGCTGATGCGCGCCGACTGAAGCCTCCTCGCAAGCTCCCTCCACCTTCGGGCCTCCTCGGGAGAACCGGCGCCCTTCTCCCGTTTGACAATCTCCTCCCATGCACGGCCCTTCATCTCGCTTGCGGCCTTCTCCGTGAAGGTTATGGCTATCACTTCATCTATATCGGCAGCCTGCTCCCGGAGGATGTTCACATACCTGCCCACAAGGACCCGAGTCTTGCCTGATCCCGCGCCGGCGGTAACCACGAGGCTATGGTCGAGGTCGAATATGGCCTGCTTCTGCTCAGGAGTGTAGCTAGCCACGGCAATCACCCCCCATGCAAGTGTCGCCGTCGCCCTCGGCCGACTGGCTCAAGGCCTCAAGGTCGAGCATGTACACTTGGCAAACACGGCGATAGTCGCACCAAACACAGCTAGACGGTTTACGAGGCGCGATGTAGAACGCTCCCGCGGCGGCCTTGCCCGCCACATCCAGCGCGGAGGCGGCCACCCTATCCACATATTCGCGCCATTGGTCGCGTGAGAGCTTTCCGCCGCGCCGCCGCTCGGCTGCGAACCGGTCATGATACTCCTCACGCCATACTCCCGACCCCATGCGGTTATCGCGCAGGCTGTAGTACCACGCGCCCGCCACGAGCAGTGGCGCAGATGCGAGCAGTCGCTCCACGGCCAACACGTACACTCCAAGCTGAACCTCATCGGCCTCCCGGATTTCCGTGAATGAGGGTAGGTTCGCGCTGCGACCGGACTTGTAGTCGTATATGGCCAGAGCGCCGTCAGGCCCGACGTCGATTCTGTCCACCCGACCGCACACGCGCAAGCCGCCGTCGCTGCTCGGATCGTCGCCCGACAAGACCAGGTAATCCCGCACTGAACCGGGCGCTGCCTCCGGCCTGAGGGCGAGGCCAAAGCTCCACTCAAGGTGGGCCGGGCTCCAGAACCCGTCGGTCTTGCTAGCCAGCTCTACCTGGGCATCAAGAGTCCGAATAGCCTGCGCGACTATCGAGCTTCGGTATGCCTCCCACGCCGGCTCTGACATACTTATGGCCTCGATATCGACCTTGTCCAGTTCCTCCTGGGCAATGCTCGCCATCTCAGAGTAGTAGTCGTCTATCTTGGACGGGAAGAGACATGACCCGAGGTGCCTTTCGAAGAACCGTCGCATGATATCGTGGAGCACACCGCCGCGCGTGAGCGGCGTCGGCTCATCCGGCGCCTCCTCGACCGCGTCCAATTGCAGCACGCGCGAACAGAAGAAGGCGAACGGACACCTCAGGTAATCGTCGAAGTGCCCAGCCGACCATACCGCGCCGCGGAACACTTCGGCCTTTAGGTTGTTCACCAGGTCAGAGGCGCCGACCGCCCCACTGAACACCGAGAACCCAGGGCCCGCGGCCTGAGCGGATCTATCCTTCCACCACGACGCAGTCTCCCACATGTCCGGCCGTTGTTTCGCCCATTCCCGAACCTGGGGCATCAGCTGACCCGCCTGCCCATGCGCCTGCCTCCGCGCCCCCGCCAGCGCAAGTGCGCACAGCCCGAGCTCCCTGGGGCTTGCCGCCATGTCCAACCTGCGCGGGAAGACTTCACGCGGAGATACTGACTTGGTTATCTGCTGCTCATCCTCTGGAGCGATGTCCATTGAGTTCAGGAGTTCATCTACGAAAAAGGATCTCCTTACCGACGAGCCGTCGGCAGCGCTGGACGGGTATGTTATGTACAGCTTCCTGCTTGCCGCGCCCACTGCCGAGCTGAAGATGAACCGTTCCATGGCCGCATACTCGCCTGGCAACGTCACGCCGACGCCTGAGTGAGCCAGTCGCTGCAAATCGTCTTCCTTGAAGACCCACGGTCGCCTCATTTTCCGCGGAAACGTGCCCTCCACCATCCCGCTCAGGAAAAGGATCGGCCATTCCGACTCCGCGCTTCTTGCCGGCCCGACAACCCGGACGCCGGCAGGGTCAGGGCGCTCCAGCCCAAACGAGCGCCGCCTGATCGCAGAGCCGAGGATGCGGGCGAATCCAGCCCAATCGCCGCCGCTGCAGTCCGACCCGTCCTGCCCGCCAGCTGAGCGGGCAATCTCGTCTAGGAGCGAGTTGAACACCCTCCACGCCGCCCATGACTCGACGGCCCAATCGCGGTTTTCGGCCGCCATGATGGATCCCGGCATCCCGACCGCCGCGAGCAGCGTGCGAAATTCGCACACACGATCAGCAAGCCCTCCGGATTTGCCAAAGCCTCCGCTCCAGGCTTCGGCCAGCGTATCGGCGAGAGCGAGCGCATCGCCGCACTCATCGATCCTCCGAAGACGCGCCTTCCATCGCCCGGACGTAAGCTCCAGCCCCTTGACCCCGATTGCCCGGGCGACCCGGCCTGCGCATGCCGGCCCGCGTCCTATGTATGGACTGGCAAGCAACCTCACAAGGTCAAATCCACTGTGGCGCGACGCTGCGGCATCTGCCAGAGCCACACAGTCAAGGATTGGCATCGACGATGACAGCAGGCGCTTCCTCGGCGCCGCGCACGCCACGCCGAACTCCTCGAACGCCTCCAGGAGCGCGGGAATGAACTGGGCGGAGTCGGCGCTGGCGACACAGATCTCCCACGGATTGCGTCCTTCCTCCATGATCAGGCGCTTGACCTCGCGGGCCACCTCACGGGCCTCGGCCGCCGGGCCGGGCGCAGTCATAATCGAAAGGTCAGGCTTCAAGGACCCGCTGCGAACGCTCACCTCGACAGTGGCGGGCTCCACGAGACGCCTCACCCTTTTGACTACGAAATCCGCATCATCGCACTGAGTGCAGACAAGGCCAACGGATGTTGCCGGCACAAGACGGGCCACGGCGGATATCAAGCCGGCCTCGGCGGGCGTAACGTCGAAGAACTGATCGAACCAGACCCTCCCTAGATCCCCGAGCGCCTGCCCGCCCTGGGCTATGAGTGCGGAAGCGGCATCGATGTACAGGTCCTCCCCGTCGGCCAGACCATGCCCGTCAAGGAAGGCTTCATAATCGCGCCAGACAGCCAGGAAGTCGGCGTGGACTCCCGTCGGCGCACTGCCGCCTGTCAACGCCTGCTCGACATGGTCGGGAGTGGCCGCAACTTGTTTCATATCGAGAATCGCCCCGGAGAACGCGCGCGCGACTCCGGGCCGGTCTGCAGAGTGACCCACAGCAGCAAGCTGACCCGAACCGGCCCGTCCCTTAAGCAGACGGCCTATGACGATCTCACGCTCCAGCTCGCCGATGGGCCTGCATCTTTGCCCTCTTGCCACCCTGCGCAAGATAGCGGCCGCGAATTGATCAAGCGTATAGACGGGAATCACGAGGGCGGCGCCGGACTCCGTCATTGACAGAACCTCGCGCCGCGCCCTTGCGGCCCTATCAGCGGACCGAACCACCAGCGCCATCTGCTCCCCCACGCCGTCCATGACAGCCTGAGAGATGCTCGCAAGAACCGATGAGTGCGCCATGAGGCCAACACACCACCCCAAGCTCCATTCGGGCACCTGGGCGCCCAGCTGTATCTTTCACCTTTTGGTGTGTTTATCCCTTCCGGGCAATCGCCAAGCCGCACGCCCGCCGCAAGGCCAAAGAATGCTGGTATGCGCGGATAATCGGTGATAGTATTGATTCATCAAGATAGCGCTGGAGGAACCACTGAATGCAGATAGTCACAGATCACGGAGCAGACATCAGCCCCGAACAGCGAGAAGGGCTCGATATACACTATGTTCCTCTGACGATTACGCTCGGAGGATGCATGTACCGAGGCGGTGTGGATATCAGCGTTGAAGAATTTTATGAACTTCTCGAACGCACCGGAGAAATGCCCAGCACATCGCAGCCGTCTCCCGGCGACTTCGCCGAGCTATATCGAAATCTGGCCCGCACGGATCCGGATATTCTGTCAGTCCATATATCGTCAGGGCTCAGTGGCACAGTCAACACTGCTCGCATGGGAGCGAGCATGGTTCCTGAAGCGAATGTTACCATATACGATACCAAGACCCTATCCGGGGCGCAGGGATGGCATGTAGAGGCCGCCGCGCGCGCCGCTAAGGCTGGGTGGAGTATCGACCGAATCGTTACAATGTTGGAACAAATAACCGCAGCTACCGACACGCTCTTCACGCTTTCAACCCTGAGGTATCTCATACACGGCGGACGCATCAGCCACCTGAAGGGGCTAGTCGCGTCGATACTGAACATCAAGCCCATAATCGGAGTGGAAAAGGTCGGAGGCACTTATGTGACTCGCGGCCAAACCCGCACGGTGGACCGAGCCATTGACGCCATTGTGAGCATGGTGGCATCTGTCTACCCGGCCAACACCGCAATGAGAATGCAGGTGCTACATGGGCTATGTCCTGAGGGCGCGGCGCGCATGCGCGCAGGCCTCGACCGGATATTCCAATGCCGCTGGCTGCCTATAGGTCCAATCGCTCCAGTGCTGGGAGCGCACACCGGCCCGGGCCTTGTCGGCGTGGTATTCGCACCCGAAGCGCAGTTTCCCCAAGTTTAGCTGTCTAGCGATGTATGGTATGCCGAGCACTGGCCTGACCATGTTGGCGGCCAGTGCCCGCGCCTGCTCTTCTTCATGAGCTGACTGGCCGGCTTGGGACATGATATAATATGGCAAACTGCTGAGAGGTGGACGCCATGAACCCGACTCTGTTCAGAGCTGTGGCAGTGTCAAGGGAGCTGAACCTCACCACAATCGCATCACAGTTCGGCATCGAGCGTCCGTTTTCCTGGGAGGACACACTGGTGCTCTCCGAGAGGCATCTGGAGGGTATCTTGCCCCAGCCTGCAGGTAAGGGAGTGTACCTGTTCTCCTTCGGGACGCTGGTCTTCGTCAACTGCGCCGACAGCGATATCATGGATGTCATAGCCTACCTAAAGAAGCTCGACCGCAATTTGGCAGAGTTCGCCCGGGTGGAGTATGTAGACGACTACAAGCTGACTGTGTCCGGCGACGAGCTCTCGGTCACCTACGACGAGCTTATGGCGCCTGAAATGAAAGACTACTACCGCGAGTTAGTGGCGGTCATCCTCGCCAAATCCACTGCAATGGAGCGCATAGAAGACGAGATCGGCAAGCTTTTCGATGACGTGGAGCAGTTCATCACTCAGCTGAAGAAGGGCACCCTGTCAATCAGCGACGAACGCCTAGCCAGGCTCTCGGGGCGGATTCTGAGCTATCGCTACAGCAGCATTTCGTACATCATGATCCTGGAGAAGCCGGACGTAGTCTGGCGCAGCCAGGAAGCACAGGAGCTATATTCGGACCTGGAGCGCCTGTTCGAGCTGCCGGACCGTTACGAGAAGATCTCTCACAAGACGCAGACGCTCCTCGACATGACGCAGGTATTTGCAGACCTGTATCATGCCAAGCGAGGCACTCGCCTCGAAGTGGCTGTAATACTACTGATAGCCTTCGAGATCATCCTCAGTCTAGTGGAGCGGTTTTGGCCGTTCTGATGTACGCCAGGACCAACCTGACTACCTCGGCCACCCTGCCCGGGTCAACCCCATCGGCAGTGTCTCCCGGGCCGTGGTAACCTCCGGCGAAATCCGGCTGAATCAGGTTGGCCGCAGCCACCCCCGCGTTGGCAAACGACGAATGGTCGGTCCCACTGCTTGCCGACTTGCGAAACCCGATCCCGAGCTGGGCAGCAGCGCTACACAAGTCTCGAACCAGCTCAGTATCGTGCCCGCTCGCGTTCTCGATCTGCAAGAGGACCCCTCGCGGCGATCCCACTGTGTCGATATTGACCATGGCCGCGTGGCCTAGGGGCAGGCACGGTTCCGACACGTAGTGCCGCGAACCGTACATGGACTGCTCCTCGCCGTTGAAAGCCACGAAGACCACGGTCAGCTGCGGACGAACCGGGTTGGCCGAGAGCACCCTCGCTATCTCGATCATCGCAGCCACCCCTGACGCGTTGTCCATGGCGCCGGGATTATAGGTACCGTCCATGTTACTGCCCACGTGATCAAGGTGCGCCCCAATTATGAGGTGGCGCTCGCCCCCTTCAATCATCCCCACCACGTTGGCCGTACGCACTGGCTCGACTGAGTAGTCCGCTGACATGCGTATCGCCCCGGAGGGCGAGTGGGCGGCTGAGGCCGCAGTTGCGGTTGCGGTTGCGTTTGTGGTTGTGGTCGCAGCCGGGGTTGCGGCAGAGCGAGCGGCAAGCTCCGCAAAAGTCGGCCTGTCGCATGTGAAGATCATGGGCTCGTTTTCGGTCAGTTCAGCCGCCGACTGTCGGCCCACATCGCCTTGATCCGCCAAAGCCGAGCCCGGAGCCACAAGCGGCGCGATCGGAAAGTAGCCCCTGCCTGCCGTGTCGATCTCAAGGATGACCCCGAGAAGCTGGGCTTGACCTGCGCCGAACGAACCCGCGACGCGTTTCATGATCGCCTCGATCGCGGTGGGATTGCCCGCAAGATGCATCGGGACCAGCAGCACCGCCTCGCCGCGCACCTTGTCGATGTCGTCGACATGCTCCAAAGTCACCCCAAGGGCCGTAACCTCGCCGCTGATCCTGCATCCGGGCGCCGTAGATGGGGAGAACTGCGTAATGAACTTGAACTGCCGCGTGACGCTCCCCGATGCGTCTAGGATCTCAAGCCTGGGAGGGCTATGCATAAGCCTTGTAGGCTGGACGTATGGCTGCAAGTACCCATCAAGCCTGTCGGGGCTTGCGAGGCCCAGACGTTCGAAGCGATCGGCCACATACTCAACTGCCGCCCAGTTGCCGTCGGTTCCGGTCAGGCGACCCGCGTAAGCGGGCAAGCTAAGCTCGTGAATGATTCGGGCGATGTTCCCAAGGTCGACCTCATCCGCTCGCTCTGCCCTGACCGCCCCACAGAGCACCGCAACTGCAAGCAACGCACAGACTGCGCCGACCAGCGCAGGCCGGCATCTCGTCCACCCTCGCCTGCGCGCCACGAATGTCTCCATCTGAGCCACCTCCAGTGCTCAACGATACAACCGCAACGTTGGTATACTGGTCTTTCAGCATCCCCGTTCGGGATCCACTTTCCGGATTCATGTTTCGACATCCGCGCCGTTCTGCCTGCAGATGATCAGGCTCAATGACGGCTGCCGATCCTATCCCAGAGGGTCCTTGCCTCAGCCAGTTCGGCCATAGTCCCGGCGCGGTCGTGAGCCCTTACGAACCCTTCGGCCCGGGCTATTGCCGCCCTGAGGTCGAGTATGTCATGGAATTGGGCTGAGAACTGAACCCGCACAGTCACCCTATTGAACGCATCCGCCAGCTTCCCCGCGCCGTCGAGCGCCTCCTGCCACTGCTCGTCCATGACATGCGCCTCGACGCGCGAAAGCCACCCCGGCACGTCGTCGTCGCCACCAAGCGGATGCTTGAGTACCGCAGCCGACAACATCACGGCAATGAACAGAGCGATCAAGCCAACCGGCAGTGCAATGAGAAGAACGCGCTTCAGCATGGCGCAGACCTCCACTCTCAGTAAGGTCCCAAGAAGTCGCCTGTATCCACTGGGCTTTCCACATGTTCGCGGTATGTGTCTACATAAAGGTTGCCGGAGGTGTCCAGGACGGCCAGGAAGACGTCTCGGGAATCCAGTATCCCTTTCTTCCTGAGCTGGGCATCAAGCCATGAGCGATCCAAGTGCACCTGCTCTAGGTTCTGATCGAATATGACGCCGCTGTATATCAGCTCAGTGCCGATGCCCTGATATTCGGTGGAGATGCTCATATCGCTCCGCGTGATAGGCTGGAACTGGGTCTTCTTCAGCACCGACAGTGTCCCGTTGGTCTCGAGTATCGCGAACTCCACTTCCCCGATGTCGAACACATCCTTCACGCGCAACTGCTCCATGAGGTCAGACGCACGGTACCGCAGCTTCCTCATGGCGCCTTCCATTATCTTTCCGTTCATTATCACGACCGTGGGTTCACCATCTATATACTTGGACGCGAATCGCCATTTCAGTGTAACCCACTGCATCGTAAGCCCCGCCGCCGTCCACGCGGTCAGCCCGACCCAGTGAGGCCACGCTGTCGATGAAAGGTCGGTGGTGAGCGCCGCAGCTATGGACCCGATAGTGATGCCGAGGATATAGTCGAAATACGTCAGCTGGCTGAGCTGTTGCTTGCCGAGTATCCGAGTGTAGATCAGCAGTGTGAAGAACCCGATTACAGCCCGGACCATGACCACCAGAGTCTCGCTCAAAGTCCTGCCCCCGATCAGCATGATCTGCATTGCCTGCACAGCTCCTGTGGTTATGTTCTCCCCTACTCCCAGAGGGGATGCGGCAAGGTGCCGGAGCGTTCGCGCGAAGCGGTGCCAAGCTGGCCTAATGAGGATGACGGGGCGCCAAAACGGCTGGAGCTGGGATGTACTCGATTTTTGACGTTAGTTTTGGAGATAGACGCAGAAATTGAGTACATCGATTTGGAGCAGCCGCCGGACCACATCGGGATCGCGAGAACCGGGGGGTATCCGGCACGCGCGGGCATCGAAACCGATGGGACGAGTGGCATTACGCTCCACAATCCGGGGATACCTGGCGCCGGTGGGGAAGTTGTGGCAGTGGTCGCCAGCATTTTACCACCTCATGGTGTGCCGCGGGCCCTCAGATGAGCCATGGGCAGCCGCAGTCGTTCAGCAGCCAACTGGATGTACTCAAAATCTGCGTCTATCTCCCGAACTATCGTCAGAATCTGATGGTATCGCTTGACGAATACCCCCGGGGGTATACCGACGCAGCCGCGGCCCCGATCCCGATCCGCACCCCCGACCCGGGTGCCCCTTGCTACCACGTCGAATCCTGTGCTAAGCTTCACTTATGGACGGTGAAACAGATTGATCCTTCACGCAGCCTGGCTTCCTTTCGCTGACGCAGCCGTGGGGGCAGTGCCCGCGGCGAGTGCACTAGCAGAGTATCAAGCCGCGCTGGCGCCCGGAGGGCGCCTTTTCATATGGGGAGAATCGCCCGAGCGTCTGGGCCTGAAGTTGCGCGGTCGCAAGGGCCCCTTCCCCGGGCATCCATTTCAGGCCTCTGCAACAGAGCTGATGCAGGCGTTCGCTCTTCTTGTGGACGCTGCCGGCTGTCGTCTGAACCGCAATCGAGGCACGGTAGGGTCGGCCGCCGGGCCCGACGCGGTGCGCGCCAGCGCAAGGCTGGTACAGAAGCCGAAGAAGAGCCATGCCCTCATGCTGCTCCCTACAGAAGACGGGTATCCCACCCCATCGCCCGCTCTGCTCCGGCAGGCGCGCCGTGTTCTGCCGGTTGCGCGCCTCGAGCAATGGACCGCCAACGGCGGTTCGACCAGCCCCAGCCCGCATAGCGCAGACTTCTTCCAGGCCACCGGAGTGAGCATCAGTGCGCTCGATGTCATTCGTCTGCTCACGGTACTGCCACAGTCCTGCCGGGACGATGGAGGCGACTGTCCTGAGCCCGACGGCACACTCGCCAAATTCGGGCCCGCAGCCACTCCGGGCAACGATTTCGCTTTTTGGGCACAGGCGTCCAAATTGGCGCTTGAGCTGATGGCCAGGCAGAAGTTCATGCCCGACATCTGCCCCTTTGTGGACGACTCGCGAGCGAGAGCTGTGTGGCGCCCGCTATGGGAGTATGCGCAGGACGTGTCGCGCTTTCGCGCGCTGGCCGACGCCATGCCCTTGCTGTGCAGGGCTGTGTGGTCGCTTGAGGAGTCCGAATCGGCCCGCATCGTGCCTTCGGACGTGATCTTGGGCAGTTTCATCGATACTTCAACGGATGAGACTGTCAGGGGCATGCTGGCTATGGAGCGCAATATTCGATGGGCCGATTCCATTGCCAGGCAGGAGTTTGACGACGCCGAGCGCCGATTGCTGGAGATGGCCATGCTCAGCAACAGGCGACCGGCCTGCGCCTGGATATGCAGCCTCAACAAGGAGAAGCCCGAGATCCGGCTGGAAGTGGCCCACCTCGACTCAGTCCGCCGGGGCATCAGCGACTGGATAGCCGCCGCGAGCCTGCGTCAGGCGCCTGCCTCCAGCGTTCCCTCGGCTTCCGCCGCGAACGGTTTCCGCACCTGTTTTCGCCTGGAGCCGCCGGATACCGGAGCCGACGTCTGGACGCTTCATTATTACCTCCAGGCCGCCGATGACCCCAGCGTTCTGGTGCCCGCAGCCCGCGTATGGGAAGAAAGCGGCGGCATGCTGCGCTTCCTGGGCAGACGGTTCGAAAACCCCCACGAACGTCTGCTGGCGGACCTCGGCCAGGCCGCACGTTATTTCCCCGCAATAGAGACAAGTCTCGACACAGCTACGCCTGAATCTTGCGGACTCACTACCGCCGAAGCCTACTCGTTCCTGCGCGAGGTCTCCCCGCAGCTTGAACAGCTGGGCCTCGGAGTGCTCACCCCGCCCTGGTGGGAACGGGTGTCGAGCGGCCCCGCCAAGCTGGGAATACGCCTTAAGGTGAAATCCGACCTTTCGCACGACGCCGGCGCCGGTGAGGCCAACGTTGCGCCCCGCTTCTCTCTTGATAGTCTGGTTGATTACGACTGGCAGGTAGCCCTGGGCGACGAGGCCATGAGCAAGGACGAATTCCGCCGGCTCGCGGACCTCAAAATCCCGCTGGTGAGAGTGAGAGGCGAGTGGGTAGAGATCAACCCCGGGCAGGTTGAATCGGCCATCGCCTTCTGGGAACAGCGCGCCCGCCGCCACGGCCTCACTGTGCGGGATGTGCTGACGATGTCGCTAGCCGGGGCTGTCGCCGCCGAGACCGATGCCGCCGGAGCCGACGCCGCCGGCCCGGAGGTTGACTCGCGCGCGGAAGAGGCCGGTCTTCCGGCTGTGGGCATCGATATGGATGAGGCTTTGGCCGATCTGACCGCACGTCTCACCGCTGGAGAGCGGATCCGGGAGCTGCCCGAGCCCCGCACGCTCAACGGCACTCTCAGGCCGTATCAGATCCGCGGCCTGTCGTGGCTGGCTTTTCTCGAGCGCTATGGGCTGGGTGCCTGCCTGGCCGATGACATGGGGCTCGGCAAGACAGTCCAGGTAATCGCGCTTTTGCTCCGAGCGAAGGAAGAGGGGACGCTTGATGCGCCCACCCTGCTCGTCTGCCCAACCTCAGTCGTCGGCAACTGGCAGCGCGAGTTGGCACGGTTCAGCCCATCACTAGGTGTCATGATCCACCACGGCCCAGGCAGACTGATAGCCGATGACTTCGCGCAGGCCGCCGCCGCTTGCGACGTGGTTCTGACTACCTATGCCCTCCTGCCGCGCGATGAGACAACTCTCAGCCAGGTCAAATGGAACGCGGTCGTGCTCGACGAGGCGCAGAACATTAAGAACCCCGAGGCAAAACAGAGCAGAAGCGCCCACCGCTTAGGCGCCGGGTTCCGTGTGGCCCTCACCGGCACGCCCGTGGAGAACCGCCTGTCGGAACTGTGGTCGATCATGGACTTCCTGAACCCCGGCTACCTGGGATCGTTCGCAGATTTCCGGCAGCACTACGCGATCCCGATAGAGCGCTATCGAGACGCAAAGGCGTCCAGTCGTCTGCGCAGCCTGACGCGTCCTTTCATCCTGCGCCGTGTGAAGACAGACCCGCGGATCATCCAGGACCTGCCCGAAAAGCAGGAGGCCAAGGTATACCCCAGTCTCACCAGGGAGCAGGTTACTCTGTATGAGGCCGTCGTCCGCGACATGCTCGATAAAATCGAAAGCGCAACGGGCATGGAACGCAGAGGGATCATCCTGTCTACACTGCTCAAACTCAAGCAGGTGTGCAACCACCCGGCGCAATTCCTGCACGACAAGAGCAGCCTTGAAAACCGCTCCGGGAAACTGACCCGACTCGCGGAGATGCTGGAAGAGGCCGTAGGCGAGGGCGACCGGGCGTTGGTGTTCACTCAATTCGCCGAGATGGGGTCGATGCTCCAGACGTATCTGTCGCGGGCTCTCGACTGTGAGGTCTTGTTCCTCCATGGCGGAGTGCCGCAGAAGGTCAGGGACAAGATGATCCAGCGGTTCCAGAACGATCCTTCCGGCCCGCCCGTCTTCATACTATCGCTCAAGGCCGGCGGCACGGGGCTCAACCTCACGCGCGCAAGTTACGTGTTCCACTTCGACCGCTGGTGGAATCCTGCCGTCGAGAACCAGGCCACCGACCGGGCGTTCCGTATAGGCCAAACCAAGAACGTGCATGTCTACAAGTTCGTGACGGCCGGGACTGTGGAGGAACGCATCGACCAGCTGATTGAGGAGAAGAGATCCCTGGCTGAAGGTATAATCGGCACAGGCGAGGATTGGATAACCGAGATGTCCACCGACCAGCTTCGCGACCTGTTCGTGTTGAGACGCGAGGGCCTCGCAGAAGAAGAGGAGGCGCAATAAGATGGCCAGAAAGGACGAATTCGGCGGCACATGGTGGGCCAAGAGATGGACATCCGCCCTCGAGCGGCTGGGCTGGTCAAGCCGCCTGCAGCGAGGAAGGACGTATGCTCGGCAGGGTAACGTTCTCGAGGTCAAGGTCAGCCCGGGGAGAATCGATGCCCGGGTTCAGGGGTCGCGCAGAAGACCCTACAGGGTCACTATCAACATCGAACCCCTGAGCGATGCCGACTGGAACGAAGCAGCGTCGGCCATGGCGGAGCACGCCTCGTTCGCCGCCCGGTTGCTGGCGGGCGAGATGCCGGAGAATATCGAGGATGCATTCGATCAGTGCGACACTTCGCTCTTCCCCGGGTCCGAACAGGATATCGACATGTCATGCACATGCCCTGACTGGGCCAACCCGTGTAAGCACACCGCGGCCGTATTCTACGTGCTTGGCACGGAGTTCGACCGAGATCCGTTTCTCCTCTTTCTGCTTCGAGGGATGTCCAAGGAGCGCTTGCTGGCTGCTCTGCGTGAAAAGCGCGCCCAGGCCGCAGCCTCCACTGAGGCGAGCGCCGCAGGCGCACGCGCCGACGGGAATCGAGCCGAGGGCGGCGGCAGCAAGCCCGATGGCGCAACCGAGAGCAGTGGCAATACATCCGAGATCGGACCTGACGTGGTAGAGCAGTTCCTTCCCCTGATCCAGGAGGGGCTCGATTCCTTCTGGGCCGGAGATGCGGCAGCTGCTGAATCGCTGCGCATCGACGTAACCGCCCCGGAAACGCCCCTCGGCATCATAAAGCGTCTCGGCGTACCCGAGTTCTGGGCACGTGACAGGGTTCTCTACAATTCTGACTTCATAGCCATCATGAAAGACTACTACCAGACCGTAACCCGTCGCGCGCTCGCCCTGGCCTACCGCGATACGGCCTCCGCCGAGCAGGCTGACAAGACCGCGCCGTGACCCGTACCGCGACCTATTCGCTTGCGAATCCCGTCCGGCGCAAGAACCCAGTCCGACCGATGATCCTCGCAAGTTCCTGACGTTCGGCTTCACCCAGCGGCAGCATTGGCCGGCGCGGAAGTCCCCCGTACAGCCCGATAATATCCATGGCGGCCTTGAGCCCCGGCACACCCCATCTGCTGGTAACAGCCCGGTTAATCTCCATCAGCTTGAGCTGCAACTCGCGAGCTCCCCGGACATCGCCCTGATCGAACAGTCTGATAACGGCCGCGCACTCATCGGGGAACACATTCGACACGGCCGCCGTCGCCCCCACCCCGCCAACAGCCAGCGTAGGCAGGAGGTAGCTGCCGGATCCGGCGAACACCGCGAAGCCTTCCCTGGCCATCGCTACTATCTCGGCGATCTGCACGATATTGCCCGAGCTGTCCTTTAGCCCTGCAATGTTGGGATGGTTGGAAAGCTCGGCCACGAGTTCCGAGCCCAAGTTGAGACCTGTGTTGCCCGGCATGTTGTAGATAATCACCGGAATGGGAGACTCATCGGCGACCGCTCTGTAGTGGGCGGCCAAAACGGCATTTGTCATTGCATTCTTGTAGAAGTGCGGCGGCAATACCAGCGCTGCCTGCGCTCCGAGCTCTGCTGCCTTCTGCGTCAGCCGAATGGTGTCACGTGTGGTCTCCTGCCCCGTGCCCGCGATGACCAGCCTGCGGCCTGCATTCGCCTGGATCACGGCCTCTATCAGGCGCACCTTCTCGTCCCACGACAGATAAGGCGCCTCCCCATTCGACCCGAACACCACAACCCCGGCAAGCCCCGAACTAGCCCACCGCTCCATGTTGCCTCGAACCGCGCTCAGCGAGACCTCCCCGTCCTCGCCCAGCGATGTCGGAATCGGAGCGAACACACCCTTAAGGTCCTTCCTGTCGATACCAGACATGAGCATGCCTCGCTTTCTCAATCGATGCAGCCCAATTGTATCGTACCTTTACAGAGTTCGCGAAGGTCCGCAGCCTGGCGCCCAGTGGCCCCGCGGCCTACGCCCCACCGCTCGGCGCCGGTTGCACAAGTCGCGTAGATCACTCGCTGGCGCGCCAGGCGAGCTTGCGGGACGCGGCCCAGAGTGAGAGGAGCGTCCATGCAGCTAAGAACCTGATTTCACGCCAGGTTCGGCTCGTGACGCGGCCGGCCACTGATGCGAGCAGGGCATTAGCAACGTATGTAGTCGGGAGGAGCTTCGCCGAAGGTGGAAAGCAGGAAGACCATCTGCCGCTCTCCGCCGCTCGCGGCATCCACATCTAGCCGGTTACCCCAGCAGCGGAAGATACGCACTCGCCTTCACCTCATGCGCCAGCCGCGCAGCTCTTGCAGCCCTCTCGACCAGCTGCCCCTCGTAGGATCGCCCGATCTCGTCCCAGTTCACCGCTGGTCGGCGGCGGGGAGCCCGGCTTACCTCTACCTTCACGTTCGCTATAGTGATGATCATGATCAGCACCTCCGTTTGGGTCCAAACTCAACATTATTGATATCATCATCAATATTTTAAACTTTGTGATGTAGGATGTCAATACCGCATGTTCAATTGTTCAATCCAACGTCAAATCGCACGTGCCGCCGACTGCGTTAAGCCGGCAGGCGCCGGCCGCGGGCACGAATGGCCTTTCATGAGCAACCGATGTGGAAGCAAACACGTCGCGCCGGGCAGTAAGCAATGAATATGCCCTCTGCGCTGCACGTTCGTCAAGAACTCATCCGCTAGCTGGCCTTTTGAGATGTGTTCAGATTATGAACGGGTTTTTCCGGATGTGTCGCGAATCCGGACTATGGTTAATGCATATTGCGACGCATATCTGCATAAGGGCGTACTATGAGATGATTTGGTGGCCGAAACGGCACTTGGTGGGATGCCCTGGCTAACACATGGGTCATTATGTTAGCATATGCCATCTGTGGTCAGCTTCAATGGGGTTAGATGTAAGGCCCGCCTCGCCTGGGACGTCCTATACGTACATGCGTTCGATTATGCACCACCCATTGTCCATTCTGTCGACACATCGCCGAAAACGCGTTCGTAAAATCGACACCTATATTTTCCCATCAAACCTGCCATCTGCCGCTACTCCTTTCTTGCTGCCAGGCCTTGCTTCGTCTATGATCGAAACCACACCCATGATGATGAGTTCGCCTCACTTGGGGTTTGGTTGGCTATAGCGGGCAAGTCATGGCTTTTCGGCCTCCGATGCGAGAAACCGGGCCAACTCCCCGCCTCGCTGTGCCAGCGCCTCAGGTGCGCCATCCTTCTGGACCACGCCTTCTCCGCCAGCGACAACGGAGTCGGCATGGCAGCAACAGCGGCAGCAGTTGCAGACGGTAAGCAGAGACAATGAAGGCTCAGAACAGCTCGTCCAGGAGTATGTAGTAGTCGACCTTCCGCCAGTCCACCTCGCCTAGCCCGTATGCATGAAAGAAGAGATTGACCAACCTCTCGTCGCCCATGTTGTGCCTGATGCTTCTGGCCGCTAGAGCCAGATCAGTGTACCTGTCAGCGATGCCGGCGCGTCCAAGATCGAGAAATCCGCTCACTGCGCCGTCTTTCAGCATGATGTTGGGCAGACAGTAGTCGCCGTGGGTGAAAACCAATTCTTCATAGTCGGGCCTGGTCGCGATAAGCTCGTGGTAGATGTCCATCGCGCTTCTGCCCATGTTCACGCCTTCGAAATCCCCCTCGTCCACTAGCCCCGAGTCTATCCTGGCTCTTGCTTCGGCAAGCTTCACATCGAGCCGCATGTCGAATGGGCACGCCGAAATGTCAACATCATGAACCGCACGCAGTGCCTCTGCCAGCTGGCTGATCACCTGCGCTGCCTCGGTTGCCTGCAGCTCGTCTGCGGCACTAGAGCCCGGCGCCTCGGTCATGAGCAAGTGCTGAGTCTGACTTTCCTGTGAGAAGTGCAGCACTCGGGGCACAGGAAGTCGCGAAGCCAGCCACTCGAGCACGTCGCGTTCGCGGCGCAGGTCATCGTCTTCCACCGCAGCGAGGATCTTCAGATAGGCGTTCGCGCCTCCCGCCAGGCCCTGAACACGGAAAACCGGCGAGGCTGAACACCCGACAGTATCGCGCGACAGTATACCATTTCCGACGATCTCCGCGACATCTGCGGGCAGCGATAGCCCAGTCAAGATGGATCACCACCTCGGTTTCTGCTCCAGCGCAGGATGATGATCAAGCCATAAGTACCACAAGCAGCGCAATGATGCGCCTACGAGCACAGCTAAATTCGCGATGGGCCGTGTGATCTCCCCCCTTGGCGAGTAGGTAAGTGTTTGACATGACCCCGAGTTCCCAGGCCCAGCCGATGTTGCAAAACGCTCAGCGGAGAAGTAGTATCAAGCGGGTTGCCGCATCGGCTTGCATTGCGGCCTGCCCCGAGATTCTACGAGCAAGGGAAGGTCTAGCCCCATGAACGACCATGTACGCACTCCCGCGGTAGAACTAGTATATGTCAGCAAGACCAAACCTGTGTTGCTGGGTGATTCGGTGACTCGGCTTCAGGTGATCCAGGACGTTTCCTTCAGTATGCCGAAGGGTGAGATCCTGGCCCTTATGGGACCCTCCGGGTCGGGCAAATCCACTCTCCTGCGTATGATAAACAGGCTTGAAGACCCCACCGCCGGGCAGATTAACCTGTTCGGGACGGACATTTCATCCTTGGATGTGCGGGAGCTCAGACGCCGTGTGGGGATGGTCTTCCAGACCCCGGCCTTGATCGCCGGCACGGTCGCGGACAACGTGTCGTACGGCCCACGCCTACGCCAAGAAGACTGCGACCCGGGTGAGTATCTCGACCTAGTGCAGCTCGAACGCGACCTGCTCAATCGGCCCGCGACGGCGCTCTCTGTTGGGCAGCAACAGCGGATGTGCATAGCCCGAGCTCTGGCCAACCACCCCGAGGTGCTGTTGCTGGACGAGCCTACATCTGCCCTGGACCAGACGGCGGCTAACACAGTGCTGGACCTGGTATGCCGTCTCAACCGCGAGCTGGGGCTGACTGTGATCATGGTGACGCACCTCATGGAGCATGCCCGCGCCGTGGGAACGCAGGCTGTGCTACTCGTGCGCGGCGCCAAAATCGAGGAAGGCCCGGCGGATGCCTTTTTCGCAAGTCCCGCCACGGAAATCGGGCGGAGATTCCTACAGGGGGAGCTGTCGAATGAACGCTAGCGCCTACATCCACATCTCATTGATCGATCTTCTCATAGCCTTGCTCTTCGTGGGAGTCACCGCAATGGTTTCATACTGGCAAGGCCTCGGGCTCGAGCGCGACATCGCCATCGGAACCGTCCGCACGTTCGTCCAGCTGCTGACGGTGGGATTCGTCCTGCAGCGCCTATTCGATGCGTCCCGTTGGTACTGGGTTGTGGCGGCCCTGGCGGTAATGACCACGGTGGCCGGGTACAACGCTATGAAAAGGCAGTCCGGGGCCAAGCAAGGGCTGTTCGCAGTCATGACTGCCGCCATCGCCACCGGAGGCGCCATCACGTTGATACTCGTAATCGGAGTTGTGCTGCGCGTGCGACCGTGGTACCAGCCTCAGTATGTGATACCCATCGCCGGCATGATAGTCGGGAACTCCATGACAGGGGCGGCGCTCGTGGTCAACAGATTCAGCTCAGAGTTGACGCTGCGCCGCAGCGAAGTCGAAGCCTCGCTGGCGCTCGGGGCGACCTCGCGCGAGGCGGCCGCAGGCGCGCTCAGGGAATCCCTGCGCGCTGCCATGATGCCCACGATAAACTCCATGATGACAGTGGGCCTGGTGCAGTTGCCCGGCATGATGACCGGGCAGATCATCTCAGGCGTGAGCCCTCTGGACGCAGTGCGATACCAGGTTGTGGTGATGCTGATGGTCGCGGCCGCCACAGCCGTAACCGCGATGACAGCTGCCTTCGGGGCGCTGGGCGTGTTCTTCACACCTGCTCAGCAGCTGTCGCCGCGGCTCGAGTTGGGCAGGCATTGGGATGCCTACAGAGCCAGAACCGAGCATTGAGCCCGGTCTTGCACACGGGCGTCCCGGCGGATCGCTCTTGCGCACCTCAGACGATGCCGTCGCGATGCTGCCGGCAGGTTGGGGCTATAGGGGAAGGCCGGGCAGTATCGCCCGGCTTATTCCCTGCGCATATCCTCAGCGTGCCCTGAAAGGCCATTGCGGGGCCTATGCGGCCATCATCCTAACGGATCGGCCATGTGCTGCTCGTTATACAGGTTGGAGTAGCTCATCCAGGTGAACTCGTCTATGCCAAGGACGCTTTTGAACCTGTCGCGGCGAGACTATTCTTCGTCTGTGACGCCGGGAGCGCCGGCGTCCAGGACCCCCCTGAGGGCATCGACATCGTCGTCTTTGAGCCCGAATTCTCGGAACATCTTGGCCTCATCTTCACTCATGCTCACTGTCCATTCGGATGGTTCGGGCGTCTGTGCACCTCGAAGGCCTTCGCTGCTCGTTCCTCGCCTCCGGCAAACAGACGGTATCCCCAGCCATACTCATCGGCGTCGAAGAAGAACAGAAGGGGAGCTGCCTTCGACAGGCTCTTCACAAGCTCCACGGTCTCCGGTTGCTCAAGCCACTCGTCCTGCAGGAATAAGCCTGCCCAAGCTGGGTTCACTTCATGGATGAACCAGTCGGCGCCTTGGTCCGCATTGGTCGGCATCTGCAGAACCGCCTCCGCGTTGTTGCGTCTCATGAGGACTCCGCACTTCGAGCGGCCCAGGCTTCCTTCTGCTTCCGCGGTTGCTTCCTGGCATTCGAGCCTGTCCTCCCATCGACCGGATTCACAGGTTTCTAGCGATTGCACGTCACAGGGGGGCCAACCCAAGGTGCTTTTCCAGTGCTCTGCTAAGTGCTTTCCTAAACGCATCTATCTCCAGCAACTTCTGCACACTGTTGGGAGCAGGGACGCCTGTCTTTCCAGAGAACTCCCCCATACCGACAGTGTCGGCGCCACGCAAAATGAGAATGCAGGCACGCGGGGGGCTGTTTTCAGGGTGGGCGCCTGGTAATAGGCCATGATGGCCTGTCCCAGAGTCGACACAGTGACGAAGTCCTCGCCGTAGTCGACATCATCAAGGCTGCGGACTGTCGCTTCATACCGCAAGACCGAGCCGCCTCCTGCTTCATTTCCCGAAAGCAGTCCGATTTGCCGTACATCGCCGCCGTCTGCAGCTTGCCGTTCAACGAGATCACAATCACGTTGTTAAGCCAGTACGAGGTCTTTCCGTTCTCCCGCATCCGCACCCGTCCGCCGGACTCGTGGATGCTATTCGCCATCCTGACAGCTGCATGAGTGAAATCCGAGAATCCGTCCCTGGCGGCGCCCATTGACTGGACAGCCATTCCAAATGCGGCATTCGCGGCTTCGGAACACCAGTCGCTGCGGCCAACGCCCTGTTGCCTCCGCTACTCGTACTGCATTCGCGGAGGGTCGACCTTCTCCCCGGCCAGGAATGACTTGAACCACGGCACCCTTACCCTTTCCCACCTTCTCCCGGCTCGACCCAAGCTAGGCAGGAAATCGTTGGGGGCAACGAGGCCGGCGAAGGCAATGTCCAGGTCGACGCCGTCGTAGCCCAGGGCCATCAGCAAAGACTTGTACATTTCGCTATTGAGTTCTCGAATCCTGATCTCCTGATTCATATCGTGTTGGCCGTCAAACCAGGCAAGGCCCGTTTCCAATAGATGGGGCAGCAAGAACCGGAGCCACTCCTCGAGCTCGTCGCTAGTATCGTAATGCCAGGACACGCCCACGCATATCATTGGGCTGACAATCAACGGAAGATCCGTACCGTCCATCTCTATGCCGTTACGCATATCCCGGAGCCGTATCATGAACCCTCGGCACTCGCTGAAGTGATTGCGCCTCTGGAAGACTATCCAGTGCTCGTGCTCTCCCGCTAAGCGATGGAACCATACGTCGCCGTCCTTTGAGTATGAGATATCCCATCCCCGCTCGCGCAGCGGTTCCGCGACGACTCGGTTCACGGCTCTCTTCAGGCTTACCCTCATGTGCATGCCTCCAATCCGTCATGGGTTCCCAAAACCCATGGCCGCATCGTCTCTCAGACGCTGCAATCCGAGCGCGATGTACTCCGACTATGGAACTGGAACTGGTATCGAGAGTCCGCTCAGCGCACTAAACGCGTCCAGGATCATCTTCAGAGCGGCCATCACGGTCACGGAGATCGCCGCAGGCGCTGGGTTCTGAGCCGGAACGGGTTCTCGGGCTAGGGAGATGCCATCATCCGCGTAGTAGTAGATCATCCCGGGTGTCGTACAGTAGTACCTGACATATGCGCCCGGCCCAAGCGCGGTTTCCTGGGCAATCAGGTTGATCGCATGTATCTGCCGGATTCTGTTCCTCACATCGAGGGTGTACGTGGCGGATACCCCGTTGACGCAAGCAACAGATGTTGGGGCGTCGTTGCCGCTGTAGGCTATGGAGTCGACACACCCGTCTGCCCCTTCGAGGCGGCCAGCCCAGTCGTATCTGAACGGCACAACTGTCCCGCCGGGGTAGGTCGTGCCGGTGACACTGCCTGAGTTGTCGTGCTCGTACCCCAGCCCATAGAACGACGTGCCTACATGCCGCGTTTCGCTCTCCAGTTAGCCCCCCAGGTTATACGAGGCCTTCACGCTGTTGGATAGGGCCGCGTTGATTCGTACCCCGCCTTTGGTCAGGCGCCCGTCCTTGCCATCTTCTTGCGCTGCCGCGCCCGGAGTAGAGCGTTCCTATCATCCGGCCCAGCTCGTCATACTGGATCGAATGCACCCCAGAGTTGTCTCCCACAATCTTCTCCTCTGTGATCAAGCCGCGGCTGTACCGGGCATACGTGTAGTCAGGAGCGTTGCCCGGGAGGTCCATTGATGTCGGCTGATCCAGGTGCGAGTCCTGTCCATCTATGGCATAACCATAGCCGGTGATCTGCCGCCCAGCCCGTGTTCCGGGGCGTAGACCGCCACGGGAACGCCGCCGATACGAGGCTCAGCGCCAGGGTCGGCGCCGAAGAGACGAGTATCATGAATCAGACTCGTCACCGCTCCGTTTCCATGATCAGGCGCCATATCCACCGCGGGCAGCTCTTCACGGATAACGCTGCCGGCAGGTTGGGGCTATAGGGGAAGGCCGGGCAGTATCGCCCGGCTTATTCCCTGCGCATATCCTCAGCGTGCCCTGAAAGGCCATTGCGGGGCCTATGCGGCCATCATCCTAACGGATCGGCCATGTGCTGCTCGTTATACAGGTTGGAGTAGCTCATCCAGGTGAACTCGTCTATGCCAAGGACGCTTTTGAACCTGTCGCGGCGAGACTATTCTTCGTCTGTGACGCCGGGAGCGCCGGCGTCCAGGACCCCCCTGAGGGCATCGACATCGTCGTCTTTGAGCCCGAATTCTCGGAACATCTTGGCCTCATCTTCACTCATGCTCACTGTCCATTCGGATGGTTCGGGCGTCTGTGCACCTCGAAGGCCTTCGCTGCTCGTTCCTCGCCTCCGGCAAACAGACGGTATCCCCAGCCATACTCATCGGCGTCGAAGAAGAACAGAAGGGGAGCTGCCTTCGACAGGCTCTTCACAAGCTCCACGGTCTCCGGTTGCTCAAGCCACTCGTCCTGCAGGAATAAGCCTGCCCAAGCTGGGTTCACTTCATGGATGAACCAGTCGGCGCCTTGGTCTGCATTGGTCGGCATCTGCAGAACCGCCTCCGCGTTGTTACGTCTCATGAGGACTCCACACGAGAACTCGCTCATTGCTGATCACCTTTCGTCCTTGCCGAAGTAGCCGTCCCATAGCCTTACGTGATAGGGGTATACGAATTTCAGCATTTTACAGAACATCCGCACCGTTAGCTCAACAGTCTGGGCCTGCAACGCGGCTGCGTATGCGTAATCGTACGAACCCCAGCAGGGGAATCCGAAACCTGCGAAGAAGCCGAGGTCGCGTCTTCCGAATCCCCCGTTCAGATTGAGGCCGGGAACCTCAATCTGTACGAAGAGGGTATCTCTCGGATCAGCCTTATCGGGAAACAGATAGGAGCCTTCGAAAGGGACTCTGGATCCCCTCATGCCGATGCCAACCGCCTGCGGCTTCTTGCTCTGCAGCGCTCTTTCCGGGAATTCCTCTCCCACAGTCTCTTCGATAAGGGCAAAGATCTGCCGTCTGTTTGCTTTAGGCCCCTGTCTTCCAATCATGCCGCTGGCGGGCAACCCCGTCTGCACTCTCGGGGCGAAGTGCTCATGGTAATGCTGGCTCATCGAACGCATCTTTTCATCATGCTGCATGATCAAGCCTAGAGGCCCGAACAGTGAGGCCACTGTCATGGTCCGAAGGTACTCAAGCTTCTCTGAGTCCTGCAAGCTATCGTAAAGTTTGAACTTACGGACCAGGTAGGGCATTAGCATCTCGTAGTCGGGATCCGCCACATAATTGAGGACCTCCCGACCGTTCTCCATGAAGTCCCGCATCAGCGTTGTCTGCACTTTGATGATCTTTGGCAGATCGGCTTCTAGTTCTGACACTGACTCTTCACCTCGATTCGCCCCTGCTACGGGCAATTGTCACCTAGCAGATTGCGGGATGCGTCCGCCGTTATGAACCTCCCCAGCTCGGGGTCGTAGTATCTGGCTCCGAAGTAGTAGAGGCCTAGCTCGGCGTCCAGAGGCTTTCCGGTGTACCTCTCCCCCCCGGCAGATGCGGGGCTCGACTCTTCGATCAGGAGCCCGAATGGTTCATAGTCGAACCTGGCGGCGACCTGGCCGACGGAGTCCGTGATCGCCCTTATGGACCCCAGCATGTCGGTGTGCAGGAAGTAGGTCTGGGCTGGGCTCGCGCCTTCCTGCACTATCTTGGCCAGGTACTTGCCGTGGGCGACTATGTACCGGGTAGCTGTCCTAACCAATCCCGGCGGGGACTCGGCAGCCGAACCCTCCGGGAATATGAGCTCTCCTCCGCCGGGCTCTCCCGTTCCGGGTCCGCCTGGTTCGGTCGGCGCTTCAGGGCGATTGGCCCGCTCATACACGATGTCGTTACCCGAATAAAGCGTAAGCACGGTTCCAGAGGAATCCGTGTAGACGATCCGCCGGCCCAGAGCGTCGTACACGGCGCCCGCGATTACAGCTCCGTCCCGCGACGCTTCCGTGAGCCGCTGGGCGGCGTCGTAGACGTAATTGGTCGCGACGCCTCCGTTCGTCCGGGTCAGCTGCTCGCCGGAGCTGCCGTAGGTGAACGCCGATTCGATCTGCCCGGTCTGGTCAATGGTTCTGCTGAGGTAGTTTCCAGTGTTGTAGGAGTATGTCCTGCCGACCACGCCGCCCGCCGATTCCGAGATTCTGTTCCCTACGAGGTCGTAGTTGTACCCAACCCACTCTACGGTTCCCGACTGGGTCGGTCTCTGGTACCCGACGAGCCTTCTCAGGCGGTCATAGGTGTACTCTCGACCGTTGATCCTGACCACGTTGCCCACGGAGTCGTACTCGTAGTCCAGGTCTAGAACGGGCTGGCCGCCGTGCCCATGCGTTATCCTGTCGACTCTACCGCGCCCGTCCTCGGCGATTGTAGTGGGGATGCCGTTCGCCCTTCCGATCCAGGAGAGAGCGCCGCTTTGCGCGTAGGCGAAGCCTGGATCGAATGCGCCCGTTCCGAACAAGCCCGGTATCGCAATGAGCCGCCCCCAGCCGTCGTAGAGATACTCCACGGACGCGCCGTCGGGGAAGGTCATCCGGACAACGTCGCCCGCCTTGTTGTACCCATAGCCGATGGAATACCTCGCGCCCCGGACATCCCACCACTCGGCCGTCTTCCGGCCCCTCGCGTCGTATTGGGACCCGGTCTTGCATACAGGCTCCCCGCCGGCAGCGAAGAGCCGCGCCTCGGTCATTCGACCGTCCTTGTCGTAGTAGAACGTCGCGTACGTTCCATCGGGGTATGTCGCCTTTGTCAGCCGTCCGATCTCATCATAGTCGAACGCGGTGGTCGACGAGGAGGCGCCGGCGCTAGTGGTGTACTGGGTCGCCCGGCCGAACGAGTCGTACTCGGCCCTGACTACCACTGTGGATTCTGTGCCGTTGGCTGCGGTAACCCTGGTGGACACCGAAACGGGATATGCGTGGCCGGCCGGATCGTATGCAAAGGATGTGATCTCGTCCTGCCCGCCTGGCTGCACTACGGTTCTTCGAGTAACGTTCCCAGGATAGCCTGGGTCTTCATAGTCATACCTGACCGTCGCTTTAGCAGAACCCGGTACTGGAAAAGCCCGCTCGTACGGTTGCTCGGTCATTGAAACAATCGTTGCATAGGTCCCCTTGAGTATGCCCGAGTTCATCCTCACCCCTATTGAGTACACGCCCGGTTCAGGAAAGCCGATAGGCACCGTGTCTCTGCCGCTTGTCGGCGAAAGCCACCCGTGCCCCAAGGAAGCCACGCGGATCCACTGAGAATCGCCCCTGCGCCTATATGAAACATCATATCCGACAGCCTGGAAGGGACCCCTGACCCAATCGATAACGAGTTGCGCGGCGCCTGCCGGTCCAGTTGTCCACGACTCCCAAGCATCGCCCATGTCGACTAGTCTGCAGCCAACAGGCACGGTTCGGGGCGGTTTGGCCTCCCACGCGGGCTCTTGCATGCTCTGTGAAGAAGAAGTGGTCTTCTGCCCGGTATCGTCAAGAACGTTTATGGTGTACCGCCAACCTGCCGGCGAGCCCGGAGACGAACTAGCCCTCTCAGCTGTGTACACGGCAATGTGATATCTCGGATCATACTCATACTCAGTCTCCGCCCCGGTCAGCGCGTCCTCAGCGCTTCTCAGGTTCCCGTACGCGTCCCATTCATACTTCATGGAAGCCACAGCGACAGCGGGGCTAGTCCCGTGTTGTACCGTCGTATCCTCCCGGATCAACATCTTGCCGCCGTTGTACCGGTAGACCGTCTTCTTCGTCTCGCCCGTCAGCGCATCCTTGACGGAATGAGACTTGAGCAAGTGTTCGGGGGTGTACGCCCATTCCTCTATACATGGCCGGGGGGACTGGCAGGGTTCGAGCGGAACCTGGCTGCGCGTTGTCCCGTAGCGCCTTGCGTCGGAACCCGGCGCGCACATCAACAACCGGCTTCCCTGCCGCGGCTTGCTGGCTGTTGTACACTCGCTCGATGACTAGATCGAACCCGTTACGGCCGGGGAGCGCCAGGTCTTTCTGCCTCACGATAAGCGCGCCGGTCTTCGGGTCGATTGTCTCCGAAAGGCCCTCGAAGTAGCAGTTGAACGGCGACACCTTTCCGCAGTCGTACAAGGCGCCCGGATCGACTATCGACGGGTCGCCTGTGCCGCTGGCCAACGGCCCCAGATCCGCTTCGGGTTCTATGGGGGCAGGAGGGCTACCGACAGCTTCGGGCCTAAGGAATCCCTGATCCCGAAGCTGCAGCCTCGTGACTTGCCCGGAAGCAGTCGGCCGCGCTAGGAACGTACTCCGCGAGCGCTCCCGCAGGAGCAAGCACGGCCATCAGCAGTCCAAGCAACACGCTCCATAGCCTGGCGTTAGGCCGCCGCTTCACTACTCATCCCTCCAAGCCATCGCGGATTCTCCGCGATAATGCGCGCCTTCGCCGTCAGAGCCGTCTAGCACCTTGAGGGTAACTAAAATCACCAGTTCCGTAGATTGAGTGACCTCCTTGCTCGTAGAGAACAGTTTGCCTATGACCGGGATGTCGCCCAGGATGGGAAGGCCATGGGATCTCTCAGTCTCCCTGCTCTCGATGAGGCCGCCGATAACCGCCGTTTCTCCATCGCGCAACCTCACAGTCGTCTGGGCTTCCCTCGTCGAAACCCTGGGGTATCCTTCTTTGGTGAATCCGGTGATGCCCGAAACCTGAGGGAATATGGCGGCGGTGATCCTGCCGTCCAGGTCTACTCTGGGGGTGATGTCCAATCTGACCCCTGTGTCTATGTACTGAATCTGCTGATATGCGGACGAACCCTGACCGTACGTAAGCACCAGGACATACCGGTCGCCGGCGGTTATGCGCGCCTGTTTGTTCTCTAGAGTCGCAACAGACGGTCGAGCCAAGACTCTGGCTTTGCCACGCTCGACAAGCATGTTAATATCGGCGACGAAGCTGATGGACGCTCGTATCCAGGGACGTATCTTCAACTGATCTACCGGAACCTCTCCGGGCTTGAGAAACGAGGTAGGGTCGATTTCTTTCAGGCCGATCGACAGACCCGGCTCCCCGAGCGGTCCCTTCCAGCCCACGTCGAGGCGCGACAAATCATCTTCAAGTACCTCAATGACCTCGACCTGAATGCCGATGACGAGAGGCGGCAAGTCCGCGGCTCGAATCGCCGCGACAGCCTTGGACACTTCCTCCTGCTTGCCGAAGACCACCACCGAATTGGTCGAGCGGATGGCCGTCATTCTGAGTCCCGCGAGTTGGCCCGAGAACGAGCTCATCACCTCCTGAGCGTCCAGGTGCCAAATCCGCACGGGCTCCGCAACCAGCTCAGGCTGTTCCTGAGGAAACCTTCCGATCCAGGTGGAGAGAGCATTTTTCGCCGATGTCGCTTCAGCGTACGGGCCCGATGTTACCACGGCCTTGAGGTCCGGAAATGGTGTTGCCGTCAGATTCGGCCCCAGAGCCCCTACGAGTTCGCACGCTCTCTCTACAGGCACACTGCCAACGTCAAGCACTAGCGAGACGCCAGCCGCATCGGAAGGGGACGGCCTCAGGGAAGGCAGCTTGACCGACAGAACCTCTCCCTCCTGCGAGACCTCGAACCCTGCGCAGCTCACAATCGCCCGCACTGCCTCATCAAAAGGAACGCCCGCAAGCTGAATGGTCACCCGCCTCTGCACGTTGTCGTCAATGACGATGTTGACGCACGACTGGGATGCGAGGTCCTTCAGAATGACCCGAATATCCTGGGAGACAGCATCGCACGATACCGGTGTGAACAGAGAGGCGTACCTCGGAGAGGAATGGAGGAGCAACGAAGCAAGGATCGATGCAGCCACGGCCCTGATAAGCAGCACACGAATCCGATGACGAAAACCATACATGGGCTCACCCCCGCTGTCTTGGCAGTTGAAAGTCGGGCATTCTCGAGCAAGGCATGGTACTGCGATTCGATGGACAGGACGTGACGGTGATCTGTTGGGCAGCCGAGCTGCATATGAGACGATACCCGACAGCACAGACGCGATTAACACTCTTTGCGGCCTGGGCGTATCGTATTTGTGCCATTCTGTTTAATGTTGGGGACTCCTCTGCAGTACCTGCCCGCGATTCACCGTTACTTTCCGGATGCCGGCGAATTGCGGGGCTTCCCGCTCACTGGCTGCCGCAACATCAACGCGCCTACCCGGACAGCAAAGCGGTCAGTCCGGCGTCCGCCTTTCTGACCGCTCGATAAGCTCGCAAGAGGTTCAATTGGAGGGGCTGTTCAGAAGGTCCATTACTATGCCGTATATGTCGGTCACAGACTGTGCCGCGCTGAGGAGTTGCTGAGCCTTTCCGCTCCGCGCCTGCGGGCCGCATATGACCAGGGGCACCAACGCATCCGAGTCCAGATCGGCTGTTCCGTGGCTTCCATGGGTGTAATCCATGAACAGCGGCGACTCAATGAACATATGGCCTGACTGCACTACTGCTATCAACGGCGCGGTGCGCGGATGCCGAATGCGCAGCTCGGCGCGGCGGTCCTGGTCCTTGGCGCCGTCGGGGCCGTCCGGGCCGCCCGGCCCGATCACTTCGGCCACGCCTTCGGTGCCCGCGAGAGCCTTCGCCAGTTCATCTTGGGCTTCACCCTCTGCCCACACGTAGAGCACGCCGCCATCGAGTGTCGCAGTGATCTCGCTTCCGGTTGACTCGGCGACCTCGTCAATGATGTCAAGCACGGTGATGCCCTTATCGACTTGCGTCATGCCGTGGTCGGCGGTGACGATCAAGCACCAGTTGCCGGCGCGAGTGGCTTCGAGCGTCGCAGCCAGCGCCTCAAGCCCCTGGCTCATGGCAGCAATCGCCGCGGCAGTCTCCTCTGCTGGAGCAGGACCGTATCTGTGTCCGCACTTGTCGGGGCTTCCCAAGTTGACGCCGATGAGTGCCGGAGCGCAGCTACTCTCCAGGTAGGCGCGAACCGTGCCGAGCACCCACAGATCCAGCTTAATGTGCCACCCGGCGAAGTCCGCATACTGCTCGGACTCATCGGGCGGAGGCCCTGCTGCGCTCAGGATCCAGTCGGGTACTTCATCAGCGCCCGCCGACACATCGGCCGCCCCCGACAGCATCAGTCGCACATTCTTCTTGGCGGACATCATGGCAGTGCCGTAGCCTGCCGCGCGCGCGGCCTCGAACAACGTCGGCCGCTCGAGCACGCGTGGAGAGCTGAACCTGCCGGGCGATCCATCGGCCAGCAGATATTCCTTTCCGGTCACGCCGTTTTCCTCTGGATATGAGCCGGTGAATATGGCAGCGTGCCCGGCCGCAGTTGACGACGGGAAGACCGTCCGCACCACTGTCGACAGGCAGTCGCAGCCGCGCCGTGCCGCTCCCAAGAAAGCCTCATCCGGCAGAAGATCCAGCGAGCCCACCGGGCATCCGTCCAACACTACTACCACTACCGTCGGCCCCAGCTGCGTCGGACTGGCATGGGCCGGGTCGGCGGCGGGGGCGCTGGAAGCCAGCACCAGCGCCGCCTGACCCAGCACAATCAGCGCAACTAGGAACAGCGGCAGCGCCCGTAAGCGCCGCACTATTACTTCACCTTCACTTCAAGAGTGACGACGAACCAGTTCCAGTCGTCTTTGGGGTACATCTTCTCGATCTCAGGATAGGTTGTGTAGGGGAATACCAGCTTGACCGGCCCGCCCAGCCCTGATCCGATAGCCTTGCCCCCGTCCTGAGTCGCAAGCATGATAGGGTACTTGTCTACGTCCTCGGGCTTGAGGGTCACCTTCTTGCCGTCCTTCGCGATCGCGATGACCTCGACTACGTCCTTGGACGCGCCGGCGAACTTAAGGATATCGGCGATGGTGACTCCGGTGTACTTCTTCTTGCCGAGCCATGGGTCGGCGCCCTCGTAGAGCTTGGTGCCGATGCCCTCAAGCATCGCCATGTCAAGCTCGAGTCCTTTGTCCGAGTTGGTCTCAGCTATTCCGCCCGTTACGGTCAGAACCACTTTGCCCGTGGGTTTGGCAGCCGCCAGGCAGTACACTGAGCCTGCCAGCGCCAGAATTGCACACAGCCCGATTATCAGTCCGAGTCTACGCATTCTATGTACCTCCTTGCAGTTCATGATGGCTAACTGAACGCTAGATAGTAGTGGAATCGGGTCTTCCCGGAATCTGCTCCGCCGCCAGACCACCTCCTCTGCCGCTTCGGATTGCGATCCCCTCCCTTACCAACAACGCGCCGCCAACCGCCACAAGCCCCGCCGCCAAGTAGAATGGCGTGCCTCTTGAGCGAGCGTACATCGCACCGCCCATGTACGGGCCGAAGATCGATACCGTCGACATCGCCAGGCTAAACAGAGCAAACGCCTTGCCGTCTGCGCGCTCGCCCAGTATCTCGCCCACCCCGGCATACACCACACCCTGCCCTGCCATGAAGCCTCCCAGCAGAAACAGGCATACCAAAGTGACAGCCGGCGACGGGACCAACACGAAACAGAGCAGCGAAACCACAAAGACCAGCAAGTTGGCGCCTACAGCTACCACGGTACCACGTCTGTCGGCAGCCCTGGCTACCACCGCCGTGATCAGGGCCTGGCCGAGCGACATCAAAGTCCCGAGCATGCCTATGGCCTGCATACTGCTGCTGCGCACATCGGCAAGGTATTGCGATATGAGCGGCTGGATCATGTAGTAGGCGAAAGCGCACACCGAGTAGAAAGCAATGAACCACATGAAAGAGCCATCGCGCAGAAGGCCGCGATATCCGCCGCTGCCTCCACCACGCGGGCCCGCCCCCGCCGCTGCCCCCGCCGCTGCCCCCGCCCCTGCCGCTGCCTCTGATTTTGCCTCCCTGCGCTCCGGCGGAAGGAAGGCCATGACACACGAGGCAGCCAGAAAGAACGCAAGCGACCACAGGAATACGGTCTTTGGCCCCCACACGTCAGAAACGCGTCCGCCCACCAGAGGGCTCGCGATCATCCCGACCGCAAACCCAACGTTTATGACTCCAAAGGCGGCCCCAGACGCCCCTGCCGTCGCTGATGATGCCGCGTAGGCGTTCAGTGCCGGATACCCCAGAAGCGACCCTGAGTAGAGCGCGATGCCCACCGCGGCCATGCGGTAATCGCGTGCCAGGTAGTATAGGATTGGCGACGGCGCTCCGGCAAGCCACGTTAGCAGTATCACCTTGCGCCTATCGTACCTATCGGCCAGCACGCCGCCGGGTATGCACGACGCGGCGGTAGCGGCCATTGACACCGAAAACACCACACCTACCTGGCTCGGAGTGCAGCCTATGCTGCGCAAATAGACCGGGAACATGTAAGTATGAAGCCCGTAGCCAAACCCCCAAAGGAACATTCCGGCCGCTAGCAGCCATATGGCACGTGGAATCAGCACTCTGTCACTTCGGGGGGCCTCACGTCGCAATGCGTCATGCTGCAATGTCAATCACTTGTCCTCCAGTTAGCGCTCACCATGCCGTCTCGAGCGCCGCCTCGACGCGGCGGAACCTGGCCGCGCCATCCGAGTATGCCGTGCACACATCTGCATCCTGTGTGGGCTCGAACTTCGCCTCCGGCCGAACAACCGCCCCCACACCGGCCTCGACATCTTCGAATACCCCGGCCGCCACGCCGGCGAGCACAACTGCGCCGGCAAGCGCGCCTTCACACACCTTCATCTTGATCACAGGAACCCGCAGGACATCCGCCTTCATCTGGAGCCACGCGTCATGCCTCGCTCCCGACCCCACTGCCCTGAGCTCCGTAACGGCCGCATCAAGCACGGACGACTGAACACACTCCTGCATGACGTAGGCGCACCCTTCTAGGACTGACCGAATGACGTCAGACGCCGTGTGTACTGGATCCAGCCCGACTAGCGCCCCTCGGGCGCGCGGGTTAGTGGTCGGGCTGCGTCTGCCCGTCATGTGCGGAATGAACGAAAGGCTGGCCGCTCCAGGCGCTGAGCTGGCGAGCGCTTCCCGAACAGGTTCAGTCCAGTCTTTCTGGTTGCGAAACACATCGGGCATCGCAACCGACATCGCCCATGCCAACGCTCCACCACTGTATGACACGGGTATTACCGCGAGTCGCCGCCCAGGCGCCACATGCTCCACAGTCGGCAGGCTGAACTCGCCATCGGGTGCAGCCATCGCCACGCATGTGGAAGTGCCGGTGGAGTCGCAGGCGACGCCCGGTCGGATGATTCCCGCTCCTAGAGCCTCCACAAACGCATCGATGCCCCCGGCCGCAACTGGAGTGCCCTCAGGAAGACCAGTCTCGCCGCTCGCGACTGCCGATATCTCCCCCGCCCGCCGCCACGAATCCACCGTGGACGGAAACAGACTCTGCGCCGGATCGCCGCCCGCGGGCCACGACATACATGACGCTGCGGACCTATCTATCCAGGCGCTACCTGTGAGCATGAGGCCTATGTAATCCTTGGGCTGCAGTAGCGTCACACCTTCGCGGGCAAGATCATGCCCTCCCTCAAGGAGCTTTCGGTGTAACCACACAGCCGTGGCCTCAAAAGACGGCCCGGACGATTCGGGCGCCCCGGACGCCTCGCCCGCGCACTGGCCGAGAATCTCGCACGCTCTAGCGTCTTGTACCGGTCGCGGGTCCATCCAAGTTATGATGTTACTGAGCGCACGCCCGTAACTGTCTACGGCGATCAAGGAAGGACCATGCCCGGACAGGCCCACGCCGCGAACAGCGCCCGGGTCCTGGCCGGCCATGACCTCGTCGAGGCACTCGATCACCGCAGCCCAGATCTGATCTGGGTCCTGCTCGGCCCCGACCGACCCTTCAGGCCTAATCACGCGTGCCGTGCGAAAGGCGGCACGGTAGTAGCCGTCAGTGCGCCAGACACCCGCTTTGACTGACGATGATCCTATGTCGATGCCAACGAGAATCGTACTAACCATCTTCACCCACCCGGATCACGGCCTTTAGGCACTTCCCTGCGGCGGCAGCCTCGAAGGCGCTCGCCGCGCTATCCAGGCCAAACTCGTGCGTGATGATCCCCTCCACGTTCAGGCGACCCGACGCCAGCATCGCCAGGGCCGTTCGGAAGTGCTCAGGGGCAAACCCGAAGCTCCCCGTCAGGGTCACCTCATCGTAGTGCACCCGCTTCGCGTCTACAGATATCGTCGTGCCCCCGGAAAGCCCGCCAAACACGTTTACAGTACCTCCGGGCCCTGCCGCCGCCATAGCCTCGCCCACAGCTTCAGCAGCGCCGACACACACAAACACCACATCCGCGCCTGCACCGCACGTAACATCGTTGACCCACTCTGCAACGCTACTCCGCCCGGGGTCGATCCCCAACGCCCCACGTCCCTCGGCCTGTGATCTTCGAAGTTCATCTGGCTCGCTCACGAGCAACTTGGTTGCCCCAACGGCCTTACACGACTCTAGCATCATCATGCCCATAGGTCCGGCGCCGATTATCAGCACGGTCTCGCCCATACGCACGTTCGAGTCGGTGACCGCGTTCAAGCAGCAAGCCAGAGGTTCTGCCAGCGCTGCCACTCTCAGATCCAGCCCATCAGGCACCCGGAACGTGCCCTTCTCAAGGACTCCGGAAGGCACAGCCACGTATTCGGCAAACCCACCGTCAATCCAATCCTTGTGCCTGCATAGCTCATGGCGACCGCGCGCGCACAGCGAGCACACGAAGCACGGCACGTACGGGGCAACCGCCACTAGGTCGCCTTCCTTGACACTCACCGACGAATGCGGATCCTTCATCTCTACGATCCGCCCCACCACCTCGTGGCCGAGCACACAGGGGGGAGTGAACATGTGGTGGCCCCGCCGGTATGTCTTGATATCTGTGCCGCACAGGCCGCAGTAGCTCACCTCAAGCAACGCGCCGCCGGGCATGGCCTCAGGCTTTGGGATTCTCTCCACTCGCAGATCGCCCGGCCCATGATAAACGGCTGCTCTCAACCTCAGCGCACCTCCCCGCAGGGCGCCCCAGATTCGTGCACGATTGCGTGCAGCTCGCGCACCTTAGCCCTGGGATCTGCCGACTGGAACACATTCCGTCCGAAAGCGATGCCGGCCGCTCCGCACTGCATGGCCTGGCGAACCACGGTATTGGGGTCGGCAACCTTGGGCCCGCCTGCAATGATGATCGGCACCCGGCACGCCCGCACGATGCCTTCGAAACCTTCGCCCGTGAAGTAGGTCTTGATGAAATCCGCACCCAGCTCGTAGCCGACGCGGGCGCACACGGATATCCACTCGGCGTCAAAGTTGTGCGAGGGGTCTGCCGGAATCACCTCGGCCAGCACCGGTATGCCGAGACTGTGGGCATCAGACACGACATCGCCCATGATCTCGAACATCTCCTGTTCTTGCTCCGAGCCGACCAGAACCATAACGCATACGGCATCCGCGCCGATCGCGCATGCCTCTTCCACGCTGCAGACCAGGGTGTGGAAGGCCGGATTGGGGCTGAACTTGGTAGACCCCCCTGTGATCCTGACTATGAGGCCGGCTCGACCGGCGTAGCCTTCCCATTCGCTCCTGGCCATCCCGGGGTTGACCAGGATTGCGTCCGCCCCGCCCGCTACCACCTCGCCCACGATCCTTGAGGGATCATCTATGCCCTGCACAGGCCCCATGAACCCGCCGAAGTCCAGCGGGCACACTACGGCCTTTCCGCCTCGGAATATCCTTCGGAGCCTGACATCAACTCCTGTCATGAACCGATCTCCTTTCTCTCACACAAACCAGTCTCCGAGCAAGTTCATAAATGCTAATGCAGTTGATATCCTCTACGGTCCGCACCCATTCCGCCGGGAACCCCCCGATGCCGCAGAGCGCGCCGGTCACAGCGCCAACGATAGACGCAAGGGTATCGGCGTCGCCCCCCATGTTGACCGCCGTCTCCACGGCCTTGGCGCAGTCCGTACCATAAAGCGCGATAATTCCCATGGCCGAGGGCACCAGCTCGGTTGGAAGCATCCCCACCCCACAGGTCTCATACAGCGCATCCAGCGCCTCACCTGCGCACTGGCTCTCGGCGACAATCCTTTGCGCCAGGCGTATCCGGGCGGCAACCGATGCCCCCGCCCATTTCGCGCCCCGCGCCTCGCCATACTGAGCGCCCCAGACAGCCGCGTCGAGTATCTCGCCGATCACGCCCGTGTCGGCAGCCGGAGTCGCTCCCAGCGCGCAGGCCACTGCACAGGCTACTGCGCAGGCGCCACCTATGGAGATGTTCACCCCGTGAGTCGGCAGGCACGACATGTAGCATTCCTCGGCTGCTTCAGCAAGACGGCCCGCGTTCACCAGGCCAATCGGCGCCACTCGCATGGCAGCGCCCACGGTATCGCCTGACGAGCCTGTCGTGCGCGGATCCTCGCCGGCCCTCAGCCGTTCTAGTGCCCGCCTAGTGCTCGGCCCCATTACCGTCGATTGCCAAGCATTGCAGTCGTCAGCCCACTTCAGGTAGGCCTCCGCCGCCGTCTCCGGAGTTATCCGACTGTGCCTATCAAGCGCCCCAATGAGGGCGATAGTCTGCTCAGTATCATCGGTGATCCTCCCGGCACACATCCCGTGGTGGAAATGGCTCACATCCGGCGCGACGAACCGGTCCAGCCAACCGTATCTGGCGCGTATCTCCTCTCGCGTCAGGAACTCGCACGGCATGCCCATTGCGTCTCCTATGGCCACGCCGGCAAGGCTTCCTGCCATTCTGTCCAGCAGAATCCCCATGCCGCCGCTCATGACTCTGCTCCATCTCTCGCTCGCAGCCCGACGCCGCTGCGGGCCGCGAGAAACATCTCAAGCTCTTCCGTGGTGGGCAGGGCCTCGCGCGCTCCGACGCGCCCGATGGCCATGGCCGCGCAGGCGTTGCCTCGCCTCAGGCACTCGACGGCCGGTCGCCCCTCTACCAGGGACGATATGAAGCCTGACGCAAATGCATCTCCGGCCCCCGTAGTGTCAACGACGTCGACGCTGAACGAAGGCGCCCACGTCGCGCCGGCGATATGCCCAGGCCGCCGGCTATAGCATGCCGCCCCTTGTTCGCCCAAGGTCGCGACAACGTTTGGCACCCCCCGCTCCAAAAGCAATCGTGCACCCGCTTCCGGCTCATCGAACCCGGTCATGGCACGCAGCTCGGCCCGGCTCATGAGCACGAAGTCGGCCAGCCGCATCAACTCGGCCAGGTTATCCATGCCGATCCAGGACGCCGCTGGGCCCGGGCCGTATACGACCTGGGCGCCCACGCTTCGCGCCTCCTGCATGGCTCTGCGCGCCACCTCCGGAAACGCTTCGCCCACATAAAGCGCCGCCGCGCCGCCCAGGATGTCGCCGGTGAACTCGTCCGCCGATTCCAGCAGGGCCGTCCCTCCAAGCGAGTAGATCACTCGGCTTCCCGAAGGATCCACGGCAATCACCGTCTGCGCAGTGCGCCCCGCATGGTCCACCGACAGCCACCTGACGTCGACTCCGTCTTTCGCAAATGCCTCTCGAAGCGCCCTGCCATTGGCGTCATCTCCCACCTTGCCGACGAACCTTGACGCCACCCCTATCCGGGCGATACCAGCGGCGATGTTGGCTGTGGATCCTCCCGGGAACAGCCCTGGTTCTCCTTCCGCGAACACCATCTCGTCGGCCTCGGGCAGGCGCGGGACCCGGATGATCAGGTCCATAGCGCACGCCCCGACGCAGACTACACAGCGGCCTTTGGCGCACCGACCCTTTTCGCCCATCTACAGCGCCCCCAGGCGGAACAGTGCGAGCAGCACAATGCTGGCAACCATTGCCCCAAGCGAGCCAATGAGAACCACCCAGTCGAACGGTTCCATGCGGTACGGTCGGATGAAGGTGAACTTCCTGCTGGAACCGAAGGCCCTGGACTCCATCGCAAGGGCCATTGTGTCGGCCATCGACAGTGAGTTGGCGAACAGCGGCAGAACGATTCCAGACGTCTTCCTGATCTTCTCCGCGAAGGTTCCCTGTTCGAAGTCGACGCCCTTGGAGCGGTGGGCGTCCATCAGCGTTCTCATCTGCATCTGCACTACCGGGACGAACTTCCACGCCGTAGACATGACGAAACCCACCTGGTAAGGCATGAAGGGCACTCTCGCGATCATCTGCACTATCTCGGAAGGCGATGTGGTGAACCCAAATATCGCCACTACGACCAGGACTGTGACTACCTTGAGTGCCATGCCGATCCCGTACAGGAATCCTCCCACCCGGATGGGGCACGCCGGTCCCACTCCCGGAATCCAGCCCGGGATCAGGTGGAACAGCACCCGTGCAGGCTCATCCAGCGTCACCGTCTTGGGGACGTATGTAGCGCCCTGAACCAGGGTGATTATGGCTGTGACTATGATCATGAAAGACAGCACGCCACGGATCTTGCTCCACGGAAAGCCCGCAAGCAGCCCGAAGCCCACAACGGCCAAGGCCAGGGCGATCAGGTAGACAGGGTGTGTCCACATCACGCTGATCACTATGGCGGCGAGCATCCACGCGAACTTGACTCGCGGATCCAGGCGATGCACCGCCGAGGACTTGCTTTCGTACTCTACAATCACTCTGAACACACCCCCGCGGCTTGAGATTTGGCGGCGAGAAGCCTGGCCGCGGCCTCAGCCGGGGTCAAGAGTACCTCGCCCCACAACGCCTGCGACAGGTCGGCGATGGGAGGCCGCCTGAGGCACGCAAGCTCCATCAGATCAGGCTGCGAGAATATCTCACGCGCCGTTCCGTCGCCTACTACTCGGCCCTTGGCCATGACCACCACTCGCCTGGCATACAGGCTCACGATGTTCATGTCGTGGGTGATTATGATGATTGTCTTCTTGCGCTCATTGCGCAACCGTTCCAGGTAGTCAAGGATCTGGAGAGACTCTACCCAGTCCAGCCCGGTGGTGGGTTCGTCCACTATGAGCACGTCCGGATCCATGGCCACGACTGACGCCAGAGCAAGCCGTTGCCGCTCGCCCTTGGTAAGGTACTTCGGCCATACCTCGCGATACTTCGCCAGGCCGATGTCGCCCAATATCTCCTCGACGCGCTGTGACGTGACGTGCGGGTCTGCCCCGATATTTGTGGGCCCGAACTTCAGCTCCTCCTGCACGCTTGTGCAAAAGAGCTGCTCATCAGGGTTCTGGAAGACATACCCCACATGCCGACATAGCTCTATAGTGGGCACGCCCTGCGCCGATCGGCCCAGCACCCTGATATCGCCGGACGACGGCCTCAGCAGCCCATTGAAGTGGCGAGTCAAGGTGGTCTTGCCCGCGCCGTTTTGGCCAACTATGGCGACAAAGTCGCCTCGGCCTACGGCAAGGTTCACGCCGTCCAGCGCCCGCGCGCCACCAGGGTAGGTGAACTCGACATTTAGGGCCTGCACGACCGCGTCGTCCTGTGCATTGCCCGCATCGTGTACCTTGTGAACTTCATGTGCCGCCCGCGAAGGCGCCTTGGTCGCGTCGCCAACCGTGGTGGGCTCCGACCCGACCGCCAGCATGGCCTCTTCGATGCTGAAAGGCGTTTCGGTCGCCCCGACAAGCGTGCCGAACTCCACGATCTGTGGAACGCGTACACCTGCTTGCCTCAGTTCGTCTACTCTTCCGAAAACCTCGCGCGGCGTTCCAGATAGCACGAACTTGCCCGAGCGCATCACGAACACCCTGTCGGCGAGGTTCAGTATGTCGTCGACCTCCTGTTCGATCAGCACCACAGTCACTCCGAGCTGCTCTTTGAGCATCCTCACGATCCCGAACACCCGGGCCTTTCCCTCCGGGTCGAGCATTGACGTGGGTTCATCCAGCACCATTATCTTGGGCAGCATCGCATAGACGCCGGCTATGGCTGTAGCCTGCTTCTGCCCGCCCGAGAGCCTGTGCGGAGCGCGCCGCTCGAGCCCCGAAAGACGCATGTCGCCTATGGACTTGCTCACTCTCTCCATGATGCCCTCGTAGCCCAGCCCGAGGTTTGCGGGGCCGAAAGCCACGTCTTCTTCAACAGTCATTCCGAACAGCTGCGTGTCGGGATCGCCGAATACCAGCCCTACCCGGGACGCCATCTGGGCTGTGCCAACCTTGGCGGGAACCATGCCGTCTACAGTCACGTCCCCGGCAAGGCTGCCGTCCATGAAACGCGGCGCCGTTCCGTTCATAACACACGCCAGCGTACTCTTACCCGCGCCGGTCGGCCCGAGTATAGCCACGCATTCACCCTGCTTCACGTTGAGTGTGATCCCGTCCAGCGCGTGGCGTTTTGATCCCTTGTAGCTGAAGGTCACGTCCTTCAGCGAAATGATGTCGGACGCCAAGTAGAACACCCCTTGCGTCAGTCAATGGACTCCGGTCTCTTCCTGTTCTGCGCAGCCTTGAGCGCTTCCGCCACCGACAACCCCACCAGCGCGTTGACGGCAGACCCGATTATCTGGGATGGCAGGAGCGCTATCATCAGCGGCGTGCCGATCATCAGCGCCCATGGGCCCAGACATGTGACGGTGTTGACAATTGTGCCCACGATGATTGCCACTACGATGCTGGCTTTCTTGGCCACAAACACGGCTATAGTGACTGTGAGGGCCATCGCCGCAAGGTAGATCGGCACCATCGGCAGCCAGCTGGCAAACCCCCCGAGGGCGTTGGCCAGAAAACAGCCGATTGCGGCTACTGTAGCCCCGACGGGCCATCCGAAGAACGAAGCGGCGAAGTACCCGGCAGCGGCGTCCAGCGCAATGGTAGTAGCAGGCCCCGGTATCTTGATCATGGCTCCCGCGCCGGCCACAGCTGCCAAAATCGTGACCCTGGCTATCGTGCGCGTATCCCACGCCACGCGGTGTTCGACAGGGTACTGCTTTGAGAGGATGCTTCCGAGAAACCACATGAGAACCAGATAACCCAGAGCGAGGGCGTACGACACACCGAGCCCCAATGCTCCCTGTCCAAGCGGCATTTGTCCTGCCTCCTTAGTAGTTGATCAGACCCCTGGCTTACCGTTCCATCTCGAGCACCTTGCGGGCGGCCACGTCGTCGGTCACAAGAGCGTCGACCACCCCAGTGCGCAAGGCGCCCAGGATCGCCGATGCCTTGTTTACTCCGCCGGCGATGGCCACAACGCATTCCACAGATCGGAGCTGGGCAAGGCTCACCCCGATCATCCTGCTTTCGAGCCGCGTACTCACATGTTCGCCCTCGATATTGAAGAAACTCATGCACATGTCCCCTACCACGCCCGCTTCGCGCAAGCTATCGAGATCCTCTGCGGAGAATCCGCCCTCTTCCAGCAACGTCGACGGAGGCACGAAACTGCCGATGCCCACCACTGCAGCATCCAGTCGGGGCCACTGGTCAACGACCTTCCTGATGTTGCTATCGGACATGATGGTATCGCGGGCAGCCGGAGTATCTACGATGGAAGGAGCGTGCAGGAAAACATTGGACCCCCCGAAAGCTGCGCCCACCCGGGCGGCGATGTCGTTGACTTGTAGGTCGGCGCTGGCCTGGCCCAGGCCGCCCAGAAGCGGGACTGCAACGATATCGCGGAGGGACGACCTCTCAGCTGCTAGAGCAGCCGCGAGTTCACAGAGGGTAGCGCCCCATGATATGCCCAGAGCTGAACCTGGTTTCAGGTTGCTCGACAGATACCTGGCGCCGGCCATGCCCAGATTATGAGTGAGAAGACGCGACGGCCCTGACTCCCCGGAGACGACCACGCACTGGCGCAAACCGAATCGTCGACACAGCTCGTCTTGGATGTCGCCGAAATCGGCAGCCGGAGGCACCAACTTGATCACCACGATGCCTTCCTCGCGCGCCTGCTTTATCGCCCTCGATACCTGGCTGCGCGATACACCGAGGGCTCCGGCAATCTCCTCCTGCGTCTTGCCGAGCTCGTAGTAATGGTAGGCGACCTCATACAGCAACCGCGCGTCAAAGCCCATAGGCTCCACTCCCGAGGTTCATGTTGATGTTACACACATGCTACGCGCAGTCTGGTCATTTGTGCAGAACATATGTGCCGATGAGTGGTATTCTGCGCCGCTCCCGGAACTCCTTCTAGCACGGTGAAATTCCTTTCACCGCGTTCATCAGGCGCTGGGCGTTGTATCCGTACTCGGTCGTGACGGCGCCTTCGGTCTTGGAGATCAGTTGGCCGTACGGCCCCCAGGAGTAGGCCGCCTCGCCGCGGGTCTTCAGGTAGTTGCGGGGGTCATACCGGTACTGCACCGTTCCCGATCCTACCCAGTCTTCCGATGTTCTGTTGCCCGCTCCGTCGTATTGGTGCTCGACGGTCGATATCTCCGAGGGTTTCGGAACGTGAGCCGAGGTCAGCCTGCTTATCCAATCGTATCCGTAGCGTAGCTCAAATAGAGAGCCTCCGTTAGCCCCTGATACGCAAGATACATTACCCTGGGGAGTGTAGGAGTAACTGAGACCGAGCATGTTCTCTGCAGGTTGCTGCCTTGCGACGGCGATAGAACTGAGTCTGCCCTGGGCATCGGCTGTGTACGCGCTGCTCACCCCGTTGACTGATGTAGCATTGGTCAGAAAGCCGTTGGCGTCGTATACGAATCCATTCTGCTCCGGCTGCCCTTCAGACCCGAGGTAGCCGGGGATCCTGACCAGCCGGCCCAGGTTGCCGTACTTGAGGCTAAGAGCCGTACCGCCCGGATAGGTCATCTCGATGCGGTCACCGGCGTCGTTATAGCCGTAGCCCAAGGTATACAACGCGCCGTCGACGGTCCTAGCCTCGCTCGTAAGCCATCCGCGCAGGTTGTAAGCGGCGGTGATCTTGTTCTGAAGCGTCCCGGTCCTATAGAGTTCGGCCCGTGTCACGCGGCCGCCTGCGTCGTGGAGGAGCTTCGAGCTCATAGGCGTCGCAGCGTCGCCAAGCGCGCGGCCAGCCCCACCGCCTATTGCAGACTCAGATACCTCTCCCCTGTATCAGGGAAAAGGGCCAGCACAGGTGCGCCAGGCCCGAGGCGTCGCGCTACGTGCAGCGCCGCGACAGCTGCAGCGCCTGACGACACGCCGGCCAGGATCCCTTCTGAACAGGCCAACTCATGGGCGGCGGCACGGGCATCCTCCGACCTCACAGCGATGATCTCGTCCACTACGCTCATGTCGAGCACCTTGGGAACGAAGCCTGCCCCGATCCCCTGGATGCCGTGGGGCCCCGCCTCTCCTCCCGACAGCACTGCCGACTCGGAAGGTTCCACGCCGACTATGCGCACGCCAGGGATCGCCTGCTTAAGCGCCCGGCCGACCCCTGTGATAGTCCCGCCGGTGCCTATTCCTGCGACAAACGCGTCCAGCGCTCCGCCTAGGTCGGCTATGATCTCGGCGGCAGTAGTCTCCTCATGTGCCCTGGGATTGGACGGATTCTCGAACTGATACGGCATGAACCAGTCGGGATTCTCCTTCTGGAGGCTGCACGCCGCCTCCACTGCGCCGGCCATGCCCAAGGCGCCCGGGGTAAGCATGACCTCCGCCCCGTAGGCAGCAAGGAGCCTTCGGCGCTCCACACTCATGGAGTCGGGCATCGTCAGCACCAGCCTGTAACCCCTAACAGCGGCGATCATGGCCAGTCCTACACCGGTGTTCCCAGACGTTGGCTCGATGACTGTGCCACCCGGCTTGAGTAGTCCTTGGAGTTCAGCGTCTTTGATCATGTACAGCGCCGTTCTGTCCTTGACACTCCCACCCGGATTTCTGGACTCCAGCTTGGCCAGTATCTCGCCGCGAACGAGGGCCGCGCCGTCCGGCCCGCCGCCGCAATCGCCCCGACCGAACCTGCTCAGCCTCACTACGGGCGTGCTCCCAATGAGCTCGGTCACATCAGATGCGATACTCATTTGCCTGTGCCTCCTCTACGACCGCACCGCCGTCCGCGGCCAATGCCCGCGTTTGCTGAAGTGCTGCCCGGACAGCATGCAACTCGGCCTCCACTGCGTTCAGCCTAGCCGCCATATGCTCCAACGCGCGCCCCACCGGGTCGGGAAGGTCTCCGTGGTTGAGCAGGTCAGCTTCCCGCACGCGAACGCCCGATCGCGCCACTACCCGCCCCGGAACCCCCACCACTGTGCAGCCTGCGGGCACGTCGTGGATCACCACGGCGCCGGCGCCGATCTTGGAGTTCGCGCCCACGTTGATCGAGCCCAGCACGATGGCGCCGGCCGACACCACTACGCCGTCCTCGATCGTGGGATGACGCTTGCCGGTCTCCTTGCCAGTGCCGCCCAGGGTCACCCCCTGGTAGATAGTGACGTCGGATCCGACTATGGCGGTCTCGCCTATGACAACTCCCATTCCGTGATCAATGAACACGCCCCGCCCGATCACAGCGCCCGGGTGTATCTCTATCCCCGTGAAAAACCGGACTAGCTGCGATAGAAACCGAGCTAACCCAAACACCCTGTGATGGTACAGCCAGTGGCTCAGCTTGTGCCATGCAAGGGCATGCACCCCCGGGTAGAGCAGCACCACCTCCGCGCGACTCCGGGCGGCTGGATCGCGCGCCACCGCAGCGTCCACGTAGGATCGAATATCGGAAAACATAATCACATGACTCCTTTCTCACCATGCATGATGTCATGCCGTGAAAGCCCTCATTGAACGCAAAACGCCGCCTCCATACAGAGACGGCGCAACATGCCGTGGTTCCACCCTGCTCACAGTCATCAAAGTCGTCCAAAGCGTCGCAAACAGGCTGAACAATGGACGGACATATGACTGTGCCTCACACTCCGTGTCCCGGTCGAGACAGCGGAAGACGCGCTAACGGGCGTACCCGTGGAGACCTATTGCTGCGCGAACACACCATCCGCGCGATTTCGGCCCCAGGCTCAAGGGCGCACTTCAGAAGCACTTGCCCAGGAACGCTTGCACCCGGCGACGTTCCCTCTCTCGGGGCAGCACGCCTCCTACCTCCCTTTCATGGCCTGTCAACATGATTCGTATTTGGTTCATAGCATATGCCGTAGCGTGGAAAGAGTCAATAGGCGGCTCAGTCCACTCAAGTAGGCTAGTCAGATTACGTAGAGCACTGTGGAGCCGGGGAAATGAGCGGCGATGCGCTCACGAAAGAAGTCGGTGAGCTCAGTCATGACATCGGTCGGATAGACGTACTTACCGTAGCCGAACTGACCGTACTTGAACCGGCGTTCGCTCTCTGCCAGAGGCAGGGATGTGTCGGGGTAGACCTCCTGGATCACGCTCTTGGCCCGCGCTGTGAATCGATGCGCGATGACCTCGAAGGTGAATGGACCGCTTTCGGCAGGAAGGCGCAGGCGCAGGCGTCGGAGAAGGTCCTCGTACTGGGCGCGCCATTCCTCGAGCATGAACACGGGGGCGATGAGGAATCCCATGGGATAGCATGCAGTCGCTACCTTCGCGGCCGCCCTGATGCGATTGTCGAGCGAGGGCGCTCCCTGCTCATAGGTATGGATTACGTACTCAGAGTTGATGCTGAAACGGATAGCCGTCTTTCCCATGTGGTCGACATCCAGCAGTCCGTCCACGTCGCCATACTTCGTGGCGAACCTAAAGGCCGCGTTCTCAAGGCGGGCAAAGAACCCGATTGCCCTGGCAAGTGATCCAGTCCAGGCCTCCACAGCAACGGGATCAGAAGTAGCTGCCCCTTCGAAGACGGTTACCTCGGGCGCGCGGGCCTTGACATAGCCGGCAGCCTGCTCCAGTATCTCGTCCACATTCACGTACACCTTGATGTAGGGCGTCCGCCCAAGGTTGGTGTTAAGATAGCAGTACTGACATAGGCCCGGACAACCCGATACCAACGGCAGCTGATAGTGGGCTGAGGGCTTGCAGGTCTGAAACTCCCGTTCCTGCCTGACTAGCACCACCGTGGTCCGCTTGGAACGTAAGTAGCGCTCGCGGAATGACATGCGTGACGCGGACGGAATGCGCCCGTCATACACCGTGACCGGTATCTTTCGGTCTGCAAAGACATCTGCCAGGCGAGCGCCCAGCGGGTAGCCCAGAGCGTCGCGCGCGATCAGCACGCGCGTGGGCACAAACGACGGCATCGGCCCACCTCCAGTCACATCCGGCATTTGGCCTGGACCCGATCTGACTCGCACGTCTCCCGTTCCGCTCTATCTATCGTGCCCCGGTGACCTGTCTGTCAAGCACGAACCGTTGCATCATCACAACTTCATGAATGTAGGCAGGTCAGCCTCGGCGCCCGAGGGAACCCGGCAAAATTGCCGTGCCTGTGTGGCCTGCCTGTGCGTAAGCCGCTCATTTCGATCTGTGCCATCTGCTGCTTACAGGCTCAGCGGACATCCGGATCGACGCGGTTGAGAAGAAGTGACGATACCTCGAAAGCCAGCGGTCATAATCAACAATGTCCGTCAGCCTGCCTGGCCCCGCGATCACGTGCGAGTTCCTGCTCCTTCCATGGTGGCGATGCGTGCTCCTTTCCGCGCCCCTTATTTACTGTCCCAATTCGCGGTTGACGCCGGGCCTAGCTGGCCTTGGGCGGGGCTATCCCGGCCTGGGCTGGGAATGGGCCTCGAGGGCCTGGAAGAAAAGCGGTCTGGCCGCGTCACGGGCACGCATGGGGGCCATGGCCGCTATGCGGACGTACCAGGAGAAGTATCGTGACAGGTATTTCGTTGCGACACCTCGGAATGGCCTGAGCCAATAGCGGAAATCGTACACCACTCGGCGGGCGTTACGCACGTGGTAGAGCGGGCCGGGATCTAGGCGGTCGGAGGTCCTCAGGCGCCCACGGCGCCTGCCGATCCAGTTGACGCGGCCGGGCCAGTCCATCGGCGCGGGAAGCGAGACGTAGTCCTTGAACGCGCAAGGGTCGGCGGCTTCCGACATCATGTGCGAGAGCGCGTCGCGCAGGGGCTCTCCGTGAAGCATCACGCCTGCTCGGGCCGTGCCCGAGCGGTCAACCGCGACCACCAGGACGGCCCGGCGGCACTCGGGAAAGAGACGGCGGTAGGAGA